>Ga0210123_1000072_pt1 | contig 61538 bp, 42 predicted proteins | sample Muzzi_PWB_D2_FD_185535 | JGI IMG/M metagenome (GOLD analysis project Ga0210123, IMG submission 185535) | Wetland microbial communities from San Francisco Bay, California, USA, that impact long-term carbon sequestration - Muzzi_PWB_D2 (SPAdes) | ecosystem: Environmental > Aquatic > Marine >... | reverse complement strand
CCAGACATCCCTCGGCCTGCCCGTCTTCTCGACCGGTACCTTCTTCTACCGGGGCTCGACCGCTGTCTCGTTCTTCTTCGCCCTCTCGGGTTTCTTGATCTCGTACCTGCTCCTCGACGAGCACCGCGCAACCGGCACGGTGAGCGTCGCCCGCTTCTACCTGCGCCGGGTCTGCCGGATCTGGCCGGTCTACTTCGCGGTCGTGCTCTTCGGCCTCGTGTTCTACAACTGGCTCCTGCCGACGGTGAAGATCGACTACCCGGTCGAGTACAACCCGCTCGTTGCCCTCGGCCTCTACGTGTTCTTCCTCCCCAACCTGATGAACAGCCTGCACACGGTCGGCGGCATCCTCAACCCCTCCTGGTCGATCGGAGTCGAGGAGCAGTTCTACCTGGCCTGGGCGCCCGCGTTCCGGCGCTTCGCGCACCGCTTCGGCACCCTGTGCTGGACGGTTCTGCTGCTCTCGGCCGGCCTCTTCGTCGCCAACACCTACGGGCTCTTCGGCAGCGGCTGGGAGAGCCGGTTCATCTCCCAGCTCCGGTTCCACTACATGGCCGCGGGGGGGCTCTGCGCCTGGTGGCTGCACACGCGACGCGAGCAGTTCACAAACCTCGCCGTCTTCCGATCTCGCTGGCTCCAGGCGGCACTTTTCTTGCTGCTCGCCGACTACTACCTGGTCTCGTCTGTACCGTGGAGCGTGCTCGGCGGGGAGGCGTTGCAGCTCGTCCTCTATCCTTGGCTCATCGTCTGCGTGGCAGCCAACCCGCAGAACGTGATCCGGCTGGACAACAGGATGTTCGACTACTTCGGGAAGATTTCGTATGGCATCTACATGTTCCACATGATCGTGGTTTACGCCACCTCGGCCCTGTTCCTGGCGACGAGCTGGTGGCGGGGACACGAGGCGCTCTTCTTCTCCGTTTACTACCTCCTCGCCATCGGCGGCACTCTCCTCGTGGCCCATCTGTCGTTCCGCTTCTTCGAGCAGCCCTTCCTGCGGCTCAAGGACCGGCGCTTCGGCTCGGGTCGCGGGCGAACGGCCGCCCGCTCGCCGGGCGCGGCTCTGGTCCGAGAGGAGGCCCCCGCTCTCTCCGCCGACCCGGCGGGCTCCGCCAGCTCGTAACGAGGAACCCGGGCGTGAGCACGTACCGCTCCCTGGCAGAGCGCCTCAGCCGTGGGCTGGTCATCCGCAGGAGACTGCCGGCACTGTTCGGAGGCCACCTCCTCTATGCCACACCGGACGCCGGTCTCCGGTTCTGGCGCCGCAACCTGCTGGCCGTCGATCGGTTGCTGCTGTCCTGGGTCGACGAGCTCGTCGAAGCCGGCTCCGTGGTCTGGGACCTGGGGGCCAACGTGGGCCTGTTCACGCTCGCGGCCGCCCACCGTGCCTCGCGCCAGGGCAGCGTGGTCGCCGTCGAGCCCGATGACTGGCTGACCAGCCTCATCCACCGATCGGTCGCCGCGGCCTCACCAGAGATCGCCCCGGTTCAGGTTCTCACCGCCGCCCTGTCGGAAAGCGTCGGTCTCGCGGAGTTCTCCATCGCCCGCCGGAGCAGGGCGGGAAGCCACCTCACGGCGGTCGACGGCTCCACCCAGACGGGCGGCAGCCGCGAGATTCGAACGGTCGTCACGCTGACCGGCGACTGGCTACTGGACCACGTTCCCACCCCGGACCTGGTGAAAATCGATATCGAGGGGGCCGAAGGGGCGTGCCTTCGGGGAGCATCCCGAGTTCTCGCCGAAGCACGGCCGACGATCCTGTGCGAGGTCTCACGCGACAACGGCGTGGACGTCGCCGAGATCCTCCTGGGCCACGACTACGTGCTCTTCGATGCGGCCGTCGCACCGTCCGAGCGCCGGCCGCGAAGAGCCGTGAGCTGGAACACGCTGGCGATACCCGCCGAACGGCTCTGAGCATCGATTCTGCGCCCCGGCGCCGTCTCCTTCACGGTAAACTCTGCCGAATGGGACACGGAACGAGCGACGAGATCTGGGCAGCACACCGAATTCTGGAACCGGCCCCTGGAACGAACCCATGAACGAAACCCAGATCTTGGTCGCCGGCGGCGGCGGCTTCATCGGAGGCCACCTCGTCGGCAGCCTGCTCGCCCGGGGCTACAGGGTCCGGTCGGTCGACGTCAAGCCGTTCGAAAACTGGTACCAGCACCACGAGTTGGCGGAGAACCTGATTCTCGATCTGCGGGACAGGGATGCCTGCCGGCGGGCCGTCGAGGGTACGTCCCAGGTCTACAACCTGGCGGCGGACATGGGCGGCATGGGGTTCATCGAGAACAACAAGGCTCTCTGTATGCTCTCCGTGCTGATCAACACCCACCTGCTGATGGCCGCCCACGAGACCGGGGCGGAACGCTTCTTCTTCTCCTCGTCGGCCTGTGTCTACAACGCCGAGAAGCAGAAGAGCCCGGACGTGACGCCGCTACGGGAGACGGACGCCTACCCGGCCATGCCGGAGGACGGCTACGGCTGGGAGAAGCTCTTCTCCGAGAGGATGTGCCGCCACTTCCGGGAGGACTTCCGGCTCGCGACCCGTGTCGCCCGTTACCACAACGTCTACGGCCCCCACGGCACCTGGGACGGCGGCCGGGAGAAGGCACCCGCCGCGATCTGCCGCAAGGTCATCGAGGCCAAGCTCTCCGGGCGGCACTCGATCGAGATCTGGGGCGACGGCAAGCAGACCCGTTCGTTCACCTACATCGACGACTGTCTCGAAGGCACCCAGCGGCTGATGGAGAGCGACGTCGCCGAGCCGTTGAACGTCGGCTCCTCCGAGCTGGTGACGATCGACGGCCTGGTGTCGATCGTCGAGGAGATCGCCGGCATCACCCTCGAGCGCCACCACGACACGACGAAGCCGAAGGGCGTCAACGGCAGGAACAGCGACAACACCAAGATCCGGCAGTTGCTCGACTGGGAGCCGTCGATCCGTCTCCGTGACGGCATGGAGCGGACCTACTCCTGGATCTGGGACGAGTACGTCGCCAAGCACGGGTCGCGGCCCGCCGCCGCCACCTGAGGCGCGGGACCGTCCCGCCGTGCTCTCACCTTCCCGACCCACCGGCCCCGGCCGAGCAGACGACCGGCCCACCCTGGTCATCCTCTCCCAGGTCTATGTGCCCGATCCGGCGAGCGTCGGCCAGCACATGCACGACGCGGCCCGGGAGATGGTCCGGCGGGGGTTCCGGGTGGTGGTCTACGCCTCCGGGCGCGGGTATCACGATCCGTCCCGCCGCTACTCCGGCCGGGACGAGCTCGACGGGGTCCTGGTGCGCCGCCTACCGCTGGGGTCGTTCGGCAAGGGAAGCCTCGCCGCGCGGCTGGCCGGCGGCGCGGTCTTCCTGGCCCAGGCGCTGCTCAGGGCGCTCTTCACCCGCCGGCCGGCCGGGGTGCTGGTCTCCACGTCGCCGGTGATGGCGTCGGCGGCCGGGCTGATCCTCGCCCGCCTGCGGCGGGTACCGCTCGTCTTCTGGGTGATGGACGTCAATCCGGACCAGGCGGTGGCGACCGGGGCGGTGGACCGCGGAGCCTGGAGCGCCAGGACGCTCGAGGCGGTGAACCGGGCCGCGGCGCGCGCGAGCTCGCGGGTGATCCTCCTCGACCGCTTCATGGAGGACCGGCTCGCCGATCGCTGGAGCCTGGCCGGCAAGGCGGAGATCCTGCCCCCCTGGTCCCACGACAGCCATCTGGACCCGGTCGCCCACCCGGACAACCCGTTCCGGTCCGAGCGCGGCTGGAACGACTCCCTGGTGCTCATGTACTCGGGCAACATCTCGCCGGTCCACCCGGTGACGCCGATCCTGGAGGCGGCCCGGTCGCTCCGGGATGAGCCACGGCTCCGTTTCGTCTTCATCGGCGGCGGCGCGGGCCGGGAGGAGGTCGCGCGGGCGATCGAGCGCGACCTCGAGCAGACGGGCACGACCAACCTGGAGCTGCTGCCCTATCAGCCCCTTTCGACGCTCCGCCTCAGCCTCTCGGCGGCCGACGTGCACCTGGTGACCATGGGCCGCCCGATGGTGGGCGTGGTCCACCCGAGCAAGGTCTACGGCGCCCTGCGAGTGGCCCGGCCGGTGCTCTTCCTGGGCCCCGCCGAGAGCCACGTGGGCGAGATTCTCCGGCGCTCGCGGGCCGGCTGGCAGGTGGAGCCGGAGGACGTGGCGGCGCTGGTCGCGCGCATCCGCACCCTGCTCGAGCTTCCGCCGGAAGCTTTCGGGCGCATCGGACGCGCGGCGTCCGATGCGGCCGAGGAGTTTTCCGAGGCGCGGCTCTCTCGCCGGCTCGGAGAGATCGTGGCCGAGGCCGTGGGGAAGAGTCCGATTGCGCCTGCCGGTACGGAGACCGTAAGCTGACCATGGACACCGAGTAAACCCATGCTGTGGACCCTCATGCTCGCCGCCGTGACCGTATCGATCGCGGCAGTGGTGACCAACACCAGCGTGCCCCTGGTGCGGAGGATCGCGGTCGCCCTCGAAGCCCTCGACCACCCCGAAGCGCGCAAAGAGCACGTGACTCCCACGCCACGCCTGGGCGGCGTGGCCATCGCGGCCGGCCTGGGGATCGCCGGCGGCGGCGCCGTGCTCTCCCAGTGGGTGCCCCTGTCGGCCGAGATCACCCGCGTCGCGGCCGTCGCCCTGGCGCTCGCCACCGGCATGATCTTCCTGGTCGGCCTGATCGACGACCTGGTGGGCGTCTCGGTCTGGAAGAAGCTCCTGGTGGAGGTGGCCGCGGCGGCGCTCCTGGTCGAGACCGGCTGGAAGGTTTCGGCGATCTCGATCCCGGGGGGCAGTCACGTGGAGCTCGGCATGCTGGGGCCGGTGGTGGCGGTGCTCTGGCTGGTCGGGGTGACCAACGCGGTCAACCTGCTCGACGGCCTCGACGGCCTGGCGGGCGGCGTGGTGGCGATCATGGCCGCGAGCCTGCTCGTCTACTCGCTGCTCCTCGGCAACCGGGGAACCGTCTTCCTGATGGCGGCGGTCGTCGGCGCCTGCGCCGGGTTCCTACGCCACAACTGGGAGCCCGCCCGCATCTTCATGGGGGACTCCGGGTCCCTGACCCTCGGCTTCCTGCTCGCCGCCATGAGCCTCCACTCGTCGATCAAAGCGCCGGCGGCCGTGGCGATCCTGGTGCCGCTGCTGGTGCTCGGGCTGCCGGTGATCGACACCCTGCTGGTCATGGTGATGCGCTTCCTCGACCGCCCCAAGGGGCCGATCACCGGCCGGTTCCTGCGCATGTTCCACGCCGATCGCAACCACCTGCACCACCTCATGCTCCACTTCGGCGGCAGCCGCCGCCGCGTGGTGCTCGGGATCTACACGACGGTGCTCGCCTTCTGCTGCCTGGCGATCCTGGTGGCGGTGACCCGCAACCCGGTGCTGGGCGCCGTGCTGCTGCCGGTCGAGCTCGCCGCCATCGCCGGCATGCGATCGTTCGGCTTGCGCACCCGGGCGCAGGAGATCTCGCGCCACCACCGCGAGGAGATCGTCGAGACGATCGCTGGCCACGACGAGTCGGACACCGCGGAAGGGTCCGGAGCGGCGGGGGAGCTCCGCGGGAAGGCGGTGGACCCGGGCGCCTGACGTCTCACTCACCCGGCTCGGCGCTCCCCCCGTTCGGAACGGCGAGCCCTCCGTGCCCCGGAGCCTCCCCCACGTCCGATGCCTGACCTTCGCTTCGATCCTCCTTCGATCCGCCTGAGCCCCGAGACCGCGTGGGTGCTCGCCCGGGCGTTCGGGCCGGCCGACCGGGCGTGGACTCCGGCAGCCGATTTCGCACCGGAGGAAGCCGTCGCCCGTGCCCGCGCCCTTCACCTGGCCCCCCGGATCGCCGCCCGGCACGCCCGCTCGCCCGGAACGGGGCACCGCTCTGGTCTCGCCGCCCAGCTCGGCTCCGACGCGGCGGCCATCCTGACCACCGCGCGCCGGGCCGCCGCCGCCCGCGACGCCCAGCTCGAAGCGTGCGCCCTCGAGGTACGCCGAACCGCCGCCGGTCTGGGGATGGAGCTGGTGCTCCTCAAGTACGCCGCCCTCCGGGCGATCGGCGCGGTCGCTCCCGGAAGCCGCCTGGCGGCCGACGTGGACGTCCTGGTGCGCCGGTCGGACGTGGAGCGCCTCTGGCGCACGCTCCGCGATCGCGGCTTCCGGCCGACCGGCCAGCCCGGTTGGGAGCACCAGCTCCCGGGCCTCGCCCATCCGGGACTCGGCGAGGTCGAGCTCCACGTCCACCTGCCCGGCGTGGGGATCGGTGGCGCCGGCTCCGGACGGTCGGCGACCCTGGAGACCCTCGCCGCCGCCGGCGCGCTCGAGGCCCTCCCGGACCGGGACGAAGCGAGCCCCGGCACCACCGTACCGGCGCGCCCGGTGCTCCTGGCCCATGCCCTGGTCCACGGCCTGGCGCAGCACGGCTGGGCGCCGGCGTCCTACCCCCCCTTCCGGTCGGTCTCCGACTGGATCGACCTCGGGCTCGGGAGGGATGACGATCGGGCGCTCCTGACGGCCGCGCTGCCCTGGATCCGAGGATCTGTCGCCGAGCCGGAGGCCGAAGCCGCCCGCGAGCTCGCGCGCCTGCTCACGGAGGGTTCGCCGGAGGCCCTCGAAGGGGCGACCGGCGGGGCCATCCTGGGCCGGCACCTGCTCGCTGGGGTGCTCGATCCGGTCTACGCCCGCTCCCTCAAGCTTCGCCGCCTGGGCCCGGCGCCGGGAGCAGGAGCGACGGGCGGAGGCCTCGCTGGTGGGCCGACTCCGTCCGGTCCACTGGGAGGAGCCGCCCGAACCCTCGCTCACGCCCTCTTCCCGGAGCGCGCCGAGCTGGCCCACCTCTACGGTCCATGGCGCTCACCGGCCGGGCTTCTCGGGCGCCGGCTTCTCCGGCCCCTCGATCTGGCTCGCCGGGGTGCCGTGGCGGCGGTTGCCTGGCTCCGCCTGCGCTTCGGAGGCGACCGGCCCCGACTTGTCTGAGAGCGAGCCGCCCGGACGATTCGACCGTCTCAGGGCGAGAACAGGAACGACACCTCGCGCTCCAGGGTCGCCGTACCCCCCGCCGTATCGGTGAGGGTCAGGGTGACGGTGAACGTGTCGCCCGGCCCGTTGTACTTGTGGTGGACGCCCGAGCCGTTCCGGGTCACCGTCTCGCCGTCGCCGAAGTCCCAGGTGTAGGAGACCACCCCAACGTCGTCCATCGAGCCCGAGGCGTCGAAGGCGCAGTTGCGCTGCTCGCGCCGGCAGGTGACGTCGAACCAGGGCACCGGCGGCTCGTCGACCCCGTCCCCGCCGAAGAAGGCGTAGACCAGCCGGTCGGAGGTACCCGCCGGGAGACCACCCGGTACGCCGCCGGTCGCGTAGGCCTCGAGGGCCCGTTCGACCTGGTGGGGAGTGAGGTCGCCGTCCGCCTCGAGCAGAAGCGCCGCGGCCCCCGCCACGTGGGCGGCGGCGAGCGACGTACCGTCGGCGACGGAGGTCGCCGTGTCGCCCGCGTTGTCGGTGGTCCGGATGCCCGCCCCGGGCGCGAAGAGGTCGATGCAGGCGCCGGTGTTCGAGAACGGGGCGAGCAGGTCGGCGGAGGTGGTCGCCCCGACCGCGATCACCTCCGCCACCCCCAGAGCCGGGCGGAACGCGGTGCACGCGTCGATCCCGTCGTTGCCCGCCGCCACCACCCACGTGAGCCCTTCCGCGATCGAATCGTAGAGCGCCCGGTTGAGGACCGTCCCCGTGCCGCCGAACGAGAGGCTCAAGAGGCCGACCCCCTCCCAGCGGCCGGTCGGCTTGCCCTTCTGATGGGCCAGATGGGTCGCGGTCGCCCAGTCGACGGCCGCGACCACGTCCGAGACCGCACCGTTGCCGGCACAGTCGAGCACCCGCGCCGGGTGGAGGGTCACCCCCTTGGCCACACCGTGCAGCGTGCCACCGACGACGCCCGCCACACGCGTGCCATGGCCGAAGCAATCCTCGGTCCCCAGCCCGTCCGGCACGCTGCTGAACGCCTCCACCGCGTCGACGCGGCCCGCGAGGTCCATGTGGCTGCTTCGGACTCCGCTGTCGACCACGAACACGTGGACTCCGGCTCCGGTGCTCCCGTACCGATAGGTCCCATCGAGCGGCAACGCGCGCTGATCGACCCGGTCGAGACCCCAGGAAGGCGGCGCCACCTGGGTCGCCTGCGCCGGCCGTACCCGGCCATCCTCTTCGACCAGGGCCACCCGCGGATCACCGGCGAGAGCGCTCGCCTGCTCGGGCCCCAACACCGCGGAGAAGCCCCGCACGGCGTGCTGGTAGAGGTGCCCGGGCTCGAACCCGAACGACCGCCCGAGGGAGCGTGCGACCTCCCGGACGGAGGGCAGATCGGACGCCGCATCCACCGGGCCGCGGGCCACCCCCTCCTCCAGGACGATGACGTAGTGACCCGGGATCGGGTCTGGAGCCGGGATCACACCCGCCCACGCTCCGCTTCCCCAGCTCGCGGAGACGAGCAACGCTGCTGCGATGACCACCCTTCGGACCATGGTCGGCCTCCAATCGAAATTCTCGAATATCCTGACAATCAAGAACTGTGTTGATCGCCGTCGGACATGCCGAGAAACATCCTGATGCCAGGGAAATCGGACTCCTCGAGATAGTCTACGACGGCAAGCCATTTATAAAGAAATCCGATTATCAAGAAGTGGCCATCCGCGGAGGCAAGAGGGTGCCGAAAAGCCCCTGGGGAGCCGGTGCGGCAGTACAATGCCGGCCCATGGCAGGCTTCAACACAGAGCTCGGACTTCGAAGAGGCGAGGACGGCGAGACGGTGGTCCTGGACACCCGTCCGGAGCACGAGGTGATTCCGGGAACCGTCCACTTCGCGGTGCTGGCGACGGTGGCGGAGGTGGCCGCCGCCGGCAGCGTCGGGGCGTCGGTGGTGCCGGCCCAGGTGTCGCTCAACCTGCTGTCGAGGGCACGCCCCGGCAGGCTCAAGGGCCGGGGCAAGCTGGTGCGCCGTGGCGGCCGGCTGGCGGTGGCGGAGGGAGAGGTGACCCAGGAGGGCAAGCTGGTGGCCAAGGCCGTGGTGACCTTCGCGCTGATCTGAGGGCCCTACCAGATCGCCCCTCTCACCCTCGATCCCTCTCTCCCCTCACGGGGCGAGAGGGACGCCATCACCCGGCCCCTCCAGCCTCGAAGCGGGAAGCGTGACGGTATAGGCACACCGAGGGTGGGCTTCAGCGCACCCTACCGGGGATCAAGGATCGAATACACTGCCCATGCCATGAACGGTCGGACCACACCCCGCGGCCCCTGGAGCACCGGTGGCGGCCTCCCCGCCTTCACCCCGGCCCCGCAGGACATGCTCGTCCTGCTGGGGATCGTCTTCGTCACCTACTCCCTCCAGTTCTTCGAAGGGACTGCCATCCTGCCGGCGCTCCTGCGGCTCACGCCGCTCGTCTGGCGCGGCTTCCTCTGGCAGCTCGTCACCTACCCGTTCAGCGGCTACGGCGGCGCGAGCATCTGGATCCTGCTGGAGCTGTTGATCCTCTACTGGTTCGGCAGGGACGTTTACTTCCGCCTCGGACGCAAGCGCTTCTGGACCATGATCGTGGTCTCGGCCGTCGCCGCCGCCGCGGTGGCGGAGCTCACCTACCTGGCAGGTGATCTGACCGGCAGCGCGCCGCCGAGCGCGTTTCTCATCATGCAGGGCCAGCGGATGCTGTTGACCATCTTCATCGCGGCCTTCGCCACCCTCAACCGCCGCGCCACGATCCTCCTCTTCTTCGTGCTGCCGATCCAGGCGGGCTGGTTCCTCTGGCTGGAAGTCCTCTTCGCCTTCATCGCGTTCCTCGGCACCCACGACCTGCCGGGTTTCCTCGGCATCACGACCGCGGTGGTGGTGACCTACGGCTCGCTCTCGGCCGGCGGCGCGGGACGCATGATCCGGGAGTGGCGGCTGCGGCTCGAGCGCTGGCGCCTGCAGAAGGAGCTGGACCGCGAGCGCCGCAAGCGCAAGATGACGGTGATCGACGGCGGCCGAGGCCGGGACGACGAGGGCGACGGCGGCCCCTGGGTCCACTAGCGAAGCTTCACCTCGAACCGACGACGGCCCTTCCGCGCCCAGGGGTGGCGGGGGATTGGTCTGGTGCGCTGAAGCGCACCCTACTCGTTCACCCTCGGGGAGAGAGAGGGGACGGGGGAGAGAGCGGAGCCCAAAAAAGGAGCGCCGGCCCCCTCGAGCCGACGCCCCGGGAGAGAGCAACCGCAGGAGTCTGCGCGGCAGAACCGCGTGGCCGCGTTGCGAGCATCGCAGCCTCGGATGCGAGGCGCTCGCGCAAGACCCGTGCGCGCGACCTCGCGGTTCTGCTGCGCAGACTCCTTACTCTCCGCGTAAGGAGCGGACCCCTGACAAGGGGTGGGCTGTCTGCCCACCGCGGACACTACAACAAGAAACAAAGTTACGCAAGAAGGAAACATCCAGCACAAGAACAAGCTCCCGCGGCACGGGCCGCGGGAGCTTGGTGCGATCCTGGGCAACCCCGGGCGGGGCGCCGCCTGCCGATCACTCGCCTTCGGAGTGGGGGTCGCCCTCGCGGGCCAGGTAGTCCTCCACGTGGAGCAGGCCGTCCTCGCCCGCCCGCTCGACGATGCCGAGAAGCGTCGACATGGTGTTGACCTCTTCGAGCTGCTCGGTCACGAACCAGTCCAGGAACCGCTGGGCGATCAGGTTCGTCTCCTGGCGGGCGATCTCCACCAGGCCGTAGATCTGCCGGGTGACCTCTTGCTCCCAGTCGAGGGCGAGGCCCACGGCCTCGGAGGCGGAAGAGTACTCGGCCTTCGGCGCCGGAACGTCCGGCACCTGGAGCAGACCTTCGACGTCGTTGATGAACAGGACGAACTTCAGAGCGTGCTCCCGCTCCTCCTCCGCTTGGCGGAAGAAGAACCGGGAGAGCTGGGGCAGGTTCTCGCGATCGAAGTAGCTGGCGATCGAGAGGTACTGGTGGGACGCACCGAGCTCGTTCCCCACCTGCTGGTTGAATGCGGCGATCAGCTTGTCACTGGCGAGCATCTATTTCCTCCGTCTGTGCGTCTACGGTTGGCGGTCTGTTTGTACAAAGAAGGCCGGGGGGCCCGTCAGAGGGCCCGCCCGGCCGATTGGTTCCAGTGAACGTTCAGGGCAAGCCCTTAGTACATGCCGCCCATGCCGCCCGGCATGCCACCGCCGCCGCCCTCGTCCGACTTCTCTTCCTTGATTTCGGAGACGAGCGCCTCGGTGGTGAGCATCAGGCCGGCGATCGACGAGGCGTTGACCAGCGCGGTCTTGGCCACCTTGGCCGGGTCGATGACGCCCGCCTTGACCAGGTCCTCCATCTTGCCGATGGCGGCGTTGAAGCCGTTGGAGCCCTTCGCGGCCAGAACCTCGCGGACGACGATCGAGCCCTCTTCGCCGGCGTTGGTGGCGATCTGCCGGGTCGGCTCCTCGAGAGCGCGACGCACGATGTTGACGCCGATCTGGGCGTCGCCCTCGAGCTCGAGCTTCTCGACCGCCTCGACGGCCCGGAGCAGAGCGACGCCGCCACCCGGGACGATGCCCTCCTCGACGGCCGCCTTGGTGGCGTGCATGGCGTCCTCGACCCGAGCCTTCTTCTCCTTCATCTCGGTCTCGGTGGCCGCGCCCACGCGGATCACGGCGACGCCGCCCACCAGCTTGGCGAGCCGCTCCTGGAGCTTCTCCCGGTCGTAGTCCGAGGTGGTCTCCTCGATCTGGGTCCGGATCTGCTTGACCCGGCCGGCGATCGCGTCGCGGCGCTCTTTGTCGTCGGAGTCGGTGACGATGGTGGTGTCGTCCTTGGTGATGACCACCTTCTTGGCATCGCCCAGGTCGTCCCAGCTCACGTTCTCGAGCTTGACGCCCAGGTCCTCGGAGATCACGGTGCCACCGGTCAGGACCGCGATGTCCTGGAGCATGGCCTTGCGCCGGTCACCGAAGCCCGGGGCCTTGACGGCGGCGACGTTGAGCGTGCCACGCAGCTTGTTGACCACCAGGGTGGCCAGCGCCTCGCCCTCGACGTCCTCGGAGATGATCAGGAAGGGACGGCCCTGCTTGGCCACCTGCTCGAGGATCGGGAGCAGGTCCTTCATGGAGCTGATCTTCTTCTCGTGGAGGAGGATCTTGGGGTTCTCGATGACCGTCTCCATGCGCTCGGCGTCGGTCACGAAGTAGGGCGAGAGGTAGCCGCGATCGAACTGCATGCCCTCGACCACCTCGAGGGTGGTCTCGAGGCCCTTGGCCTCCTCGACGGTGATGACGCCGTCCTTGCCGACCTTCTCCATCGCCTCGGCGATGATCTGGCCGATCTCCCGGTCGTTGTTGGCGGAGATGGTACCGACGTGGGCGATGTCTGTGCCTTCGACCGGCTTCGAGAGCTTGTCGATCGCCGCGACCGCCTCCTTGACCGCCTGGTCGATGCCCCGCTTGATCTCCATCGGGTTGGCACCGGCGGTGACGTTCTTCGAGCCCTCGCGGTAGATCGCCTGGGCGAGCACGGTGGCGGTGGTGGTGCCGTCGCCGGCCACGTCCGAGGTCTTGGACGCAACCTCACGGACCATCTGGGCGCCCATGTTCTCGAGCGGGTCCTTGAGCTCGATCTCCTTGGCGACGGTGACGCCGTCCTTGGTGATCGTGGGGGAGCCGAACTTCTTCTCGATGACCACGTTGCGGCCCTTGGGACCGAGGGTCACCTTGACGGCGTCGGCGAGCTTGTTCACCCCCTTGAGGATGGCAGTGCGTGCCTCCTCGCTGTAGGTGATCATTTTGGCCATTATCGGAAACCTCCTGAGGCTTCAATCAGTAGTTTGAGGTCTTTGCTCTGTCGATTTCGAGATCGTGAACGGCGGGGGTCAGCCTTCGATGACAGCCAGGATCTCGTCCTCCCGCAGGATGACGAAGTCCTCTCCCTCGAGACTGACCTCGCTGCCGGAGTACTTGCCGATCAGGATCCGGTTGCCCTTCTTGACGTCCATGGGCGAACGGCTGCCGTCATCCTGGACCTTGCCCGGTCCGACGGCCACCACCTCGGCCTCCTGAGGCTTCTCCTTCGCGGTGTCCGGAATGATGATTCCACCCCGAACCTGCTCATCCTGCTCGATGCGCTTGACCAGAACTCGATCGTGCAGCGGACGGATGTTCACAGTTCGATTCCTCCTTGCGAGTAACGACTAGGGATTCTGTTTTTGGTGCTCGACGGGGAGCGTTCGCCGCAGGAGGCGGTCGAGGTTGTTAGCACTCACCGCCGTCGAGTGCTAACAGTGTAGCCAGCATGCAAGAAGGTGTCAACCCCCGCCGCAAGCGCCGTGTCGCACCTACTCGAGACCCGGGAACCGCTCCTCGACCTCGGGATCGGGATCGAGCGCCTCGGTGCCGCAGACGACCCAGGCGTGGGCGTGGAGCCCACCGCCCTCTCGCCGGACGCCGATGCGGAGCCGGGCCGGGATACCCCGACCGGCGAGCATGCGCCGGAGGAGCAGGGCCCGGGGCAGGCAGGGAACCCGGTAGAGCCGGAAACCCGCCGCCCGCTCCACCGCGGCGGCCAGGGCGCGGGCGGTGGCGAGATCCTCGGGCGAGGGTTCCCGGTCGGGCGCCGCCGTCTCCGAGCCGCTCTCCATCCAGGAGCGGACCCGGGCGAAGCCGAAGAACCGGAGGCCCAGGTCGACCCCGAGCAGGGCCGAGGCGATGGCCGGCCGGCCGGGCACCCGCGCGGGTGCGCTCGCCTCAAGGCTCTTCGACATCGAGCAGCCGCTCCTCCACCAGCCGGCCGAGCAGGGAGTCGAGGTCCTCGCGGAGCGTGGCGGGCGCCACTTCGTACTCGGCGAGGAGGGTCCGGAGAACCTCGGCCAGGGTCGGCCCGTCGGCCGCGAGCTCCCACACCCTGGAGGCGACCTCGTTGAGCGCGTAGTAGGTCCCCGAGTCCGGATCGAGCAGCACCGACTCGCCCTCGAGCAGCCGGTGGAGGATGCCCGGCCGCCGCACCAGGCGGGCACCATCCGGGTACTTCCAGGGGCTCGGCGCGTTCACGCGGCCTCCGGGCCGGAGACGATCGTCTCCGCCAGGTCGGGCGCCAGGTCGCCGTGCCACGGGTAGCTGAGCTCCGCCACACCCAGGCGAGCCACAAGCGCCGCGCACAGGTCGAGATGCCGCTCGAGGAGCGCACCGTCGAAGAGCCGGGCCGCCACGGTGTTGCGCACCAGGGCGAGCACCGCTTCGCGCGGCGACAGACGGCGCCACCCAACCGGTGCCCGCGGTCGGGCGGCGGCACGCTCCGGCGGCGGGGCCAGCAGGTAGAGGGCGGTCAACGGCATGATCTCCGGCACCCGCGCTCCGGGCTGCCCTCCGTTCGGGAGCTTGAGCTGCGGGAACCGCGGACAGGCGCGGGGACCCTCCGCCGACCAGACGACCGGCAGCACGTCGTCGGCCGCCCGGAGCCAGCCGGGGCGTGCGCCGTCGAGGAGCCGCGCCAGGGTCGACTTGCCGGCGCCGGTGGGCCCGAGAAAGGCCACGACGCGGCCCTCCCCCCCGGCGCGCCCCGGAAGGGCCACCGCGGAGGCGTGGAGGCAGAACGTCCCGCCGAGGGCGAGGGCGAGCACGAGGGCGGGCCCGAGGGCGGCTTCGGCGGAGAGGCTTGCGGTCACCGTCCGCGCGGGTTCGGTCTCTTGCCCCGAGGCCTCCGCGGCCTCCGACAGGGGATGCACGAGGGCGTTCGAGCCGTCCGCGACGACATCGATCCGGCCGACGCCGCCGATATCGATCCGGTAACCCGCCGGCGACCGGCGCGAGACCGCCGGACGCTCGGCCGCGCCGATCCAGACCGGACCCCGGTAGACGATCTCTCCGCCGGCCACGCCCGTCGGCGCCCCCGGGTCGTCCAGAAGCTCCGGTGCGGGGGCCCGATCGCCGCCCAGCCCGCCGTCGACCGTCCCCGGAGGCGGCTCCGGAACCCGGAACGCCTCGATCTCGGCGAGGAGCGGGCTGACCTCGACCGTCCGCCCGGCCAGGCGATAGCGCCCGTGGCCCCCGGCCGACGGTTCCGGCCGGGCGACGACGAGACGGATGACCGGCTTGTGGCTCAGTCCTTCCAGGTTCGGTCAGATCAGAACGGTTGCGTGTTCGGGGGGGTGCTGTCGCCGACGCCCGGAGTCGCTCCGAGGGTCAGCGCGCGAATGTCTCCGAGCACCTCCAGGCGGGGTGTCTCGTAGATCCGCCGCGAGCCGGACGGATGGGCGTCGCTCTCGGGGTGGTCCGGACGGCGCTCGGAGGAGCGGGAGCGTGGCGGCGTCTTCGCGGTCATTTCGTGAGCCTCATGGTTTCGGTCATCCGGCCAGTTCCCCGAGCCGCAGAGAATCGGAGTCGACAGCCTCCCAGCCGGCCAGCCGCCGGAGCCAGATCTCGAGCGCAAGACACTGCCAGAGAACCAGGGCGCCGGCGCCGTCGACTTCGGCCGAGACTCCATGGGAATAGAAGCCCCAGAGCCAGTCGGACCGGACATACCGTGACCACCGGGCCTGGGGAGAGTCTAGCAAAGCGAGGACCGTCGCCCCTTCGCGCTCGGCGACGCCCCGTCGAAACAGGGGGTAGAGGGAGCTCCGTCGCCCCCGGCGGCGGACCTGCTCCGGCAGCAGGCCGGCCATGGCGGTCCGGGTGAGCCACTTGGTCCGGCCGGGGCGATAGAGCTGGTGGGACGGAAACGCCAAGGCCAGCTCGACCAGACGGCGATCCCGGTACGGCCGGCGGACCTCCACCGGCCGCCCCCCCGCGGCCCTGCCGGCCACGCGCGCGAACGCCGCCTCGCTTCGGGTCGCCTGGCCGATGCGCGGGTCCGCGAGGGCCGCCGACCGACCGGAGCGCCCCCCCGGCGCCGCCCCCCCCGCACCGCCGTCGGCTTCGACCCCGATCAGGGCGCGCGCGGCATCGGTGAGCCAGGGGCGCTCGAGCCCCCGGGCAGCATCCCGCACGGCCCCCGGCCCGCCCTGCGCCATGCGCCACCGGCGGGCCACGGCCCCCAGCGACGCGCGCAGCCCGACCCGATCGCCCCGACCGACGCGCGCCAGGCCCCGGCCGGTCTCGACCAGGGCCGTCCACAGCCAACGGTCGGCCACCAGATCGGCCAGCCACTCCTCGCCCCCGAGAAAGAGCTGATCGCCGCACTCGCCGGTGAGGAGCACCCGGCCGCCGCGCTCCGCCACCGCACCGTAGGCGCGGTCGCGGAGCCTCCGGTAGATCGCCGCGTAGGGGCTCCCGAGGCCCACCACGGCGCGCTCGGCGTCACCGTCGCCGGCCGTCGCCATGCCCCCGAGGGGCCATGCGTCGTCACCCGGAACCCAGACGGGCTCGGCGCCGAAGGCGTCGACCACCGGCCCCATGAACTCGCGCTCGTCGGCCCGCGGAAGCTCGTCGAACACCCAGGACACTGTCGTGAGGCGCCGGTCCCGCTCGGCGAGCCGGCGGCCGGCCAGGGCGGCGACCGAGGTGGAGTCGAGCCCGCCGCTCATCAGCACCGCCGGCGGCGCATCCCCCGGCGCCGTGCCGAGCCGCACCCGGACGGCGTCGTCGAGGACCGAGCGAAAGTGCTCGGCGTACTCCTCGTCCCGCCGATAGCGGATGGTCGCCCCCGGCTCCGGAGACCAGTGGCGATAGCACCGGGGCGAGCCTGCCCCGAACAGCTCGACCGCCATGGCCGAGCCCGGCTCGAGCTCCCGGAGGTCTTTGAAGAAGGTGTGGCCCGGCGCCGCTGGAAGGAGGGCGAAGAACCGCGCCTCGGTCTCCTCGTCGACGGCGTCGGAGACGTCGGGGTGATCGAGCAGCAGCTCCTCGTCCGTGGCGGCCAGCAACAGCCGGGGCGTCACGCGGTAGATCACCGTCCGCTCACCGAGGGCGTCCCGGGCACAGACCACCCGGCCACGCCCGGAGTCCACGACGATGGCGGCGAACGGACCGAGGAGCCGCTGCCAGCACTCGTCACCCCAACGGCGGTAGGCGGCGAGCACCAGGGCGGCGTCGCCGCGCTCCCCGGCCCCCCTTCGATGATCGAGCCCCTTCCTGGACTCGGCTCCGAAGCTGCCCTCGGAGGGGGCGTCGAGCGGCGGGGCGTGCTCGGCTCCCAGGAGCCCGCGGAGCTTTTCGGCGTTGTCCAGCCGACCCTCGAAGGCCAGATGCACCGGGCCGGCGCTCCGTGCGGAGCCGGTGTCAGGCCCCCAGGCGAGGCGCCACCCGCGACCGGTCGCAAACCCAGCGGCACCGCTCGGACCGAACGCCGCGGCGAGCCGCTCCGCCCCCGGTGCGGACGCACCGTGCCTGTCCGCGATCAGGATCAAGCCACTCATCCGCCGACAGATCGGGTCCTCGTCCCGCCGCTCAAGGATCCACGCTCTGAGCCGGATCGCCCAGCAGGGTCCAGCCCAGGATGGCGTCGACGCGCTCGGGCTCGGCCGCAGCGAGCTCCTGCTTGGCCGCCGTGATGGCGTCGCCGAGGGTCATCCCGCGCTCGGCGAGCAAGGGCATCAAACGCTCCGACAGGGCGGCGGCGGACGACGTACCGAGCAGGGTGGCCGACCCGAGCACCGCCGCGGCGCCGCGATCCGGCGCCAGCAGCAGCCGGTGCCCCAGGGTTTGGAACCTCGGCTCCACGTGGTACGTGTTCCAGCAGCCCCACTGCACGACCACCGTCGGCGCCCCCAGGTTCCCCAGCGCCTCTACGTCGCCGGCGGCGAACAGGTTGGAGAAGGTCCAGTGGGTCAGGCCCGAGTGGCCGATGAAGCTGGTCAGGGCCACGCCGCCCTCGAGCTCCCTGAACAGGGCCTCACGTGCTCCGGCGGCGCCCAGAGTGTCGACGTACGCCCGCCGCACGCTCCAGCCCGCGGGCAAGGTGGAGATCATCTGCTCCGCCGCCTGGCTGAAGGAGAAGCCCGTCGCGTCGTCCGGGGCGTCGGCTACCGCCAGGGTGGTCCGCCCGTAGCCCTTGGCGTCGTAGGCGAGGATCTTCGCCACCACGGCGTCGAGCTCGGCCCTGGTCCGCACCGGCAACCGGCCGATCGGCAGGTCGGGCACCCGGTCGCCGTCCAGGTCGGTGTAGAGCGGGTCGACCGGAGCGAAGCGGACGATCGCGCCGGTGGGCGCGTAGAGCGAGGGCACGAAGCTCACCGAGCCCAGGCCCAGGTTGTCGTGGTAGTCGAAGGTGTCGCCGCCGACGAGGAGCACGTAGCGGGTGCCGAGGGACCGGGCGGCGTACGCGATGTACCGTCGGATCGCCTCCGGGTCGACCACGCCGTCCGAGTAGAGGTCGTAGACGTCGGCCACGTCGGCCACCTTGACCGCCAGGCCCTGTGCCTCACGGGCCGAGACCAGCGGCGCCAGGCCGTCGAGGAACGCCTGATGGGAGATGACCAGGTAGTCGGCGGGGCCGTCGAGGAGCGCCGCCGGCTGCCGTGCCGCCTCGATGCCCGGAGCCTCGACGGCCGAGGCGACGGCCACGTGGTAGGTGGCCTCGAAGCCCCCCAGACCGCGGAAGCGGAGCGTCTGGTTGCCCCCGGCACCCGGCTCGGCGGCGACGTCGGCGATGTGCACCGGGCCGCCCGGTCCCACCGCGTAGACCGCGGGCTCTCCGGCCCCGGCACCGCCCACCTCGAACAGGTCGCCGGCGGCGGTGAACGTCAGATCGCCGCCCCGGGCCTGGAAGGCGCGCGGGTAGGTGACCGAGAAGCGATCGAGGTCGATCACGTCCCACGGCACGCCCCGGTCCCCGGGGAGCTGGACGGTCAGCACGTTCGGGCCGGCCGTGACGGCGGCGGCCGGCACGGTGGCGCCGATCCACTGGGCGTCCTGGGCGTCCCAGATCGCCTCGCCCACGGGGTTGCCGTTCCACAGCAAGACGGCGTGGTGATCGCCCTCCTCGGGCCAGGTCGTGACGCCCCAGAGCTCGACCCCGAGCTCTACGGGGGCGCCATCGGCGACGTAGCCGGCCAGATCGATGTCGAAGTCGAAGCTCCGCGGCGACTCGAAGGCGAGCATCCGGGTGTCGTACCAGGGGTCGTCCCCCGGCGAGGCGAAGCTGTAGCGCACATCACGCTCGACCCTCAGCGTCTCCCGGTAGGTCGATGCCGGCGTCCCCGCGCGAAGCTTCGTGCGGTCCTCCGGAATCCGCGTCGCCGTCACCGGATCCCGGGTGAGCTCGTAGACGCTGGTGCGCGTATAGAGGCTGTCCACGGCCTCGCCCAGGAACTCGACGTACGCGCCGGGACCGAAAGTGCCGCCGGCGGGCTCGACCCGGATCGGAACCGCGACACCGCCCCGGGTGAGCGCGAGCTGGCTGGACGGCACGCCGCCGAAGTCGAAGCCGGCGGCCGCGAGCTCCTCGTAGGTCACCCGCTGGACGCCGTCGGTGTCGACCAGCAGGCGGACCGTGGGCGCCCCGCTCTGGCCGCCCTGGCCGGTCGATCCCTTGCGCCGGGCGATCGAGCCACGTCCCGCCGCGGCGGCCACGGCCTCGGAGCGGACCGCGGTCCAGTCCACCGGCTCGGGGGCCGGCTGGGCACCATACCCGCCGCCCACGTCGTACGGTCCGTGGACGACGGCGGTGCCGTCGAGAGCCACGTCCTCGATCATGAAGCGGCGCCCCGGAACACCGGAGAGGTCGAAGGCGTAGCGCTCCGGCGCGGTGGAGTCGATCGCGCGCGAGGCGATCGGCTCGTCGTTGACCCGCTGCCAGCCGTCCGGCCCCTCGGCGTAGACGTTGAAGCCCAGATTCGCGGATTCGGTCGCCGTGGTCCAGGTGAGCTCGGGCCGGCCGGACCGCTCGCCGACCTTCACCGACGACAGGGTCACCGGCGTCGCCGACGCGGTGGACAGGCAGGACAGGGTCGCCTGGGAGGTGACACCCGGAGCGGCGGAGTTGCCCACCTCGGAGGCGCTGTTGGTCCAGTAGGTGGCGCTCGAGGCCGAGAGCGTCACGTTCTGCTCGGCGCTGGTGTAGGTGTAGTCGTAGGAGAGGGTGACCGTGTCACCGCCGCCGATGATGCCGGAGGTGCCGAGGGCGGAGGAGACCGGAACCCAGGTGATGGTGCCGTTGACGGTGTCGTGGGTCACGCTGCCGCCGCCCATCAGGGAGCCGTCGCCGCGCGTGAGCTGGATGTTCGAGACCGTGCCCCTGGTCTGGTCGTAATCGATGACGTAGAAGATGTAGCTGCCGGTACCGCACCGCTCTCGCTCGGGCAGCGTCAGATCGGGCGTGCAGGTGACGCTGTTGGAGTACGTCACGGAGAACGTGCCGGTGTCGCCCGTGTAGAGCGTCATGGCCGGCGACGAGCAGGTGAGCGCCAGGTTCGGGCTCGGCACGGTCGAGTTGATGGTCTGGCAGTTGCACTTCGACTTGGTGCCGGGCACCGCTTCGATCTCGGAGTCGCAGCTCACTCCGCCCACCTGGTTGTTCTGGTTGCCCCAGGTGGCGCAGGTCGGGATCTCGATGTAGCCGTTGGCGTCCAGGTCGTCGCACGGGAACGACAGGGCCGCCGTGAAGCGGATGATCGTGTCGTCCCAGATCCCGTCCACATCCTCGTCGCAGCCGGTGGTCTGGTTGCTGGTGGCCGATGCGTTGAGATCACCGCAGGTGTCGCCGTCCACGTTCAGGTAGTAGCCGTTGTCCGGCAGGCCGTCGAGCGGAGCGTAGTCGTCGCGCAGCCTGAGCAGGTCGAGGGCGTTGGGGGTCGCCGGGTTGCAGGTCAGGACCCCCTGGACGCCGACAGGAGTCAGGATCTCGCGGGCGCAGATGCCGCTCTGGGCGCCGTCGCCGTTGGGGTCGCCGTCGACTGCCACGTAGAGCCCGATGTCGTATCGGCTCTGGGCGGTGGTGTTGGCGACCGTGCCGCCGAGCAGGATGTCGAGCGTGTCCCCGGCGTTCACGCAACCGTCCTGCTGGGTGCCGAGGCCGATGGCGACGAAGGTGACGTCGTTGGCGGTGCAGACGTTGTTGGCGCCGCTGACGTCGTCCACGCAGCCGCCGGAGGTGATCAGGGCTGAAACGGCAGGGGAGAAGGCGAAGATCGCCATCAAAGCGCAGAAGCCGGCCAGGGAGACCGCTCTCGGCGCGGAGCGCGTCCGGGTGCTCATCGTGTTGCCCTCCTCTCGTGGGCCCGCTCGGTACGGCGGGCCGGAGCAGCGCCCTCGACCTGGCGGACGATCTGCTCGCTCACCGTCTTCGGATCGCGGACGAACCGCTCCTCGCCGGTCTGAAGGTTGCGGATGTAGCCCCGGAACGAGGGCTCTTCGCCCGACGCCTCTCGCGCCTCGTACCAGACGCGGACCAGGAACGAGCCCGAGTTGCGATCCGACGCCAGGTTGCGGCGGATCGCCGAGTCGGTTTCAGAATGCTTCATCGCGGACATCTCTTCCCTTTGCGCTCGTTCGGCAGCGAGGCCGGTACCTTGGATTCGAGACTGGCTGAGAGCTCTCGACCGGATCAGAACCTGTCGGATCGTTTACCGGATTTCCTCCGACAGGAAACTCGGATGGATTCTGCACCAACGGCGTCAGGAAACCGTCAGCGCTGGCGCCGGAGCCCCAAACCCGCGAGAATAGGAGACGAAACGGGGTAACAGACGACCCACCCCGAAAGAACGACCGGTGCAAAGGCGACTCGAAATCCACACGTTCGGCGGCTTCGACGTTCGCCGTGGAGAGGCGCGCGTCAACGACTTCGAGTCCCGCAAAGTAGAGGCCCTGGCGGCCTACCTGCTGTCCAACCGGGGCCGGACGTTCTCCCGCGACCATCTCGCCTCTTTGCTGTGGCCCGACCGCACCGAGGCCTCGGCCCGCCGCAACCTGCGCCAGGCGCTCTACAACCTGCGCTCGACCATGGAGCACGAGGCCGAGCCCTGCTTCGTGGTCGACGCGAGGAGCGTCCGCTTCGAGCCCCACCCCGGCGACTGGATCGACCTCGATCCGTTCGAGAAGGTGCTCTTGCCCGAAGACGGCGACACGGCCGTCGATCCCCGGGGGCTGGCGAACGCGGTGCGACTCTACAGGGGCCAGTTCCTCGACGGCCTCCCGTCGCCGGGAATCGGCTACGAGGAGTGGCTTCTGGGCGAGCAGGAGCGCTACCGGGAGGCGGTGCTCCGGGCGCTCCGCGACCTGGTGGACCACGCCCTCGCGACCGGAGACCACGAAGCCGGCATCCGGTACGCCCGCCAGCTCGTGCGCATCGACCCGCTGTCGGAAGAGACCCACCGCAAGCTCATCCGGCTCTACGCCCTGTCCGGTCGCCGCGGCCGGGCCCTCGCCCACTACGACGACCTGGTGGAGCTGCTCCGCCGCGAGCTGGGCGTGGCACCTCTCGACGAAACCACCGAGCTCCACCGGTCGATCCGCGAGGGACAGATCTTCGGCCCCGAGATCCCGGCGGCGCCGGAGCCGACCGGCCCCGTGCTGCCGATGGTGGGCCGTGCGCGGGAGCTCGTCGCCCTCGAAGGGCTGTGGCACCGGGTGCTCGAAGGGCGTGGGCACCTGACACTGGTAACCGGCTCCGAAGGCATCGGGAAGACGCGCCTGGTCAAGACCTTCCTCCACCGGGCGTCCTCCGACTCGGGTGCGACCGTCCTCCAGGGAGCCTGGCACGAGCTCGAGCCGCCGGTCCCCTACCGCGGCCTGCGCCAGGCCCTCGACGAGCTCGTCAGCCACGAGCTCGACGCCGTCGAGCGCATCCTGGACGGTACGCCCCCGGAGGAGCTGGCCCACCTCGCCCAGCTCGCTCCGGACCTCACACGAACCCAGGGCGCACCACCGGTGCAACCGCAATCCGGGAGCCGGGTGAGCAAACAGCAGCTCGCCCGGGCCCTGTCCCGGGCGATCGTGCTGACGACCCGCGCCGAGGACGACACCGTGCGGCCGACCATCCTCTACCTGGAGGACCTGCACTGGGCGGATCGCTCGAGCCTGGAGCTCGTGGCGGCGCTCTGCCCCCTGGTCCAGGACGCCCCGGTCTGGGTGATCGTGACCGCCCGGCCCGACTCGGCCGGCGCGCGGCTCCTGAGCGAGCTCCCGGGAGCTGACGTGGTGGCTCTCGAGCCGCTCGCGCCCGACGACATGGGAGAGCTGGTCCGGGCCCTGGTGGGCGCCGACGGCGCCGAGCACCTGATCGATCTGCTGGGGCAGACCGGCGGCAACGCGTTGGCGGCGAGCAGCCTGGTCAACCTGCTGTGGGATCACGACACGTTGGAGCCGGTAGAGGGCGGCGGCTGGCACGTCACGGCGCCACCCGGAGGGTTTCCCGGCGTGCCCATTCCGGTGCGTGACTCCGCCGTCTCGATCGACGAGCTCATCACCGCGCGGGTCACCCGCCTGCCGCCCAGCTCTCGCCGGCTCCTGACCCTGGCGGCGGTGGCCGGCCCCCGGTTCGAGCCCGATCTGCTCGGCGCCATCGAGGGAGAAGAGGAGGCGGTGATCGAAGCCTCGCTTCGTACCCTGCTCGAGCGCTGGCTGGTGCGCCTGGCTCTCGGCTACTGGGCGGACAGCCGACGCGACCGGGACATGGTCATGTGGGTCGGCGGCGCCCGCCGTGGCACCTTCGAGTTCGCCCACGGCGCGGTCCACCGGGCCATCTACAGGACGCTCGACCCGGCCCGGCGCCGCGCCCTCCACCTCAAGGTCGCCGCGGCGCTCGAGGGAGCCTCCAAGGTGCCGCTCGAGGTGCTGGCCCACCACTACCTGGCGGGAGGCGCCAACGAGCGGGCCGTCTCCCTGCTGCTCAAGGCCGCCGCCCTGGCCGAGTCGATCGACGCGCACGCCGAGGCGGTCTACGCCCGGGATCTGGCCTCGCGGGCCTCGCGGGCGTCGAAGTCGAAGACGGCCTCCTCCACCACCTCCAGCCAGCCCTTGCTGACCGACCCGGGCGAGTAGTCGAGCGCCACCCGGCGCCCGGCCGCCTCCGCGATCCGCCGCGCCCGCTCCGGATCGCCGAGAAGCCCGCGGATCGCCGCTACCCAGGCGTCGGCGCCGTCGGCCACGACGAGCTCCTCTCCCGGCCGGCCGGTGGTGCCGGCGGCGGCCCAGGGGGTCGCCACGACCGGCACCCCCGCCGCCCACGCCTCGCAGACCTTGAGCGGCTGGCCCGCCCCGCCTCGCATGGGCGCCAGGGCGATCCTCGCCCCCCGGAGGACCGACGCCAGGTCGGGCGGGTCGGCCAGCAGCGTCACGCCCGGCGTCCGCGCCGCCCGGCGCTCGAGCCAGGCCGGTGCCCGGGTGCCGGCGAGGACCAGCCGGAGGTCCGGGTCTTCCCGGGCGAGCCGGGGCCAGATGTCGTCCAGGAACCAGCGGAGCCCCTCGCGGGTAGGGAAGTAGCCCAGGTTGCCGGTGACCACCAGGGTCCGCGGCCCCCCGTCGCGCTCCTCCCGCCCTCCCGGTGTGTCCGGCACCGCCACCGGCAGCACCCGCACCCGCTGGGCGGCCCGCGGCGACACCTCGGCCACTGCCCGGCGATCCCGCTCGGAGACCACCAGCGTGCGCGCCGCCCGGTCGGCCAGCCGCCCCTCCCAGCGCCCGAGGCGCCCCGCCTCCAGGCGGAGCGCCGGCGCCAACCAGGCGCGGTCGAGCTCCGCCCGGCGGGCGGTCGACAGGGCCAGGCTGTCGATCAGGTCGACCACCACGGGGCACCCTTCGAGACGGTCCAGCCAGGGCGCGAGGCGGACGAGCTGGAGGATGACGAGATCGGCTTCTGGAACGAGGCGCGCGAGCTCCGTCCCGAGATCGGGCGAGCCGAAGAGGCCGCACTGGAGCGGCATCCCCGAGGCGGCGGCACCGGCGAGGGCACGGAGCCGGCCCAGGGGACCGGCCTCGCGGTAGGGGACCCAGTCGACCGGCAGGCTCTCGAGGCGCTGCCGGTCCGCAGCCGGAAGATCGGCCGGCGGCGCCGGCGCGAGCACGCTCACCCCGTGCCGGAGCGCCAGGGCCTCCAGCGCCTGGAGCGCCCGTCGCTGGTCGCCTCTGCGTGCCGGCAAGGGGTGGCGGGAGACGACGAGCAGGAGCCGCAACGGCATCATCCCACCTTATTCATGCCCACTCCGGCTACGAGCCGCAATTGCACGCAATCTCGGGGCGTGCTCGCTCCTTGCTCCCGCACCGTAGGCTCGGCTACGCCTTGGTCGGTCGTCGCTGTGCTTGCCCCGATCTCCCGCACACTTGCGGCTCTCGCTACGGCCTGGACATGAATCAGGTGGGATTGTCATACCAGGTTCAGCAGGTGCCCCATCTTGTCCCGCTTGGCCTTGAGGTAGGCCTCGTTCGTTTCGGTCGGCGGGATCTCGATCGGCACCCGCTCGACGATCTCCAGGCCGTAGCCCGAGAGACCGATGAACTTGTGGGGGTTGTTGGTCATCAGCCGCATGTGGCGCACCCCCAGGTCCCGCAGGATCTGGGCGCCAATGCCGTAGTCCCGCTGGTCGGCACGGAAGCCGAGCTTCTCGTTCGCCTCGACCGTGTCGTGGCCCTGCTCCTGGAGCTCGTAGGCACGGAGCTTGTTGAACAGGCCGATGCCGCGCCCCTCCTGGAGCAGGTAGAGGAGAACGCCGCGCCCCTCCTCGGCGATCCGCTCGAGGGAGCCGTGGAGCTGGTGGCCGCAGTCGCACCGCTGGGAACCGAAGATGTCGCCGGTCAGGCACTGGCTGTGGACGCGCACGAGGACCGGCTCTACGTCGCCGGGCGCCACCTCGCCCATGACCAGCGCCACGTGCTCCTCGCCGGTCACGTTGGAGCGGTAGGCGTGGAGGCGGAACTCGCCGTAGACGGTCGGCAGCCGGGGGGAGGCGACGCGCTCGACCAGGGTCTCGGTCGAGAGCCGGTAGCGGATGAGGTCCGCCACCGTGATCATCTTGAGGCCGTGCTCCTGGGCGAAGCGGGTGAGGTCGGGCACGCGGGCCATGGTCCCGTCGTCGTTCATCACCTCGCAGATCACCGCGGCCCGCGAGAAGCCGGCCAGGGCCGCGAGATCGGTCGAGGCCTCGGTCTGGCCGGTGCGCTTGAGCACCCCGCCCTTGGCCGCCCGCAGGGGGAACACGTGGCCGGGACGGAGCAGGTCTTCCGGCCTGGTCTTCGGGTCGACCGCGGTGCGGATGGTCGCCGCCCGGTCGGCCGCCGAGATGCCGGTGGAGATCTTGCCTTTGGCTTCGATCGAAACGGTGAAGGCCGTGCCGTAGGGGGAGGTGTTGTCCCGGACCATGAGCGGCAGGTCGAGGGTGTCGCAGCGCTCTTCGCTCATCGCCAGGCAGACCAATCCGCGGCCGTGCTTGGCCATGAAGTTGATCGCCTCCGGCGTCACACGCTCGGCGGCGACGGACAGGTCGCCCTCGTTCTCCCGGTCCTCGTCATCGACGATGATGACCAGGCGGCCGGCCTGAAAGTCTCGAATCGCCTCCTCGATCGGGGCGAAGGGTGATTTCTCGGACATCGCTACTCGGTTGTCGATGCGGTGATCGGCCCGCCAAGGTCGGCGAGCCGGGGTAGGCGGGGCACACGGGCCCGCCGCCATTGTACATCGTTCGAGGGCTTCACTCCCCAGGCGCCACAGATTCTGAGGCCGGGGCTCGTCCCCGACCGCCGCCGAAACCCCTAGTTCACCTCAAGGCCCTTGGTGAGATCCACGGCGGCCACCAACCGCGCTTCGAGCAAGAGGTCCCACGCGTCGAGGCACTGCTCCCGGATGTCACTCCCGTTGGGCGCCTGCTCGTAGAGTCGAAGCAGCACCGATGGCAAGTAGTAACCCGCCTCCCAGGACAGTCCCGGACGGTCCTCGGCGACCTCTTTGCGTCGCTCGGCAAGACTCCGGCAGACCTCGAGAACGCATTCCGCGAACGGTACGAGGTCACCGCCATGGTCCTGGAGACGATGGAGGAGCAACGAAGGATCGCGCTTGAACGCCCTCGATGCAGCATAGCTCCTCAGGAAGCCCAACTCGTCCGCGAAGACATCAAGATCTGCGTCGTGGAGCATCCCGGCGCAAGCCTCCAGCACCTCGTCCGACTCGTCGTCCATGAGCTCACGCAGAAATGCGAAGCCGCGCTCGCGGTAGTCGGGGCTGTCGACCACCGCAGCGGCCACCTGAGCAGCGCCGATCCGCCGTGGCAGATTCCCACGCAGACACTCGAGGGCCGCATCTTCCATCCGGTCGGCTAAGAAGTAGAGTGCGACCGTGTGACTCGCTCCGAGCCGGACGACGTCCTCACGGTCCGATTGCAGCATCCGCCGCAAGGTCGGCTCCATGTCCTCGGGATGGTCCCTCGCGGCGAAACGAAGAAATCGATTGAATGGCGAGCACGCGAGCAACGCCTCATGCCCTTCCGGTGCCTCGAGCGCCAACTTGATGGCGCGCTCGGAGTCATGCTCGAGCAGCACCAGGCAGCAGTCGAACACGGCGACACGGACCGCCGGATGAGGATCCCTCGCAACGTCCCCGACTGCTTCACCGAGGATCTCGATGCGCCCTGGATCATCGAAGAGCAGAGTGGCTATAGCATAGGTCGCTGCACCGCGTGCACAGTTGAGGGAGTTGTCGACAAGGTTCTCCGGCCCCCATTCCTCCGAGCCACCGCGCAGCACGAGCTCCCCTTGCGCGGGATCGGGGTCCTGCGTGGCGATCGCCGCCACGAGATCGAGGACCGGTTCACTCCAGTCCAGATCGGCGCGGCTTCGGACGAGCCACGCAAGATCTCGGGACAACTCCGGATTCCCGATCACCTGAGGCAGGGCAAGAACGGCCTCGAGCTCTTGGAGGGTTGCATCTTCTTTCGGGATTTTGTCACGACGCTGAGCGCGGAGCCCTCGGACAACGGCTTCGAAGTAGAGGGAGTGTGCGTCGTCGGGGAACCGGAGCGCGAGCCTTGCGAACCGTCCGGGCTCTTTCGCGGTGGCTGCACCTAGATCCGAGGCGAATGCCCCCGGAGTGGCCTCTTCGAATCTGCCATCCCGAAAACGCGGCAAAGGCGCCCCGGGGCGGAGTGTTGAATTGCTCTCGATGATCTCAAGCCAGGCCTTATCGCTCAGTGCATTCAGACGATCGCTTCTCAGCGGCGAGCCGACACTGGCAGCCTCGCCCACACTAGAGCCCACAAAGAACAGATCACCTAAACCTGCGAACTTCCGTTGGAGCTCCATCAACCGCCTTCGCGCGCGGAGCGAGATTCGGTCCGATTTGAGACGTGGCAGGAGATGATAAGCGGTCTCGCCAGCGTGGGAGGGTTCGCGAAGAGCCCAGTCCTCGAACCGCTGTTGGCCTTCAGGCGGAGACAGGCGGGCTTCGTGCCGGAACTGAAAGGAGCTGCCTAGGTTCGGTTCCTTGAACTCGATGAGAAAGCGTTCGATCGATGGAAAGGCAGCGTCCGAGCAACACTTCGTGAGCTCTTCGATCGCAGACGCCGCCACTTTCCAGGGTCGGTCGAAAGAAGTCCATCGAAGCCGGAGCCGGTCGGGCTTGCTCATCAACCATTGGAGGGCTCGGTCCGCCGCTTCCGCCCGGTCCAGATGAGCCAATGCCTCGACGATCAGCAACTCCCCGAGCTCACCAGGTTGCTCGTCCGCCAGGCCCATCAACGAGAGCGGCTCACGCCGACTCAGCTCGGCCGCCAGTTTTCGCAGGAACTCTCGGAGATGGGTCCACCAACCGTGATCATGCTTCGAGAAGGACATCCCGATCGGCCTGGACTCCAATCCGGAGTCGAAGCCCATGGCTTCGGCTGCCACGGGAACCAACTCTCGCCAAGCTGCCAACAGGTCGTCGAAGGAGCTCTCCCCAAGCTCTGCTCCCTCCACGCCGTGTAAGAAGCCACCTCGGCGATCCGGCTCCTCGCCCCGTACGCGAGCAAGGAGCGCCCGAAGCAACAGGACCAGACGGGGCAGGTTCGATCCTCCGAGCCCCCTCCAGTCGAGGAAGGACCATCGAACACCCTCTTTCGCTAGGCGAACACGCAGCTCGAAGAGCGCGCCGGAATCCTCGGCGGGAGCTCTCGGGAGAGCATTCGCGACGCGGTGCGTCCAATCTCCGCCACGTTCCGCCAACGGAGCCAGGAGTTGGTGGCACAGGTCGCCCCTCTGCTCGGCGACGGAGCGGATCAGATTGAGCGCCGCATCTCGCATCCGGTCTTCGCCATCGAGCCAACGTCGAACGAACCCGGCCCGCTCGGCGGCTTCAAACCAGGAAGGATGGCCTTGAAGAACATCGGCGATCACATGCTCTTGCCACCTCTCCTGATCGAGCAGAGCCAAAACCAGGTCGGCTTCCCCAACCTCCGGTGCTTCGATCTGGCCGAGGAACTGCAAGACGAGCTGCTTCAGGTGAAAGCGGATCTCCGTGGACTCGATCAAACCCCTTACCGTCGCCAGGTACGAATCGAACCGCTCATCACGCAACAGCCCGAGAACGAGCTTCACCTGGTCTCGACGATAGAGGTCTTGATGAGCGTTCGTGAGCCACTCCAGGACGTCGGTCTCTCCTGCGTCGATTCGGCGCATCAACATGTGAGCAAGCTGGTGGTCCAGATAGGTCTGGTGGCAGAACTGAATCGTGTCGCCGTCCTGGGTGAGGATATTGAGTGACAGGAGGGTGTCTTCGACCTCCGGGGGTCGACCATGAAGAAGGCGCCGGGGGATGACCAGGGTGTTGTTCCGGTCCAGGTACTCGACGACCTCGTCAACGGCCTGCTGGAGTGTCGTCGAGTCAACACCCATTCGCTGAGCCTCGCGAAGTCGACTCTTCCAAAAGGCGTCGAGGAGGTCCCGCTCGCCCTGGAACTCAGGCACACCATGGCTCGTTCGAACCGTTTCCTCCCAGGTCCGCAGGAGCTGGATGGTCCTGAGAAGATCTACCTGCCGCCCCGAGAGGGCGTCGGCGTCGGCTCCCAAAGAGGAGACGACCTCCCGAACCGTCTGTGGCGACAGCCGGTCGACCCGCAGCTTCCGTGCCTGGTCATGCTCGATCCAGCTTCGAATCTGGGGATCGTTCTCCAGCTCGAACGCCCGGCAGCACGCGACGACACGCAGGCCCTTGCAGAGCATCGCCTCCTTCACCATTTGGCGGCAGGTCTCGAAGGCCGTGGAGGCTTCCGCACCCGTCCACTTGAGGGCGTCGAGCTGATCGAGGAGCAGCACTCCTCCTGCGTCGCCAGCGATCACATCCAGACAGAGCGCCGGCGACTCCTCAAGGTCCAGACTCTCTCCGAACTGGCGTGGCGTCGCACCAGGGCGCTGGCGGTCGAGACGAAGGGGCAGGTACGGAATCCCGCGCGTCTTCAACCGCCCCGCAAGGTCGAGAAGGACACCGCTCTTGCCCACTCCGGCCGACCCGTGAACGGCGATGAACCGTGGACCCGACTCTTGTTCGAGCAACTCGAGGAGCCGATCGGTCTCCTGACGAGCCAGTAGCCGGCCGCCCACCAATTGCGACGCGAGGGAGTCTTCGAACCTCTCCTGGAGCCTCTTGACCGCAGGGAGGATTCGTGGGTCGCGCGCGAGGACCCTCGTCCGAAAGCCCTGAGAGGTCAAGAAGGCCTCCACCTCGGCGACGGTGATCAGACGCCGAAGGGTCCGCCGCGCCCACGATTCGAGCACCGAGATCACCGAGGGTGGATCGCCGTCTACGTACGGGCGCGCACGGCTCTGAAGCTCTCGCAGAACCTCCTCGTCGTCACCGACCTGCGTCACGTAGGTTCTTTGAAGGAGGTCTCGGGCTTCCGCAAGCTCACGAGGGGCCGTCGGATCGAGCCCGAGAGCGCCACAGAGCTCCAGGAACGCCCTCTTTCGTTCTTTAGACGTTTGAACTTGATCCCGGTAGAAGCCGTCCGGATCGCGGGAGCTCCGAGCCGTCTCGGCCAGCTCACGGAGCTCGGGCGCACTGTCGATCGACACGAGCCGGAACGTCGCTTCTCGGTCCACCCTCAGACGGGCACCGATCGCGGCCAGAACCCCCTTCCCCTTCAGGGCCGCGAGCCTCCACTTCCCGGCTTGGCGGTACGACCTCTTGCACTGCTGATACTCCAGCCGACCATCGGGCAACTCGACGATCACGTCGACGCCCTCGCCCTCGATCCCTGCCGGCTCGATCTGCGCCGAACGAAGCTCCTCGGCGAGGAGAAAGAGGAGCTGTCGCACGGCCCAGAGATACTGGAACCGCATGCCCTTTGTGGTTGCGTAACCGCCGGCCTCCATCCGGAGAATGGTACCGGAGCCGCGCCAACCATCCCGGCGGCCGAGATCTTCCCCGGGCCAGAGGCTCCGCCCCTGGCCCTCACCACCCACCCGGAGGCATGGCAGCTTGGCTCAGCGCCTCCGGCGCCACCGCCAAACGGCCGGCTCATGCGACAGATGGACAGGTCGAGCCACCAGACGTACACACCGTACGCCAAACGTACAGCTCGTAGCGGCTGGAGAAAGAAGGGCGGCCGGTCAGCTCCAGCGGGCGGAGGGCTCGAAGCGCTCGTAGGGATTGTTTCGGGCTCGCCGGAGGTAGCGGAGGATCTCCCGGGCGAAGCCGGTGGTCAGCGTCTGGGACCGCGCCGCGTGGCGGAAGAGGTAGACCGCCGCCAGCGCGTGGCGGTGGAGCTCGTGGGAGCGGAAGATCGGAGTCATCTCCTCGACCAGGTCCTGAACCTGGGCGACCTCGCCCCGGTCGAGGTGGACGATGGCGAGCTCCAGGCTGACCATGGCCGCCTCGTAGCTCAGCTCGCGCTCGGCTGCCGCCCCCCGCACCTCCTCGAAGGCGCCCACGGCGAGGTCGAGATCGCCGAGCGCCGCGTAGATCCTGCCCTCGAGCCAGCGCCGACGCATGCCGAGAGCGGGCTCCTGGAAGTGCTCGTCGTAGAGCTCCCGGGCCTTTCGGTAGCGGGCGAGGGCCTCGAGCGCCTGGTCGGCGTCGACCATCCAGTCGGTCAGATTGCGGTGGGCGTAGGCCAGGAGGCGCCCGGCCCCGGCCGTCTGGAGTTGCTCGACGGCCTCCTCGAGGATCTCGACCGCCTTCTCGGGGCTGCCGGAGTAACCCTCCACGTCGGCGAGCTTGACGAGGATCTTGCCCTGCTCGCGCTCGAACCCGAATGAGCGGTAGAGGGCGAGGGCCTCCTGAAGGATGGTCCTGGCTTCGAGGTAGCGCCCCTGGTCGATTCGCAGCGACCCCAACAGGCTCCCGATCTCGGCGTAGACCGGGGAGCCCTGGGTGCCCTGCTCACGCAGGAGAAGTGCCTGCTGGAAGGCGCCTTCGGCGCCGAAGAGGTCGGAGGCGACACGGCGAGCGTTTCCCAGATATGCATGGGCGAGCGCCTGCATGTCGGTCGTGAACTTCGCCACGTAGATCCGGGGGTCGAGGCTGTCGGCCACCTCGACGGCGAGGCCGGCCAGCTCGAGCGCCCGGGCGACGTCGCGGAAGACGGCCTCGCGGCTCGCGTGGCACAGGAACTCGACGAACCCGAAGAGCTGATAGCGCTCGGCCGTGCGGATGACCGCGCGCCGCGCGGTCGGGGAGCGCCGCTCGAGCTCGGCCAGAAGCTCGGGGCCGAGCGCGCGCTCGGCGCGGATGACGACGCCGCGGCGCATCGCTTGGCGCATGGCGGCTCCCAGGCCGTCGCGCCGCTCCGCGGCCGGAAGCTCGTCCCAGCGGGTGAAGCGGCGGATATTGTCCCGAAGATCGGGCTCCGCCTCGGCCATGAGCTTCCGGGTGGCAAACAGGCACCGGCTGCAGAGGTCCTTCTCGAGGTGGCGCTCGATCGGCGCGGCCGCCTCGTCGTCGAGGCTGCCGCGGATGAACTGCTCGAGCTCCTCAAGCGTCGGGTGCGTCGTCTCCATCGTCCCTCTCCTCTTCGGCCGCTTCCTGGGCCTCGACGTAGGCGATGCAGCGGTCTTCGAGCATCTGCAGAAAAAACTGCCGCGGCCGGTCCGTCTGCCCGCAGTGGCGTACCAGCAGCTCGACCGACTCCCGGAGGATCGTGCTCGCCTTCTCCTCGGGGATGGCGTAGCCGGCAAACAGGTCATTGATTGCGTGGCGCACGCTCAGCACGAGCCGCTGGAGCTCTCCCGGCTCCGAACGTTTGGACGGGCGTGGTCTCATGACTCAATGATTCAGCAAGCGGTCGAAGGCTACCACGATGAAGTAGGCCGTGGAGAGCGAGAAAGCCGGCGCCCGCGGCGGGGCGCCGGCGTCACGCTCTAGCCATCAGGATCGACTGCATGGCCCCCCTGGGTAGTGACGGTGCCACCGTCGCCCGGAGCGGGACTCGGTGAGCCGTCAGGGTCGATCGTGTGGCCACCGCGAGCGCTCAGGCTCTGGAGTGGTGACTCGTCGAGCCATCCGGCGAGCCACGCCACCAGATCCTCGACGAGCTGAACCGGAGCCAGCGCAAAGCCGGGCGAAGCATCGCCTCTCGGCATCGCTGCCGCCGGCGTCGTCAGGGTCAGGAGCGCCACGCAGACCAGGCAGGCGGTCGCCCGCCGTCGAGCACATTTGCTCATCAGTCCTCCTCGGCCGGCCGGTCGTCGCAAGGCCGACATGGCTCCGCCCGCCTGCCGACTCGGTGCATTCTCCCCTGCGAACGTGCGGCGACCGGGCAATACCGCGCTCAGCAAGCAGGAGGATGTGACACGCGGCGTGCTCGCCACGGTCCATCCCGGGAGGCGGTTTCGCCCCTCCGGAGCTCAGCCGGGCCGCTGGGCGAGATCCCAAAGATCGAGGCGGCAGTCCGCGGGAAGGCTTTTCCCGGCGGGGGAGGAAGCGCACCCTTCCCCGGTCAGAACGGGTTGCCGATGGCGAGGAAGAAGCGCCAGCGGTCTTCTTCGAGGCTGGACTCGGGGTTGAGCTTGTAGGCGATGCCGGCGCGGATCGGGCCGATGGGAGAGCTGTAGCGCACTCCCAAGCCGATGCCCGCTTTGAGCCCGGTCGGGTCGACCTCGCGCCAGTCGGGCCAGACGTTACCCAGATCGTAGAAGGCCACGCCTCCGAGGTCGCCCCAGATCGGGAACCGGTAGTCGAGGTTGAAGAGCACGAGCCCGTTGCCGCCGCGGCCGTCGCCGTTGCCGAACAGTGTCTCGCCCGGGATTCCGAGATCGTCCCGATAGTAGGCCCGGTGGCTGTAGTCGCCACCGGCGAAGAACCGTTCGTCGATGGGGATCTTGAGATTCTCCGGTTCCTCCGGCACCTCGATCCCCGGCTCCGCCTCGGGATCTTCGGTCACGTCGACCAGGGGCTCGATCAACCCGAGGCGGAGGCTTCCGGCCAGGTGGCCGAACGGGAGCTCTTTGTAGTGGGTGTGCTGGACGAAGATCTTGACGAAGTCGGCGTCGGTCAAACCGGTGATCGGAAACGAGTACTGGACGCGGGCCACCGAGCTCCACCCGGCAGTCGGCTCGATCGGGTCGTTCCTGTAGTCGACGAGGATGTTCGGGATGACGCTCGAGACCTGGGCGTCCTGGTCCCGGCGCTCGATCAGGCCCGGCCCGTCGTCGACCTGCTCCGGGTTGCCGCTTTCGACGGTCAGGGCGGAGCTCACGATCCGGTAGTCGAAGGCCAACCCGTAGCGCCATCGGCCGATCTGGCGGGACGCTTCCACCTGGCCGACCACGCGGTCGACGTCATAGCTGCTCCGCTCCTCCTCCTGGTAGGCGAGGGTGTAGAGGAGCGGAATCCGCCACCGGAAGACGCCCGGCTGGTCGATGACCGCGCGCGCCAGGCGCTCCTTTTCGCCGTAGCGCAGATCGGTCTGCAGGGTGACCGCGCGCCCCCGGAGGTTCTTGTGGCTGTAGCCGAAGAGCGCCGCGGGCCCGACGTCGGTGCTGTAGCCGAGGCCGTAGCTCAACCGCTGGGTGCGCCCCTCCTCGACCCGCACGATGACGTCCCGCGCCCGCTCCGACAGGTCGGCGGGGCCGAGCTCCACCTGGACCCGGGAGAAGATACCCAGGCCGTAGAGCCGCCGCTCGACCTCCAGCAACCGCGACCGGCTGACCGCGTCGCCCGGCGCGAGGTCGACCGCCCGGAAGACGATGTCGTCGGCGGTGCGGTAGTTGCCGCGCACGATCACCCGGTCGACCACCGTCCTCGGGCCTTCGATCACCTCGACCGTGACGTCGACCAGGCTGCCCGCTTCGTTCCAGTCCTCGCGGGCCGAGACCTGGGCGTTGGCGTAGCCCCTCTCCTCGTAGAGACCACGGATCTCCCGCAGGCTGTCCTCGAGCAGCAGCGGATGGTACGGGCCTCCGGACTGGAGCGGCAGCTCGGCGCGGATCGTGCCCGGCGAGAGCTTCTCCATGCCTTCGAACAGGAGGTTGACCACCTGGCGTCGGCGTCCCTCCTCGATCGGGATGGTGAGCTCGATCGAGCGGCCGTCGGCCCTGGTCTCGGCCGGGCCGACCCGCGAACCGACATACCCCTGGAGGGCGTAGTAGGAGCGGATGTTTTCGAGGTCTTCCTCCAAGACGGCGGTCACCAGCCGGCCGCTCCCCAGGGTCAAGAGGCGCCGGGGCGCGGTCTCCATGAGCTGGGAGAGCTGGGCGTCGGCGACCTGGTGGTTGCCCTCGAAGCGCACCGTCTCGAGGGTGTAGACCGGCCCCGGCTCGACCTCGAACACCAGGCGCACCATGTCGTCCTGGCGCTCCTCGTGGTAGTCGACGACCACCTGCCAGTGGCCCCGCTCCTGGAAGTACCGGCGCACCCTGTCGACCGCCTGGATCACCAGGGCCTCGTCGTAGCCCTCCTCGTCCAGGAAGGGGAGGAGCTCGGCCTTGCGCAGCTCCTTGGCCTCGACGCCGAGAATCTCCACCTCCACCCGCGGGCCCGCGCGCACCGGGAAGACGAGGCTGACTCGCATCGCCTGTTCGTCGACCTCCTCGCGCGGCGCATCGACCTCCGCCTTGCGGTGCTTCTGTGCCACCAGCCAGTCCTTGAGGCGGTCGGAATCGTCGCGCACGGTCTCGCGCCGATAGGCCTTGCCCGGCGTCGAGCGGATCTGGGAAAGGAGCGTCTCCTGGGAGAACGGCCCGGTGTCGCCTTCGAAGCGAACGGTGTCGATTTCGAATCGCGTCCCGGAGTCGACCCGGAGCCGCACGTGGGCGAGCTTGCGCTCGTCATCCATGTCGATCGCCAGGCGGACGCCGGCGTCGAAGTAACCCCGCCGCTCGTAGAGCTCCTGCAGGCGGTAGATGCTCCGGAGCACCCGGCTCTCGATCAGCGGCTCGCCGGCGGTAACCAGGACCCGATCCTCGAGCGTCCTCCGGTCGAGGCCGAGCTCGCCCTCGACGGCCACGTCGGCGATCCGCACCGCGGCGCGGATCACCAGCACGACGACCGCCCGGGCCGGACCCGCCGGCTCCGGCGCCACCGGCCGCGTGTAGATCTCCACCTCGTAGGCGTCGCCGGTGGCCTGAAGGTTGCGCAGGGTCTGGCGCACCGCCAGCTCGGTGAGCGGCTCGCCGACGGCGATGGTGATGAGCTGCCGGAGCTCGCGCGTGTCGTCGATGGGGGCGTCGCTCCGCACCTCGATCCGCTCGACGAGCGGTCCAGGGGCGCCGCCGAGGGCGCCGGGACGGATCGGAGCCTCCTCGGGCTCCTCCCCGGCCAGGACCTCGACCGGCAGCTCCACCGTCTCGACCGGGATCTCCTCCTCCTGGGCCGGCTCCTGGGGCTCCGCCTGCGCCGGCTCTGCCCGAGGAGGTGCCACCTCGGCCGCCGAAGCCTGGGCCCGGAGCGGCGGCCCGGTCACGAGGACGAGCAGGGCCACGGCGACGACCACGGCCAGCCAGATCCCCGCGACGCACCCTCCCCGATGTCGGCTCAAAAGCGGCGGTTCCATCGCGCATCCACCCGGTAGCCGTTTTGGTCCGTAGCGCTGAACACCAGCGTCAGGTTCTGATCGACCTGCCACTCCACCTGAAGCAGGCTCCCCTGGGTCCCTCCCGAAAGCTCCGTGAACGTCACGACCACGTCCTTCGACAGGCGCTTGCCCACGGTGACACCGACGCCGGAGAGGGCGTTGCCGGTCTCGCTCTCCGCCGGCGTGATGCGAAACTTGTCGAAGCCGAACAGCGTGCCCACCCGCTCGGTCACCGCCGAGGCCGCCTGGCCGGCCAGGAAGCTGCTCGGGCTGAACGCTCCCCGGGTGTCGCCGCCGGCCACCGAGCCCGTGCGCCCCGGTGCCTGGCCGGTGGCGAGAAGCGACACCACGTCGAGGTCGGAGAGCGGCGGATCGGACGCGAGACGCACCTGGAGGTTGTCGATCTTGCCCGACAGGCCGAGGGTCAGGTCGTACTCGCGCACCTCCGCGGTCGCCACCAGATCGACCACCGGCTCGATGCGGGCCGGGTTGGCGAAGGTCAGGCGCGCCCGCTCGACCTCGAACTCGTTGTCCTCGTAGACCAGGGTGCCACCCGGATCGAGCTCGATGGTGCCGAAGACCACCGGCCGGGCCGCCGTTCCGCGCACGGTGAGGTCGGCCGAGCCCCGGAGGTCGGCCAGGTTGTTGCGCACGCGGACGGTGCCCGGCGCCTGGACCGCGATGGCGAGCTGGGTGGACGCCGCGATCTCGTCGGTCTCCGCCACCTCGAGGCGCTCCGTGCGGAGCGCCTGGCGCAGGATCTGGAGGAGCCCCGTCTCGACGTCCTGGACGTAGAACGCCCGGTCCAGGGTCACCGTGCCCCGGACTTCGCGGCCGTCGGGGGTCGGGGAGAGGGTGAGCGCCGCGTCGCTCTGGAACCAGAAGCCCTCCGGGAAGCGCAGGGTCACGTCGTCGACCGTCGCCTGGAGCCGGTAGTCGAGACCCTCGGTACCGTAGAGCGACAGGCGACCGAACGCGCGCACCGTGCCGCCTCCGACACCGGCCTCGAGCCGGTCGAGCACCACCTGGTCCGGGTAGAACAGGACGACCGCGTGGAGGTCTTCGAACGACTGCGGAAAGTTGGGCACGATCACGTGTCCCTGACGGATCTCCCCCTGGCCGTTGATCTCCGGAGCCCGGAGCGTGCCGCCGACGGTCGCCAGCACGTCGAAGGTGCCGTCGATCTCCACGTCGGGAGCGAAGAGCTCCACCCAGTCGGTGGCGAGCGACCCCTGGGTCCTCAGGTCGAGGGGCATCTCCCCCGCCAGGCCGACCGTGCCCTGAACGAAGAGCTCGCTGCCCGAGCCGACCTCTTCGACGAACAGGGAGTCGACCTCGATCGCGTCGCCGGTGAAGCGGACCACCACGGGCTCCAGGTTGCGGACGGTCCGCTCCTCGTACGCCAGGGAGAGCGTGTCCGCCTCGAACCGCACCAGGAGATCCTCCGGCCGCGCGCGCGCGCCAGCAATCCTCAGCTCGCCGGAGAGCGAGCCCTGGAGGTCGGCCGGAGCGTCGGGCAACAGGGCGCGGACCGCATCGCCGAGCCGGGCGCTCGCGAGCCGCACGGCGAGGTCGGCACGTTCGGTGGTGAAGGCTCCGCCCCCTTCGAGCCGCAGCACGCCCGGTACGCCCCCCATCACGCTCAGGCGCTCGTCCTGCCAGGTCAGATCGACGCTGGCCGTGCCGTCGTCGCCGAGACGCCGGCCGGCGACCTCGAGGTCGGCGCCCGCGAGCGTCGCCGCCAGCCGAGGCTTCTCCAGGGTGCCTCCCACCACGGCCCCCAGTGCCACCACACCGGAGACGTCGCCCTGGAGAACCGAGGCGAACGGCTCGCCGCTCAGGTCGAACCGGGGCGCCTCCACCTGGAAGTCGAGCTCTCCGGTGTCGAACACGAAGGTGCCCCGGGCCGTCGCGGTCCCGGCGCCCGTCCTGCCGACGAGACGATCGACGCGCAGCGTCTCCGGATCGAGCCGGAAGTCGGCGAGCAGACGGTCGAGCTCCACCCCGGCCACGGTCGCGGGCTCGGCCGACAGCTCCGCCTCGGCGATCAGACCGTCGAGGCTCCCTCCGAGGTCGAGGTGCCCGGAGAGCGCCCCTTCGAGGGGAAGCTCCACGGGGATCCAGGCCGCGAGCTTCTCGTCCGCCGGCCAGGAGGCCGCCTCGATGGTCAGGTGGAACGGCGGCGAGGGCTCGACGAGGCCCTCGGCTTCGAACGGCACCGTCCCGGCGACGATCAGGGCGCCGTCGGCTTGGGACGCCTGGATCAAGAGGTCCCGCAGACCCGCCGGCGTCAGGCGGAGCGACCCCGCGACCCGGTCGGCCAGGAGACCGGGCGCCTCGACGGCGGCGAGCTCGAACACCGCGGTCACCGAGTAGGTCCCCGGCGAGAGCCGGAAGACGCCCGACGCGTCGCCGTACCCCGTCGTCGGCAGCCAGGCGAAGGGCACGGGCTCCGCGGCCTCCCCACCCTCGAGCGGCCCGGACGCCGGGGCCGGCTCGAGCGGCACGAGGGCGGCGAGGGGGCCGAGGTCCCGCGTCGACAGGCGATAGTCGAACCGGCCCTCCCCGGACTGCAAGTCGTAGGTGCCCTCCACGTCCAGGAGCTGATCGCCGGACCGGGAGGCGAGGCGTACGGCGCTCAGGCGGACCGTGCCCCGGTCGATCTCGACCGGCACCGAGCCGGTCAGCGCCAGGCCCTCCGGCAGCGCGCCCGCGGGGGCCGAGCGGTACGCCGACTCCACCTGCAGGTCGGCCCAGCCGCTGCCGGCGGCCGCATCGTCGTCGTCGAACCGGTAGCTCACCTCGCCGCCGATCCGCCCGTGGACGCCCTCGAGCTCGAGCCCCTGGTCCGCGATCACAGTCTCGAGGTCCAGGCCTTCGAGGCTCAAGTCGACCTGGAACGGCCGCGGCGTCCGCGCGATCTCCCCCTGGACGACACCCGCCATCCGGCCGCCGGCGTAGAACGCGCGGCCGATGCTGTAGCGGAGCGTGTCGGGCACCACCCGGAGGAAGCCCTGGACGTCGGTCAGCACTCGCTGTTCGTAGACCACGCGCGCGGAGTCGAGAACCCCCTCCGCCGACCACCCCTCCGGCCGCCAGAAGAACGAGCCCTCGAACTGGAACGGTCCGTCCACCGGGATCGCCTCCTGGTCCAGGTAGCCGAGGTGGGAGGCGAGGGCGACCCCACCCTCCGCCGAAATCGAGAGCTCGAGGCGTCGCTCGTCCTCCGGCAGCACGAGCTCCCCGCGGGCGCGGACCGACGCGTCCGGCCCCCGCAGGAGGAGCTCCTGGATCTCCACCGCCTGGGCCGAGATCCGCGTGCGCGCCGAGACCGCGACGGTGTAGGGCCGTCCGCCGGGCAGCGTGACCCGCACCTGCTGGGCGTTGACCCGACCGTCGAGAACGACGCCGGACGAGCCGTCGGCGGGCGGCTCGCCGGTCAGGCGCGCGACCACGTCCCGGGCCTCGAGGTCGAAGGGCAGCCGCAGCTCGTCGAGCGTGAACAGACCGTCGTCGACGACGATCGACCCCAGGCGCACGTCGACCCGGCTCTCGCCGTCGCCCCTCCGGCGGCCGAGCTCCGGAAGGTTGTTGCCGCCGTCCTCGGAGAGCACCAGCACCACGGCCGGGGAGTCGACGAACACCTGATCCACGTGGAGCACCGGCCGGCGCCAGTTGGCCCAGTTCTCGACCCGGAGCTGGAGCCGGAGGAGCGGCACCCGCGCGAACGGCGGCAGCTCCCCGGAGGCGCCCTCACCCCCACCGGTCCCGGGCGGGCTCGGGATCACCAGGTCCTCGAGCTCCACCGACAGGGGTGCGAGCGTCCAGCGCACCTGCCCGACGCGGACGTCGCGGTCGAAGTACTCGGACAGCCGTGCTTCGGCCATGCGGCGCGCGGCGGCGAGGGCCGAGTCGCTCCGGGCCCAGAAGAAGAGCCCCGCGCCGAGGACTATGAGCCCGAGGAGGCCGTAGATCGGAAACCGGAGCAGACAGCCGCGCCGGCGGCGAGGCTTCGCGGTTTCGGCCTCCTCGGCCTCCTCGATATCCTCGATCTCGTCGAGTTCCTCGATCTTCCCGACTGGGGCCTCCCCGGCAGGCTCCTCCGGGAGGTCGTCCCGAGGGTCCTCGCCGGAGCGGGACCGGGACCGGGGGCGCGGCTCGTCGGTCATCCGGACGGCTCGCCTTCCCCGGTGTCCGGCTCGGCCCACCCTGACGACCTTTCCACCGCCGGATCACCCGACAGCCCACCCCAGCGGAGCTTGCCACGCAAGCTGTCGTAAAAGGTCCGCCCGGTGGTCTTGACCAGGCTCACCTGCCGGGTCGAGCGGGTCACCGTGACGCTGTCGCGGTACCCCATGGTTGTACCTTCCTGGCCGTCGAGGGTGAGGTAGACCTCCTCGCGCGGAGTCTCGAGCGTGACCTGGATCCGTCCCTCGTCCGGCAGCACCACGGGCCGCTGGGAGAGGGTGTGGGGACAGATCGGCGTGAGCACGGCAACCGGCAGCAGCGGATGGATGATCGGCCCTCCGGCCGACAGGTTGTAGGCGGTCGAGCCGGTGGGGGTCGAGATGATCAGGCCGTCGGCCCGGTAGCGGGCGACGCTCGACCGGTCGACGCTGACGTCCATCTCGATGATCCGGGCGAGCGCGCTCTTGGCGATCACGACGTCGTTGAGCACCCGGTAGCGCGTCGTGCCGCCGCCGGAGCGCTGGAAATCGACGTCGAAGAGCCACCGCTTCTCGATCCGGTAGTCGTTGGACAGCACACGGATCAGGTTCGGATAGAGCTCGCCCCGGCTCACCTCGGTGAGGAACCCCAGGTGACCCAGGTTGACGCCGAGCACCGGCAGCCCGTCGCGCAGGCTACGGGCGACCGAGAGCATGGTGCCGTCCCCGCCCAGGGCCACCACCAGGTCGTAGTCGCCTTCCGGATCGAACGTGGCGACGCCGCGCGGCGAGCGCGCGCGCAGGGCCGCGCCGTCGAGCGCCACCTCCAGGCCTCGGCGCTGCAACCACTCCGCCAGCTCGTGGGCGGTCTGGACCGCCTCGCGGCTCGTCGCCTTGGCGACCACTCCAACCCTGCGGAACTCGCTCATCGGTTCTCCGTCGACGGCGACGCCGTCTGGTCTGCGGCCGGCTCAGGGAGGCGGCCGTCCTCCTCAGCCGGCATGGTGTGGGGGGAGTAGAGCGCGAAGGCCTCCCGGTTGCCGCCGACGCCCGGCACCTCGGAGTCCACCGTACCAAGGGAATCCAGGCCGAGCGCGGCGATCGAGCGAGAGGTCTCCTCGATCACCCGCCTCCGCACCGCCTCGTCGCGGACGATCCCCCCCTTGCCCACCTGCCCCTTTCCGGCCTCGAACTGGGGTTTGATCATGGCGAGCAACCGGCCACCGGGACGGCGCAGGTGGGGCAGAAGAGCCGGCACCACCTTGGTCAGGGAGATGAACGAGACGTCGATCGTGATCAGATCGCACGGCTCCGGCAGGGCGTCGGGCTCGAGGTAGCGAACGTTGACGCGCTCCATCACCACCACCCTCGGATCGGTGCGCAGCGAGTAGTCGAGCTGGCCGTAGCCCACGTCGACGGCGTAGACGCGGGTGGCACCCCGTTGCAGCAGGCAGTCGGTGAAGCCGCCGGTGGAGGCCCCGACGTCCATGCAGATCCAGCCGGTGGGATCGAGGTCGAAATGATCGAGCGCCGCGGCCAGCTTGCGCCCGGCGCGGGACACGTAGGGCTCGGCCTGGTCGATGACCCGCAGCTCGGCGCCTTCGGCCACCTGCGTGCCCGGCTTGTCGACCCGGCGGCCGTCGACCTCCACCAGACCGGCCATGACCGCCCGCCGGGCGCGCTCGCGGCTGGGAAAGAGCCCGCGCTGATGGAGAAGCTGGTCGAGTCGAACGGCCGCTCTGGACATCTACAAAGCCCGACTTCGTGACGACTGAGTCAAGATTCCCCTAACCGCCGGTGAGGCCGCTCCGATCGATCTGGACGATCCTCTGGATCACCTTCGATCCCCTCCAACCCCTCGATCCCCTTCCCGACGCTCCCTGCGCTTCGAAGGAGCTCCGACGGCGCGGGTGCTCGCCCCACGGCGGGGGAATGCGGACGCCACCCGACCGAGTATAGCGTAGAGCTAAGCTCCTGCAAGAACGTGACTTAACCACCAAAGAACCGACCGGGACAGCGCGCGGGCCCGGCCTGGCTCCACCGGCTTCACTCGGTATCCGGCGGGCCGGACCGGCCGATCGCCGTCCCGGGCAGCGCCTCGTCGATCAACATGATCGGAATGTCGGAGACGATCGGATAGACCAGCCCGGACTCGGCGCAGAACAGCCCCTGGTCAACGGCGGGCTCCTCGTCGCGGAAGTGTTCCCGGTACTTCTCCACCAGCATCGCCCGCGTCTCCTCGGGCAGATCGACGAGCTCGAGCTCGCCCTTGGTCTTGGGGCAGACCAGGATTTCGAGCAGATCCGGATCGACGGTCATGGTGTCCTCCTGGGCTGGGATGGTACTAGAGATGGGCAAGTCGTGACCTCACTCAGAACGAGACCGACCAGGTCGCGACCAGCGACTCCTCTCCCGGGTTGAGGTTGTCGATGCCGGCGTTCGACAGGTGGTAGAAGAGCACGCCCACGCTGTGCCGTCCGGTGACCCGTAGCGTGGCCTCGATGCCGGACCGGAAGTGGAAGTGTCCCCCCAGGTCCTTGTCCTCCCCGCGGTCGTAGTAGCCGGCCCCGAGCTGGGGCGTCAGGGTGAGCCAGTCGTTCACGGGCAGCTCGAGACGGAAGCCGGCGTAGCCGTAGACCGCATCCTCCGAGGTCCCCATCACCCCCACGGCCGGCCGCAGAGTCCAGGAGACCGGCGCGTCGCCGGTGGCCAGAGACGCGAACCGAAGCTCGCCACCGAGCTCCGTGGACCAGTTCGACTCGAGGACGTCGAACGCACCTCGCCACAGAGAGAGCGAGTCGACGACTCCGGCTTCGGCTGGCACCGCCGAGAACGGGGCGAGCAGCAGAGGCCAGACGGCGTAGGCCGCCAGGGTCGAGAATCTCGATCGGATCGAAGTGGGCAACGGTCTCCTCCTTGGGCTGAGGTGGTTCCAAATCACGGTGGCCGATCTTACCCTCGGCCGAATCGACTGGTGGAGAGGGTCCCCGATCTGGGCCCGATCTGGGATAGCCGGCCTCGCTGAGCTGCTCAGGAACCGGCCAGGGCGCGGAGCGCCGCGTCGAGATCTCCACGACTCCAGATGGCGAGGGTCTTGCCGCGGTCCCCATGGACGAGCTCGGCGCGGGACAGGTCGACGCGTCCCGGGTCGTCGTGATGGGTGATCACCAAGCCGTCGGGCCGCTCGGCGAACCAGGCGGCGAGCTCGCCCGGCCCGAGCTCCGTGAACGGCTGCCGCAGCCTGCCGAGGAAGTGGAACTGACCGTGGTAGTCGCCGAGGTACGCCACCGGTCGCTCGCGCTCCTCGGCCAGGTGAAGATAGTCGGCCACCGGTTCCAGGTTGTAGGGCTCGTGCAGGACGGGCGCCATGGCCACGTAGGCGGCAATCACCACGGCGACGCTCAGAGTGCCGAGGGCGCGGTGGCCGAGCCGCGGGCGGCGCACCACGAGAACCGCCGTGAGGACCGTTGCCCCGGCCAGCAGCACTCCGGTGCCGGGGGAGATCTCGCCGAGCCAGGACGGCAGGTCCCCGTGGCCCGCGAAACCGGGGACCGCGGCGAGCGCCGCCGCCAGCACGAGGGGGACGCTCATCGGCCCGAGCATCTGCCGGGGGCTCGGCGCGGCGGCCGAGTCCATCAACCGAGCTCCCAACAGGGCGGCGGCGGGCAGGAGCGTGGCCAGGTACTGGGGCTGCTTGCCGCTGATCAGCGAGAACACGACCAGCGCCGGTACGATCTTCGCCACGGCGAAGCGCACGCCGCTCTCCGGTTCGCCGGCGCGGAGGCGAGACACCCCCCGCAGGAGCGACGGGCACAGAGAGTAGGGGAAGAGCACCAGCGGAAGGAGCGGCAGGTACCACCACCAGGGCTTCTGGTGGGCGAACGACGACACCACGCGGCCGGCGGTCTGCCCGAAGAGGATCGCGTTGCCATACTCCTCGCCACCGGCCGATGCCGCCGGCAGGGCCCAGGCGCCGATGATCGCGAGGCCCAGGGCGAACGCAACGAGTGAGCCGCCGTACCACCGGAGCGACGACCAGGGCCGCCGTCGCACCCCGCCGTCGCCGAGCCGGGCGGCCCACCACGGCCCGGCGAGCATGACCGGCAGCACCGGCACCAGGATCACCGGCCCCTTGGCCAGGAACCCCAGCCCGATCCCCAGGCCGGCGAGGACCCAGTCGCGGGCACGGCCCCGCCGGGCGGCCCGAACGAGGCCGAGATCGGCGAGGACCGCAGAGGCCATCACCAAGGAGTCGAAGAGCAGAACGGTGACCAGCACCGCGGAGAGGAGAGACCCCTGGAGCACGGTCGCCGCCCGTCCTGGCAGGTGCTCGTCTTCGGGCCACAGCTCGCGCGCCAGCGCCGCCGTGGTGAGCATCGCCGCGAGACCGGCCAGCCCGGGGACGATCCGGGGCCACCAGTCCGCGACGCCGAACATCGCCCACCCCGCGTGGATCAGCCAGAAGAGCAGCGGCGGCTTGTCCGGGTAGGGCACCCCGTTCAGATGGGGAACCAGGAAGTTTCCCGAGGTCCACATCTCCCAGGCGACGGACAGGTAGCGGGTCTCGTCGATCGGAACCGCCGGCCGGACCGCCAGCGAAACCGCCACCAGCAGCCCCCACCAGACGAGTGGCAAGCCCAGCGGGGCGAAGTCGCGACCGAGCGTGCCCGGCGACGCGGGCCGCTCCCGGCTGTTCGATGCTCCACGCTCCATCTGTTCGATCTGCTCCATGTTGAACACCCCGCCCGGAGGCTGGCGACCATACCACTCGATCAGGCAGAGGATTACACCAGGACGCGCCGCGACTCCCACCGAAACCGCGGAGCGAAGCGATTCGACTCCGATGAACCTCCAGCGCACGCCGAGCCCGTCCTGGCACCGATCGAGTACACTGCCCCGCCGTGGAGACCCGCACCGCACCCCCCGCGCCCTCCGACCCGGCCGTTGTGGACGATTCCGCCGGCCGAACGGTGCCCACGAGCCGCATCGAGCGGCCGGAGGTGTCGGTGGTGGTCCCCGCGTACAACGAGGAGGAGAGCCTGCCGGTCCTCCTCCGTGAGATCACCGAGGCGCTGAGCGGGACGGGCATCGCGTATGAAGTCCTGTTCGTGGACGACGGCTCGACCGACGGCACCGTCGACGTCCTGCGCCGGCTCGCCGCCGGGGACCGCCGGGTGCGGGGGCTCTGCCAGCGCCCCAACCGTGGCCAGTCCGCCGCTCTCGCGGCCGGCTGGCGAGCCGCCAGGGCGCCGGTGGTGGTGACGATGGACGCCGACCTCCAAAACGACCCCGCCGACATTCCGCGCTTGCTCGAGCACCTCGACGGGTGGGACGTGGTCTCCGGCATCCGGGTCGACCGGCGCGACACCTGGGTGCGCCGCCTCTCGTCCCGCCTCGCCAACGGCGTGCGCCGGCGGGTCACCGGCGACTCGGCGACGGACGTGGGGTGTACGTTGCGCGCCTGCCGCACGGATTTCCTCCTCCGCGTGCCGGTGTTCAACGGCACCCACCGGTTCCTGCCGGCGTTGCTCGAGATGGCCGGAGCCCGCATCACCGAGATCCCGGTCCGCCACCGCGCGCGCCGCTTCGGCACCGCCAAGTACGGCATCCACAACCGCCTGTGGCGCGGCATCGCCGACCTCTACGGGGTGCGCTGGCTGCAGAAGCGATGGGTGGGCGACTGCACGGTCGAAGAGATCACCCCGGCCGAGGGCGACCCACCCGCATGACCCCCATGGCATCCGCCGAAGCGAAGCGGCGCGATCTCCTGGTCCTCGCCGCCCTGGCGCTCTTCGTCTTCCTGCCCGGCCTCGGGAACCGGTCGCTCTGGAACCCGGACGAGCCCCGCTATGCCGAGGTGGCGCGGGAGATGCGGATCTCGGGGGAGTGGTTCGTTCCCCACTTGAACGGCGGCATCTACGCCCAGAAGCCGCCGCTGCTGATGTGGTCGATGAACGCCGCGTCGCTGGTCACCGGCGGCGCGCTCGACGAGCACTCGGCCCGCCTGCCGTCGGCCCTGGCCGCGGTGGCGGCGATCCTCCTGACCTTCCTGATCGCCAGGCGGCTCGCCTCGCGCCGCGCCGCCTGGCTCGCGGCCGTCGCCTTCGGCTCGTGCGTGAAGATCCTCTGGCAGGGGCACGTCGGGCAGATCGACATGCTGCTGACGGCGCTCGTCACCCTCGCCGTCTGGTTCTGGGTCCGGGGCTACACGGAGAACCGGCCAGGCTTCTACCGCCTCTTCTTCATCACCACCGGCCTCGCGACGCTCGCCAAGGGCCCGGTCGGGCTGTTGCCGCCACTCCTGTCGATCATCGCTTACCTCCTCGTGACCGGCGAACGGAGCGAGATCCGGCGCATGCGCATCGGCACCGGGCTCCTCATCTGGGCGGCGGTGGTCCTGGCCTGGCTGATCCCGGCCGGAATCCGGGGCGGCATGCCCTACCTCGAGACCATCGTCTTCAAGCAGAACGTCACCCGCTACGCCGACCCCTGGCACCATTTCCAGCCCCCCTGGTACTACCTCACCGTCATCCCGGGCGACTTCTTCCCCTGGTCGTTGCTGCTGCCGAGCGCCCTGGTGGTGGGATGGCGCCGGCTCTGGAAGGCGGACGACGCGCGGAAGAAGGCGTTCCTCTTCGGCCTGTGCTGGATGGTGGTGACGGTGCTCTTCTTCAGCATCTCGCCGGCCAAGCGGACCGTCTACATCCTCACCATGTATCCGGGCATGGCGTTGCTCGTCGGCCTGGCCCTCGACCGCTGGGCCGATCACTGGCGCGACTCCGAAGGGGCGGACCGGGGCTGGCTGCTCTGGCCGCTCGGCTTCCTGGCGGCGCTCGCCGTGCTGCTGCCGATCGCCGTGCCCTTCGTCGCGAAGCGCCAGGCGGAGGCGCTGGCGCCGATGGGGAGCGAGGTGGTGCCGGCAACGCTGGTGGCGCTCTGCCTCTTGGCGGCAGGCGCCGTCGCCGCCTTCTGGCTGGCCGCACGGGGGCGGGTCGAGCGAGCGGGGTTCGTCCTGGCGGCGGGTGCTGCCGCGCTCGGCCTGACGCTCTTCCTCACGGTCCTGCCCCGCTTCGACGCGGTCAAGTCGGCCGAGCCGTTGTCCGAGATCCTCGTCGAGCGGATGGGCCCCGGCGAGCCGTACGCGATTTACCCACGGCTGGACGCGCCGTTCCTCTTCTACACCGAGCGGTTCTCGGTCGAGCTCAGGAGCATCGAGGATCTCAGGGAGCTCGTCGCGCGACCGGGCCGGATCTGGCTCCTGATCGAACGGGACGACCTGGCGAAACTCGACGAGCCGCTCCCGCTGGTCGAAGTGGCCCGGGACCAGGACGAGAAGGACGGCTACATCCTGATGACGAGGCCGTAGGGTGCGCTCCAGCGCACCTGGCCAAGATCCGGTGACCGAGGCCGCGCGGGTGTCTCGGGAACCGTTCGGTGAGGCCGCGCCCTGGCGGGCGCATTCGGCCGGCACAGGTCCGGCCGCTTCAGCCAGGGAGGTTCCCCAGAACGCCCATCCGCAATCGAAGCGGCCGGACCTGTGCCGGCCGAAGTGCGAGCGGAGCGAGCGGCCCTACCCGGACCTGCGCCGGCCAAGCACGGGCCTCAGTGAGCGACCCTCACCCTACTCAGGCTCCCGGATCAACAACCGCTCGACCGACCGGCACCGACCGGTCGCCTCGTCCACGTCGACCACCGCGCCGGCCAGCCGGACGTCCCGCTTGGCGACCTGGAACGGCGCGGGCGTACCCCGGAGAAACCGGTGCAGCACCTTGTCCTGGCGCATACCGATGATCGACTCGTACGGGCCGGTCATGCCGACGTCCGTGATGAGCGCCGTGCCGCCCGGAAGCACCCGCTCATCGGCGGTCGGCACATGGGTGTGGGTGCCGAACACCGCCGAGACCCGACCGTCCAGATAGAAGGCGATGGCCTGCTTCTCGCTGGTCGCCTCGGCATGGAAATCGACGATCACCACCTTGCACGCCGGATGATGGGCGGCGAGCTCCTCGAGCAACCGGTCCGCGGTGGTGAAGGGATTGTCGAGCGGGTCCATGAACACCCGGCCCTGCAGATTGACCACCGCCACCGGGATGCCCGCCGGGGTCTCGCCCACATGGACTCCCACCCCGGGGTTGCCATCCGGATAGTTGGCCGGGCGCAACAGCGGCCGCCCGGCGCGCCCGGAGGCCGCCGCCGTCAGCAGGTCGCCCACCTCCTTCTTGTCCCAGATGTGGTTGCCGGAGCTGTAGCAGTCGATCGGCAGCTCGTCCAGCTCGGCGAGCACGCCCGCCGTGACGCCGAACCCGCCGGCGGAGTTCTCCACGTTGACGATCACGTAGTCCGCGCGGTGCTGGTCGATGAGCCGGGGCAGCAGGCGCTCGAGCACCCGCCGCCCGGGCTTGCCGATGACGTCGCCGATGAAAAGGGCTCTCATCCCCTCACCTCGCGTACTCGATAGAGCGGGTCTCGCGGATCACGTTGACCTTGATCTGCCCCGGATAGGTGAGCTCCGACTCGATCTTCTTGGCGACGTCCTTCGACAGCATGATCGCCTCTTCGTCCGAGATCTTGCCGCTGTCGACGATGATCCGTACCTCGCGGCCCGCCTGGATGGCGTAGGTCTTCTGCACGCCCTTGAAACCGGACGCGATCTCCTCGAGCTTCTCCAGGCGCTTGACGTAGGTCTCGAGCACCTCGCGGCGAGCGCCGGGGCGCGCGGCCGACAGCGCGTCGGCGGCGGTCACCAGGATCGCCTCCACGGTCTCCGGGTCGTAGTCGCCGTGATGACAGGCCATGGCGTGGACCACCTCCTCCGACTCGCCGTAACGCCGCAGCAGATCCATGCCGATCTCGAGGTGGGTGCCGTCCATCTCCCGGTCCACGGCCTTGCCGACGTCGTGGAAGAGGCCGGCACGCCGCGCCACGTGGACGTTCCCCTTGAGCTCCCCCGCCATGGTGCCGGCGAGGAAGGCCACCTCCCGCGAGTGCTGAAGCACGTTCTGGCCGTACGAGGTACGGAACCTGAGACGCCCCAGGAGCTTGACCAGCTCCGGGTGAACGTCCGGGATGTTGAGCTCGAGCAGCGCCGATTCGCCCTCTTCGACGATCAGCTCGTCGAGCTCGGCCTTGACCTTCTCCACCACCTCTTCGATCCGCGCCGGGTGGATGCGTCCGTCGGCGATCAGCCGGTCGAGGGCCACGCGTGCCACCTCCCGGCGATAGGGATCGAAGCCGGAGAGGATCACCGCCTCGGGCGTGTCGTCGACGATGAGGTCGATGCCGGTGGCGGCCTCGAGGGCTCGGATGTTGCGCCCCTCGCGGCCGATGATCCGGCCCTTCATTTCGTCAGAGGGCAGCACGACGACCGACACGGTGGTCTCGGAGATGTAGTCGGAGGCCGAGCGCTGGATCGCCATGCCGATGATCCGCTGGGCCTGCTTCTGGGCCTGTTCGCGGGCCTCGTCCTCGGCCCGCTTGACCGCGTGGGCGGCGTCCATGCGCGCCTCGTTCTCGATCAGGCGCACGAGCTCTTCCTTCGCCTGCTGGGCGGTCAGACCCGCGATCTGCTCGAGCTTGCCGCGCTCCTCCCGCAGCAAGGTCTCGACCTCGCTCTCCTTGAGGGCGCTCGCGCGCTCCCGGTCGGTGACCTGGCGCTCTCGACCGGTCACCTCCTTGTCGCGCTGGTCGAGCTGCTCGACGCGCTTGTCGAGGAGATCTTCCTTCTGGGTCAGCCGGCGCTCGAGCCCTTCGAGCTCGGTTCGCCGCTTGTGGGACACCTTCTCGAACTCCGTGCGGGCCTGGAGTAGCTTCTCCTTCGAGATGATCTCGGCCTCACGGAGCTTTGACTCGCTCGACCGCTCGGCCTCTTCGAGAATCTTGGTCGCCTGCCGTCTGGCCCTCGCCGTGATGCGCTTCGCCTGACGGCGCAGAACGAGAAACCACACCAACGGGATCGCAATCCCGAGCAGGATCTCGACCACGAGAATGATTTGTAGGTCCAACGTGCCACCCCCTATTCCCGCCGGGAGGGGGGTGGTCGGGTCCGGAGCGCGCCCCAACCTCGAGAGGGCCTCGAGAGGGCCTCGAGCGCGGCTCGAGGGCGAAATGAGAAGCATCCCCCGCGCAGCCGTGTGGGCTGCCGCGCTTAGAACCTTAAGCGCCAGGTGGGTGTCCGCGCCGCCGGCCATTAGCGTCCCCGTTCGAGCGGGGCTGGCACAGTCCGACGGTTGAAGACTCCCGAGTATCTAGTGTTGGTTCTACAATGGGTTGACCCATCACCAACCACACAGGGGATGCGTTCTCTTTCGACTTCATATCTCGACGGTGGCGTGTCATCCTCGGTGCTCGTCAACTCTGAAGCGCACCGGCAAGCTCGCCGGTGAGCGCCGCCACCTTCTCCTGGATCTCGACCCGTTCCCCTTCTTGCGAGCGCTTGGTACGGAGCAGTTCGTCCGCCAAGTTCAATGCCGCCAGGATCGCGATCTTCGCGGTATCGACCGTCGTCACCTGCCCTGCGATGTCACGCATGGTGCGGTCCACGGTCGCAGCCAGCTCCTGGAGGTACTCAGGATCGTCATGTCCCCGCACAGGATAGACGGTGCCGAAGATCTCGACCTGGGTCGTTTGGCTGCCGTCTCTCATGGTTACGGGGTCCCCGCCCCGGCAGACGTCCGTTTGTGGACAAGTTCCGATCTGCCAGGGACTTGTATTATGCCGAGACTATACCACCCTCGGTGGCTCGAGGAAGCACCACCGGGGGCCGGAGCGGCGCTTCCAGGCACCCCCCGAATCCGTTAACCTATCTTCCCGGAGCATTCGGACCCCATCGTTTCCTCGGCCCCGTCGTCCTCACCCTTGCGCGCCACGGCTCTCCTCCCCTCGATCTCGGCCCTCTGCTGGCTGGTGGCTCTGGCGCCGGCCGCATGGGGGGCCGAGCGCTCGCCGATCTTCGTCGACGTCGCGACCGAAGCGGGCATCGACTTCGTCCACTTCAACGGTATGTCGGGCGAGCTCTACCTGCTGGAGATCATGGGCTCGGGCGGCGCGCTCCTCGACTACGACAACGACGGCGACCTCGACGCCTACCTGGTCCAGGGCCACATGATCGGCCCGGGCAAGGAGCTCGAGGACGCCCTCATCCCTCCCCAGGGCCCGCAGCCCTTCTCGGACCGGCTCTTCCGGAATGACACGATGGTGGCGGCCGACGGCTCCCGCGCGGTGCGCTTCGTCGACGTCACCGAGCGCTCCGGGATCGGCCGGATCGCGCAACGCTACGGCATGGGGGTGTCGACCGGCGACTACGACAACGACGGATGGGTAGACCTCTACCTGTCGAGCTATGGCGCGAATCAGCTCCTCAGGAACCGGGGTGACGGGACCTTCGAGGACGTCACCGACTCGGCGCACGCCCAGGACACGCGCTGGAGCATCACCGCGTCGTTCGTCGACTATGACCGCGACGGTTTCCTCGACCTGTACGTGGTCAACTACGTCGACTTCAGCTTCGCCAACCACCACCCGTGCACCATGCCACCGAGCGCCGGGACCGGCATTCCCACGGGGACCCCGGACTACTGCGGCCCGCTCGCCTACACGCCGCTCGGCGACCGGCTGCTCCACAACCTGGGGGACGGAACGTTCAAGGACGTCTCCCTCGACGTGGGCATCCAGGCCGCCGTGGGAAGCGGCCTCGGCGCCACCTCCGCCGATTTCGACGACAACGGCTGGCCGGACATCTACGTGGCCAACGACGGCCTGGCCAACTTCCTGTGGATGAACCGGGGAAACGGCAAGCTCGAGGACGAGGCCCTGCTCGCCGGATGCGCCGTGAACCGCCTGGGGAACCCCGAGGCGAGCATGGGCGTGGTGGCCGAGGACGCGGACGGCGACGGCGACGTCGACCTGTTCATGACCCACCTGACGAAGGAGACGAACACCCTGTTCCTGAACGACGGCTCGGGCCTCTTCCTGGACCACACCACGGAGAGCGGGCTCGGCCCGGCGAGCTTCACCGGAACCGGGTTCGGCACCGGCTTCTTCGACTACGACAACGACGGCGATCTCGACATCATCATCGCCAACGGCGCGGTCGCCCTGATCGACGAGCTGGTTCTCGAAGGCGCCCTCTACCCGCTCTACCAGCAGAACAAGCTGTTCAGGAATCTCGGCGGTCTGCGCTACGAGGAGGCCACCGCCGACGCGGGCCCGGTCTTCGAGCTCTCGGAGGTGAGCCGGGGCGTGGCCTTCGGCGACGTCGACCGCGACGGCGACCCGGACGTGCTCTTGACGAACAACTCCGGCCCCGCGCGGCTGCTGCTCAACCAGGTCGGCCAGGACGCCCCGTTCATGGGCTTGCGGCTTCTCGAACGCAATCGCGACGCCTACGGTGCCCTGGTGGAGGTCCGCACCACCTCCGGCCTCTCGGTATCGAGGCGTATCCACACCGACGGCAGCTACGCCTCGGCACGGGACCCCCGAGCCCGGGTCGGCCTGGGCGCGGGCGGCAAGGTCGAGGAGGTCCGGATCCGATGGCCCTCGGGGGAGTCCGAGATCTGGCGCGGCCTGGAGGCCGACCGCTACGCGACGGTCTACAGGACCGGCGGCGGAGACGATCGATGACCGGACCCGCCCTGCGCTCCACCCTCGTCGCGGGGCTCGCCGCCCTGACCCTGCTCCACGCCGCCGCCGCCCAGCCCCAACCGTCCGGGGCCGGAGCGCTCCGCCCCCTCCCCGAGCCACCCCTCGAAGGCATGGAAGCACCGGTTCGGGAGCAACTCGCCAACCTCCGCGCGGCGGTCGAGACGCGACTGGCCGAGGATGGGCCCGAAGCGCCCGGCCTGTTCGCGGGCTTCGCCGCCCTCGGCCAGCTCTACCTGGTCTACGGCCTCCTGGGCGCCTCGGAGGACTGCTTCTGGAACGCGCGCGTGCTCGATCCGGCGGATGGGCGATGGTCGTACTACCTGGGCGTCGCCCTCGAGCGCCAGGGGCAGCTCGAGGAGGCCACGGCGGCCTACGACCGCGTGCTCGAGGTCCGGCCGACCGATCCGGCGACCCTGGTGCGGCGGGGCTGGATCGAGCTCCGCCTCGGCCACCCCGACCAGGCCGAGCCCTGGTTCGCTCGCCTCCTCGAAACGAGCCCCGGCCTGCCGGCGGCGCTCTTCGGGCTGGGGCAGGTCGCGTCGGCGCGCGAGAGCTGGGACGAGGCGGCCCGCCTCTACCGCCAGGTGCTCGAGGTCCAGCCCGACGCCTCCGCGGTCCAGTACCCGTTGGGGCTCGCCCTCCGGCAGCTCGGCGACCTGGAAGGGGCTCGTGAGCACCTGAAGCTCCGAGGCGACCGGGCGCCCGGCTTCCCCGACCCCCTGGTCAACGACCTCGATACCCTCGCCGTCGGTCCCTGGTACCACCTGGAGCGGGGACGCGAGCTCTTGGAGCACGGACAACTCGAGGCGGCGATCGAAGCCTACCGGACGGCGGTCGAGGCCGGGCCCCAGAGCACCCACGCCCACAAGAGCCTGGCGCGGGCCCTCGTGCGCCACGGCGACCTCGCCGAGGCCGAGGCGGTGTACCGCGCCGGGCTGGCGATCGATCCGGACCAGCCGCAGGTCCACCACGAGATGGGCAACGTGCTGGTCGCCACGGGACGGACGGAGGAGGGGATTCGTCACCTCCGGCGGGCGGTCGAGCTCACCCCCGACTTCGACGACGCGTACGCCCACCTCGCCATCGCCCTGGAGCGGGCGGGCCGGATCCGGGAGGCCGCCGACGCCGCCGCCGAGGTGGTGCGCCTGCGCCCCGAGGACAGCGTTGCCTACCTCCAGCAAGCGCGACTCCGCTTCCTCTCCCAGATCGATCCCCGCAGGGACACGGAGAGCCAGATCCGCCGCCTCCTCGAACAGGAGCCGGGCAACGCGATGGCGTGGCTTGCGCTGGGTAGCCTGCGGGCGTCACGGGGTGACGGCGAAGGGAGCCTGGAGGCGTTTCGGGCGATTCTCGACCTGCCCGGAGAGGAGCCGTTCAAGGCGAGGGCCCACATGTTGCTCGCCGAGCGTCTCGCCGGCAAGCAGGGAATCGGTGAGGAAGCGCTCTCCCACCTGCGCTCCGCGGCCCGCCTTGCCCCCGACCTGACGGCGACCCACCTGGCCCTGGCTCAGGCTCTGGCGGGACACGGCGAGTACGAGGCCGCGGCGGAAGCGTACCGCCGGGCGATCAGCCTGGAGGGCGCCAACGCCGACGCCCACGTCGGCAGGACCACTGCTCTGCTACAGGCGCGACAGTGCGCCGAAGCCCGTGAGAGCCTGGAAGAGGGACTGGCCGCCGCACCCGGAGACGACCGGTGGGGTCGCCTCCGGGAAGCCGTCCGGACGACCTGCAGCCAGGGCGGCTCCTGACCCGCGAGAGCCCCGGCCTGGCCGCAACCGCCCCCGTCAACTGGATGGGATGACGATCGGAATCGAGGCCGTCGCGCCCTTCCCCTCCGCGCCGTCGAGGGTCGCGACCAGCCGGTACCGGCCGGGCGCGACCGCGGAGGCGTCGAGCTCGAGCACGAGCTGCGCCTGGGTCGTCGTCCGCGAGAGCTGCTCGACGAACGAGATCTTCGAACCGGAAACCCGCTCTCCGGCCTCCGTCACCAGGTGGGCGTCCAGTGGCACCTGGCCGTCGCCCAGGTTATAGCCCAGCAGGACGAAACGTGCCGGGGTCGCCCCCGTCACCACGGGCCGGGCCGCCGGCATGTACGGCTGCTCGTTCATCACGAACGGGTAGGGCCGGCTCCTGCGCTCCTCGCTCCCCTCCGCCTCCTGGACGACAAGCCACTTGCCGGGCTCCTCGGGGAAGAGCGGCATCGCCAGGGTCGGCGCGCCGGTGCCGAAGTCGGGCACGTCGATCGGCACGTTGCGCACGCTGGAGCGCCCCGTGTTGCCGTCACGGACCATGACCCGCAGCAGGTAGTCGCCCGGCGCGAGATCGAGGTCGCCGAAGAACTTGATTCCGCTCTGCCGCAGGACCGGCTCGATCTTGCCGATGTCCAGCCCCATCGTCTGGGTCATGTAGCCCCCGACGGTGCCGTCCTCGGCGACGGCGTAGGCGTAGATCTCGATCTTCGCGGTCCCCTCGTGGTTTCCGGCCAGGATGCCCGGGCCGTCGATCTCGATCAGGACCGGTACGTAGGCGCGCCCCCCTTCGCCCGGGAACGGCGCCGCCAGCACCGAGCTCTCGAAAGCGCCCACGTCCCGGCCGGCCATGATCTGCTCGGCCGCCGCGAGGCGACGTTCGAGGGCACTGCGCTCGCCGAACGGACGGGGTGCGTAGAAGCCCGGACGGTGCACGAGCCGGGCGCCCCGGGGACCGCCCTCGAGCTTCACCTTGAGCTTGTGGTACGAGCCGTCCAGCTCGAGGTTCTCCGCCTGGAAGGAGAGCAGATAGGTGACGCTGGTGCGCTCGAGCATCTCCCCCATGGCGCCGGAGAGCTCGTTGTAGTTGCGGAAGAGCTCGCCGCCGGTGCCGTCGGCGAGCATGAAGAGGCTGTCCTGGCCCCCGGCCCTGCCCTTGGCGTCCGAGCCGGCCCGCAGGCCGCCGATGTCGACCGCCTGGATCGTCGCGTCGGCGCGCCGGAACTCCTCGAGCATGCTCTCGACCGCGGTCATGGCGCCGGTCGAGCCGTAGCGCTCCTCGGAGTCGACCTCCCAGTACTGCCCGCTCCCCGAGGCCTCCGCGAGCGCTTGGCTGCGCGCCACGTCGGAGGTGCCCAGGATCAACTCGGCGTCGAACCCCTCGGAGAGGAGGACCACGTACTTGCGTCCCTGGACGTCGTTGAGCACCTTGGCCAGATCCTCGAAGGCGGTGGTCATGGCCAGGACCCGGCCCTGGGCCTCACCCCGCTCCGCGCGAGCTGTGCCGACGGCGATGCTCTGGAGCTGCTCCGCGAAGGCGCCCTCGGCATCGAACTTGCCACGGCCGGCCCCGGCCTCGGGCTGAGCCTGCTCGAGCCCCTTGCTGATGTCGTGGGCGTCTGCGATCACGAAGCCGAGCGGGTCGGGAGCGCGCTCGACCAGCTTCGGCAGACCGAGCGTCTCGATCGCCAGGTCGACCTGACGGCGGTCGGAGGTGAAGCCGATCACGAGCTGGGGCCCGAGCTGATTACTGTAGGTGGCGACGGCGACCAGGTCGCTCTCGTGCATCTTCTCCCGGACCAGGCCCTTGGCGGTCTCCCGGGCGCGCGAGATCGCGGCCGGATCGGAGAAGGCCATGTCGAACATCAGGAGGAAGTGCCGCCGTCCCGAGATCGGAATGTCGGCGAGGGGCAGCTCGCCCGCGCCGTACTCTTCGAGGTCGACGGCCTCGAAGCCTGTGATCTTCTGGCGTTTGCGGCCGTCGTAGATCTCGAAATCGTCCTTGGTGAGGCCGCGGACCGGCTCGCCGTCGACCACCACCTGCACGGGCACTTCGACCGTGACGACGTCGATCGACTCGCTGAACTGTTCCGCGTGGGCCGCGCCCGGGACCATCGAGGCCAGGGTGACGGCGATGCCGAGAACGGCGATCGAGCTGAGCGTTCTTCTCATGACTGCATCTCCAGAGCTCGTCAATTGGGTACGCTGAAGGGGATCGAGCTCAACTGGGTCGGTCCGCCAGCGAGGTTCTTCAAGGCGATCTTCAGGGTATAGGTGCCGCTGACCAGGTTCTCGACCGCGAACTCGGCGCGAAGCTTGTCCAGGCCGCTGATCCCTGTGACCGTGCGCTCCAGGAGCAACAGCGTGCTGTCCCCGACCTCCTGACCCTCTTCGGAGACCACGGTGCCTTCGAGCTCCACGTCCCCCTCGCCCATGTTGTAGGCGACCAGGCAGAGCTCTCGAGCCACTCCCGGGCGAACCTCGGGCTTGGCGGCGGGGACGAACGGAGAGCCGTTCACCGTGAACGGGTAGACGACGGAGTCTCCTCCCGTGGTGTTGGGCTCGCGCACCAGCACCCAGCGGCCGGGAGGCTCCAGGAAGAAGGGGGGCAGAAGCTGGACCCGGGTCGGGTCGTACTCGGGGACGGTCACCGACACGCTCTCGACCCCCGTGCGCCCCGTCTCCGAGTTGCGGACCATCACCCGGATCAGGTACTTCCCCGGCGCCAGGTCCATGTGGCCGTAGTACTTGAGCCCGGTCTCGCCCAGCAGCTCGCGCCCCTGGTCGGACAGCTCGAGGCTCACGAGCTGGGTGAAGAAGTCCGCCATCTCGCCCTTTTCGTTGCTCACGTAGGCGTAGATCTCGGCGGAGAGCTTGTCCTTGGACTGGCCTCGGATCAGCCCCTCGCCGCCGATCTCCACGATCACCGGCACGTAGGACTGGGCCTCGTTGGCGCGGAACGGCGCGGCCAGGACGTCGAGCGCGATGTCCTTCCGGGGCGCGGCGCTGGCGATGGCGTCCGCCGCGAGGAGCGCCTTCTCCATCGGATGGAGCTCCTCGAACGGCCGCGGCGCGTAGTAGCCGTCACGGTTGGTGATCTCGACGGGATGGGGCACGGCGCCGTCGCGGAGCTTGACGCGGAGCCGGTGATAGCTGCCGTCGAGCTCGAGGTCCGTGGGAGAGAAGGAGAGCACGTAGGTGACCGTCGAGCGCTCCAGCACGCTCGCCAGTTGATCCCCGAACTCGTTGGCGTTCTCGAACAGGGTTCCCCCGGTCTCGTTCGCCATGAAGAACAGCGCGTCCTGGCCGGTCATTTTGGCCCGCCGCGCCTCGGCGGACTCCGAGCCCAGGCCGGAGATGTCGACCGCCTGGATGACACAGTCCGCCCGGCGGAACTCGCCCATCATCCGGGTGACGTGGTTCTGAAGCGCGGTGTTGCCGTAGATGTCGTCTGTGTCCACGAACCAGTGCTGGCCGGTCGAGATGGCCTGTCGATCCCGGGCCGCCTTGGGGTCGGACGCGTCCGGCCCACGCCCCAGCATCAGGCGGCCGTCGAACCCTTCGGAGAACAGGACCACGTGCTTGCGCCCCTCGACCCCGGCGAGCATCTTGGCCATGTCCCCCAGGGAGCTGATCCAGGAGGCGACCCGGCCGCGCTCGTAGTTCTTCTCCGCCTTGTCCATCTCGTTGGCGATCACCTGGAGATACGCCTGAACCTCCGCCTCAGACCCGGCGAGCAGGGAGGCGCGGTTGCTGGAGTTGTCCGTGGCCGCGCCGAACGAGGCCCCGCCGGTCCGATCCGGATCGATGATCATGAAGCGCAAGGGGTCGATCGAGGTGCGCTGGTCGAGCAGGCGTGGCGCGCCGAGGGTGTCGAGGGCCCGGGCGAGCTGCGCCCGGTCGGGGGTGAAGGTGACGACGAGCCGGGGCCCCATGTCGACGGTGTAGACCGCGACCGCGGCCAGATCGGTCGGATGGAGCTCCCGGAGGACGAACTCCTGGGCCGCCCGCCGGGCCTTGGTGACCGCCGCCGGCTCGGAGAAGGTCAGATCGAAGAGAAGGAGGAAGTGGCGGCGCGCGGCGGCCGGCACCGCGGCGTCGATCTCCGTCTGACTGGCCGTCGGTCCGGGCTCGACGACGTCCAGATCGACCACCTGGAGACCGTTGATCGCCTGCCGGGTACCGCGATCGTAGATCTCGAAATCTTCCGCCGTCAGGCCCCGGACCGGCTGGCCGTCCCGGTCGACGACGTTGACCGGGACCTGCACCTCGATCACGTCGGTCAAGCCTTCGAACAGCTCGGTCTGCGAGGCGGCCGGCAGCGCGGCGAACACCAGGGCCACCATCAGGGAGCAGCACGCCAGCGGCTTCGAACAACGGAGGAGGGTGGAACGAAGGAATGTGTTGTTCGATGGCGTCATCGAAGGCCTCCATTCGAGACTTGGTGTACGGAATCCTCTACATACGGTCGATCGTCCACGCGGCGTCCCGGTGCCGAGCGCGGTCACTTCCGCCCGGCCCCTGCGTCGCCGGTCAGCATCGCCGCGTAGCGACGAGCTTCGAGGTGGGTCGCATCGAGCTTCAGGGCCCTCTCCACGTGATGCAGCGCCTTCTGCCGATCGCCCATCGCCAGGTAGACCTTCACCAGGCCGATGTGCACCTCCGGGATCTCGCTGTTTTGCCGGAACGCCTGCTTCATGTAGTCGAGGGCGACGTCGAGATCTCCGCGCGCCAGGGCCATTTCACCCCGGTAGATATAGAAGAACGGGTTGGTCTGATGAACCCCTTCGAGCCGTGCGAGCAGCTCGTCGGCCTCGTCGCCGCGGCCCATCTCCTGGTAGGCCCGGGCGGCGTTGGTGAGCAGAGCAACGTTCATCGGGTCCTGCTCGAGACCGCGGCCGAAGGTCTCGAGCGCCCGATCCCGCTCCCCGAGCCGCAGCCAGATGACGCCCAGGTTGTTGAGCGCCTTGTCGAAGTCGGGAGCGAGGGCCACCGCCACCTCGACGTTCTCGAGGGCCCTCGCCGTGTCCCCGGCCATCAGGGCTTCCGCGGCGAGGTTGTTGTAGAAGTGAGCCGTCGCCTTGATGTCCGAGATCGGCTGGAAGTCGCGGTAGGACTTGGCCCGGTACGGGAGGAAGTCGAAGGTCGACAGGTCGCCGTCGATGCGGAGACCGGCCACGATGTGCCCGTGACTGATCACCGAGCCCTCGCTGAAATCCCAGCGTTGGAGGTCGTTCACCTCGACATAGAAGGGGTTGAGCCGCAGCTCGCGCGCGACCCCCACGAACAGGTTGACGAACGACAGGCAGTTGCCCTGGTGGCTCTCGTAGGTTCCGACCGCGTCCCGGGTCGGGGTCAGCGCGTAGCGCAGATCGAGCCAACCGAAGATGTAGTCGAGGATCTGGTCGGTCCTGCGCCGCTCGCTCTGGGCCGGGTTCAGCCGCTGCTGAACGTCCTGCCGGATCGCCGCGTCGATCTCGAAGGGCACGGTGATCGTCCCGTTCTCCGCGCCGGCCATCTGGGCGTAGCGGTTGCGGAGGTACTCGGCCGAATCGAACGTTCGAGGCTCGGGTTGCGTGGCACAGGCGAGGGACAGGAACGAGCCGGCCAGCAGAACGGTGGCGCCGGCCAGTACCGGGAAGCGACGGAGGCGGCCACCCGTAGACGCGGATCGGCCCCTGCTGATCGACGTGGTCCCGCGCCTGGAGTTCCCATCCATGTGATGAGCCTGTTACTCTAGCACCGTCGTCATTCTCGAATCGTGCCGATCTGGGCAACACGGAGCCTCCCGAGCCCTATTCCTGGGGGCCCTGCTGCCGCAACCGCTCGTCCCGCGAGCGCGTGGAGGGGGGATCGACCGGAAAGACGGCAGAGCGGTCGCTCGGCGCGATGCAAGCCGGTTTATACGGCACGATACGCCGCTCGATCCAAGAGATTGAACCAAGGCGGCCCAACGGATTGAATTCGGCCCCGGAGCCCGGCGGGCCGGAACCGGCAACCGCGACCCGACATGCCCCGTCGCTACTTGCTTTCCCGCGCATCGCCCTCGCCTACGGGACCATGGCGGGACCATGGCAGGTCGATTGCTTGACGTCTTCCCGTGGTGCTGACTACACTTCTGTCACGCTACGTCATACCGTTTCGCGGAG
>Ga0210123_1000071_pt1 | contig 61866 bp, 61 predicted proteins | sample Muzzi_PWB_D2_FD_185535 | JGI IMG/M metagenome (GOLD analysis project Ga0210123, IMG submission 185535) | Wetland microbial communities from San Francisco Bay, California, USA, that impact long-term carbon sequestration - Muzzi_PWB_D2 (SPAdes) | ecosystem: Environmental > Aquatic > Marine >... | reverse complement strand
CCGGAACCACTAAGGTCGACCGTATCTGTTGGGCCTGGTGATCTTCATACCATTTCATTTTCAACGAAAATTCATTCTCAAGCCCGCACAAAAAACATCCGCGAGAATTTTTCTGTTTCAGCATCTTTTTTCCTCTATGATCATTTGATTTTTTACATGATATTCACATGTCCCCCAAAGGTCAAGCATGCCCTTGACCCGAAGACCGGAAAATACTATAAATTATTAAATCATAAGACTTTCCAAAAAAAATATCAGACGGAATGCCATGGACCAAAATATTACATATGAGCAGATAATCAATTCAACGAACAACGGCATCATTGCAACGGATGTATCGGGGACGATTGTCTATATCAACCAGCAAGCTGAAAAAATGCTGGGTTGCAATGCTGAAAAGCATACCGGAATTTTTATTTCAGAGCTTCTCCCGATCACCGGCCCACAAGTCATGGAATGCCTGAAAACCGGCACGTCCAAATGGGGGCACCATGTTATCGGGGAAAAACTCGATATGGTGCTCAATATTACGTTGATTCGGCAGGGAATAAAAATAAATGGAACCGTGTGTAATTTTCAGAATATGAAGCAATTAAAAATTTCACCGGACGAGCTGGAGTCGAGCAGTTATCTGAATCGGCAGCTGAACACCATTTTTAAGGCGTCCCACGACGGGATCTGGGTCTGCGACGGACATGGCAAAGTGATTGACATCAATGAAGCTTCTGAAAAATTAAATGGGATTCATGCAAAGCACATCATCGGCAAGAACATAACCGATCTTGTCAATGGCGGTCTGTTTGATCGTTCGGTGACCCTGGAAGTGCTTGAAACCAAACGCCAGGTCAGTGTCATTCAAGAAATAAAACGAACGAAAAAGATTTTGCTGGCAACCGGAACACCGGCCTTTGATGATAAGGGGAACATCTTCCTTGTGGTGGTCAATGAACGGGATATGACACAATTGAATGCCATCCAAAAACAGCTTGAACAATCCCGTATGGTCACAGAGAAATATAAAGACAAACTGGCCGAACTCAGTCTTTTGGAACTGAAAGATCAAGAGATTGTTGCTGAAGATAAAAAAATGAGACAGGTGCTGCACCTTGCCCTTAAACTGGCGCATCTTTCTGCATCCGATATATTGATTCTAGGAGAATCCGGAACCGGCAAAGGACTTTTGGCAAAATTCATCCATAAGAACAGCAATCGAAGCAAAAAACCCTTTATCCAGATTAACTGTGCTGCCTTACCGGAAAACCTTTTGGAAGCCGAACTTTTTGGTTACGAAAAAGGTGCTTTTACCGGCGCACGACAGGAAGGAAAAGCCGGTCTATTTGAACTGGCCCACGAAGGAACTCTTTTTCTCGATGAGATCGGCGATTTGCCGCATTCTCTCCAGGCAAAGCTTTTGAAATATCTGGATGATCATGAGGCCATGCGTCTGGGAGGACTTAAATCAAAAAAAATTGACTGTACGATTATTGCGGCAACGAATCGAGATCTGGAAGGTCTGGTTCAACAGAAACGGTTTCGAAGAGATCTCTTTTTCAGGCTCAATACGTTTACCATACGAATTCCGCCGCTGAGGGAAAGAACTGATGATATATTTGAACTGGTCAGTTTTTACATGCAAAAATACGGTAAAGCATACCGGTTAAATCGTAGAATTTCTTCAGATGCCCTGAAGGTGTTGCAGGCATATCCGTTTCCCGGCAATGTGCGTGAATTGAAAAACATCCTTAAAAAGGCTGTGGTAATGAGTGAAAACGAATCTGTTGATGAGATGATCAACCAGAGCCTTTCAGCTGATGCCGGTCACTGCATCACCCCATCTATTCATGAACATCAGGGAACGGGAATGACAGACCAGATCGTTAATGTAGAGAAGGAAATTTTACAAAATGCCATGACGCGCTGTAAGTCAACAAGAGAAATGGCACGTTATTTGAAAATAAGTCAGCCGACAGTTGTGCGCAAACTGAAAAAACATCGACTCCATCGAGAGTCGATACAATAGTGAATCGATAAGTTTATTAACATATTAATATTTTTATGTTTATAATATTTTTATGTTCGATACATAATTGGATCGCCCTCCAAGTCTTACTCGTGGGAGCTTTTCACACCTCTTCCGATTCATATATGAATCAATCGGCTTAAATTCCACCTCTCCGATGAATGTATAACCTTCTGTAATAAAAGTCATTATCTTAACTAAAGCTCATTCCGGCACGATTGTTGCTGAATTAACCAACATATTACGAACCAACCTATTTCACATCAACCCAAGGAGTCTCCAATGAGCCATTCAAAAAATAGTACACTTAAAGAACTGCGAGACAACTATATACCCCCGGGACATGGCAGCCTTACTTCCAGTTATGTGGTATCGGCCAAAGGAGCGATAGTCCGGGATGTGGAGGGCCGGGATTTCATCGACTTTTCCAGTGGAATTGGCGTGATGAATGTCGGGCATTCCCATCCCAAGGTGGTGGCAGCCATCAAAGATCAGGCAGAGAAGTTTACTCACACATGCTTCATGGTTTTACCGTATGAACCGGTTGTGACACTGGCTCAGAAGCTGTGTGCCGTAACGCCGGGTGCTTTCCCGAAAACGGCCCTTTTCATAAACAGCGGAGCCGAAGCCGTTGAAAATGCGGTCAAAATTGCCCGGTACTATACCAAAAGACCTGCAGTCATCGCTTTTGAAAACGGCTATCACGGTCGCACGCTTTTGACAATGAGCCTCACCAGCAAGGTCAAGCCTTATAAGTTCGGCTTCGGCCCTTTTGCGCCTGAAGTTTACCGAATGCCGTTTGCTTACTGTTATCGCTGTCCCTTCGGTCTCGAGTACCCGGGTTGTGATGTAGCCTGTGCGGATCATCTGAAAGAATTCTTCATCAGTCATGTGGCCGCCGAAAAAACTGCCGCGGTTATTGCAGAGCCAATTACGGGTGAAGGCGGTTTTATAACCCCACCCCCGGAATATTTCCCCAAACTGATAAACATATGCCGTGACAACGGGATACTATTTATCGCTGACGAAATTCAAACCGGTATGGGACGAACCGGCAGAATGTTCGCCATGGAGCACTGGAACGTGGCGCCGGATCTGATGACCGTAGCCAAAAGTCTTGCGGCAGGAATGCCCCTGAGTGCGGTGGTAGGAAGAAAAGAAATGATGGAAGTGGTCCACCCCTTTGGTTTGGGCGGCACCTATGGAGGGAATCCGGTTGCCTGTCGGGCGGGTCTTGCCGTAATGGAAATCTTTGAAGAGGAAAATCTGCTTCAAGCTGCCGAAACTCTGGGGAAAAAGCTAAAAAAGCGCTTTGATGCCTTTCAAAAGGAATTCGAACTTATTGGGGAAGTTCGCGGAATGGGTCCCATGCTGGCCTTGGAGTTGGTTAAAGACCGGGAGACCAAGGAACCCGCGACCGATGAGGCCAAAGCATTGGTGAAATTCTGTTATGACAAAGGACTGATTATACTTTCCTGCGGCAACTTTGGAAACGTTATTCGGACGTTGATCCCCCTGGTTATAACCGACGAGTTGCTGGAAAGAGGTTTGGCCATAATAGAGGAAGGGCTGACATCTCTCTCGAAATGATATGAAATCAAAGCGTAAACCCAATTCACTTGTCTTTGAGAAGATCAAACGGTCACTTGATCCTGCATTCAGTTATCTGATCTTTGAAAAGACTTTCTCATCTGCGGATAACGATGTGTTTCAGGACATCATTGATGGTATCATGCATTTAAATTTGAGAATCTTTGATTCAAAGATTCATCACGATAAGAATCTTGAATTGTCCCTGCTGGTGGTAAGGATTGATCCCGACAGAGCAGATAATATTATGCAGGATGTTCTCAATATCGGGATACCCAATGATATGACTTTTTATTCTTATGGCAGCCGAATTTAACGTCTATGCCGTAAAAAAATAAACAACAATGAACAAAAGGAGGAGTAATCAATGAAAATTGACATCAAATTTATGGGAAAGTTAACCGTCTTTTTTTCAATCCTTGTTTTAGTCGCCGCCTTACCGTTAATACCGGCTTCAGCGCTGGCAGAAAATGTGGTCAAGGTAGGAAACATTATACCGCTGTCAGGGCCATCGGCATCAGTGGGGCAACAGGGAAAACAGGCACGTGAAATGGCAGTGGAAGAGATCAATGCTGCCGGCGGCATCAAGTCATTAGGTGGCGCAAAACTTGAGATGATTTACGCCGACTCCGAATCCAAGCCGGAAAAAGGCGTGGCCGAGGCCGAACGTCTGATCAACACCGAAAAGGTAAACGTATTGACCGGCTGCTGGAACTCTGCGGTCACCTATCCTACAACGGCTGTAGCGGAACGCTACGGCATTCCGTTCATCGTTCCTGTTTCCGTTGCCGACAAAATTACGGAACAGGGTTTCAAGACGGTGTTTAGAATTGCTGCAAAAGACAGCTGGTGGACCCGTGACCAGTTTGCCTTTCTCAAAGACATGGAAAAAGAATTCAAAACTTCGGTGAAAAAATTGGCCTTTGTTTATGAAAACGGTGATTGGGGCAAAGGATTTGCGGAACAATGGAAGGCCCTGGCCAAAAAAGGTGGGTATAACGTCGTTCTGGATGAACCCTATCCGTCTACATCCACTGATCTGAGTCCGGTGGTTCAAAAGATTAGAAGAGTCAAACCCGACGTGTTAATGCTGGTTTCCAACGCGGCTGATGCCATTTTGTTGACCAATACTTTGGCCGAGTATAAGGTGAAACTAAAAGCCATCATCGCCAGCGGCGGCGGGCATGCGGATCCGTCCTTTTTGAAAGCCACCGGAAAGAATGCCCGGTATCTCTTTGATATCGTTGAATGGGAAACCGATGTCAACAAACCCGGCGCCAAAGAGGCCAATGCCAAATATAAAGCCAAATATGGATATAACCTCGCCGGTGAAGCGGTTGACGCCTATCTGGCCATGTATGTGCTCAAAGATGCTCTGGAACGGGCAGGTTCTTTAGATCCGGCCAAAATTATAAAGGCGCTGGCAGCCACAAACTTGACCAGCGGACCCGGTATGATTGTTGGCTACGATGCAGTGGAGTTCGGCAAAGACGGCCAGAACAAGCATGCGTCTTTGGTCATGGTCCAGGTCAACGATTTGGGCAAAGGTCTGGAAAGGATTACCGTATGGCCCAAGAACGCCCGCCGCAGCGGGTATAAGCCGGTATTCCCGATGCCTAACAAATAATCGACACGATGTTTTATTCAAATGAGAGCGTCAGTTGCCAAATGGCGCTCTCTTCACCCAACTTTTAATCGAGATGCTGATATGAATTTTATTCTGGAAGGTACTATCAACGGTATATTGATGGGGTCGATTTACGGGTTGACCGCCTTAGGCTTGACAGTGATCTTCGGTGTCCTCAAGGTGATTAACTTCGCACACGGATCTTTGATCATGGTGAGCATGTATGTGGTGTATTGGGTCATCATCTTTAGCGGAGTGCATCCATATATTGCGTTGGTCATCGTTGTTCCGGTCATGTACTTATTCGGATATTATCTCCAGGACATCATCATCAAACCCATATTTAAGGCTGAAAAGGATGTTCGTGAACCGATTACGGTCATTATCGTGACCACAGGTGTCTGGTACATTCTGGACAATCTGACACTTCTGATATTCGGCCCGCAGTACCGCAGCATTCAGAACAATCCGCTGAGAGGAAAAATGTTGGAGTTTGGGGATATGTTGATATCCGTTCCCAAACTCTGGGGGTTTGTCACGGCAGTGATCACCGCTTTTGCGATTTACTGGTTTTTACAAAAGACACGGACGGGTCGGGCCATCCGCGCCACCAGTCTCGACCGCGAAGCAGCCAGCCTCATGGGCATTAATCAGTTTAAAATCTATAACATCGCTTTTGGGATCGGAACAGCCATTGTCGGAATTTCAGCGGTTACACTGGTTCCCTTTTACAATATTTTCCCCACCGTCGGTGTGCTCTTTGACATCAAAGGATTCATCATTGTGGTGCTCGGGGGATTAGGCAGTATCGGCGGTGCCATTCTGGGGGGGATTATCATCGGTCTGATCGAATCGATTGCGCCCATGTTCATGACCGCCACCTGGGCGGAAGCGATTGTGTACGCGCTTTTTCTGGTAGTCCTTTTCGTTAAGCCTTCGGGACTTTTTGGTGTAAAATACGACTGGTAGTTAATGAATAATTTTCAACAGGTAAGGGTATGACGCGCAAAAATATAAACACATCGGCTTTTATTTTACTGGGGTTCGTTGCGTTTGGATTGCCTTTGGTGCTCCGGAGTCCGACGTATCTTCATATTATCATTCTGCTCTATTTATATGCCTATCTGACGACGAGCTGGAATCTGGTGGGTGGTTTTGCCGGCGTACTTCCATTGGGGCACTCCGCTTTTATCGGCATCGGTGCTTATGCATCGACCATTCTGTCGCTTCAATACGGCATCAGTCCATGGATCGGCATGATTGTGGGCGGCATTCTGGCCGCCATCGCAGGCATTCTAATCGGCTTGCCCACATTTAAAATGAGGGGGGCCTATTTTGCCCTGGCGACCATTGCTTTTGGTGAAGGGATTCGCGTCATGGTCGAAAACATCGACAACCTCGGACCACTGAAAATTAATGGACCGAGAGGGCTGCAAATACCCCCCACCCATATTGGATTTGGCAACTATATGTTTGCCGGCAAGGAACCGTATTACTATATTATTTTGGTGATGCTCATGGGCGTTCTTGCATTTACCTATTTTATTTCACGCTCCAAACTCGGCTACTATTTAAATGCCGGGGGTGAAGAACCTGAAGCCGCCATGGCACTGGGAGTTAACGTTGCCAGAGCAAAGCTCATCGCCATGGCCATGAGTTCCTTTTTGACTGCTTTAGCCGGGACCTTTTACGCCCAATTTACGCTCTATATCCATCCAAAAAGTGTGATGTCGCTGGATTTTTCATTTGAAATCGCCTTTATTGCGCTCATCGGCGGAAGAGGATCCATCGCCGGACCTGTATTGGGAGCGCTGCTTCTCCGGCCGGTGAGCGATTTTTCACGGATTTACTTTGGTTCAACACTGCCGGGACTTCACCTGATTATATTCGGCACGGTCCTGATACTTGTCATGATTTTTCAACCTCGCGGTCTACAGGAACCGCTATCCAAATTTTACAACACGCTTCTTGATCGAATTTCAGGACAAACGCGCCAAGGGGAAGTAAAACATGAATATTCTTGAAATCAACAATCTCGTAAAGGATTTTGGCGGTTTAAGAGCAGTGGATACCCTGAGTCTTTCCATTGAAGAAGGGGAGATTTTGGGTATGATCGGTCCCAATGGCGCCGGGAAATCCACGGCGTTCAATTGTATTGCAGGTGTTTATGCGCCGACAAAGGGTAACGTCTATTTCGCCGGCAAAAAAATTAACGGGGTTAAGCCCTGGAACCTATGTAAAAAGGGGTTGGCGCGCACTTTTCAGATTGTCAAACCCTTTCGATCCAAGAGTGTACTTTATAATGTGATGGTGGGGAGCTTTGTCACTACGGATAAAACCGTCGTGGCCGAGGAAAAGGCGATGAATGTTTTAAAAATTCTTTCTTTTGAAAACAAAAAAGATGAAAGAGCCGGGAATCTGACCATTGCCGAACTCAAACGCCTGGAAATTGCCCGTGCCCTGGCCACCGAACCCAAACTGTTGCTGTTCGATGAGGTGATGGCAGGCCTCCGACCTGCTGAAGTTGACGAAATGGTTCAAATTATAAAAAAGCTTCGCGATCAGGGAATCACCATCTTTGTGATCGAGCACATTATGCGTGCCATCATGGCCCTTTCGGACCGGATTGTGGTGATCCATTTTGGAAAGAAAATTGCTGAAGGTCCTCCCCAAGAGGTTGCTTCAGACGAAAATGTGATCAAGGCTTATCTGGGAGATGAATATGTCGTTTCTTGAAGTGAAAAATATCGATGTTTTTTACGGAGATGTTCAGGTCATTTTTGATCTTTCTCTTGAAATCGTAGAAGGCGAAGTGGTCAGTATTATCGGCGGTAACGGGGCCGGCAAATCTACGCTGTTGAAAACGATTTCCGGATTGATGCATCCGGCCAAAGGAGAAATATTTTTCGAAGACGCTGAAATCCAAACCACTCCTCCGGATAAAATCGTTGAGTGCGGCATTGTACAGGTGCCGGAAGGGCGGCGTCTGTTTACTTTAATGTCCGTGAAAGACAATCTTATCATCGGCGCTTACAACAGCCGGGCCGAAAAGAATGTGGATACGACCATGGAAGACGTCTATTCGCTGTTGCCGAAACTCCGGGAACGAGAGTCCCAGGTGGCCATGACCCTGTCAGGGGGTGAACAGCAGATGGTCGCTATTGGCCGGGGCCTAATGGCCAGACCGAAGTTGTTGATGCTCGATGAGCCTTCGTTGGGTCTTGCTCCGATTCTAATAAAAGACATTTTCCAAACCGTACGTAAGATTGCAGACCAGGGTACTACAGTGCTTTTAGTAGAGCAGGATGTTAAGCATTCACTCAGTTTAAGTGATCGTGGATACGTGTTGGAGCATGGCCGCATTGCCATGGAAGGTCCGGCTAAAGATCTGCTGGATAATCCTCATATCAAGACCGCTTATCTCGGATTATAAATACCAAAACCGAGCGTTTCAAATTTTCAAGAATGTCATTTACTTCGACAGCGAAGGTGAAAACCATGTATGGATTTTATGGAAAAATTCTAAAAATCGATTTGAATAAAGAGGCTTATGATATCGAGTCGATAGATGATCATATCCTGAAAACCAATCTGGGCGGAAGAGGGCTTGCCACCCACCTGCTGCTCCGTCATAACCCGCCGGGCGTGGATCCGTTGAGCCCTCAAAACCACTTGATATTTGCCATCGGTCCCTTGACCGGAAGTACCATCTGGGGTTCTTGCCGCCACGGAGTATATACCAAGTCTCCCCAGACCGGCTTTTTTTCCGAATCTTATTCCGGCGGTACGGTAGCTGAATACATGAGTGCTTCGGGATTCGATGCATTTATGATCACCGGTGCTGCTGAAAAGCCGATTTGGATAGAGATCGGCGAAGAAAAAGTTCACTTTCATTCAGCCGAGGATCTTTGGGGGAAAGACACGTTTGAAACAGAAGATCGTGTCAAGGCATGGATCAAAGAACATCGCCCTGACGCTAAAAAAAGCGGTGTCGTCTGCATCGGACCGGCCGGCGAAAACAAAGTCAGCTTTGCGGTTGTCGAAAACGACTACTGGCGCAGTGCCGGTCGAACCGGTGTGGGTGCTGTAGCAGGATCCAAAAATATCAAAGCCATTGCTTTTTGGGGTAATTGGAAAAAGGAGTTTGCCCATATCGAGTTAATGAAAGACTTTGCCAAATCTATGGCTCAACGCTCAAAGGAGGACGCCGGTGTAAAAGCATACAAAAGCATGGGCACACCGATGCTGGTCGATATTATGAACAATGCCGGTGGGTTCCCCACTCGGTACTGGCAAAAGGGAAAATTTGAACATTCTGACAAAATTAATGCCACTGCCCTTCACGAGCGGTGCAAGGTCCAACCTCATGCCTGCCTGAAATGTTTTATGGCTTGCGGTCGCCTCTCCACCATCATGGAGGGAAGGCACAAAGGACTTAAAATAGAGGGACCGGAGTATGAGACGATCTATGCTTTTGGCGGTCTTTGTGAAATCGACAGTATCGAAGAAATCGCATATCTAAATGATATCTGCGATCGTCTTGGCATGGACACCATCAGCGCAGGCAACCTGGCCGCACTGACCATTGAAGCCTCCCGTCAGGGGAAAATCAATTACACGATCGACTACGGACAGGTCGATGCCATTGCAAAACTTTTAGAAGACATCGCCCAACGTTGCGGAATCGGCGATACACTGGCCCGGGGCATCAAGTTCGCGTCCAAAGAGTGGGATATGGAAGATCAAGCCATTCATGTCAAAGGTCTTGAGCCGGCAGGCTATGATCCGCGGGCGCTAAAAGGAATGGGTCTGGCGTATGCATCATCCGCGAGAGGAGCCTGTCATCTTCGTGCCACCTTCTACAAAGCCGAATTAAGCGGAATCGCCGATCCAGAAAAGATCGACGGGAAGGCAAAGATGTTTACCGAATGGGAGGACCGCCTAACTCTTTTTGATACGCTTATTCTGTGTCGCTTCTATCGTGATCTATATCAGTGGGAGGAGCTATCGACCATACTTAAAGCAACGACGGGCATGGATCTTACCGTCCAAAGCATGCGAACCATTGCTGCTGACGTTCTTGATAACATCAGACAGTTTAATTTAAGGGAGGGACTCACCTCTGAAGATGATCGTATCCCCAGGCGATTTTTCCAAGAGGCATTGCCAGAAACCGGTAAAATCATTACCGAGGATCAAATGAAACAGCTTTTAAGCGAATATTATAGAGAACGCGGCTGGAATGAGAAAGGAGAGCCGCCGAAAGCATAATCTATTGTACATCCATTCCAAAGAAATTTATCAGGATGGTGCTTAACCAGCGGCGCAGAGGCGCATACGAGTAGTTTCGTCTGGCCACTTCATAATTGTGATGGACCATTTTTTCTTTTATTTGGGGCGAGTTCAAAACATCTCTTACCTGCTGGACATTTTTTTTGGTAAGGAATCCGTCCATGACGATCAGATCAAACCCTTTTGGCTCAATGTCTCTGATAAACGTTGAATATCGGTTGATGAGCAAGGGTTTTTTAAAATAAACCGCTTCTAAAAATGCATTGCCGAACCCTTCATAAAGACTGGGGTAGGTAATGAAATCGGCATGGGGGTAAATATCCCACAACGACGGATTTGCGTTGTGATTCGATTGAAGGTTCAGCGGATCTGATACGCGTGTTTTTACCAACCTTAAGTCCACCCCTCGTTCGCGTGCGGTTTCCAGGAGCCATTCGGAATATTCATATCCCTCATCACCGGCTTCATGGGAAATGACCAGCTTGTATTGCGGGTTTTTCAGGCTTTCGACCAATTCAATGGCATGTTCGATTCCCTTGCGCTGGATAATCCGGGTGGGCTGGAGGATGATATGGTCTTGCGGTTCCAGATCCATAGAACTTCTGAAGGATGCGGTTTGCTCGGCATCTATTTCAGGCGGGTTCTCAAAATCCAATACATTGGGAATGATCGTAGAGGAAATTCCTGTCCGAAGCGCCAACTCTTCTTGAGCCCCCGAGTTGATGACAACATGTTCGATATTATTTAAGTTGGGGGGGAACGACATTCTCAGGTAATCTCCCACTGCGTTCACGGAAAACCGCGGTCTTTCCCAATAAAAATCATGGTGATGGGCAATGGTGGGAATCTGGGTTTCGGCGATAATTTCGGTTAAAGCGATTCCTAAAGGAATATGCAACGGAATGGTCAGTACATTCTGAGCAATGAGAAGGTTTATGTGAAATTGTGAAATAAATGTTTGAATCCGTTCTTTTAATAAAACTTTTAATTCAAAAATAGTATCGGTTACAATGGGGTTTCGCTTTTTGTAACCGAATATTCGATCATTGATCCACTGGTTTTTTTCGTGCTTGAAATGGGCTTCCGGGACCAGGAAACTCGTTTTGGGATCTCTGTCCAATTCGCCGGCAAACCAGAAACAGCTGTGGCCGTTTTGTTTTAATACTTTTGACCACTTGCTGGCTTCCATGGTCACACCGTCGGTGCCTGAAAAGCGCGTGGAGATAAAGCCGATGTGTTTTGTCATGATTCCTCTTTTTTGGATAAATGAGCGGTTGGGTTTTTTTATTTAAACACTTATTTCAAACTACAATTTCCATCCCTTCCTTTGCCACTATAATTTCCAGATCGGACGGGTTGCCGAAATGTTTCTGGCAGTGCTTTTCGAGTTCAAACAGTTCCTGGTCCGTCCGCAGAGGATCATGGTGAAAAAGAACTATTTTTTTAACATTGGCCTTGAGGGCGGAATCGATGGCGTGTTCAAGAAATGAGTGCCCCCACCCAATTTTTGATGAAACGTATTCTTCCTTGGTATATTGACAATCATGAATAAGAACATCTGCATCGCGATAAAAATCGAGTGATTTTTCATTCTCTTCACGGGCTGCCTTTTCTCCTTCATCACGAACATCGGAATCAAAATCCGCAGCGTTTGTGTCTGTTGAGAAAACATTTCTAAAGGGCTCTGTGTCATAGGCGGTGCACAAAACTTTGCCTTTAAATTCAAATCGATATCCGAGACAGAGTAGCGGGTGATTCAGATATTTTGTTTTTAGCGTGATTCCGTCGCCCAAATCCATTTTGCATTCACCGAGCTGTGAGTACTTGATATCTGCCGTAAGCTCACCGTGCAGCACCGGAAAGTATCGGTATCGTAGAAGGTCGCCCATTATTTTCTCAAGAGGATCATCTTCAAATGTTATCGGGCCGTATACTTTCAATTTCGTACCCGGAATATATATAGGCCTGAAAAAAGGGAATCCGATAATATGATCCCAGTGGGTATGCGTTATAAAAATTTCGGTGGTGATGGGTTTGTCTTGGATATCATCCCACACCAAGCGATTTCCCAGCGGATGGATACCGGTTCCGGCATCGATGATAATGAGTCTGTTTTTTTCACCGAACCGAAGTTCCAGGCAAGGGGTGTTGCCTCCGAATTCCACTGTTTTGGGTCCAGGGCATGCAATGGAGCCGCGAACACCCCAGAAACGAAGCTTCATAATTTCCTCCTCAGCCGGCGACCCGAAGAAATATTTGGGCTTTTTCTATCTCTTGCGCCACTTCATCGTTAAACGAACTGTTATTGCTAAAATTTAATTTCGTGTTGTTTTCGAGATACGGCATGACTTCAGGATAAATATTTTCCAAATAACGGTTTCCGGAGAAACCTATTTCCGAACTATTTGCAAAATGGTCTGATAAAATGACGGTGAAAAGAATGTCGTTTTGCACACCTTGATATGTTTCCGGGGCGTGATGATACGTTATGGGATCTGAAATTTCCTCTCCCAGTTTCCACTTTTCCGCGATAAGATTTCCCACATAAGAATGATCCATTCCTAGTAACTGTTTTTCAGAAATAAAAAGGGGCTGAGGCTCTTTTTCAGTTATTCCTATTATATTCAGGTATTCATCAGAAAATTTACTGTTCAAAGGGACTTTTCCAATGTCATGCAAAAGACCGGCGATGAAATATCCCTCCAGCAGCTGCTTGTCTATGTTGCGTTTTTGGGCGATCAGTTTGGCAATAACGCCGACGCCAAGAGAATGCTTCCAGAACATATCCATGTTTAACGCACGAAAGTTTTTACGTGCCCCAAAGGCGCTCATCACGGTTGCGCCTAGAACAAGATTTTTAACCGTATTCATCCCCAGCATAACAACGGCCCGAACCAGAGAGATAATCTCACGTGAGATGCCAAAATAGGCTGAATTAACAAGTTGCATAACCTTACCCGTTAGCACAGGGTCTAAACTGATGACCTTGGTCAGATCTGTAGGTGATGTATTTACATCACGGCAGATTTCCATGAGCTTTTTGACAGTTGCGGGAAAAGGAGGCAATTGTCTAATATAGTGGTCTAATATTGTTAAACGATGATGATTTTCCAAGTGTTGACCTTTACCTCTAAATTGTGTTCGTGCTTGGGTTTGCCAGAAAGCAGATCAATGATTTATCTTATCAATTTATCGACATCCTTGTTAAAAACTTGAATCATTTGTATTCGTTTGGATGTCGAAAAATCAACTTTAGATTTACCCATATCACCAAATTCTAAACCGAGTCAACGTCGTGCAGAACGAATCATCTCGGAATTTCTACATGACTCAAATTTCGCACCTGAATACTATAAAACCTGTCCCCCAATAAACCTTGCGATAATAATTTTAATCCGAGCCTATGATCAAAGCAACGTGGGGATAAAACCCCTGACAGAGTGCCTTAAACAAAAGTTTTATTTAAGCAACCCGATTTTCAAGAATATGTTAAATCTTTAAAACACAATATATAGTAACTCGTTTTAATGAAATACAATATATTCTAATTCAATAGAATTATATATAAATTATACATAATTCTACTTGACATTAACAAAATACAAGTTTATGATATAATTAAAAATTATACCATAAATTAAAGATGGTTAAAATTTTGTTCAATGAGCCAAAATCGCCTAAAAAAAATTCGAGAATCTCTCATGATGAGCAAGGCCGAACTTTCCAGAAAAGCTGGAATATCTCCCATTACTATTACACGGATTGAAAATGGGATGCCATGCAGAATGGAAACCATGCGAAAGATACTTTTAGCTTTAGGATACAAAATTTCCGATAAAAACAAAGTGTTTTTCGACTAAAACCAAGGCAGGAGTATTTTCTCGTCAGCAAGATGTAATGAAGAATCTTTAAATAGTCAATCGAAGAAACCACCAGACAACAACGGCAGAGCCCATGGGCTCTGCCGTTGTTGTCTAATGGACGCTAATTAGCTCATGCATAACCAACTTTTATTACGGTAAAATGTTTCTTGTATGAATTTCAATTTAACACAATAACAGGAATCAGGGACCTACCACTAGCTTTTGTCCCGGATAGATGGTATCACCATCACCCAGTTTGTTGAGCTGACGCAATTTTTTTACGGTCAAACCGTACTGGGGTCCGATCTGGTACAATGTTTCACCGGGCTTAACAATATGATATTGATTTCCGATGGTTTTCTTGGATACTTTCGCGGTTTTTGAAGTTTTGGCTTTCTGAGTTCTGACTTTGGGCATCTGTTTTTGAAGGCGGCTGAGGGTTGTCACGATTTGATCCATTCTTGACGTTAAAGCTGCCTCAGACCGGTCAAAGCGCTCCTTAAACTGTTGAAACGTTTGGGCCTGTTCCCAAACTTGCGTCACCCGGTTATCAACCACGTCCAATTTATCAACCATTTCTTCAACGTTTTTTACACTTTTTTCCAATGCGGCAATTCGATTTTCAAGCACGGTGCTTCGATGTCTGCCAAACAGCAAAATTAAAAGAATTAGCAGAATCAAAAATCCGACACCAAATCTTGATAAAGGGATTTTTCCAGACATTTTAGGTGGGTTTGTTCCGAATTTTAGCTTTTTTTCTTCTTCCCAAAGTGAATATTGTTCATTATAATTATTGTCTTCCTGATTTTCATAAAATTTATCTGTTCTGTCGTCGTCTCTTTGTGTCATGGCAAGACCTTTTCAAATGAAGTGTATTGATCTAAATTGTAATTTAACCAAACAATCCATATCATAATTTTTATTTGATTGAAAGAACCGGTTTCACAAAAAAAAGTTGTAAAGAACAAATTATTTTATGAAATCTTAACCTCGCATCCTAAATGGTCGCGCTATTATGCGGAATTGGATTTTTCAGCCGTATATCACATTGTCTTACCCATAGAATTTTATTGACAAAACTTTTGATTCCTTATAGTTAAACAACTTGATTTTTTTCCGTGACTAGTGAATTATTGCGTCCCATGTTATTTCCCCAAAATTGCTCTTTTTACAGGAGGATCGAACCATGGCCAACGATGTAATCGGATCGGTTCTGGTTGTAGGGGGCGGCATTGCTGGAATGCAATCTGCCTTGGATCTTGCCAATGCGGGATATTATGTCTATCTCGTTGAAAAATCGCCGTCCATCGGCGGGGTGATGGCCCAACTGGACAAAACGTTTCCCACCAATGATTGTGCCATGTGAATTATCTCACCGAAACTGGTCGAGGTCGGCCGGCACCTGAACATCGAAATTATCACATATGCGGATCTGGAATCTGTTGAGGGATCTGCAGGGAACTTCAAAGTAAAGGTTAGAAAGCGTCCCCGCAGTATTAATATGGACCTTTGCACAGGCTGTGGCAACTGTGTTGAAAACTGCCCGGTTACAACCATACCAATGCCTCAAAATCAGTCGAAGTCATTATAAAATCGTCTCGTCGATTTCAGCTTGTAGCACCAGGAGGGAAAATATATGAGCGATCCATGTTTGGCGGAAAGTCTTGAAACAACAGAAATAGATTATATGGAGCTCGATAAGATTATCGAGGAAGATTTTAACAATGACAAAGAAAATTTGATTATGATGCTTCAGGAAATTCAGAGGCGTTACAACTATCTTCCAACACCGGCCTTAACATATCTTTCCACCAGTATTGGGGTTCCTCTCAGCCAGATCTACGGCGTTGCCACCTTTTACAGCACATTTAGTCTTGAGCCGAGAGGTAGAAACATTATTTCCATCTGTCTCGGCACAGCCTGTCATGTCAGGGGTGGTGAGAAAATACGCGAAAAGCTTGAAGAATCTTTGAACATAGAGGATGGCGAAACCACAGAGGATATGCGATTTACCCTTGAGTCGGTTCGCTGTATCGGCTGTTGCAGTTTAGGTCCAGTGGTTAAGATTAATGAAGACGTGCATGGTCGCATCGCCTATACCGAAGTAGATAAGATTTTAGAAAAGTATGAATAATACACAATAGAGGCACGAATGATGAAAATCGAGTCTGCAAAAGATCTAGAGGTCATCAGTAAGAATTTCAGCGAAAAGCTTTATTATCCGGAAACGATTAAGGTTAACGTCGGGATAGCTTCGTGTGGCATTGCTGCGGGTGCTCAAGCATCCCTGGAAAAGGCTTCAAAAGAATTTCCCGGAAACAACGGCGTTAGCATTAACCAGACCGGCTGTATCGGTTTCTGCGAATGTGAACCCCTGGTTGAAATATTCGAAAAAGGGAAGCCCCGGCTTCTTTATAAAAATATAACGGAAGATAAAATTCTGGATATGATTCAGGATTATAGGGAAGGCAATTTCAATAAAAAGTGGATCCTGGGACAGATGCAAGATCCGCGTTCTTCTTTGGAAGATGATATACAAAATCCCATGGCGGGTGTTACGCCCTTAGAGGAGATTCCTTTTTTAGAGGAGGTTTCATTTTTTGACAAACAGGTAAAGATTGCTTTGCGGAATTGTGGTTACATCGATCCTGACAGCATAGAAGAATATATCGCCAGGAGAGGTTATCAGGCCTTTATTCAAGCGCTAAAGGATATGGAACCCAAAGAGATCATCCAAGCGATTAAGGACTCGGGGTTAAGGGGACGCGGTGGGGGCGGTTTCCCCACGGGCATCAAATGGGAGACCTGTGCCAAGCACAAAGGTGAAAGATTCATCATTTGCAATGCCGATGAAGGTGATCCCGGTGCCTACATGGACCGAAGCATTTTAGAAAGCGACCCACACAGCGTTCTTGAAGGCATGTTGATTGCTGCACGGGCCATCGGTTCGAGTCAGGGATTTTTCTATGTTCGAAATGAATATCCCCTTGCAGTGAAAAGACTGGTAACTGCTGTCAAGAATGCGAAGAAATACGGACTCCTTGGCGAAAATATCGCAGGATCTGATTTCAGTTTTGACGTCAAGATTTCAACCGGAGCCGGCGCTTTTGTCTGTGGTGAGTCAACCGCATTAATGGCTTCCCTGGAAGGAAAGGTGGGTAGACCCAGGGCCAAATATATTCATACAGTGGAAAAAGGGTTCAGAGAGAATCCTTCAAACTTGAACAATGTAGAAACATATGCAAATGTTCCGGCGATACTTTTAAAGGGAGCCGACAATTACGCCAAAATGGGAACAAAACACAGTAAAGGAACAAAAGTTTTCAGTCTGGTGGGTAAGGTGAAGAATACCGGCCTGGTGGAAGTCCCCATGGGGATCTCTCTTAAGGAGATCGTTTTTGACCTCGGCGGCGGCATCCCCAAAAAGAAAAAATTCAAAGCGGTCCAAACCGGCGGTCCTTCGGGCGGGTGCATCCCCGAGCAATTTTTAGGTCTGGGTGTTGATTTCGATGAGCTGACAAAGGTCGGTTCCATCATGGGCTCCGGCGGCATGATTGTAATGGATCAGGATACCTGCATGGTGGATGTGGCCCGATATTTTCTCGATTTTCTAAAAGAAGAATCTTGCGGTCAATGCAATCCCTGCCGTGAGGGAATCACGGCGATGCTGGATATTCTGACCGATATTTGCAAAGGAAACGGTAAAGAAGGCGACATAGAGCTTTTGGAAGAACTGGGTATGATGATCCAGAAGTTTTCCCTTTGTGGACTGGGAACCTCGGCGCCGAATCCCGTACTGACGACGATACTCTATTTTCGAGATGAATATGAAGCCCACATTAAGGACAAAAAGTGCCCGTCGGGCGTCTGTAAACCTTTGTTTCACTATGAAATTGACGAAGAGGCCTGCAACGGTTGCACCCTTTGTGCCAAAAGCTGTCCCGAGGAAGCCATTACAGGTGAAAAGAAAAAACCTCATCATTTAGACGCAGAAAAGTGCATAAAGTGTGGCATCTGTTACGATGCCTGTAAGTTCGATGCCATACTCATCCAATAATCAAAGGATTCGATAAGGTTAAAATTCATGATTACGTTTAAGCTTAACGGGAAAAAAGTTCAGGGAGAAGAAGGTCAATATATTCTTCAAGTTGCTGAAAAATACGGAGTCGAAATTCCGACGCTGTGTCACCATAAAGCGCTCGAACCCGCCGGAATGTGCCGTCTTTGCACCGTGGAGCTTTTTGACGGACGCCGCACACGTTTTGTAACCGCATGTAACTATCCCATCTGGGAAGGCATGGAGGTCAAAACCGACACCGAAACGGTACACGAGGGCAGAAAGTTGAATGTGGAATTACTACTTGCCCGTTGTCCGGATGTACCCATCATCAAGGAGCTTGCTTCCCAATACAACCTTAAAGAAACCCGCTTTAAGATTAAAGACGACACCTGCATCCTTTGTGGGCTGTGTACCCGTATCTGTGACAGAATGGGCAACAGTGCCATCAGCCTCACCGGTCGAGGAGCGGAGATGAAGGTGGACACCCCGTTTCATATCCAAACGGATGTATGTATGGCTTGCGGTGCGTGTGCTTTTGTCTGTCCCACGGGGCATATTACCGTTGATAAAATTAGAGAAAACATCACAAAACATACGGTCGTAAAGATACCTTCGGAATATGACGCAGGTCTCAAAGGCCGAAAACCGATCTATGTCCCATACGCCCAGGCGGTCCCCAATACGCCGGCCATCGACCGGACCAAATGCGTCCATTTTAAAACCGGCGGATGTAAAATATGCGCCGATTTTTGCCCTGTAGACGCCATTGATCATTCACAAAAAGAGGAAATTATCGAGTTTGACGTGGGGTCCATCGTTTTAGCACCGGGGTTTGAAGCATTCGATCCCAGCCGGTTTGATACGTATGCCTATACCAAACTGCCCAATGTGGTCACTTCTTTGGAATTTGAACGGATTCTTTCCGCCACCGGCCCTTTTTCGGGGCATCTGGTCAGACCGTCCGACCATAAGGAACCGAAAAAAATCGGCTGGTTGCAATGTGTGGGATCCAGGGATCTCAACCGTTGCGACAATGCCTACTGCAGCTCGGTTTGCTGCATGTATGCCATTAAACAGACAGTAATCGCTACAGAACACAGCAACGAACCCCTCGACTGTGCGGTTTTTTATATGGATATGCGAACCCATGGTAAAGACTTTGACAAATATTATGAAAATGCCAAAAAAGAAGGGGTCAGATTTGTCCGATCCCGGATTCATACCATCGACCCGGTGCCCGGATCCGATGATGTGTCGGTTCGGTATATCCAGGAAGACGGAACAATTACAGAGGAAGTCTTTGACATGTTTGTCCTGTCTGTGGGCCTCGAGACCCGTCAGGATGTTGCGGATCTTTCAAAGCGTATCGGCGTCGATCTGGATGAATATCTTTTTACAAAAACCGACAGTTTCCATCCTGTAGCGACTTCTGTGGAAGGAATCTATGCCTGCGGTGCGTTCACCGGTCCGAAGGATATCCCACAGTCAGTAATGGAAGCCAGTGCTTCGGCCTGTGCGGCAACAGAACATTTGGCCTCGGCCCGCAATACCCGGACCAAGATCCTTCAGCTGCCCCCTGAAAGGGATGTCAGCGAAGAACCGCCTAAAATTGGCGTATTTATATGCAACTGCGGGATTAACATCGGTGGTGTGGTGAGAGTCCCGGAAGTGGCAGAATATGTCAATACCTTGCCGAATGTTGTGTATGTGGAAGAAAACCTCTTTAGCTGCAGCCAGGATACCCAGGATAAAATGTCTGATATCATCGAACAACAGGGTCTCAACCGTGTGGTCGTGGCAGCCTGCACACCCAAGACCCATGAACCGTTGTTCCAGGAAACACTGATCAATGCGGGTTTGAACAAATACCTCTTTGAAATGGCAAATATCAGAAATCATGACTCCTGGGTTCATGCAAACGACCCGGATGCCGCCACCGAAAAAGCCAAGGATCTTATTCGAATGGCCGTAGCAAAGACGAATCTTTTAGCACCATTGAAACAAACGGATCTTCCGGTATCCCATTCGGCAATGGTGATCGGCGGCGGAATTGCCGGAATGACAGCCGCCATTTCACTGGCCCATCAGGGGTATCCGGTAGACCTTGTGGAAAGATCCGACACTTTGGGCGGTAATGCGTTGATGTTGGGCAAAACCCATAAGAATGAAGATGTGGGATCTTTTGTTAAAGAACTCATAAAAGACGTGACATCGGACGAACATATTACCGTTCATACCGGGACGAGGATCAGTAACGTTGATGGTTTTATCGGCAATTTTAAAACCGAGCTTCGCAACTCCGACTCAACACAAACTGTCGAGCATGGGGTGGCGATTATCGCCACCGGTGCAAAAGAATACAAGCCCGATGAATACCTTTACGGGGAACACAAGGCGGTAATGACCCACCTGGAACTCGAAGATCTGTTTAAAAATAACGATCCTAGGATTGATCACGCTGAGAATGTGGTGTTTATTCAGTGTGTGGGATCCAGAGATGAAGCCCGCCCGTACTGTTCAAAAGTATGCTGTACACATTCCGTTAAGAACGCTATTGATTTCAAGAAGAAAAATCCCAATGTGAATGTTTTAATTTTATACCGAGATATTAGAACATATGGAATAAGAGAGGATCTGTATCGCGAGGCAAGGGCTGCCGGCGTTATCTTTTCTTCTTATTCTGTCGATCAAAAGCCTGTAGTCGCGCCTGACGGTGATCAAGTCATCGTCGAGTTCACAGACCGAATACTCAACCGAAAAATGGCTGTGAAGGCTGATATTCTTTGTTTAGCGTCGGCCATAGTCTCCCACTGGGATCATTCGTTAGCCCAGTTGTTTAAGGTACCTTTGGATTCCGACGGATGGCTCTTGGAAGCCCATCAAAAATTAAGGCCGGTGGATTTTGCCAATGACGGTATTTTTCTGTGCGGTATGGCTCATTACCCGAAACCCATCGAAGAGAGTATTGCTCAGGCACAAGCTGCTGCGGCAAGGGCTGCAACCGTACTGGCCTTGGAGAGCATTAAAGTGGGCGGTATCGTCTCATATATTCGTTCCGAGTTGTGTTCGGGTTGCCTGGGATGCATCAATGTTTGTCCGTATGGTGCTATTGATTTTGACAATCAACAGTTTGTGGCCAAAGTCAACGCGGCCTTGTGCAAAGGGTGTGGCGCCTGTGCAGCAGTATGCCCTTCCGAAGCACCAACGCTGATGGGCTTTAACAACAATCAACTTTACGCCCAGATCAAGAGCGCATTGAGCGCCTAATCCATTGGAAAGGAGAAAAATGTGAACGAGGATAGATTTGAGCCTAAAATCATCGCTTTTATGTGTAACTGGTGTGCATATGGGGCGGCTGATCTGGCAGGTGTAAGCCGACTGGCATACCCGCCCAATATTCGTCCCATCCGGGTCATGTGTTCCGCCACGGTATCGCCGCACCACATTTTGCGTGCGTTTCAGAGCGGGGCTGACGGCGTCCTGGTGGGCGGGTGACATGTCGGCGACTGCCATTACCTGTATGGTAATTACATGACGATCAAACGGATGACGTTTCTTCAGGAACTTTTGGCGTTTATGGGATTGGAAAGCCGGTTGCATTTAGACTGGATATCTTCCGCCGAAGCCCAGAAATTTGTGCAAGTGGTCACCAGTTTTACAAATAAAATACAATCATTGGGCCCCAGCCCTCTGTCCGGCGACTTTGACATGTCCGCTATTGTAGGTTCATGCGAAGCGATGCAGGATGCTGCGAGTGTGGAGGGAGGATGATATGCAAGAACAAGTGAGAGAGTGGCTTGAACAAGGAAAAGTGGACATCTTTTTGGGATATAAAAACATTCAGGGACACCCCTTGCCTCATTGCTTTACCAAGGACAATCTGGATGAAGTCAGCGAACTGATTGTCGGCAACGCCCGGTATTCTCTTGAAAAAATGGCCACAAAGATAGCTGCCGAACATAAGGAACTGAAAATTGGGCTTGTTACGCGGGATTGTAATCAACGGGCATTGAATGTTCTTTATGTTTGGAATCAGTTGAGACCGGACAATATAGAGACCATAAGCGTCAATTGCTGTCCCTCCAAACTCAAGGAGCATGGGGATTGTTCCTACCTCGAGCCTGAAAAGGCAGCGCCTTTGAAAATGATGATCGGCATAGACAACAACATGGATGTTAAATCGGCCGAGGAATTCAGCCAGGAAGACCGATATAAACGGTGGATATATGAGTTACAGAAATGCATCAAATGTTACGGATGCCGCGATATTTGTCCGGTATGCTTTTGCAAGGAATGCAGCCTTGAACATACCGACCTTATCGCAACGGGCAGTATTCCGCCGGAAGTTCCGATTTTCCATCTGGTTCGGGCGGTTCATATGGGGGGGCGTTGCATCGACTGCGGTCTGTGCGAGGATGCCTGCCCGGTAGACATTCCTTTGCGTTTGCTCTATCGAAAAGTCAACGAAATTGTGTCCGATGTATTTGATTATAAAACCGGAACCAGCGCCGACCAATCACCGTTTAATATGCTGGGAGAAGAGGTCACGCTGAAACCCAAACCCATTTAAAGATAAGCGATTGAAAATGTGATACCCTTTCCTCCGTGCGATAGAAAGTCATCCATATTCAATCCAAAATCTTCATTAATATTAAGGAGCGATTCGAATGGATTTCAAACTCATTCCTTCAACATGTTCATATTGCGGTACCGGCTGCGGCGTTCTTTTCCAGGTGATGGACGGCCGGCTCGTGGACACCCTGCCCTTGAAAACCCACCCGGTCAATGAGGGCAAATTGTGCATCAAGGGCTGGAATCTCCACGAACATGTGGTTAGCGACAAGCGCTTGACGTCACCGATGCTGAAGAAAAACGGCCAGTTGCAAGAAGCCACCTGGGATGACGCCATCCAGACCGCCGCCGAAAAACTAAAGGCCATAATTGAGACACACGGCCCGGACAGTGTCGGCGTCCTTGCTTCCGCTAAAATTACCAATGAAGAAAATTACCTGGTTCAAAAATTTGCCAGAGCAGTGATCGGAACCAACAATGTGGATCACTGCGCCCGGCTCTGACATTCTTCCACTGTGGTCGGTCTGGCCGCAGCATTTGGAAGTGGCGCCATGACCAATTCCATCGCCGAGATTGAGGATTCGGCCTGTATCTTTATCACGGGTTCGAACACGTCCGCGTGTCATCCGCTCATTGCCCGGCGTGTCTTCAGGGCTAAGGAAAAAGGAGCCAAGTTGATTGTGGCCGATCCCAGAAACATTCAGCTGTCCCGTTTCGCCGATATCGCCGTGACTCAGCGCCTTGGCAGCGATGTGGCCATGCTCAACGGCATGATGCATATCATTCTTAAAAATGGCTGGCATGCCAAACGCTATATCGAGGAAAGGTGCGAAGAATTCGACACTTTCAGGGCGGTCGTCGAAACCTATACGCCGGACAAGGTCGAAACCATCACCGGTATTGCTCAAAAAGATCTGGAAAAAATGGCCGAGCTTTATGCCACTAATTCCCCGGCAGCACTACTCTATGCCATGGGGATTACCCAGCACACCACAGGCGTGGACAATGTAAAATCCTGCTGTAATTTGGCCATGCTTTGTGGGAATGTGGGTGTAAAAAGCGGCGGTGTGAATCCCTTGAGAGGTCAGAACAATGTTCAGGGTGCCTGTGACATGGGCGGCTTGCCCAACGTTTTCCCGGCATATCAGCCGGTGGCGGTTGAGGCCAACAATGAAAAATTTGCCAAAGCCTGGGGCAAAGCGCTGCCCGGCAAAATTGGCTACACCATCACCGATATGGTGCAGGCCATGATCGACGGCAAACTCAAAGCGCTGTATGTGGTCGGCGAGAACCCGATGCTGAGCGATCCCGATCAACACCACCTTTTAAAGGCTCTGGAAAAACTTGACCTGATGATTTGTCAGGACATTTTTCTCACCGAAACCGCAGAAAAAGCGGATGTGATTTTTGCTGGGGCTTCGGTGGCCGAAAAGGACGGCACGTTTACCAATACCGAACGCCGCTGTATGAGAGTCAATAAAGCCATTGAACCCATCGGAAATGCGATAGATGATTGGCAAATCATCTCTAAACTGTCCACCGCCATGGGCTACGATATGAATTATGCAGATCCGGAAGCCATCTTCAAGGAAATGACTAGCGTAACCCCGAGTTACGCCGGCATGACGTATGACAGGCTGGGACTGAACGGATTGCAGTGGCCCTGCCCGAACAAAGACCATCCGGGAACCCAGTTTTTACATGCCGCTCAATTTACCAGAGGCAAAGGTATGTTTCATGCCATCGAGTATCTCGATCCGGCCGAGATGCCTGACAATGAGTATCCCTACTTTCTTACCACCGGCCGTATGTTCGCCCATTATCATACCGGTACGATGACCCGGGCTTCCGGGCATCTTGATACCGAGCAAAAAACCGGATATGTGGAAATTCATCCTGAAGATGCCGCGAACCTGTCGGTGAACGAAGGGGACATCGTCAAGCTGGCCACCCGCAGGGGCGAAATCGAAGTGCCGGCCAGGATAAGCAAAAAGGTAAAGCCGGGTCTGTTGTTTGTACCGTTTCATTTTGCCGAAAATTCGGCCAATGTGTTAACGAATTCGGCTTTTGACCCTGCTGCCAAAATCCCCGAGTATAAAGTTTGTGCGGCAAACATAGAAAAAGCCGCATAATTTCAGCGGACAGCTCGTTTTGTAAAAAAAGGCCTTTGAAAAATTAACCATTTTTCAAAGGCCTTTTAAATTTGAATTCCCCATAACATTCCCTTTCAACCGCGGGATAATTATGTGTCGAACGTATCTCCGGCTTTTAATCCCTTTTCAGCGGCAAATTCAGCTGCCGCTATTTTTCCGCCTTTTACCGGCCTGACCTTACCCACAATGAGTCTTCCCCCTGAAAGGGCGATATGAATCCCTTTATCGTCTACAGTCAATATGGTTCCCGGAGCATTACCTGCGGTTTCTTTGATTCGTTTCGCGCCGTAAAAACGAACCTTTTCACCTCTTAATAATGCGAAAGCACCGGGTTGAGGATCACAGCCGCGAACCAGGTTGTAAAGCTTATCTGCCGATGTGTTCCAATCGATTTCCGCCACCTTGTCATCGCAAGGGGGTTCATAAGTGGCCCCGGCTTCATCCTGAGGAATTTTGGGTGCATTGCCTGTTTTTATGAGGTCGATGGATTCTAAAATGGCATTAACGCCCATGGGAAAGAGATGGTTGAAATAGAGCGAACCAGTGGTATCATCCGGATTGATGGCAATTTCCTTTTGAAGAAGAATGAGACCTGTATCGATGCCTCTATCCGGCCAGAAGATGCTCAACCCGGTTTTAGTATCGCCCATGATAACGGCCCAGTTGATGGCACTGGCACCTCTATGGCGCGGCAAAAGGGACGGATGATAATTGATGGTGCCGTGGGTGGGGACATCAAAAAATCGAGCCGGAATAATATCCGTGACAAATGCCATAACGGTAAGGTCGGGGTTAAGGTCCTTATAATCGGCGAAAACCTCGTCATCTTTATACTTTTGGGGCTGAAAAACGTCGATATTCTTTGACATAGCCGTGTCTTTGAGCGAATCGGTCCGCCCGCCCGGCCCGTCCGGCGGTGCATAAACCGCCACGACGTTTTCGTTCCGCTCCAGCAGACCTTCCAGTACCTTTGCTCCAAATGCCGCCTGACCAATCAGTATGATACGCATGCTTCACCTCCTGGGATTGTTGGGTCATCGCTCAAGTTTCGCACCCATGTTTTTATGTAAATTGTAACACTTGATCTTTTTGAAAACATTACCGCTTCATGTATAATTAAATTTTTGCTGAAAGAACTCGTGAATAAAGGCTCGTATTGAAGGATCATCGCCATGTATTTACCTGCCGGTCTTGTTTACCACAGGATTTTCGCTATAAATATTTTTCCAAAATGCGTTTTGTCTCGGGCAAAATTCTATCCAGAATCTGTTTCGTTTGTCGATTTTCCAGTTGATCATTGCAACGAAGACATCTTGAGAAGGGCTTGATTCGATCGTGAATGTCCAGATCATTAATGATGGTTTTTACCTGTTTCACGGCTGTTCCGGGTCGTATCAGCATACCATGGGTTATTGATTTGGATTTGAGCAATTCCTTGCGTGTTGTGAGGATGATTCGTTTTTCCTGTATGGATTTTTCAATGATATCCTGTGTGGTGTAAGACCCATTGAAATCGATATCAAATCCCAGCACCCGCATTGGTGCAACGATATTTTTTAAATGGATATCCGCTATAAATTGAATCCGTCGAAGGGGGAAACTTCTAAGTAATGAAACATTTTGAATATTAAAGGACTCGAAAACCGGATATACACTGACACGATCGCCGTCTTGAAAAATGGTGTTAAAATCTACCGATTTTCCATTGATTAAAACCAGATCGACTTTTGTTGGCGGAACCCCGAATTCTTCGATGATTTTTTTTATCGATTTTATCCCGTTGAACGTAGCTTCAAAAACGACTTTTTTCCTGTTATCCGGAAGAAAATCATTCAATTCTTCATAAAATCGGAATGTTCCCGTTGGCATGCGGATTATTCTTTCCTTCGCTTCCGTGTCCAGTCTCTCCGAGCTGAAGAATCTACGAGCCGGAAGCCGGAGGGGAGAGCGGAATGGATATTCTTTTTTGAAAAGCGTGTACTGTTTGAGTGGTTTAAGGATCGTTAGAAAGAACAGACGCAGGTCGAAATATTTCTTGGCAAGAGATGGTTTATTTCAAGGTGAAGCCATTGTTTTTTATCGAACTCTGTTATTTCTTTACGATCCTTTAATCACGAGTTTACACGGTTTGAAAAAAAGCATTATCCATGGAGCGATTTAACAAATAAAAATTCCCCGACTCCTGATTTTTATTTAAGAGCAGCAATTACGGCCTTCATGAAATCCGGGAGGTCGTCCGGCTTCCGGCTGGTGATAAGATTACCGTCCACCACCACGGATTCATCCATCCACAAAGCTCCGGCGTGAACCATATCGTCCTTTATAGCAAAAAATGATGTTGCCTTGCGGCCATCCAGTATATTGGCCGAGGCCAGCATCCAACCGGCATGGCAAATGGCGGCGACGACTTTTCCGGCATCGAACAGATCTTTAACGATGTTAACCATGGCCGGATAGCGGCGCATCATATCCGGCGCATATCCTCCGGGAATAATGATCCCGTCATAGTCTCCGGCAGACACCTGATCCGCATTGATATCCGGTCGAATTTGGGTTCCGGGTTTACCGGTAAATTCTTCGGTTCTCCCGGAGCCGACCACGGTCACTTGGGCTCCGGCTTCTTTCAGTCGATAAAAGGGATACCAGAATTCAAAAACATTAAACATATCTTCTACCAGGATAATGACCTTTTTATCTTTAAGTTCCATGTTATCCTCCTTAAGGTATTCGCTCAATTTTTAGGGTGTTGGTACGACCGCTTTTTCCATGAGGCGGTGTGCCGGCAACAATGACAATCGTGTCTCCGGATGTGGCAAGACCGAAACGCTGTGCCTCTCTGACGGCAACTTCGACCATATTGTCTGTTTCTTTAATTGCCTCAATTAAAGCACTCTCCACACCCCAGGTTAAGGCCAGTCGACTTTGAACCTGAGGTGTTGCCGACAATGACAGCACGGGCCGATGGGGTCGATGACAAGCCACCCGACAGGCAGTCAAACCAGAGGCGGTGTAAGCCACAATCGCTGTGGCGGATAAAGATTCAGACACTAAATTACCGGCATATGCAACCGTTGGTTCAATTTCTTGCGGCGGTGTAAACGATAAAGGGCCGGACAACTTCCCCTGAAACCAGGCATTCTCCGTGGAAACGGCAATTTTTGACATGATGGCAACGGTTTCAATGGGATACTGGCCGATGGCTGTTTCGGCAGACAGCATCAGTGCATCCGTACCGTCTAAGATGGCATTGGCCACATCGGTAACCTCAGCGCGGGTGGGCTTATGCATGTCAATCATGGATTCGAGCATTTGGGTGGCGGTTATCACCGGAACCGCTGCTTTACGGCAGACATTAATAATGCGCTTTTGTGCAATGGGAACTTCCTGCAGACTCATTTCCAGAGCCAAATCGCCCCGGGCCACCATAACACCCTGGGCTTGAAGCGAAATGGCCTCAATATCATCCAAAGCGTTTTGTCGCTCAATTTTGGCAATGACAGAAATGTTTGATCCTTTTTGGTTCAGATAATCCTTTAACTGACGAACATCATCAGCAGATTGAACAAAAGAAAGCGCTAGAAAATCAAAATCCTGGGAAATGGCGAAATCGATATCTGCATAGTCTTTTTGAGTAATTGACGGAAGGTTGACCCGCAATCCCGGCAGGTTTATGCCCCGATGGCCTGATAACACACCACCTTTTAGTATTCGGCACCATACATCTCCACCGGCGTCAATTTTAATCGCTTCAAGTTCGATGTTGCCGTCATCAACCAGAATCAGACTGCCCATGTGTACGTCATCAGCCATGCCGGGATAACTTACCGATACAATTTCCTTGTTTCCGGTTAGCTGTCTGGGGGTTAGACAAATATCCCGGCCTGTTTTCAACGTAGCGGCATTTTTTGCAATTTCTCCAATGCGAATTCGGGGTCCTTGCAAATCGCCGATAATCGCAATGGGAATTCCCACCTTATCGCCCAATATCCGAATTCGTTTGACCAAAGGAGTGATATACTCATGGGTGCTGTGCGAGAAGTTAACGCGCACCGCATCCAATCCTGCCAGAATCATCCTGCGCAGCGTTTCTTCTTTATCGCTGGCCGGCCCTATAGTGGCAACAATTTTTGTCCTTTTTAAAGGACGTATGGAACGGAGTTTATTCGACATGAGCAAACCTGTTAAATTCACGCCAGAAAATCGACCGGACGGCATCCGTTTCTTTAAAGATTTCGTGGCGTGCACCTGATATTTCTTTAAATCTGCAGTTTGGCAGCATGGTGCAGATCTTTTTTTGGGCTTTAATAGAAACAATCTTGTCATTGCCGGCGATGACCATTAGAATCGGTGTCGTAATTTTTGCCGCAAACCCGGGTTGAGTGAGAATATCTGTTGATTTCAGCGTTGCGGATAACCACCCGTATGTCGCGCCGCCCAGGGCAAGGTCAGGATTTTTGTTGATTGCTTTTTTTGCATCCGTAAATCTCACAGGATCTGAAGTCAGCTCATTGCCTTTAAATGTTTCATCCGTGTCGTCTCTGGAACCTATGGTATAAGAATGACTGAAACCTGTTTTCATTGCCATTCGGGTAATGCATTTGACGAAACCTCTGGACAGGCTGGATCCAAAAATGTCGATCATCGGCGATGTCAGGACCGCCATGTCTGCCACGTCGGGATGATCGTGCATAAAACGGAGTGCAATGTGACCGCCCATGGAGTGAGCAATGATGATCAAGGGATGAACGGATTCGGACTTTACGATTTTTGTGACAAACAGATCCAAATCGTTTAAATACACATTGTAATCATCGATAAATCCTTTATGCCTGTCCGCCAGCATTCGACTTGAAAGACCTTGGCCGCGCCAGTCAAAACTGTACACATTAAAACCTTTGTGATTCAGGTCATCGATGGTTTCTGAATATTTCTCCATAAATTCTGTTCTGCCGTTCAGCAAAAGGATCGATCCTTTTTGTTTTTCTTTTGGGCTGTACCATATACCATACCGAAGAGATTGCTGATCAGGCGTGGTCATAAAATCATATGGCGAAAATGTGAGTTCTCTGGCCATAGAGTTGGTATGAATCATAAATAAAATACCTGAAAATAAAAAAATCCGTTTCACAATAACATCATTTGTTTTGAGATTCTTTTTTTATCATATAATAGTTACATTCAGCATGTCTTTCAAGTTTTAATACCCAAATATATAATTCAAAGACATATTGACCTCTTTCGATATTTTAGTGTACCCTTATTGTCGGCCAAATCATTCAGCTCAATTAAAGGGAACCGTCATGGACAACTTCATCGACAAATTACCTGGATTTGTCGATACGATTCAATCCATCCAAGAGACGATCATTACGAACATCGTATTGATCGGCCAGGTGCCTGCGCCCACATTCAAAGAAAAAAAACGCACAAGCGTCTTCATGGAAAGACTGGCGGAATTTCAAGTTGATGAATGCACCACTGATGGCTACCGAAACCCCATTGGCATCATCAAAGGGACCTTGGAATCAAAACCGCCGATTTTTGTTGTTGCTCATTTGGATACCGTTTTTAGTAACGACATCGACCATTATTATTCCATTCGGGAAAATTCAATCACCGGCGCGGGCATCATGGACAATTCCGTGGGAGTAGGTGTTTTGGCATCATTGCCGGAAATCTTTCGAAAATTAGGCCTAAGATTCGAATCCGACATTGTCTTGGCTGGCGTTATACAGTCTATGGGAAAGGGGAATTTGAGAGGTATCCGGCATCTTTTGAAAACATGGGCAACACCTATCAGAGGTGCTGTTTGTATTGAGAGCGCCGAACTCGGCAGGCTGAATTATTATGCAGACGGTATGATTCGATGCGAAGTGGATTGCAATATTTCACCCGTCGATGGGTGGGAGCACAAATTCAAACCCAATGCCATCCTGGTGTTAAACGAAGTGATCAATCAGATAATGAAACTCCGTTTACCTCAAAAGCCTCGATCGAGGGTTATTATCGGGAAAACCTCAGGGGGATTCAAACATGGAATGATTGCATATGATGCCACTTTGGGGTTTGAAATTCAAAGTGATTCCGACAAAATGGTAAAGTCGATTTTTAATTCTATCAAAGATATTATTGAAGGCACGAGTCATGAATATGAAGTTGATTTGAAGTTAAAAACGTTGAGCAATATCCATGCTGCAAGATTAATATTCAATCATCCCCTGATAAAGAGTTCTGTCGCTGTGATGAAAAAACTCGATTTGACGCCGGTAAGTGGTCCCAGTGAGTCCGAGCTCTCAATTTTCCTTTCACGCAAGATACCGGCAGTCACTCTTGGAATAACACGGGGAAAAAACCTTCATCAGCAAAATGCCAGCGTTGAAATTGAACCCATCTCAAAAGGGATTGCTCAGGTCATTGGTGTAATCATGGCCATTGACAGCGGAGTGTGTGATGAACATCAGCTGGATTGAAAAAAATACATTTCATTATTCAGAATTCAGCGATCTTTCTCGCCTTGTAGATGAGAAACAACGAAAAAATCTGAAAATTTCGTTGTGTTTACCGACGTTGAATGAAGAAAAGACCATCGCAAAAGAGATTCTGATCCTGAAATCAGAGTTGATGACCCGCTATCCCGTACTCGATGAGATCGTTGTCGTCGATTCCGGATCAACAGACAACACCAGAACAATCGCAAGAGGATTCGGCGCAGATGTGTATAAAGCAGCGGAAATTTTACCAGATCTGACCAAATTTATAGGCAAAGGCGAAAATCTCTGGAAAGCCCTGTTTGTGACTCAAGGGGATATTATTGTTTACCTGGACGCAGATATTAAAAACATTCACCACAGGTTCGCCTATGGGCTCTTGGGCCCGCTCATTCTTTTCGACAATATAAAATATGTCAAAGCCTTTTACGACCGGCCCATTGCCATCGGAAAAAGCAAAATCAGACCCACAGGCGGCGGCAGAGTTACCGAACTTGTGATCAGACCGCTTTTTTCCCTTTTTTTCCCGGAACTTACCCAGATATTACAGCCGTTATCCGGTGAATATGCCGGTCACAGGGAAATATTCGAAAACATACCTTTCCCTATAGGCTATGGGGTTGAAACCAGCATGATTCTCGATATTTATGAAAAATGGGGGCTTGACGTATTTGCTCAAGTTGATCTTGACAGGCGTATTCACAGAAACCAGGATACCAGAGCGCTCGGGAGAATGTCCTTTGCAATTCTGCAGACCTTTATTAAACGCAAAAAAAAATTGGGCATGGTGGATTATAAAGAGAAACTTTACAATGAGATGATTCAATATAATCTGATAAAAAATGAATTCAAGCCGGATATTTATAAAATTGAAGGGCATGAAAGACCTCCCATGCTAGAAATTCCGGAGTATCGTAAAAAATTCAAAAGGATATCCTAACGTTGTCGAACTTACCGCTTGTTGACCGATACAATCGTAATCTGAACTATCTTCGTGTTTCCATTACCGACCGCTGCAATCTAAAATGCCTGTATTGTATGCCCAGAGAACTCATCCCAAAGCTTTCGCATCGAGATATATTAAGCTATGAAGAAATTCTCCGTGTTGTCAGGATTGGTGCGGCTCTCGGAATTTCCAAAGTCAGGATAACCGGAGGAGAACCACTGGTTAGGAAAGGTGTTTATCATTTCCTGTCACAGTTGACAAAATTGGAAGGAATTCAAGATATATCTCTGACGACCAACGCTGTTTTGCTTAAAGACAACATCACTAAAATCAGATCCGCCAATATCAAAAGAATCAATATCAGCCTCGACACGTTAAATAAAGCCAAATTTAAGCACATCACAGGATATGATTTTTTCGATCAAATTTGGGAAGGCATTCACCTGGCTCGGGAAATAGGGTTTTATCCCATTAAAATCAATGTGGTACCCCTTAAGGGCATTAATGATGATGAACTGGTGGATATTGCCGGATTGTCCATCAAATATCCATTCCATATCCGTTTCATTGAATATATGCCCATGGGATCCTCTCAGATCAGCACTGACCGCCATTTACTGGCACCTGAAATAAAAGAACGCATCCATCGGTTGGGAAAACTGATTCCGGTTGAAAGAGACTTAAACGATGGCCCTGCGGAACGATTTAAACTGGAATCGGCTCAAGGAGAAATTGGATTCATTCGTCCCATAAGCCGGCATTTTTGTAGGTCCTGCAACCGGCTAAGATTAACAGCCAGTGGTCAGCTAAGGCCTTGTTTGATGAGCGATGATCAGGAAGATCTGAAATCATTGCTTCGGCAAGGGGGTTCAGATGATGAACTCGCAAAGGGTTTTCTTAATGCTGTTCGTCACAAGCCGTCGGAACACAAGCTCATCGATGATGATCATGTCAGGATATCGGGCCAGATGTGTGCCATCGGCGGATAAAAAAAAGGATGTGTAATACGTCGACAAAAAAAGCCTGGGCCGTATCAGTGGGAGGCTACATTTTCTCGCACAATTCTCGGTTTACGGCCCAGGCAAATGAGATGACTTCATTCTGAGGTTTTTGCCTCGTTTGATGGTTTGCTAACAGAATTAAAAAAACGAATCAAGGATTTTTTTAATCTCGAATGATTTTTTATGAAATTTTTAGGTGTTCACCGCTTTTTATAAGTTTTCGAGCTTTTCTCTTTAAGAAAAAATTATAAAATCCCACCAAGATTCCTTCCGGAAGAAACACAAGTACCAGACACAAAAAAATACCGTATGCTATAATGTGATACTGTTTGGCAACATGGAGTGCTTCGGAAATAAAGGTGAGGATTCCGGCTCCGAACAGAGAACCCCAGAGACTTCCCATCCCGCCGACGATGACCATGGTCACCACTTGGATAGAATAATAAAAGTCGTAAGAGCTGGGGCTGATAAAGGTAATATAATGAGCATAAAGACTGCCGGATATGGATGCGAACATGGCACTTAAAACAAAAACCTTCACTTTATAATCAGCGGTGTTGATACCCAGGGAGTTTGCGGCTGTTTCACTGCCGTGGATAGCGCGAAGTGCTCTGCCCACTCTGGAATTGAGGAGATTTCTGGCAGCCACCATTGAGAAAAAAACAAAACTCCAGATCAGATAAAAATTTTTAAGGTCATTATCAAATGTCAGTCCCCCGATAGCCAGCTGAGGAATGCCCATTAGACCGTCATGACCGCCGGTGAACTGTTCCAGCTCACCCATAAGGATATTGACGATGATGCCAAATCCTAATGTGGCCATGACAAGATAATGCCCCCGAAGCTTTAAAGACGGGTATCCGATCAAATATGCAATCATCCCCGTTCCCAGCATGCCAACAAGCATCGCGGGCCATAAAGGGAATCCGTAATTAACGGTCAGAATTCCTGAAAAGTATGCACCAAGTCCATAAAAGGCAGCGTGCCCCAATGAAATCTGCCCGGCAAACCCAATGAGAAGGTTCAGGCCCACCACCACAATGGTGTTGAGACCGATCACATTAAGGACGATAAAGTAGTATTTGCTCTCCACAAACACCGGCAGGATAGCGATGATAATGGCCAGTGCTGCGAAGCCCAAAATGTCTTTATGTTTTAAAAATACATCCATTGTTATTATATTTTATTAAATTCTTTCCGACTCCCCGTACCCCATAATCCCCGTGGGTTTCAAAAATAAAACCATAAGTAGAACGAAAAAGGCAATGGCATCCTTATACTGAGATGATATCAGACCTGCCCCTAAAGATTCCAAAATACCCAAAACAATTCCGCCCAATATCGCACCGACAAAATTTCCGTATCCGCCCAGAATCGCTGCGGCAAACCCTTTCAATCCCAGCATGATTCCCGTATCATAAGATGTCGTGGAAATGGGTGCGATGATCATGCCGGCTACCGCTCCCAGTGCGCCGCTGAAGGCAAAGGATAAAAGGATCATACGATTCACACAAATGCCTGCCAGAGCCGCTGCCCTTCGATCGACGGCTGTGGCCCGCATGGCTTTGCCCATCAATGTGTTTTTGAAAAAATAACGCAGCATCAGCATGACCAGCACTGTAATTCCAAAGACCCAGATGTGCTGGGGGACGATGGTCGCTCCGCCCAGAAGATGAATCGGGTTTTCACCGGAAAATGATGGAACGCCGACATTATCGGTGCCCCAGACCTCTTGAGCGGCTCCCCTGATAATTTCCGAAAGGCCAATGGTCAAAAAAATAAGAATAATCGTTTCTTTTGACCGGGCATGTCGTATGGGGCCGATTTCTATCAAGGCGCCGATGAGGGCGACACCGGCCATGGATATGAAAAAAGAGATGACCAGGTTGACCTTGAAAAGAACCACCAGAGAGTACATAAACATCCCGCCAAGGGATATGAATTCACACTGGGCAAAATTAACGATTCCGGTGGCATTGTGGATGATGTTGAACCCCATGGCCACAATGGCGTAAATGGCCCCAATGGTCAAACCGGTGATAATATACTGAGCAATTTGCTGGGTAAAATCCATAACTATTTATGTAATTGTGCACGCCCCCTCCCTTGATCTTTATCTCCAGAGAGGGGGAGTTTTGAGTGCTGACCGTAACCTTCTATTCGAGCAGTTTCCATCCCCCTTTGGTGGCTTTGATCATAACAATATCTTCCATGGAAAGACCGTTATGATCCTTTGCACTGATATTATAGATGCCGCTGAGTCCTACATAACCTTTCGTATTTTCGATGGCATCCCGGATTTTCGCTCTGTCGGGCCCAACCTTTTTAATGGCATTTACGACAATAAATGCCGCATCGGCGCCATAGGCCACCATGGTACCGGGTTCACGATTGAATTTTTTCCGATAGGCTTTCACATAGTTGATTATTTTCTTTTTCTGAATGTCGCTGTCAGGGAGCTGATCTCCCACGACGATTTTGGTAGACGGCATCATGACGCCCTCTCCGGCCTCTCCGGCAACCTTCCAGAAAATGGGATCTCCGGAACCGTGACATTCAAATAACGGCGCTTTAATGCCCAGCTGCTTTACATTTTTGGCAATGATTCCCATGGCAGGCCCCACTGTCCAGGCGATAATTCCGTCAACGCCTTTTGCATTAATTCGGGTCAACTGTGCCGTCATATCCACATCTTTAGGCTGAAAGGCCTCTTGGGCAACAATCTCAACCCCGTACTTAGGCGCCTGAACCATAACGTTTCTGAGCCCATCTTTTCCGAATCCTTCATTTGAATAGATAAATCCGACTTTTTTAATGCCGTGCTTGCTCATATACTGGCAGATCTTACCCATGGCATCAGCGGCCTTATATGGAGATTTAAACGTCCATTTGGGTAAGGATTTCGGGTCTTTTTTATCGAGAGGTGCAAAGAGAATGACATCCCCGCCCGAGTGCATGAACGTGGGAATCTTTTCCTTTTCAATGAATCCTCTCATGGCCATGGCCGTTCCGGTGAGTGTCGGTCCAATAATAGCCACCACGTCTTGGGCCTCTAATACCTTTTTTAGAGCTATAACAGCCTTGGTAGGGTTGCTTTCCGTATCTTCCATCACCATTTCCAGCATACGTCCGTTAATGCCGCCGAGTTGGTTCACTTCGTCTATGGCAAGTAAAACAGCATCTCTTTGCGAAGTTCCGATATGTGCAGCACGACCGGTTAAAGCAAATATACCCGCAATTTTAATAGGTTCTGCACTATAGCAAAGTGATGATCCCAACATAAAACTCATGGTCAGCGCCACAGCAACGATTATCAGAGATCTTTTTTTCATTTTTTCCTCCTAATTCATTTGCATATACATTGTTCGGCCATGATAAATATTAGTGTTTCCACCCCCTTTCTTTTTCATGACTTTGATTCGAATCGCTATCCCAAATAGGCCTTTTTAACGGCCTCGTTCTCCACAAGCTCAGATGATTTTCCCTGAATCCGTACCTTGCCGGTTTCCAGCACATACGCTCGATGGGAAATTTTAAGGGCAGCTCTTGCATTTTGTTCCACTAACAAAATAGTGGTTCCTTCATTTCTGAGCTTTTCAATGATAGAAATAATTTCTTGCACCACAAGCGGTGCAAGCCCCAAAGACGGTTCATCTAAAAGCAAAAGAATGGGTCGCCCCATCAAAGCCCTGCCGATGGCGAGCATCTGCTGCTCTCCTCCGCTGAGGGTTTCTGCACGTTGTTTAAGCCTTTTCTCAAGAACAGGAAAAAGCGAAAGAATATACTCAAAATCATCCAGTATTTTTTTCTTGTTCTGTTTGCCTCGCCTTCTGTAGGCACCCAGTTCAAGATTTTCTTTTACCGTTAAAGGGCCGAAAACATGTCGGCCTTCCGGAACTTGGATGATACCCAGTTCAACGATCTTTTCTGGAGATAAAGATAAAATACTTTTTCCTTTAAAAATGATGTCCCCGCGAGACGGCTTGATAATTCCTGAAATCAGGTTGAGCAGTGTTGTTTTGCCGGCGCCGTTACCACCGATGAGCGCCAAAATCTCTTCTTCATCCAATTTAAAGGAAACATCGTCAAGTGCTCGAACACCGCCATAATGTGCACTTATGCCATGGATTTCAAGCACGACCGGTTATAACTCCTTTCCCAGATAAGCCTCTATGACTTTTGGATTGTTCCGAACCGTTTCAGAATCCCCTTCAGCGATCTTTTCTCCGTAATTCAAAACCGTAATCAAGTCTGAAATACCCATAATTAAATTCATGTCATGTTCCACCAAAATCACGGTAACGCCCATGTTTCTGATCTTGAGAATCACCTGGGCTATTTCTTCGGTTTCCTGCAAATTAAGGCCGGCCACCGGTTCATCAAGAAGAAGAAGTTTGGGATCCATGGCCAGCGATCGAGCAATTTCAACACGTTTTTGATCTCCATAGGGAAGTTCGTCAACACGAACGCCGGCCTTTGATTCAAGGTCCAAGAACTTTAAAACAGTATCTGTTTTTTCACGAATGCGCTTTTCTTCCTCCCACACCATTGGGGTATGTAAGAGACATTTCAAGAATCCGCATCGACTTTTGGTATGAAGCCCCACCATGACATTTTCTCGAACCGTCATATGATGAAAGATCTGGATGTTCTGGAATGTTCGACCGATTCCCATATACGCCAATTGATACGGCCGTTTTCTAGAAAGATTCCGGCCTTGAAAAAAGATTTCACCGGATGAGGGAGGGTATATGCCGGTAATCAGATTAATCGCTGTTGTTTTTCCTGCGCCGTTGGGACCAATAATAGAAAAAATTAAACCGGTTTCCACTTTAAGGGATAGCCGGTTGATGGCCTGCAAACCTCCAAAGTTTTTTGAGGCATTTGTTACTTCGAGGATGTACTTTGAGTTGTTCACAGTAAACGATGCTCTTTTTTCATCTGATTATTTGTAATACTTTAGCCTTTTGAAAACATTATCGCTTCAGATATAATTAAATTTGGCATGCAAAATCATGAGTTATTTCTATGGTCAAACACCCGTTTGCTTTTTCTCTCGGTACGCGGCAGGGAGCCGTAATCTATAATTTCCACCTCACTCCTCACCAGTATCTTGCGCCGGATTTCTGTTGCCACCTGCTCGGCCAGATATTCATCGTCCGTTTTGTTGGAATCCGAAGCACGTTCGACCTTAATCAGCATCATGTCACGGCCGCTTTCACGCTGCTTGAGATGGATCTGAAATTCACTGCCGATGCCTTTCACATGGCTTAACACATGATCAATCTGGCTGGGGTAGATATTCACAGCCCTGTAGATAAACATATCGTCCGTGCGACCGAGGATTCGGTCATGCATGGGAAACGGCGCACCGCAGGGGCACATCTCATCCATGAGTCGTGTAACGTCATGGGTTCGATAGCGAACAAGTGGACTGCCCTCTTTGCAAAGAGTCGTCACCACGAGTTCGCCCGGCTCCCCTGGAGAAACCGGTTTTAATGACACCGGGTCGAGAACTTCGAAAATAAAATGATCGGCCCAATAATGGATTCCCTTGTGAAGACTGCAGTCGAGTCCTGTACCCGGACCGTAAAGTTCGGTTAATCCGTAAATGTCAAAAATATGATCGACGCCCATGAGTTCGATGATTCGATCTCTCATGGCGTCACTGTGACGTTCTGCACCCAGGATAATCTTTTTGACCTTTATCTTGGATAATAAATTTCGTTTATGAATTTCTTCCGCCATAAGCAATGCCATGGATGCCGTCGAACAAAAAACAGTGGTCTCCATGTCCACCAGCATTTCACAGTGCATATCCGCATTGGCAGGGCCAAGGGGAACGGCCATGGCGCCGAATCTTTCACAGCCGGCCTGAAATCCCACACCCGCCGTCCAAAGTCCGTAGCCAACAGCGATCTGTACGCGATCATGACGGGTTAGGCCGGCCAATTGGTAACATCGGGCAAAAAAGTTCGCCCACACGTCAAGATCTTTTTGTGTGTAGCAAAGTACCTTGCGTTTTCCCGTGGTTCCCGAAGACGCATGAATCCGAACAATATCCTCATATGGCACCGAACGAAAAGGGAAAGGGTAATCCTGTTGTAAATCATTTTTATCGGTAAACGGAAGAAGTTCGATGTCATCTAACGATTGGATATTTTCGGGCTTAATACCTTCGGCATCGAATTTATTACGATAGAACGATGAATGATCATAGACATGATTCATGGTCCATTGAAGGCCTTTAAGTTGGATCTGTTTTAATTTTTCTTCATCCAGATCATAGGGGATAAAGGGCATGGTAAACTCCTCACTTAAGTTTCGTACCTGGACATGGCTTACGAGCTTTTGAAGTCGTAGGCCGAAACAAATTTATTTGAAGATATTATCGCTCCAGGTATAATTAAATTTTTTCTGAAAGAACTCGTGGATAAGGATTCATAATGAAAGAACCTGCCCGGGCTATTTATAAAGATCTTCGCTTTGACCAAAAATTTCATGCATAAACTTAAATCGACGAGAGTTCTTTCATAACGATCCCTAATCCACTCAGACAGCTTCCAGCGAAAAATTTAATCATTCCTGAAGCTCCTTTGAGCTCGATTGGTTTTAAAGGACTAAACTATTATAATTGTTTGGTATTGCTAAAATTAAGGTGCTACAAATGTATTAAATCCCGCTTCAACAGCCTTTACGGCATCATCCAGCATTTGTTTCTTTTTTGCCAGACGATGCTGTAAAATCGTTTTTATATCTTTTAAATTACAAAAAAGACTGTTTTCAGTCACTTCTGATAACGCTGCAAGGGCAAAACCCAAAAGGATTAAGTTGACCGACTTGGGGTTATGAATGCGTTGTGCCAAAATCTCGGCATCAATGGTATATGCCGAAAACTCAGGTCCGACAGTCATATCTTCGCGGCTGTTCACAGCAGCCCATGCACCCGTTTTCAGATAGTACCCGTGCCGTGCGAAACTGTCCGATTTTAGCGCCAGCAAACCGTTTGCATTGCCGGGTCGTATCAGCGGACTTGAAAAATTTCCCACCTTAAGGTGTGATAATACCGTTCCTCCCCGCTGGGCCATTCCGTGGGTTTCCGATGTAAAAACGGAAAATCCTTTTAAAATCGCCGCTTCCGCCAGAAGCCGCGTAACAAAAAGGACGCCCTGGCCGCCCACACCGCTGATCACAATCTGCTGCGTTATGGAACTTTCATCCAGCATCTTTTACTTCCTTTATCGACTTTTTGGGACAAACACTGATACATACGCCGCATCCATTGCACAGGATGGGGTCGATACTGACACGTTCTTCGGTTTTGTTCAGAATCAGAGCCGGACATTCAAAATGGGTGATGCAAAACGCACAGCCATCGCAGGTATCTGCGACGACAACTTTAATCGGCCGCCATCCCGGTTCTTCTCTCCTGAACCGGTCAATCAGGCAGGGATGCCTTGAGATAACGACAGCCGGTCCGTTTTCCCGGCTGTACTTGACGGCTTCCTTCAACAGGGCAGTAAATTCTTTGAGCTGGTAAGGATCTCCGACACGACAAAATTTAACCCCGCATCCCTCAACCACCCCCTCAATATCCACAGAATTCAATGACTCTCCGCAGGCGCCCAACCCCATGGCAGGGGTGGGTTGGTTCCCGGTCATGGCCGTGGTTCGGTTGTCCAGAATTACCAGTACGAACCGTACGTCCTGAACCACCGCATCGATGAGCGCCGGAACACCGGCATGAAAAAAGGTTGAATCTCCGATGGTGGCCACAATATCCGGCTGTTTTTCTTCATGTTTATAGGCATGATAAAAGCCTGCTGCCTGGCTGACGGCAGCTCCCATACAGAGCACCGTGTCCACCGCACCTAAGTTCAATCCAAGGGTATAACATCCGATATCGCTGGGATATATCCCCTTCGGGGCTGCCTTTTTAACGGCGAAAAAAGCCGCTCGATGGGGGCAACCTGCACAGAGTGTCGGGCGTATGCCGGGTTCGGACGGCAGGTCGATGGATTCTACACCGATTCCGGCAAACTCGCCGATGATTTTTTGAATGTTTTCAGGGAGAAGCTCTCCGACCACAGGCACCGAACGGGTCAGCTTTCCTTTGATGCGGTGTCGATCCGCAAGCTGCATCTCGATAACGCCGGTGGTTTCTTCGATAACCAGAATCTCAGAATACGTCTTGATCATGTGTGACACGAAATCCTGATGCAATGGAAACGGTTGAAGCACCTGGTACATGGGGATAACATCCCAAAGATTTAAATCTTTCAGGACTTCTTTGGCATGGGCGGCTGCAACACCGGATACGATCATTGCTTTTGAAGCTGTTGCCTCAACATTGAGCCGGATGGGCGCTGTTTTTTCATACCTGGAAATGGCGTTGAGTTTTTTCTCCAGTTCTTGATGTAAGTGAAAACGAAATTTGGGCGTGGCCGCCCATCGTGCCGGATCCTTTTGAAAGTCAACTTTCCTTTTGAGCGGCAGAGCCTTTCCCGGGCGAACATCTTGTCTTGCATGACACACCCGTGTGGTGGGACGCAGCATGACGGGGATTTCAAAGGCCTCTGACAGTTCAAAAGCCATGGCAATCATTTCTTTGGCCTGCCGGGGAGAATCCGGATCGAGCACCGGAATCTTTGCCATCATGGCCATGAGCCTGCTGTCCTGTTCGGTTTGTGAAGAATGGGGACCTGGATCATCCGCACTGATCACAACAAATCCTCCCTTTACGCCAAGGTATGCGGCACTCATCAGCGGGTCGGATGCCACATTCAATCCCACCTGTTTCATGCTCACCGCCGTGCGTAATCCGGTCATGCTTCCCGTATAGGCGATTTCAAATGCAATCTTCTCATTCACCGCCCACTGGATATGCCGTTTTTCCGGGCCTTTTTTTGAAAGAGCGGCAAAAACGGCCAGAATTTCGGAAGCAGGCGTTCCCGGATATGATGTTGCCATGACGCAACCGCTTTCCATCAATCCTTGCGCAATCGCTTCATTTCCCAGCATTAATTGTGGTTTGCTCAATGACTTTCTCCAAAATAAAAACTAAAAAGCCAGCGCTTTTGAAGAAGCGCCGGCTTTTTTAAAAGAGCCGTGAGCCTCTTCAACATCAATTGCCGAAGCCTCTCACGACTCTGAAATCAATTCATCTCTTGTTCCAAAGGTGGTGAGCAAGCCTCATGGTTTCCGCCACCACCACAGTCTTATTTCCATGATTGTCTCTATCTGTAAGAATTTTATCTTGTTATCGTGCAAAAAGATATTTTCCATTACCCAAGTAAAATAAATTTGTCAAGTGCTTTCGCTATTTTCTTCTTCAGATCGATGCATATGATTTGTACGCCTTCCAAAATCATTTTTTAAACATGTTGATCACAATGATATCGTGCACATTTTCTGATATTTCTATCCAGCACACAGATGTTCATCTGCTACGATTAATAACCAAATGAAAAAAATGGATTTCGAAATATTTCAACAAAAACGTCATAACCTTATGATACTAATGAATATAAACCTCGAACTGTAAATATCAAGTCAAGTTTGTTATAAAGATATCCATTTCGAATTTCGAGGATGGCATTGGTGAGGCAAATCCGGTTATATGAATCTCCCACTTATGAAAAAACGATATCCCAAACATTTTAGACCTCTGATATTTGCATTTTTATAGCAACTTCCGAAAGTTGGGTAATAAAAAAGCAGGGCCATTTCTGACCCTGCCCCAAACCATAATCAACTTAAAGATGAATTTGATCTCCCTGCTGCATTTTACAAGACTTTTAAATTCTCCATCTGACATTTTCTGTCAAATTGAATTGCTATACCGTGAGGAGTTGAACGCACCAAGCTTCCTATGCGTCCCTTCAAACACTTCACGTCCTTAAGTGTTTGAACTACGTTCCTTGGGAAGGTCAAATCCAGAATAAACCGTGTACCTTCAGGAAAAGACGTTAGTGTAGGAATGAATGTTCCGGAAGCAGATATATCTCTGGTTACAAGATCTAAAACTTTTTTTCCGTTTGTAGTCATGGTTTCCAGCCTTACAGGGAATGGAAAAGATAATCTTTCATATTGACGTCTATCTTTCATTGGTGACACCTTTCTTTCCTAATGAATATCCATTTTAAATTATGGAACTGAGAAGATTAAGCTCCTAACATAAATAGGACCAATAGAAAAAATAGGGCAGGATGTTTGGATGTCAAATATAAATTTATAAGCCGGGGGCGTATGGGGGTAACGGGGTCTATGATAAGCACGACATTATATATGCATAAATCCTCGGACACAAAATTTCTGGATTTTTCTAATTATCAGTGGTCAGAAAGGGAACTTATTCATCAGTTGATAGTTCAATTTTCGGGGTTTGATATCACAACCAATTGAAATGTTGTCAAAATTCTGGATACATTAGAGTAACATGCCATCGGGACTTGTTACTCTTTAGTTGCGGTATCAAAGGTTTTGACAATACAAAAACGGCCGTGATGCATGGCAGGAATAAATAAATTTAACCGATGGAGTCATATCACAGGTTATGGTATGGCTGCTACTGTTGAAAAAACGACACAGGATTATATTTGGCTTCGTCTCTTTCTTTCAATACTTTCCAATTTTTTTAAGAGACTCTTGATGTTTTTTTGCTTCATTTTTTCTCTCAGCTTTTTCTGAGATTCAGTATAATATTGGTGTTTTTTTATAAATTCGAGGGTGCCTTTGTACCATTTTGCTTCATCACTGACATCTATTCCTTCTGCACGCCATTCTTCTCTTAATTTCTCATCCAATTTGAAAAAATCTTCTCTGCCGAGGTGGTCAAGATCGGCATCACAAAGGATCTTTTCAAGATGGGTTTTTGGTTCACGCTCAAGATCCGTGGACAGTATCATCTTTTGAACCTTTACAACTTCGTTTGGCTTATAACCTATCAATTTAAGGATTCTGCCTGCCATCCGTGCCGCAATTGGCTCATTTTTATCATATTCTCTAATGAATCCAGTGTCATGAAAATAAGCCGCGGTAATTAATAATTCTCTATCATGTTCGGAGATATTCTCAGATATTGCAATTCTGTTGGCAGAAGCAACGACTCCTTTGGTAGGATGAAGTGTATGATCGACAACATGATATTTAAGGCGTTCTGGCAACTTATCTCTTAATAACTCCCTTATATAGTGGTCTACTTTTTTCAGACGAGGTGTATGAGGCTTGTATCTTAGTTTCATATCAAGATTAGCTAACTCCTTGTAAATGTTATGGTTTTCTCAGACTTTTGAAAACATTAATATTGCCGATTTATTGAGATAACCTCACGAATTTCAGATTTCTCAAAACTTGTGTTTACTTGCCAGTATGTGGACTATTAAATTGTCTATCAAGTGTTGTGATATCTGACAAAATGAACTGCTCCGCGGCAAGCCGCGAAAGCAGTTCATTTGCTTATGCCTTTTCAGAAAGTCTTGATGCATATAGAACCAATTTTGTTTTAAGTCCTAAAAAACATCCCGATAAACCTACAGTTTTAAATCCGGATCTTTAACCGCTTCTATTTTCTCGGGCTGCCAGCGAGGATTGTCGTCTTTATCAATCAAACGCGCCCTGACACCCTCGACATAATCGGGATGATTCAGAATAAAACGCGCTGCTGCGAGTTCCGTTTGAAAGACTTCTTCAAGAGGGCGATGCTCGTTGTGCCGCAAAAGTTTCAAGGTCACCACCAGTGCCGTTGGAGATCTTTCCGCCAGCCTCTCAAAGACCTGGTCGCAAAGCCGGGTCTGTATGCTGCATTGTCTCAGCGATGCTATGATGTCTACAAGAGAGCTTTTTCCATCAAAATAGGCTGCCACCCATTGGTCCATATTGGTGTTGGCGGCAATCTCCTTTTTAAAAAACGGATCAAGTGCCGAGGCCAGCTGCTTTGCAGCCTGGTTCCTCGAACCCGGCAGGTTTATCTCATATCCTTCCAGAATATTTATCAATTCCGGCAGCCGGTCGGATGGAGACAAATGGGTGGCAAACCCTATACGCACGGTTTCGGGGCCATTCATTTCATAGCCTGTCAGCCCCAGATACTCGGGATAACCCGCAGGGCATTTATCGAACATCCAGCCGGTTGAACCCACATCCGGGAAAAAACCGATTCTGGTCTCCGGCATAGCCATACGGGTTCGTTCCGTGGCCACTGCTATATCGGCCGAAGCGGCCAGCCCCAATCCCGCCCCCATGGTGATACCGTCGGCAAGGACAATCACCGGTTTGGGAAGCCGATGGAGCCGCAGAAGCAGATTGTACTCTTGTTCCAGAATTTTATCCGCACCAAAGTCGCTTTTCTGCTGTATGGCCCGGGCCAGTGCCTTAACATCTCCTCCGGCACAGAATCCTTTCTCGCCGGCGCCATACAACAAGACGAAACGGCAGCGTTCCTCGGCCACTATTTCGTCCAGGGCTTTCTGGATCAAGCGGATCATTTCTAAGTTAAGGCTGTTCAATGCCCGAGGACGGTTGAGTACGATGCTCGCCATCCGATGCTGTCGTCGAACCAGGATTTCCGATTCCGGAGGAATGCTTGTCTCATTCATATTTTTAGCTCCATTAATCTGATAGATAGTATTCTATGGTTGAAACCACTCTGATTTTTTTTATGTGGGGATTGTTTTTGTCCCGATTATTAATTGAAAATTGCCCTTGTCTGGCTCTTTTTATTTTACCTAACTTACTTTTAGAATCTTTTGCGAATTTTTCGGCAACTTCTCTTGCTTTGGTCGTGGCTTCTTCCACCATGATGGGTTTAATGTCATTTAATCTTGTGAATAAATATTCAGTGGAATTTTCGTAGCTGTTACCTGTAAAAGCAATTCCTTTTTTTCCAAGCGTTGCCAATTTATTCATTGTAGCTCTGACATCTTCAATCTTCTTTGAGTAAACCGTAATCGTTTGTGTGGCGGTATATCTAAATTCAATCTTTGATTTTTCATAGCCCTGGGAAAGTTTGTCGATAATGCTCGGGGGAGATACGGTTATTTCCTGTTTTTCAAATCCATTGTCTTTTAAAAAATCAATGATTTCATGGGTATCTTTTTCAATGGATGCGTACAATTTTGCTAACTCATTGTTTGCGGATGAAAAATGGATAGGCCATAAAGCAACATCAGCAGGATATTCTTTTTCTGAAAGCCCTTTTACGGTGACTGTTCGTTCATACTCTTTAAACTTAATGAGACTAGACCCTAGAAAATAGCCCAATAAAGCCAAGCCCGATAGAATACAGACACCTAATATCAATGCACTTTTTTGATTTCCTTCCTGCATATATTTCTCCTTTTGGCATGCAGACGTGCCGTTGAAAGGTTAACCCGTTACGAAGAGCGCTTCAGCGTTGCCGTGACCAGACCGGCACAAATAAGTGCGGTTCCACCGCTGCGATTTAACCAGCGACGCACTTTTGAATTGTGCAGCTTATCACGGAGCTGACCGGCCAAGAGGGCATATAATGTTGCGTTTAAAGCTGCGAGAAAGAGAAACGTTGCCTCTAGAAGCAAAAATTGGGGAAATGTTCCGCTCCGGCTGCTGATAAATTGTGGCAAAAATGCGACAAAGAAAGCAATGCTTTTAGGATTCAATGCGGTCACGAAAAAGGCATTTTTAAATAAAGACCGGTTTGAAGTTCTTTCAGCCGAAAAACTGATATCGAGCTCCTCCGGGTTTGAACGCCAAAGTTTGATACCAAGATATATGAGATAAGCAGCACCGATCCACTTCATTGCGGAAAAAAGCGACGAAGAGGCTGCCAGAACCGCACCAAGCCCCAAAAGCGAAAGTGTCATTGCCGTAAAATCGCCAAGTGTTACGCCGGCAACAAGTGGTATTACCGCCTTTCGTCCATGGGATATTGCCTGGCTTATGACCAAGAGTATCGTCGGGCCCGGCATTACCAGAACGACGGTTGCAGCGAGAACAAAAGCTGCCCAAATTTCTAAGTTCATGAAATGCTCCATGTTATATGGTATTTTTTTTATACCTAAGTTGAGCGATTTTCAAGTTTGCCACAGATACGAGGAAGATGTCGTTTCGCTATAGTCGTCTATGCGGAACAACATCTGACGCAGTAGATGCGGTGATCCTCCAGAGGCGGATAAAAATTGGAAATCCCGCAGGGTTTCAAATTATTGAAATTCAAAATGCCAGGATACCCTAAATGTTTTGTTACATTAACCATTTCAAAAATTTGAAACGCTCATCTTAGGTTATAAAGTCTAAGAGTGCCTGGTTAAAAATGCTTGACTGTTCCATATGAACAAAATGCGCTGCATCGGGAATAATCGTCAATGCCGAAGAAGCTATTCCTTGTTGAATGTATTTTGCCGCCGAAATCGGCGTACCGGAATCGTGCTCTCCGACCATCACCAACGTTGGAGTAAAAACGGCGCCTATGGCTTCTCGCTGATCCATATCTCTAATCGCGGCACAGCAGGCACAAAATCCTTCGACCGGCGTATTCAAAATAATGTGTCTGACCTTTTCAACCGAAGATGCCAGGTGTATTTGACCTGCTTTGGTGAACCATCGGTCAAGGGTTGCGTCGACGACGACAGCCATACCGCCCTTTCGAACGGTCTCGATGCGTTCATCCCAGATTTCTTTAGGAGCCATATAGGCTGCCGTAGAACTGAGCGTCAAAGAGATTAACCGGTCACCATATTGCGAGCCCAGCATCTGGCCGATCATTCCCCCTTTGGAAAGACCGCAGAAGTGAACCTTCTCCAAACCGAGCCCATCCATTAAACCCACGGCATCGGCCGTCAGTAACTTGATGGAGTATGGACCTTCTGGCACCGCCGAATGACCGTGACCACGGCTGTCATACCGGAGTACCCGAAAGCCGGCTTCGACAAGCGCGGGAATCTGAAATTCCCAAATGGTGAGGTCCGAGGCCAAAGCGTTGGAAAGCATCATCACAGGTCCTTGCTCGGGCCCATCCAAACGGTAGTGGAGTGTCGTTCCGTTAACTTCAGCAAATGGCATGGGTTTTTCCTTAATATTGAGTCAATGTGAAAAATAGTGATCGCTGATCAACCCACCCGAGGCGGGAAAGCATATCGCCTTTTTGAAAACGCGCGGCGATGAAATTAAAATAGGTTATTCTATTCAAAAAATAAATCAAAAACTTTCCAAAAAGTAAAAATGATATATTCAACAGAAGGTTTTCTGTGGAAATATTTGAAGATTTCTCACACATATGCTAACCCTTTGAAAGTGTAAAATATCATTTTATGCTAATTTTGTTTGCCATCATTTAATTTAACCTACGTTGAGCGATTGTGGAGTTTACCGGAGTTGCCCCCGATAGCGGGATCTTCGTTTCACTACGAAAGGCGCTGGGCGCGCCGCTGCAGTCAACTACCGCACCGCAAGCGGTATCTTTGACAAGCGCTATGCAACACAGCAGATCCGGTGAAATCGGAAAACCGGAAGGGCTTCAAATTTTAAAACTATAAATGAAGATAATTTATCCCCTTTTAAAATTTAAAACGCTCATCTTAGGTGAAAGGATGTTTGAACATGTCCAGTACTTTCGGAACCCTTTTAAAAGTGACGACATTTGGCGAATCCCACGGAAAAGGAGTGGGGGCGGTTCTTGACGGTTGCCCGGCTAAAATAAATCTTTCCGAAAAAGATGTCCAGAAACAGCTTGACCGTCGACGTCCCGGACAGAGCAAGTTGTCGACAAAGCGGGAAGAAGCCGATCGCGTGACGATCTTTTCCGGGGTTGAAAGCGGTAAAACCCTGGGTGTGCCCATTGGTTTGTATGTCGCCAACAAAGATCAGCGACCGGGCGACTATAAAACCATGCAATCGATTCCGCGTCCGTCCCATGCGGATTATACCTATCAGATGAAATACGGCATCCGGTCAGTCAGCGGCGGCGGCAGATCCAGTGCCCGTGAAACTGTAGGCCGTGTTGCGGCAGGCGCCATTGCCGATAAATTTTTGTATGACATATTCGGGATAGAAATCGTTGCATGGGTGCATGCTGTTGGGGAAGTTGAAGCGCCCCATGTCGATGAGGACATCATTTCAAGGGAAGATGTTGATCGAACCATAGTTCGCTGCCCAGACGGACCTGCGGCAGATAAAATGATTCAACTCATTGGTAACGTAAAGGAAAGAAATGATTCCATTGGTGGAATAATTACATGCGTATGCCGGAATGTGCCGCCGGGTTGGGGAGAGCCGGTATTTGATAAAGTAGAAGCCAAGCTCGCCCAGGCGATGCTTTCCATACCGTCAACCAAGGGGTTTGAGATCGGTTCCGGTTTTGCCGGTACTCGCATGTTCGGATCACAGCATAATGATCCTTTTGTGTTAAAAGAGGGCAGGCTGGGTACAACGACAAATTTCAGCGGAGGTGTTCAAGGGGGCATTACCAACGGCGAACCGATTATATTTCGGACGGCATTTAAGCCTCCAGCCACAATCAGCCTGCCGCAGGCTACAGTGGATTTCGAGGGCAGGAAAACAATGTTGGAAGCCAGAGGGCGGCACGATCCCTGCGTGGTTCCTCGGGCTGTTCCCATCGTCGAATGTATGGCGGCACTTGTCATCGGAGATCTTGCACTCCGACAGCAATTCCGCCAACTGTAGATTCGACCAGGTTTATCGCGGCATCGAAAGTTTGGCCCTTTGGGACAGGAAAACAGACTGGAACGGTGAACTCATAACCTCCTTACGCTATTTTTTATTTTTCTACATCTTTGCCTTTTGAAGATTCGCCTTTAATTCATCAAGGGAATAATATGTGCCCCGCCAAATTATTCCTCTGTTTATTTTAGTGGTTACGGCAGCTTTTAATGTGATGTATATGTAGACAAAAGGAGTGAAAAGCGACCAGATCGAATACCAGGGGTTGATACCTGTCTTTGAAAATCCATTGGCAAAAGATAAAATGCGGACCATAACCGCAGCCCCGAAAAGACCACGGGTAATCCCGGAAGTAAAAAAGAAGGCCAAAAGCGGCAGGATACTCATGATCACAACAATAAGGACACCAAGCAACACATTGGCCATATTGTAATTATAAAATGCAAAAGTATTCTTCATCAAGCCGTTAATAAACTCACACACAGTAACATACCATTCAGCCTGTATAAAGTTGTGGCCAAGAAGGCAATCCTGTGAAAAACCGCTGTGTTTAATCATTTTCCCAAGCATCACGTCATCGATCGGATGCATGGCAATGGTTTTGTGACCGTCTATTGCTTTATAGACAGTAGACTTGACGAGATTGAACGCACCGACTCCCATATATCGCTTGCTGTTCGGATCTTTTGCCTTCCAAGGTTTAAGCAACAGCAAAAGTACGCCGCCGGCGTCCAGAATAAGCGCGTTCAAGAGTCCGCCGGGAGCGATGTTTTTGAAAAACATGCTCATGTGGTCCAGTCTGTTCTCAAGCATATGGTTCATGGCTCTGGCAAGGGAAGACTTTTCCATGATGATATCGGCATCGGTAAAAAGAAGATATTCTCCTCGTGCCTGTTCGGCACCATGCTGAAGTGCATGATTCTTCCCCAACCAGCCCTCTGGAAGATCGGAGATGTCATAGATCTGCAATCCGGGATATTGCTTTTGTATCTGCTTGAGTACGGCACCGGTCCGGTCTACAGAGCGATCGTTGACGGCGATGACTTCCAGATCGGCATAATCCATTGCCAGTATGGACTTCAATGCCGGTTCAATGGTTGCCACTTCATTACATGCCGGAATGATGACGGAGACTTTCGGAACATTTTCCCGTTGCAGGGGCGGAACATCATCGAGGGCGATCATTTGCCGCATTCCCAAGGCCGCTCCAAGCGTACAAACAACCGTCAAAAAAAAAGACATTATGGCAAGCCAGAAAAAAACAAGCATCTTCAATTCCTCTCTTGCTTGATTCAAATCAAAGACATTACCGGCGAGAACTGTCAACAGCATCATATAGCAGAATTGTTCAAACAATATGCCGGTTTACAGCGCGCAACAATAGATGCAAAAGAAGCTGTAAAATTAAGTCCTGCTAATGACAAATATGACCCTAAAGATTTCATAAAAAAAAACATGGCCCCTGTTAATCATTATAGCAAGGGCTTTTTGATTTATCCAAGACAAACCCGAAAGCTTATCCTTGACAATTAGTGTTAATATTCCTTGATTTCTTTTTTAGCTGTATTCGCCTATCCCGCGGGTCCATCGTTTATATTTACCTTAATTTTAAATTTATGTTCTCAGTCAGAACTATGTACAAAATACCACATTGTGGCATAATTTACACAAATTTTATAACATTCATTTCATAATTTGTTGTGTTGTTTTCTTTTCAATTTAGCTAACTATTTGAAATTTATAGCAGCTAAAAAACTGCCTGAATTTGCATGATTATTGCAGGACGATCTAATACATTGTGGCATGTCTCTATTGTTTGTGACATTACATTTTGTCTAAAATAAAGGAAGAACAGATGAAAAAAATCGCAATATTTTTTTTTGCTTATATATTAGTTTTGAGTGTGAATGCTAATGCTACTGAAATAGTTCCTATTGATTTGGCTTCGTTAGACAATTCTTCATCTGTTGGAGAAATTCATAACATTGGAGCCAATACAACTTCAGAGCTGAAATTAGGGCAAAGCATGCGTTTCGTCCCTGAACCCCTAATCATGTTAATTTTAGGTTTCTGGCTCATAGTTTTTGCGATATTTTGGCGCAAAAAACTCTCACTCAGGGGCTCTTAACATGTCCCCGCACTTGAGACATGATAATATGGGCAGACGCTCAGGCATTGAAAGGCGTCAATTCTCATATACTCAACATATTCCTGAACAAAGGTCTGGTAAAGATAGGAGAAGCGGAAACGATAGAAGACTAAAACCAAGAACATCAAAATAATTCAAAAGGTATTCAAACAGGCAGGGTTATTTGGCTCTGCCTGTTTATTATCCGATCTTTGATCACTGCAATTTAAATAACAGGTTTTTGAGACCCTATAAATGTTGTGATATCGAAATTTAAAGAATGAACTGCAAACCAATTTTTTCCCGCCAGACGATTTTTCAGATTCAAGATACATCGCCAAAACAACAACCAGAAATTATTTCGTGCTGATTACATATATCATAAAAATGAAAAGAGCAAACTTTGTGCCATTGTTAGACAACTGTTTCGCGTTTATTCAGATAGCTCAAAACCCGCTCAGGTGATGCTAAATCTCCCTTGCTTTGGTACTTTTCTATTCTTTCTAATTCCTCTTGGATCAAATCACGTCTCTTTGCCTTTAAGGTTCCCTGCGAGTGTATCACCTCTTCCTGCCATGACATCGCTACACCAGGATAGCTATAAATTAACAACTCTGGATACTCCCTGAGCGTTACTGTTACTGCGGTCATGAAAGCCCTCAACTGCTGAAATGGCGGCGCAACTACAAACAATGAGCGGTAACTATGTTGCCTTGCAAATCGGATGATCGCTTCTGACTCTATGAGCGTATTTAGCATGGACGTTTTTATATTTACCCCTTCTATCTGCTCCTCAGAAAGCCCTAACTGATGCAACTGTTGCTTCCATTCGGTAAATCCTGGATAGCCACTTCTTGATTTTGTATTAAGGATCAAAATTCTATGAGTAAGAACATTGTTGAGAAGAAACCGAGCTGCTTGAAAAATAGATTGTTGATTACTTCTGGTCTGGCAATAAAGATATGCTCCGTTGGCTGGATTCTTTGGCCGTAGATCACAGAGAGTGCGTATGAGAAGTTCTGTCGTATCATTCATCTGAATATCAACTTTTACTATAAACAAGTAAAACAAAATTACAGATTTCTTACCAATCTCTAAACCATTCACAACAACAATTGATACAAAGATATCATATTGTTCTGGTGTCAGGTTAAGTAAATCCTATTTTTGATAATTGTCAAAACGTTTCTGTATAGTGCAAATTAAGTTTTTAGACCAAAAACCAAATCCTTTGCATTCGACTTTGGTTGATGTATTGTGCGCCAACATTTCGACCAGCAATCCTTTTTATTATGACTGGTTCTCGGACTTTCGTTTTCATTGGATTATCGAAAGTAAATTTCAATTCAACTGTATCATCTATGGAAAAATCATGTGGCTTAAAAGTTGTAAAATTTACGCCACTCATTGAAACGTCTATGATTAGAATATCATCCCTTTCCCCTTTCTCTTTGATAAAGCATTCACCAGCAAGCTGGACTTTTTTACGGTAATGCCTTCGAAAATCCAAGTTAAGCCGAAAACTCTCTCCACATTTACATTTGGCCTTCAGCTTTTTATGAGTATCCTTAAATTTCGTTACATCTAATTTTTTACTTAAACCGCATTTGTGACAGATAATTCTAGCTTGATTGTTTTCATCCACATAATATTTTTCCAATTAATCATCCTCCTTGGTTCAATGTAAAAACAAAGCCCCACATCTGTGAGAAATGGGGTCTTGATAATCAGTCCATGGGAACCTCTCGGTTACGGGCTATTTTTATGGGTTTCGTCATGCCATGGGTATGAATGTCAACAATACTGATTACAAGGAAAATTGATAGAAGAGAAATGATTGGATATTTTGCTTTTTCCATTGCTGACCACATCAGGTTTGAATCATATTCACATAACTTTTTAAAACTGATTCTTGTACTTGGCTTTCTATTTTGAACTTTACACCGACGCCATCAGTTTGAGCATGGATAATTTTACCATTTATTTTAAAAGGCCTCTGGTAATGAGGGGAAACAAAGGTCATTAAAATATTTTGACCTGCTGAAAATTCATTAGACGTTTCAATAAATAAACCACCCCCACTTATGTTTCGAATAAAGTCCCGGTAATATCTTTCCCCCACAGTGTAATCTATTATTCTAACAAAATCCTTTCTGTCATATTTCCTTTTTCCTGGTTTTTGTCCTTCATCCAAATAACTCAAGAATTGTCGCATTTTTTCTTCGGACAACCCACTGATTTTTTCTGATATGGCTGTTTGAACTTCATTTATGCTAAGTTCATTGTATGCGTTTTTAGTTGTGAAAGCCTCCCCATTTGAAATGTGACTTTCTGTAAAATCATCCTCAAATGCCTTATCAAGCTTCAGCTCCCCTTCAGAAATAAATTTGTTTATGAACTCAGACTCCTTTTCCGGTAGGTCGTTACTTTGTCGTAGATATAAGATGACATTTTTAAACAGGACGATAACGGCAAATGCAAGCAATATGAAAACTAATAATATGGTAATATAATTTAACATAGACCCTCCTTATTTCTAGTAGGTTTCATTTTACAAGCCTCAACAGGTGAGTCTCTCGAACTCTTTTCCATAGTTCATGCATTATATTTTCGTAATCTTCATTTTCAGAATCAACCTTACATCGTATATACAGATCAAAAACACCTTGGGGAACCTCAACGTCTTTCTGTTTCATAATAGAAAGGGAAACCCTTTCTTCCAAAGTCATTTCAAAAAAGATTTCATCAACGATCTGGAAAATGGTATTTTGAGGGGGTTTTGTCATTTAACAACTCTTAACCTATATGGATCTGCTGCTTATTGGCTTTGACCACTGTTTCCATGATATTCTGCCTGTACCCGTTTTAGTTTTGTAAAGAACTCCTCATTAATGAATGACAAGATTATGCTTTCACATAAACCCCCTTAGCCACGGTCTTAATTTTACCCTGCTTCGTTAATTTATAAATCACATTGAATATTGCCTTCCTTTCATACCCTGTTTTTTGCATAAGTGTTGCAGTGTTAACACCTTTCTTTGATCTATTGATAATTGCAAATATTTTATCAATTGCAGTGGGTGGTGCAGTTTTCGGTACAATAACTTTTTTTACGGGAGCCTTTTTCACGGCTTTTTTCTTCACAGTTTTAGCTTTCGTTTTTTTTGTGGGCTGCACCTGTTTATCAACTTCTTTCTGCATCTTTTCAATCTTTTGAACTAAATTGTAGAGGGCCTTGGATACTGATTGCAGATCCTTTTTAAGTTTCTTTGTCATTCTATTCTCCTCATCTGTAAATTCTAAGTTCTTCTTGCTGGCAGGTACTTGTTTAACCCGATATTCCATCTTAAGTGCATCGCTTTTCGTCATTTCAAAACTGGCAACAACCAATTCAACAGGTCTGCGAAATCTTGTATATTTTGCACCTCTGCCTGAATTATGTGCTATCAAACGATTTTTCAGGTTATTGGTTATCCCGCAATACAAAGATTCATCAGCACACCGAATCAGATAAACAATCCATCGTTTTTTATCCATTAATTCGCTTCAACTATCTACCCGTTCCTTTAATTCTTGCCCACACTTGAAAAAAGGAAGTTTCTTAGACTTGGTTTTAATTTGTTCACCTGTCTTTGGATTTCTCCCTGTGTATGCCTTGTAATGCTTGACATAAAAAGAAAACAATCCCCTGATTTCCACCCGGTCATTAGCTGCAAGTGCGTTGGACATTTCATCAAAAAATAAGTCGACAATCTTCCTTGTTTCGATTTTAGTTAGTCCAGTTTCCTTTTTCAGAGCCTCTATAAGATCCAGCTTGTTCATGAAATCCTCCTGATGCATTCTTGAATTATTAAATATATCAAAAACATATAAGATTAAAGAATTAATGTCAATGAATACGAAATGTTTACATTTATTTCAATAGCTTAAGTTAACAGATCATAGATGGTCTCAGGCTACACAAAAACTTGTGCAGTCATGCCCTGAAAAATGTGCAAGCTATATATCCTCTTATAATGAGTTTGTTCCTTCCATGAACACATCCCTTTTCCTCTAACTTTCTGGAATTGATATCTTTTAACACTTCTCTAACAGCCATTTAACATTCTGGCATCAATATTGGATAAGAATAGTCCAAATCTTAAAAGGGAGTATTTAATATCATGTCAAGATTTCGCATTATGTTCATTGACAAGGAACATAATCATAATATCAGGTGTAGGTTTATTTGTGAATGCTTCAAGGTGGAATCATCTATTCAGACTACAGAAGAGCTATTGTCTGAAATTGAAAAGACACACCCTGATGTTGTTGTGATGGATCTTAGTTTGTTTGCAAAGATTGACGGGATTGAGACTTCGAGAAAGATAAGATATCAGTTTGATGTTCCGGTGATTTATATTTGAACTATGATTCTGACAGCTTGATATCACAACTTAAACATCTAATATCCAATTATCATTTTGTTACGTTTTAATGGCAGATATAAAAAATTTGGAGTTAATGATTTCAAATTAAATGGGTTGCATTTATTAATTAAAAATTTTATCAATGTATTTTGGTACAGGCAAATCATTTTAAATCTTATCAAGGAGGAAGAATTATGAAGAGAGCTGCAATTTTACTGAGTATAGTCTGCCTATCGTTTTTCGTTGCATGTGGGCAGAGCGAAAAGGCTGAAAAAGCCACTGTCGGTGAAACTCAAAAAGCCACTGAGATGGTGAAGGAAGGAGCTGAAAAAGCCACTGAGATGGCAAAAGAAGGGACTGAAAAAGCTACTGAGATGGTGGAGGAAGGGGCTGAAAAAGCCACTGAGATGGCAAAAGAAGGGGCTGAAAAAACCACTGAGATGGTGAAGGAAGGGACTGAAAAAGCTACTGAGATGGCAGAAGAAGGGGCTGAGAAGGCAAAGAAAAAGATGGAGTAATGGAGTCACTTAATATAACTTTCTATCAGAGAAACGACCCTCTATTATTTGTTATTCATAGACATCCTTTTCATTTTTAGGTGAGGAAGGGGTGTCTATGAATCTGCATTTTTATTGGCCTCGTTCAGACAATTGAATTATCAAAAAGTGAAGGTTTCCGTTCGGAATCAAACTTGCAATATCTTGCCAAAACCAAAGGTCCAAGCATCTCGATTTCCAGTGCAGATATCATATTTTTATAGTGTCAGGTTAAGTTTCGTTCAGAACAAATTATTTTATCAAATATAACCCCAAATCTTTTACAAGTAATTTTGGATTATCAAACTGTGCACCGACATTGAGATCGATTATCCATAATATCTTTACACGTGGGCGAACTTCCATTCTCATTGGAGTGTCTAAAGTAATTTTCAATTCACCCAAATCACCTTTGGAAAAATAATGTGGCTCAAGAGTTGCAAATTTGATTCCGGTCTTTGAAATGTCTTCGATGATTATTTCTCTCGTTTCATTTTTCCCTTTGACAAAGTATTTACCAGAAAGCCGGGCATTCTTACGGTAATACTTTCGAAAATCCAAGGTGATCCGAAAATCTTCGCCATATTTACATTTAGCCTTTAGCTTCTTATGGGTATTCTTAAATTTAGATACAATTTTATTTTTTTCTAATCCGCATTTGAGGCAGATTATCTTTACCCGATTGGTATGGTCTACATAAACTTTTTCCATTTGTTATCCTCGTTAGTTATATAAAAACACAAAACCCCACATCTATGAGAAATGGGGCCTTGATAATCAATCCATGGCAACCTCTCGGTTGCGGGCTATTTTTATGGGTTTCTTGCAATATAACTCTACTAAATTACAACAAAACAAAATGCAATAAAAAACCTCCTGTTATAATTATTTGCGGAGACTATGCATTTTAACAATTGGATTACGAACTCCTAGTCTTCCCGTGCCGGAACTCCCAAGGTGGTGGGCTTTGGGGACATACTGTATTTCTCACAATTCAAACATTGTCGCCTTCCTCCTTGGATGTCCCCTACGACGACTCCACATCGTCTTTTCAGGTCTTTCTTTTTATAGAATGTGTCCCAATTTTTCCCGATCAAAGAAGATTAAAAGTAAAGCTAAGGCAAGCATAATTGTAAGAAGGATTCCAATATATCCAAGAACAACGCCGGCTGTAGCCAAGCGTTTGCCTTTGTATCTGTTTGGCTCCCGTTTTAGCTTTGATAGAGATATATGGCCGCAAATCACGGCAGGAATTCCAGAAATAAAGCCAAACATTACACAGCTTAGAAAGCCGAGAATGAGGCTTATAACGGCCAGTGGGGCGTTTTTCCGCTCTTGATCAGAAGATATTGATTTCTCTACTTGTTCTTTCAAATTAGCCGTGATTGTTTTGATATTATTTATTTATATGGCACGCATTTGCATTTTTCTCAAAGAGGTCTTCTATATATTTGAAAGGCTCTGGCCTCCATGGCTCAAATTCATCTGGGTCATCTGATCCCGGAAGTGGTCCATAATTACGATTGAGATAATCTCTTATCACCTCTGCGAAACCGCCTGCCATGGCTTCAGGAAGCGCCGGTGTTTTACCTTTTTCCCAAGCTTGCTGTGCTATAGTTGTCGAAAAACCTTTACCGAATGCTCTTATAAAATAACTTGATTTATAATCAAGACCCCATGAATCAATAAAGTTGACGGGATCTGATAGGCAATACCCATAGAGATCCGTATCGCCACCCACAAAGAATATTGGATCTTTTGCAGTCCATCTGCTGATATCGGGATCATAATCGCGATACCCGAATCTTATAAGCCCTGTATCCCGATCATGCAAACCTCCAGCAAATCCAAATAACAGTTCAAATGACGGATTGCTATCGCTTATGATATTGCCAAAGGAATCGTAATCAATCCTTTTTACCACATTACCGGGTGCATCTGCAATAACTCTTAGCGAGCCTACCTGATCGTAGGTGAGATAATAGGTTGAACCGCTTTTGGTCATGGCTACTGGCATTCGGCCGTCGGCATACTCGAATCGCATCATGAGATTATCAGAACCGTCATACACTGCCAAAAGTCGGGTTAACCCCTGCCAGAGATATTTTTCGACGATGACTCCATTTATCTGTTTCGCGATTCTTCTGCCCATTGGATCATAGACGTATTCGATGATCCGACCATCGAAGAGTATAACACTCAAAAGCTCTCCTCTGGATGAATAGTCGTATGTGGTGACATCGGGTCCATCGGTTTTGGCTGCTAAAAATCCATCCAGGTTATAGGAGTAGATTACGGAGCCCGCAGACAATAGATGGTCTTCGTCATCGTATGAAAAACTCCTTCTGGCAATACCCCGTAACGAATTCATTTCATAAATTCGGGTGCCGTTGGCATCATATTGATATTCTTCGACCAGGGTGCTGTCTTTGGTCACCGTCAGCAGCCGCCCCATGGGATCTTATGTATAAACATAACCGGAGGTGGTTCCGTTGATTGTTTCTGTTTTGTTTGCAATCCGACCATTATTGTCACGAGCAAGATTCAATGACGTAATATCCTGCCCGCCTATGGAACAGTCCTGTGCGTCAACTTCTCCATAACCGTTAAACGTCCGGCTCAAGCTCAGCGAACCACCGGCTACCGCTTCCGACAGACCGTTTCCAGCGTTGCGATAAATCGTAAAGTTCCCTGCACCGGTTAAAAGCCCATCCTGTTTTAGGTGTAGCTTACGGCTTCGAGCCCTCTTGTTTCCATATAAATTAATTCAAAACTTAATCGAAACTCACATGGTTTTTAGTGGGGGATTAGTATAGAGAACATTTCGGTTTTAGTTGAAGTTTAATTTAGGCGTGACCATAGATGAAATAATGTTATAGAATCATCTCGGCGGGAATTTACTGATAAAAACTTGGCGGTTTTTGATATTATATACTTCTTTTGCAGCTTATCTTTCGACAACCAGTTAACTGGCGAAGAAATTTTTTTATTAATCAATTCTTTGATCCATGAATTAAGTTGACCATACCAGTACACAAAATCATTTTCCTGGACGTATCCAATAATTGCTCCATAGTCCAGGTTTCTACCGTGAATGCCCTGTTTAAAACGCTCAACACCGCCACAGTTTTTATATTTTCCTTTTTCATATCGTCCTATAAGATATTCCATTAATCTGTTAGAACCCAAGTTGGCTAACCTTTTTGCCTCCATTGAAAAAAAGGACTTATCTTTAAAGTAGGTTTTTGATTTAATGACAATTCCTTCTTCATGGGTCGTTAATGTACCAAGATCAACAGAGGGGCTATCACCACGCTCAGGAACTTCCATGTACTCTGGATCAAACCAGAATGAATGTGCCGCTCTTAATGCATGGAGGTTTAACATTATTAAAAGTTTTTGGTTTAATCCTTTTTCATTTTTGATTTCTGAATTAGTATATTTATCTGAAAAAGCAATCAAAACCCGCTCAACACAACTCACTACAGTAATAATGGAAGCGTCTATTTCCGGCCCTATTATTTTTCCCGATGCTATGGACTTATGAATATCGGCAAGCATCTATTAATATCCTTGAGCAACCAGATCAGCGAAAGTTTCATCTGCATCACGAATAGCAACAGATCGCAGCCAGTAACGCGTCTGCTTAGGCTTGATTAGATAAATCGTGTTGTTTTCATACATTCTCAGCATTCTGACAATTCTTGAATTCGTATTGTATTTCTTTTGGATTAGCTCATGTAAAGCAGCCTCAAGTTCATCCATGCTGTCTTCTATAATTTGTGGTTTATCCCTGTAATAAAACGGGAAGCAAATAAATGAGCCGGTTTTCAGCGGTTTATATGGTTTGAACTCTTTATACACGGAATTTAATACTTTACAGTATATTTCTGAGAATTGATTTAATTGGCCATCATCAACAGGTTTTTCTGCAACGGATTTTTCGCCTTTACTACGAAAATCGAGCATATAATCCAGAACATCATCCACCAGAATCTGTTCAATTTCTGTAAGTTCAAGCTGCGTTTCATCGTGAGGATAAGGTAGTCCTACGATATCTTCTTTTAGAACAGATGTAGCTCGGCCGATCATGTACCGCCCACTAAATCCGGCAACATAAAAAAGGTAAGTCCTGTTATTTTTTATTCGTTTTTCAATATCTAATAATTTGTCTATTTGCTTTTCAGGGGCGTGAATTCCTATAATTTCGTTTCTAAATGAAAGGTCATCATTCCTAAATACTGTTGGAATTGAATTTTTTGCAACACCTTCTTTGATTAGCAAATGCGGGCCTTTAAAAATCAATTTATTTCTTGCCCTAGGTCTTTCAAAATATTCTTCTCTCAAAATTTGAATTTGAGAATTATCAATTCCTTTTTCCGTAAACGCCTCCGTAGGCAAGGTGTTTTTTTCGGTAAGATAGGCTGCTTTTTTATATTTTTTTTCCAGTTCCTCTAATTTCTCTCTCTCTTCCTGGTTTAAATTATTTATATTTGCTTTAAGCTTAACAAGCTCTTTTATATTT
>Ga0210123_1000068_pt1 | contig 62440 bp, 57 predicted proteins | sample Muzzi_PWB_D2_FD_185535 | JGI IMG/M metagenome (GOLD analysis project Ga0210123, IMG submission 185535) | Wetland microbial communities from San Francisco Bay, California, USA, that impact long-term carbon sequestration - Muzzi_PWB_D2 (SPAdes) | ecosystem: Environmental > Aquatic > Marine >... | reverse complement strand
CGGCCGGGGCGGACTGGGCGGGGGTCTCGGAGACGGTGCCGTCCGCGGCCGGCGCCGCCGGTGTGGCGGAGGTGGTCGAGGCCGCGCCTGTCGCGGCTTCGCCGGCAGCGGCCGGCGCCGGCGCCGAAGCCACCGTGGCCGGACCGGGCTTCGCCGATGCCGCCGCCGTCGTCGGGGCCGATCCGGAGACCGCCGGGGCGGCGTCCGCCGTGCCGGCAGCGGGCGCCGTCTCGGACGCCGCCGCCACGGGCGCAGCCGACGCCGGAGCGGCCGCCTCCTGCGGGGCCGGGCTATCCGAACCGGAGGCATTGGCCTCGCCTGTCCCCGCCTCCGACCCGTCGTCCTCCGTCTCCCCGTCGTGACGCGGCGCGGCCTTTCCGGCCCGGGTCGCGGCGCGGGCGTCGCCGGCCTCGGCCACGTCGCGGTCGCCGTCCGGCGCGTCTTCGCCCGCGTCACCGCCCGCGTCACCGTGCGCGTCTCGGCGCGAGGCCGGCGGCGCGTCGCGGCGGCGGGGCGCCTCCGCGTGGGCGGCGCGGGGAGCGTCGTCGCCGGCGTCACGGCGGGGCGGGGTCTCCCGCTCCCGGGCCAGCACCCGCTCGAACCGCTCGGGGGGCGCCTCGGCCGGGGCCGCGGCCGCCGCGGACCGGGCCGGGGCCCGGAGATCGAGTTCCACTGCGTTCATCGGGTACCTCCGGTTCCCACCGCCTAGCGCGGGTGGGCCAGCCGCTCGCTCAGGTGGGCCGCCTTGTCGGACGGCATCAGCCCCAGGATCCCGGCGGCCGCGCGCCCCTTCATGCCGGCGAAGACGGTCAGGGCCACCCTCTCCGACACCCCGTCCAGGATGCGGGCGGCGTCCTCGGGCTCCATGTTCTCGTAGACCTTGATCAGGCGCCGGGCCGAGTCGGCGTTGCCCTCGTTCACCACGGCGGCGCGCTCGACGATCTCCTTGCGTAGGGCCTCGTTGCGGGCGATGAGGCGCTCCAGGTCGGCCCGCATGGCGGCCAGCCGGGCCTCGGCCTCCGCCACCTTGCGCTCCCGCTCCTGGAGGGCGGCGTCCCGCTCCCGGTTGGCCTCGTCCACCACGGCCTCCAGGGACAGGTCCGGCCCCGATGCGCCGGCCGCCTCCGGCTCGGCCGCCCGGGCCGCGCCCGGCCCCGCCGCCAGGAGCAGCCCCAGAATGGCCACGGCCCCCAGGGCCGCGCGGACCCCGGCCCCGGCGTGCCGCCTGCGCTCAACGTGCATCCGCGTTGCCTCCCCACGCGTTGACCAGGTCGTCCGTCGCCTGCTGCTCGCGCCGCTCCCTCAGCTGGAGCGCCTTGCGGGCGCGGCGCTCGCAGACGGCGCCGATGCCCCGCTCGGTGCGGCGGGTCTCCACCCAGGCGGCCTCCCGGCGGGCCAGCTCGGCCCGCAGGGCGTCGCAGGCGGCCTCCGCCTCGGCGGCCCGGGCCTCGACGGCCCGCACGTAGCCGTAACCCTCGCCCAGCTCGGCGCCCTCGGCGCCCTCCGCCGCTCGGGCCGCGATGGTCTCGCGCTTCCGGCGCGCCTCTTGCCCCAACGCCACGGCCCGCTCCTCCCCCTCCCGCAGGGCCAGGGCCGCGGCCGCCAGGTCGCGCCGGGCCACCCGCTCCCCGATTCGGGCCAGGCGCCGCACCAGCTCCAGGCCCCGGCTCACGCCGCCCCCTTGCGGGCCAGCTGGAGGAGGCCGGCGAGGGTCTCCTCCCACGTGCTCGTCTCGCGCACGCCCTGGGCCAGGAACGCGGAGACGTCGTCCCGGAGGGCCACGGCCCGGTCCAGGTCGGGACGGTTGCCGCGCTTGTAGGCGCCGATGGTGATCAGGTCGCGGGCCTCCTCGTAGACGGCCAGGAGGGCGCGGATGCGGGCCGCGGCCTCCAGGTGCTCGGGGGCCGCCACGTCCACCATGATCCGGCTCACGCTGGCGGCCACGTCCACGGCCGGGAAGTGCCCGGCGGAGGCCAGCTCCCGGGACAGCACCAGGTGGCCGTCGAGGGTGGCCCGCAGGGTATCGGCCACCGGGTCCCCCAGGTCGTCCCCCTCCACCAGCACGGTGTAGATTCCGGTGATGCTTCCCTGCCCCTCCGGCCCCATGCCGGCCCGCTCCAGCAGGGCCGGCAGGGCGGCGAACACGGAAGGCGTGTAGCCCTTGGTGGCGGGGGGCTCGCCCACCGACAGGCCCACCTCGCGCTGGGCCATGGCGAAGCGGGTGAGGGAGTCCATCATCAGCATCACGGCCCGGCCCCGGGCCCGGAAGTATTCGGCGATCGCGGTGGCCACGTAGGCGCCTCGCATGCGCAGCAGGGGCGCCTGGTCGGCGGTGGCGGTGACCACCACGGAGCGGGCCAGGCCCTCGGGCCCCAGCTCCCGCTCCACGAACTCCCGCACCTCGCGGCCCCGCTCGCCGATGAGGGCGATGACGTTGACGTCGGCGTCCGACTGGTCGGCGATCATTCCCAGGAGCTTGCTCTTGCCCACGCCGCCGCCGGCGAAGATGCCCACCCGCTGCCCCTCCCCCAGGGTGAGCAGGGCGTCGAGCACCCGCACGCCGGTGGCGATGGGGCGCCGGATGCGGCGCCGCTCCATGGGGTTGATGGGGACCCCGAACAGGGGCACCCGGTGGGGCAGCGCCGGGGGGACGTCGCCCCGGGCGGCCTGGTCGATGGGATCGCCGTGGGCGTCCAGCACGCGCCCCAGGAGGGCGTCGCCCACGGCCACCGTGGGCACGATGCCCAGGGGCCGCACCCAGCTGCCCGGGCCGATGCCGCCGGCCGGACCCAGGGGCATCAGGAGCACCCGGTCGTCCCGGAACCCCACCACCTCGGCGGGCACCGGGGCGCCGTTCTTGCCCATGACCTCCACCAGGTCGCCCACGTTGCAGGCCACGCCGCGCCCCTCGAGCATCAGGCCGAAGGCACGGGTGAGCTGGCCGTAGGTGCGCACCGGCGAGCGGGGGGCGAACCCCGCCACGCGCTCGCTCAACGCCAGCAGGGTCACGGCCCGGCGCGCTCCACCAGGGCCGCGACGACCTCCTCGAAGCGGGTCACGAGGCCGGCGTCGATCACCCGCCCGTCCCCCTCCACCAGGGCGCCGCCCCGGGTGACGGCGGGGTCCTCGGTCACCTCCAGGTCGGTGGCGAGCCCGGCGCTCAGCTCCGGGCGGACGCGCTCCAGCACCTCCCGGTCGTGGGGGTGGATGCGCACGGTGAGGGGCGTGCGGGGAGAGAAGTGCTGCCGCGCCGCCGCCACCCCGGCGGCCACCACGGGGTGGTCCTGTGCCACCTCGTAGCCCACCACGGCGCGGGCCGTGGCCAGGGCCAGGTGCAGCACCTCCCGCTCCGCCTCCGGCACCAGGGCCTCGCGGGTGCGGGCGATGGCGTCTTTCAGGGACCCGATGGCCGCGACCAGCTCGCGGGCGGCGGCCTCGCCGGTCTCGCGGCCGGCCCGCTCGCCGGCGGCGAAGCCGGCGGCGTACGCCTCCCGCTCCAGGGCCAGGAGGCGCTCCTCGGTGAGCACCGGCTCCACGGGCCGCACCACGGGGCGGGGCCGCTCGGGGGGCCGCTCGGGGCCCGAGGGCGGCGCCACCGGCGGGAGGGTGAGGACGCGGCTACTCGACGAGGGCATCGCCGCCGCCCCCCTTGTCCACGCTCAGCACCACCCGGCCCTGGCTCTCCAGCAGCTTGGCGGTGTGCAGGATCTCGGCCTGGGCCCCCTCCACCTCGCTGACCCGCACGGGGCCCTTGTCGTCCATGTCCTCCCGGAGAATCGTGGCGGCGCGGTCGGACATGTTGCGGAAGAACTTCTCCCGCACCTGCTGCTCGGTGCCCTTGAGGGCGATGGTGAGGACCTCGCGGTCGATCTCCTTGAGGATCTCCTGGATCGCCTTGTCGTCGATCTTGACGATGTCCTCGAACAGGAACATGCGCTTGCGGATGTTCTCCGCCAGGTCGGCGTTCATCCCCTCGATGGACGAGAGGATGTTCTCCTCCGTCTCGTTGTCCACGTAGTTGAGGACGTCGGCCGCCACCTGGACACCGCCCGAGGCGCGGGTGCGGGACCCGGTGGAGGAGAGTAGCTCGCGCTTCAGGACCACCCCCAGCTCCCGGATCACGCTGGCGGGCACCTGGTCCAGGGTGGCCATGCGCAGCACCACGTGGGCCACGTTGTCCTCCCGGAGCAGGGGCAGGATCTGGCTGGTGAGGGGCGGGTCCAGGTAGCTGAGGACGATGGCGATGGTCTGGGGGTGCTCGTGGCGCAGGAACCCGGCGAGGGTCTTGGGGTCGAGCCAGTTGAGGGACTCCAGGGCGTCGGCCTCGGTCTGGATGCTCTCGAGCATCTGCTCGGCCTTCTCCTCCCCCAGGGCCCCGACGAGCACCTTCTGGATGTAGTCCTCGCCCCCGATGGTCGAGAAGCCGCCGTGGGCGATCGTCGTCTCGCCGAACTCCTTGATGACCGTCGCCACCTGGGTGGGGGAGGCGGAGGTCAGCTTGGTCATGTTGGCGCTCAGGGTGTAGACGTCCCGCGAGCTCAGGTGCCTCAGCACCCGCGAGGCCGAATCCTCCCCCAGGGCGAGGAGGAACAGGGCGGCCTTCTCCGGGCCGTTTAGGGGCTTGTCCTGGCGGCTGACCTCCATGGGACGTCCCTCAGGCCTCCTTCATCCAGGCCTTGAGCATCTCGGCGGTCTGGCGCGGGTTGTCCTGGGCCATGCGGACCACGTCCTCCCGGCTGCTGGGCAGGACCGACTCGGTCTGGAAGTCGTCCAAGAGCCCCCGGCTCTCGGCCTCGATCTGCCCCACGGTCTTGGGCAGACCCTGGGGCAGCACCAGGTCCTGCACCGAGCGCGAGGGCACGCGGGTGACGACCCCCACCAGGGGCCTCAGGACCAGAAAGATGACCATCGCCGCCACCCCCAGCGCCCCCAGGTAGCGGGCCACCGGGCCGGCGAACGGCTGGAGCTTCTCCATCAGTCCGGGGCTCGGCAGGTCCTGGGGCACGGGCGGGCCGGCGAAGGCGATGTTGGCCACCTCCACCGTGTCGCCCCGCTCGGCGTCGAAGCCCACGGCCTTCTTCACCAGGACGGTGAGGGTGGCCAGCTCCTCGTCGCTGCGGGGCACCACCCGGGGCTGGCCGCCCCCCTCGGGGACCTCGGTCTTGCCGTCCACCAGCACGGCCACGGACAGGCGCTTGACCTCGCCCACCGGGCTGACGATGTGGTTCACGGTCTTGTTGAGCTCGTAGTTGACGGTCTCGTTCTGGGTCTTGGACTTGTTGCTCTCCCCCGCGTCCTGGGCCCGGGCCGTCACCCCCACCACGCCGCCGGTGCCGGAGCGCCCCTCGGTCTGCTCCTTGGAGCGCTGCTCGCTGCGCACGGCGGCCACGTCGGGGTCGTACATCTCCTGGGTGGTCTCCTTGCGGGTGAAGTCCAGCTCCGCCGCCACCTGCACCTCCACGGCGCCGGCCCCCACGGCCGGGGCCAGGAGGTCCGTGACCCGCTTCCGCAGGCGCTCCTCGAGCTGGACCCGGTAGCCCGCCTGGGACGCCACCACGGCGCCGTCGCCCTCGTGCCCGGCGTAGAGCACCTTGCCCGACAGGTCCACCACGGTGACCCGGTCCGGGCTCAGGCCCTCCACGGCGGAGGCCACCAGGTGCACCACGGCAGCCACCTTCCCCGCGTCCATGCCGCCCCGGCCCTTCAGCTTCAGGGTCACGGAGGCGCGGGCGTCCTGGGCGTCCTTGGCGAACAGCCGCTTCTCGGGCAGCACCAGGTGGACCCGCGCCGAGGTCACGGCGTCCATGGCGCCGATGGTGCGCGCCAGCTCCCCCTCCAGGGCGCGCCGGTAGTTGATGCGCTGCACGTAGTCGGTGGTGCCGTAGCCGGTATGGTCGAAGATCTCGAAGCCCACGCCCCCGCCGGAGGGCAGCCCCGCCTCGGCGAGCTGCATGCGCAGCTCGTGCACCTGGGACGAAGGCACCAGCACCGTGGCGCCGCCGGCGGCGAGCTCGTACGGCGTGTGGCCGTCCCGCAGCCGGTCCACGATGGCCCCGGCGTCCTCCGGGGAGAGGTTGCCGAACAGGGGCTCGAACTGGGGCCGCTGGGCCCACAGCAGGCTCACCACGATGGTGGCCGTGGCCGCGGCCGCCGCCACCAGCAGGATGAGCCGCTGCCCCAGGGGGATGTCGGAGAAGGTCTTGATCCAGCGTTCGACCATGGGTTCGTCCGGTCCTCTAACGTCGTTGGGTCACGCGGGGCGCCGTCACACCGGCATCCGCATGATTTCCTGGTAGGCCTCCAGCGCCTTGTTGCGCACCGCGAGAACCATCTCCATCGCCACCGAGGCGTCCTGCATCGCGATCATGGTCTGGTGCAGCGAGCCCTCCCCCACCATGAGGGCCTGCACCGCGTGGTCGGCGGCCTGGCTCTTGGCGTTGGCGTCCTGCACCGCGGCGGTGAGGGAGTCGGCGAAGCTGGCGCCCGCGTCGGCGCCCTCCACCGACGGGCTCTTGAGGGCGCTGTCCACCCCGACGGGCATCGGCGCGATCAGCGCCGGCGGCACGCTCTTGATGTCCATGGCCGATCCCCTCCCTTACGTGGAACGCCCCGGGGCTACTCGCCGATCCGGAGGGCGTTGCGCACCATGTCCTTGGTGGCGCGGATGGCCCGCACGTTGGCCTCGTAGGAGCGGGAGGCGGAGATCATGTTCATCATCTCCTCCATCGTGTTGACGTTGGGCATCTCCACGTAGCCCTCCGCGTCCGCGTCCGGGTGGCCCGGCTGGTAGACGCGCCTGAGCGGCCGGGGGTCCTCCGTGACCTCCGCGGACACCAGCTTGGGGGCGGACTTGTCGCCGGCCTCCTTCAGGTGGGCGCTGAAGGTCTTGAACACCACGTCCTGGCGCCGGTAGGGGGTGCCGTCGGCGGTGCGGGTGACGTCGGCGCCGGCGAGGTTCTGGGCGATGGTCTCCAGGCGGCGTTTCTCCGCCCCCAGGGCCGATCCGCTGAGCTGGAACAGGGTGCCGATGTCCATGGCCGTGCCGGGCTCCTACCTGGCGGGCGGGGCTAGCGCCCCTCCCGGATCACCGATTTGAGGGCCCGGTACTTGCCACCGATGATCTGCGCCGCGGCGTCGAACATCAGGGCGTTCTGGGCCATCCGGGCCATCTCGTCCTCGGGGGAGACCGTGTTGCCGTCCGGTCCGGCCCCGTGCCTCACGACGTCCTCGTGCCCCCGCACCCCCGAGATTGCCTGGGGCCCCGGGCCCCCGATGTGGCCGGGACGGGTGGCGGCGGGGCGCATCCGGCCCGTGCCCCCGACGGCGGCCTTGAGGGCGTCCTCGAACTGGAGGTGGCGGGCCTCGAAGCCCGGGGTGTCCTGGTGGGCGAGGTTGGACGCGATGCGCTCGTGGGCCGCCTGGCGCAGGTCCATGGTCCGCGCCAGGAGCTGGAACGTCTCGCCTCCCGTCAGTCCGTTGGGCATCCGGTCCCTCCCTCAAGTCCGCCGGCGCGCAGGCCGATGCGGTCTCTCCGCGGCGCCGGCCTGGTGCAAGGCCCGTGCACACCGCCGCCGGTTTTCCGCTCAAGCCCCCGAAAAATCCACCGATCCGAGGATTTCTCTCTGTTTTTCAGAGTGTTTTGCTCGCCCACCCGACGCCCGTCCGGATGCACCGGGCGGGCGCGAGGCGCCCCTTGGGGCCCCGCCGGGGGCGTGTCCGTCAAAAGCCTGTCGGGGCGGTGCGGCGGCGCTGACGTCGCCTTCGGGGGATCAGCGCAAGGCGGCGGAGCCCGCGACCTCGTGGGCCACGGCCGGGATCACGGTGGCGCCACCCGCCCGGGCCACGTCGGCCAGGGTCTTCTCGGCCGCGCCGCGCCGCCCCAGGGCCAGGTCGGCGCTGCCGGCCCGCAGCCGGGCCCACAGCAGGTCGTCCCCCTTCAGCCCGGCGTCGGCGGCGGCCCGGTAGCGGGCCGCGGCCTCGGCCCAGCGGCCGGCGCCATACTCCAGGTCCGCCAGGCGCAGGGCGACCCGCGCCGTGGACGGCTCCAGGGTGGAAGGCTCCAGGTCCGGGGCGCCGGCGTCGTCCTTCAGCACGGTCCGGTACAGGGTCAGGGCCCGGTCCGTGTCCCCGGCCCGGGCGTACACGTCCGCCAGGGTCAGGCGCACGCGCCGCGCCTGCGCGCCTTCCGCGTAGCGCGCCAGGTAGGTCTCGTAGCGGGCCGCGGCCTCCCGGTACCGTCCGAGGGCGGCGTTGGCCTCCCCCATGCGCAGGTAGAGCGCCCCGGTGAGCCTGCCGCGGGGGTAACGGCGCACGAAGTAGGCGTACCGCTTGAGGGCCTCCTCCGGCTGGCCCCGCTCCATGTAGAGGTTCCCCAGCCGGTACACGGCCCGGATGCGGTAGCTGTCCGGGGCGCCGCTGCCCAGCAGGGCCAGGTACAGCCCCATGGCGTCCCGGTTGAGCCCCAGCGCCTCGTGGGCCAGGGCCAGGGGGTAGAGGGGCGTCCAGCTCTGCAGCTGCCTGTCGAACAGGGCCTCCCGGTAGCGCTGGTACAGAGCCACGGCCGCCGCCGGCTCCCTCGCCCGCACCAGGCTGTTGACGCGGTCGGCCAGGGCCAGCTCCCCCAGCTCCCGGGCCGGGCGCAGCCAGTCCGTCTCGGGGTAGCGGGTGACCAGCTCCAGCAGCCGGGCCAGGGCCTCCTCGTCGTCCCCCAGCTCCTCGAACAGGCTCGCCAGCTTGAAGATCGCCTCCTCCGCCAGGGTGTCGGAGGGGGCGAGCTCCACCACCTCGCCGTACAGCCTGAGGGCCTCGGAGACGAGCTCGTCGGCGTTGGCCGAATCCACCCGGCTGCCCACGATGTGGGAGGCGATCACCGGGGAGCGGATGGCGCGGTGCCGGTCCACGTAGAGGTCCGCCAGGGAGATGCGGGCCGCCAGGCTGCCCTCGCCCCGGGGGTGGTGCTGGATCACGTACTGGTACCCCTCCTCGGCCCGCTCCCAGCGCCCCTGCCCCCGGAAGGTGTCGGCCACCCGCGACAGGGCCAGGCCCGGCGGGTAGCGGTCGGGGTAGAGGTTGTAGAGGGTCAGGAACACCCCCCGCGCCTCGGGGTAGCGGCCCGCCTCCATGAGGGCGCGGCCCATGAGCTGAAGCTGGCGCGGGTCGGCTTTGGGCCCCGCCGGGTCCTGCCTCAGGGCCAGCTCGTAGACCCGCACGGCCTCCGGGTAGCGCCCCATGCGGCCCAGGGTCTCGGCCAGGCCGAAGGCGGCCCCGACCCCCTGGGCGTCCGCGACGCCCCCGGCGCGCACCTCCTGGAAGTGGGCCAGGGCCGTGCGCAGGTGGTTCGCTTGCAGCGCCACCCGGGCCCGCAGGTAGGCCGCGGGCCGCACGAAGGGGGTGTGGTGGTACTCGTCGAGGACCACGTCCGCCAGGCGCGCCGCCTCGTCGAGGCGCGACTCTCTGAGGAGCACCTCCCCCATCCGCACCAGCCCCAGGGCCACGTTGGGGGAGCGGGGCGCGAGCTGGCCCAGCTGGTCGTAGACCTTGGCCACCTCCACCCGGTCGGCGGGGCTGCCGTGGAAGGCGCGGCGCAGGCGCAGCTCGGCCAGGTAGTAGGCCGCCGCCTCACCCAGGGGGCCGTCCGGGTGTGTCTTGAGAAAGGCCATGAAGGCGGCCTCGGACGTGCCCGCCTCGCCCCGGCGCCAGGCGGCCCGGGCGGCCCGGAAGTCGGCCGCGTCGGGACCCTCCACCGGGGCGTTCACCACCGGCTCCAGGAGCGCCGGCCCGGTGTCCACGGGCAGGGGCACCAGCATGGCGAACGCGCTGCGCGTGGCGGCGGTGGGCGCGGGGCGGTCGGCGCTGGGGGACCGGAGCGACAGGTCCACGACGATGCGGAACGGCTGCACCAGGGTCTGGGTGGCGATCCGCACCGTGCGGTCCCGCACGTGGATCCGCGCCAGGACGCCCTTCCCGTCCGGGTCCGGCTGGAGCTGCACGCTGCCCACCAGGGGGTCGTCGGGCGCCACCGTCGGCACGGTCACGGCGGCCGAGGGCCGGTCGATGCGGATCACGACCGCGGTGCCGTCGGCCTCCCGCGAGACCTCGAACTCCGCCTCCCGGTCCAGGCGGAACACGAGCTCGGAGCGGACCGGCCCGTCGCCGTCGGCCGCCGTCTCCGGCCCCGGGGCCGCGCGCCCCGCGCCGGGGACGAGGACGGCCGCCAGCGAGAAGGCGAGAGCACAGGCGAAAGACAGCGATGGAAGGGGCCCGCGTGCCATGGCGAGGGGCATGTAGCAAGACGCACACCAAACCGTCCCGCCCCGCCCGGGTCCATGCAAGACATTGATTTAATGCAAGTTCATGGAGTCCGTGCCGCCGACGCCGGCGATCCGGGACGCCAAGCCGCTGACGCCGGGCGTCGCCCGGGCGGGCCTACTGGGAGAGCGGCGGCGGGGGGAAGGACTCGCCCTGGGCCATGACCCGCTCTTTGGGGTGGTAGCGGTCCTCGAGGCCCTTCTTCTTGATCTTCTCCACCAGGGTGGTGCGGTTCAGGCCGAGCAACTGGGCGGCCCGATTCTTCACCCACTTGGAGCGCTCCAGGGCCTGGAGGATGAGGGCGTCCTCGAACTCGGCCACGGTGGCGTCGAAGTTGAGGCCCTCCTCCGGCAGCACCACCCGCCCCATGGCGGCGGTGACGTTGCGGTGCCCGATCCGGTCCGGCAGGGCCTCCGGGCCGATGACGCCGTCCCCCTCCAGGATCACCACCCGCTCCACCAGGTTCTCCAGCTCGCGGATGTTGCCCGGCCACTCGTAGGCCATCAGCAGGGCCATGGCGTCGTCGGTGAAGCCGTCCACCCGGCGCCCCTTCTCGCCGTTGAACTTCTCCAGGAAGTGCCCCACCAGCAGGGGCACGTCCTCGCGCCGCTCCCGCAAGGGCGGCACCTCGAGGGGGATCACGTTGAGGCGGTAGAAGAGGTCCTCCCGAAAGCGCCGCTCCTTGACGGCCTGCTCCAGGTCCTGGTTGGTGGCGGCCACGATGCGCACGTCCACCCGGATCGTGCGGCTGCCCCCCACCCGCTCGAACTCCCGCTCCTGGATGGCCCGGAGCAGCTTGACCTGGAGCGCCGGGTGCATCTCCCCGATCTCGTCCAGAAACAGCGTCCCGCCGTGGGCGGCCTCGAAGCGCCCCACCCGGGTCGCCGCGGCGCCGGTGAAGGCCCCGCGCTCGTGGCCGAAAAGCTCGCTCTCCAGCAGGTGCTCGGGGATCGCCCCGCAGTTGACGGGAATGAGGGGCTTGTCGCGCCGGCGGCTGTTGAAGTGGATGGTGCGGGCCACGAGCTCCTTGCCGGTGCCCGACTCGCCGGTGATGAGCACCGTGCTGTCCGTGTCGGCCACCCGCTCCAGCACCCGGTAGATGCGCTGGGCCGCCTCCGACTCGCCGATCATGTTGATGAAGCGGTACTTGCCCTTGAGCGTGCGCTTGAGGTGCACGTTCTCGTCCTTGAGCGTGGCGTACTCCAGGGCGCGGGCCACGGCCAGCACCAAGTCGTCCACGTCGAAGGGCTTGCCCACGTAATCGTAGGCCCCGGCCTTCATGGCCTGCACTGCGGTGTCCACGCTGCCGAAGGCGGTCAGGACGATGGCGGGCAGCTCGGGCTGGCGCTCGGCGGCGGCCTTGAGCAGCTCGATGCCGTCCATGCCCGGCATCCGGAGGTCGGTGACCAGCAGGTGGAAGGGGGCGGCCTCCAGGTGGTGCAGGGCCTCCGCGCCCGAGGCGGCGGGGGTGACCCGGTGGCCGGCGTCCTCCAGGACCAGGACGAGGCTCTCCCGGACGGCCTCGTCGTCGTCCACGACCAGGATGTCGCCGGCGGAACGCGCGGCGCGGGCGGGGGGGGTGGGGGACGCGGCCATGGGGGGCCTCCGTGTGGGGGATTTCGCGCGGCCCGGCCCACGCCCCGGCGTGAGCGGCGGGCCGACGCCGACGGGGCAAGCTAGCAGAAGGCGGAAAGGAGTGTCAAGAAGCTGACATCACCCCCCGCCCGGGGCCTTCAGGGCCTCCTCGTAGGCGCCCTGGGTGGCCGCGTCGAAGCACACGAAGCGGACTTCCTTGAGACTCGGGCGGGCGGCCAGGGCGGCTCGGGCCCGGGCCACGGCGATGGCGGCGGCCCGCGCCACCGGAAAGCGGTAGGCCCCGGTGCTGATGGAAGGGAACGCGATCGTCCGCACCTCGTGCTGCGTCGCCAGGGTGAAGACGTTGCGGTAGCAGGACGCCAGCAGGTCGTCCTCGCCCCCGCCGCCCCCGTGCCACACGGGGCCGACGGTGTGGATGACCCATCTGGCGGGCAGGTCGAAACCCGGGGTGACGCGGGCCTCGCCCGTGGGGCAGCCCCCCAGGGCGCGGCAGGCCTCCTTCAGCTCGGGACCGGCCGCCCGGTGGATGGCCCCGTCCACCCCGCCGCCCCCCAGCAGGGTGGTGTTGGCGGCGTTGACGATGGCGTCGACCGCCTCCTTGGTGATGTCGCCCCGCACCAGGCGGATGCGTTCGGCCATGGCCCGTTCCCCCTCGCCGTGTGCCTCGCGCCGAGCATAGCGCGCCGCGCGGGGGGATGCCAGGAGGGGGCCCGTTGGGGGGCGCGGCGGGACGTCGGGGTTGTGGGGGGTCGGAACGGCGCCCGGACGGACGCCAGGACCGGAGGGCTACTGAATCAGCAGGTAGTCGGCGAAGCGCACGGAGCGCTCGATGCGGACGCAGCGGCGGCAGACGTCCAGCTCACGCTGCATGTCGATGTCGGTGCCGGCGGGGAGCTTGATGTCCTCGCAGAAGTTGCACAGGAAGGGGGAGCCGTCGTCCATGAGGTGGGGGCTGGCGTGCTCGGTGGTGGTGGCGGGCTCGCGCATGGTCGGCTCCCTTGCCGCGGAGGCGGCGTTCGGTCCCCGTCTCCCCTTTCCGTTTCGGTCCACCCGCACCTCCACTTGAGCGCCAAGGGCCCGTCGTCACGGGGTCCGGCGGCTGACGTCGCGCCCCCCCGGCGCCCGCCCCGCGAAGGGCCGGCGCGCCCCGCGCCACGGGGCCTTGCGGGCCTTCGGGGCCCCCGGGCCGGTGGGCACCACGGGGGCCGGGGCGGGGGCGCTGCAAGGGCCGGGCCAGGGGGCCCGGCGGGGTGCCCCCGGGGTGGCGGAACGGGGCGGAAACACCGACAATGGAAATATGGTTCCCACCACCCCGGCCGCCACCCCCCGGAGTTCCGATGTCCGACGCCCCTGAGGCGGACCTGCCCGCCCCCGAGCCCGCCGCCGCGCTGAAGAAGACCCCGCCGGGCCCCAAGGGCGCCGCCGGCCGCGCCCGGGGCCGCCGGGGCAAGGCCCGGGACGCCGGCAAGCCCCGCGTGGTGGTCCTGCTGCCCAACGCCGGGCGGCCCTTGTTCCCGGGGGCGATGGCGCCCTTCTCCATCTCCGACAAGGCCGCCGTGCAGGCCGCCGTGGCGGAGCACGACGCCCTCTTGGGGGTGGTCCAGACCGTGGACCCGGAGGCCGAGTCGGTGAAGTCCCTGGCGGACCTGTACCCGGTGGGGGTGTGCGCCCGCATCGTGAAGTCCCTCGACGAGGAGGGGGAGGAAGAGGGCGAGGAAGGCGGGGGCCTGCTGATCCGGGGCCTGACCGACCGCCGGGGCGGCGAGGGGCCGGAGGCCCCCTTCGGGCTGGTGCTCAAGGGCCGCCACCGCATCCGGGTGAAGCGCCTGGTCCACACCGAGCCCTACCTGCTGGCCGAGGTGGCCTACCCCGCCGAGGTCCTGGACCCGGAGGACACCGAGACCCGGGCCCTGGCCCTGGCCCTCACCGGCCAGATCAAGCGCCTGGTCAAGCGCAGCCCGGTGTTCGCCAAGGACGTCAGCGTGCTCACCCCGCCGGTACCGGCGGAGGAGGCCGGGCGCCTGGCGGACATGGCCGCTGTGCTCACCAGCGCCGCGCGGGAGCGCATGCAGGAGATCCTCTCCGCCTTCGACGTCAAGGACCGCCTGGGCCGGGCGATCCGGCTGGTGAAGGAGGAGCTGCGCCTGGTGGGCCTGCAGCGCCGCATCACCAAGGGTATCGAGGAGAAGGTCTCGCGCCAGCAGCACGACTTCTTCCTCAGGGAGCAGCTCAAGGCCATCAAGAAGGAGCTGGGCCTGGAGAGCGACCCCAAGACCCTCGAGATCAACCGCTTCCTGGAGCGCATGGCGCAGCTCAAATGCCCGGAGGAGGTGACCCGGGTGGTCAACGAGGAGATCGACAAGCTCCGCCTGATCGAGCCCGCCAGCCCCGAGTTCAACGTCAGCCGCAGCTACCTGGACTGGCTCACCGGCCTGCCCTGGGGCGTGGAGGACCGGGAGACCCTGGACCTGAAGAAGGCCCGCCGCATCCTCGACCAGGACCACCACGGCCTGGACGACATCAAGGAGCGCATCGTCGAGTACCTGGCGGTGCACAAGCTGAAAGGGGGCTCGCTGCGGGGCTCCATCCTGTGCCTGGTGGGCCCGCCCGGGGTGGGCAAGACCAGCATGGGCCGCAGCATCGCCCGCACCCTGGGGCGCAAGTTCTTCCGCTTCTCCCTGGGGGGCATGCGCGACGAGGCCGAGATCAAGGGCCACCGCCGCACCTACGTGGGGGCCATGCCGGGCAAGATCATCCAGGCCCTCAAGCGGGTCGGCACCGCCAACCCGGTGATCATGCTCGACGAGATCGACAAGCTCGCCTCCAGCTACCAGGGCGACCCCTCCTCGGCCCTTCTGGAGGTGCTCGACCCGGAGCAGAACAGCCAGTTTTTGGACCACTACCTGGACGTGCGCTTCGACCTGCGGGACGTGTTCTTCATCGCCACCGCCAACGTGGTGGACACGATCCCCCGGGCCCTGCTGGACCGCATGGAGGTGATCCGCCTGGCGGGCTACACCGAGCAGGAGAAGGTCATCATCGGGCGCCGCTTCCTGCTGCCCAAGCAACTGGCGGAGCACGGCATCGGCACGGGGCAGCTCACCGTCACCACCGCAGGGCTCAAGGCCATCGCCACCGGCTGGGCGCGGGAGGCCGGGGTGCGGCGCCTGGAGCAGCAGATCGCCAGGGTCTGCCGCAAGGTGGCCACCCGCCTCGCCACCGAGGGGGACGCCTTCGTCCCGGTGCGGATCGCCGGACCGGACGACCTGAAGGACTTCCTGGGCGAGCCCCGCTTCCGGGAGGAGGCCCTGTCGCGCAAGTCCCGCGCCGGCATCGCCGTGGGCCTGGCCTGGACCCGCATGGGGGGCGCCACCCTGGAGGTGGAGGCCATCGCCATCCCGGGCAAGAAGAGCGGCTTCAAGCAGACCGGCCAGCTCGGCGCCGTGATGGTGGAGTCGGCCGGCATCGCCTACAGCTACGTGGCCAGCCGGGTGGGCGACTTCGGCATCCCGGCGGACTTCTTCGACAGCCGCCTGGTCCACCTCCACGTCCCCGCCGGGGCCACCCCCAAGGACGGCCCCTCGGCGGGCGCCACCATGGCCTGCGCCATCCTCTCCCTGGCCACCGGCAAGCCCCTGCGCCGCAAGGTGGGCATGACCGGCGAGCTGACCCTCACCGGCCGCATCCTGTCGGTGGGGGGCATCCAGGAGAAGGTCATCGCGGCCCGCCGCCAGGGCCTCAAGGAGGTCATCCTGCCCACGGGCAACGAGAAGGACCTCAAGGAGCTGCCCGACGAGGTGCGCCGGGGCCTGAAGTTCCACCTGGTGGACCACTTCGACCAGCTCGTGCCCCTGGTCCTGCCCCGGGGCCGCTGACCGGCCCCGATCCCCCGGCCCCTTGAGGGGGCGCGGCACCCCGGATATCTTTGAGGCAAGGGGAGCCGGCTCTGCCCCATAAGGGGCCAATCAAGGGGGGATCCGTCATGCGAACCATCGCCGTGTCCGCGCTCGCGGCCGTTGCCGTACCGGTTCTGCTGGCCGGGCTCTGGGGGCCGGCCCGTGCTCAGGAGAAGGAGGAGGGCCAGGGGCTCCTGATCGAGCTCATGGGCATCACGCCGGAGGACCGCAAGGACGAGGTGGTCTACGGCGGCAAGCTCGTCGAGCACCTGGGGTGCCTGTTCTGCCACGGCTTGGGGGGGCGGGAGGGGATCGTGAACCCCAACGCCGAGCGCAAGTACGTCCCGGCCTGGGACGACCCCGAGTTCGCCGAGCGCTACCCCACCCGCGAGAAGGTGCGGGAGACGATCCGCGAGGGGCGCTTCCCCGACAAGGCGGACGACGCGACCGGCAACCCCATCCCCATGCCCCCCTGGGGCAACCGCCTGAGCGACGGGGAGGTGGACGCGATCCTGGCCTACATCTGGTCCCTGCGTGGCACTCCAGTCTCGTCCCACCCCCAGGGCGGCCAGGGGGCCGACGATGCCCGCTCGGCCTACCTGCCCCCCATCCACGTCACCCCCGAGGCCCCGGAGCCCGACACCGAGGACCACATGCACGAGCCGCCGAGGACCGGCGACGGCGCCCTGGTCAAGCAGGGCCGCTCGATGGTGGAGTACCTGGGGTGCCTGCACTGCCACGGCCTGGGCGGCCGGGAGGGGATGGACAACCCCAACGCCGAGCGCAAGACGGTGCCGGCGTGGGACGACCCCGAGTTCATCCGCCGCTACCCCGTGGACGACGGGGTGCGCTGGGTGATCGTCAACGGGCGCATGCCCGAGCGGGCCCCCGACGCCACGGACGACCCGGTGCCCATGCCGCCCTTCGGGCGCATGCTCTCCACCGAGGAGATGGACGCCATCGTGGCCTACATCTGGTCCCTGCGGGACCGGCCGGCCGAAGCCGGCGGCCACGCCCAGGGACAGGCCGGCATGGCGGAGCACACCCACTGACCGGCCCCGGCCCGCCCCGGGGGGCCGCACCCACGGAGGCTTTCCCATGGCGCGACTCCGGGCCCTGCCGGGCCTCGCCCCGCCCGTCCTGACCCTGCTGGCCCTGCTCACCGTGGCCCTCGCCCCCCCACTCGCCCGGGGCGAGGAGTACAAGGTGGTCTACCTGGGCTACGAGGCCCGTCACGTGGAGGAGGGCAGGAAGGCGCCCATCGTGCTGGACGACGGCCTGCTGCTCTCCGACGCGGGGCAGATGCACCCCCCCAAGGGGTGCGAGCCGATGAAGGCGTGCCGCGGCACCTTCGAGATCCCGGTCCTGGGCCGCACCCTGGACGCGCTCTACCGCAGGAACTGGGAGCTCGTCTCCGTGCAGCCGGTCACGGAAGGCCCCCTGAAGGGGGGCTACCTCGCCTTCCTCAGGCGCCGCCCCCTGCCCGCCCCGCCGCCCTGAAGGCCGCCGCCCTGCCGACACACCGGGGCGGGACCTTCGCCCTGAACCCGCACGGCCTGCTGCCAATGGACTGACCGCCCACGCGGCCCCTCCCCGAAAAAACGTCGAGCCGCACCGCGTCCCCGTGAGGGGCGCGGCGCGGCCCGAGCCGGGTCCCGTGGCCGGACGGGGTCAGATGCCCACGTTGAAGCCCAGGGTCACCTTGTTCTCCTTGGCGTTCGACTCCTCCTCGTCGAGGGCCGAGAACTCGGCCGAGATGCTGATGTTCGGCAGAATGTAGTACGACACGTTGGCCACCTCCAAGGTGTCCGTGCCCGGGGTCGAGACCCCGCCCACCTTGGTGTCCTGCATCTCGTAGCGGCCGGTAACGAGCACCTGTCTTGCGGCCGGCACCACCACCTCCGCCAGGAAGTTGGTCCGCTTGTCGTCGGTCACCCCGTCGACGTTGTCCTGGGTGTAGTAGCCCAGCATGAGGTTCGGCGGGCCGCCGTGCGGGTCGGCGTTGACCTCCCACTGGGTGTGGGTGCCGTCCGCCGCCGGACTGCTGCCCGCCTGGGCCGCGTACAGCCGCGCGCCCACGGTCTGCCCCGCCACGCTGTAGGTGGCCCAACCGTAGCCGCCGCGCAGGTTGTTGCTCACGCCGGACACGCCCACCATCTCGTCGTCGCCGAATCCGACCGCGTACCGCAGGTCGCCCGCCATGCCGTTCGCCTCAATGCCCGTGTGGTCGAGGGTGACCGGCGACAGGTAGTCGGCAAAGGTGGTGCGGCGCGGGGAGGAGAGGTACATGAAGTCGTTGTCCATCACCCCCGCCTTCAGGTTCAGGCGGCTGTCCGGCAGCAGGCCGTTGAAGATCAGAAAGGTGGCCCCCGGAACAGCCGTGGACACGTCCACCGTGTCAGCGCCGCTGTCTGTATAGGTTTCGGTCTCGAAGCCGTAGTCGAGGTGGAACGAGACCGTGGGCCCCAGGGTGCCGGCCGCGGCGAAGTCCAGGGCCCGGCGGTCGGCCGTCCCCGTGGTGCCGGCGGTGCCCTGGTCCGCGCGCTCGTAAGTCAGGGCCACCATGCCCGACATGGGGACGTCCGTCTGATCCCACACGTAGGTTCCCTCCTGGTCGGGCAAACGGTAGCCCCGCTGCTTGAAGGCCATGCCGAACTCGTTCGGCTTGGGGAACTGGACGTGGCAGGTGGTGCACGGCTGATGGGTAGCCCGGGCGAAGGAGGGCATGGCCCGGGCGGGCGTCGCCCACAATGCCAGCAGGGCGCACCCGACCAGCGTCAACGCAACCGATCGAACGATTTTCATGTTTCTCCTCCTCTCTCCCATTCCGCGACAAGAAACCTCCCGGGACACCGTATCAGTCGGTTGTGGCGGCAACCGTTGGAGGAAATTCGTCGAACTCGGGCGGGACCGGGCAGTCGGTGACGGCCCTCGCCGCCGCGCGGTGCGCGGCGGCGCGCGCCAAAGGCGGGGTCCCGTCCGAGGGCAGCCGTGGTGAGAAACGTCATCCCCTTCCCCTGCCCGATGTCGGCTTGGCGACCGGGGGCGGAGCCCGGGGTGCAGGACACGGGAGGAGGCCACGGCATGCCGGAACCGGCACGCGTCCTTCTCCCGCGCGGGTGGTGCCCAAGCGGGCCGACTGCCGGGCGGCGCGCTGCGACCGGCTCTTTCCCCCGCCGGCGCCGGGCGATCCCGCCGGGAGCGCGGTGCGGTCCGAGCCGGGCGACGCCTTCGCCCTCAAGCCGGCAGGCAGGGCCACGGGCTGAACGCCCCGCGGCCGACGGGGCCCCCCGAGGGGCTCACGGTGCCCGGCCAACTGTCCGAAACCGGAATGATGGATTAAGGTTAGGCAATTCTCCGGGCCCGGCAGCGGGCTCGAAGGCGGGAACTCTCAGGCGGGAGCATCAGATGGGAATCAAGCGGGCGGGTGTCTGCGTGCTCGGCGTGTTGCTGCTGGCGACGCCGGGCTGGGCCTGGGCCGGCGGCGAGCCGATTCCGGGGCGCTTCGTGGTCCTCTTTCAGGGGGGGGCGGACGCCGCCGCGGCGGCCGCGGCGCTGGCGCGGGACCACGGGGTCCGGGTGCGCCAAGTCTTCCGGCACGGCGCGAGCGGCATGGCCGTCGAGGTGACTCCCGGGCGTGACCTGGCGGCCCTGGCCGCCGACCCCCGGGTGGCCGCCGTGGGGCCCGACCGCGTCCTCGAGGCCGTCGGCGAGACCGTGCCCAAGGGGATCGACCGGGTCGACGCGGCGCCGGGGGAGCGTCCCAACGACGGGACCGGCGTGCGGGTGGCGGTGGTGGACACCGGCATCGACTCCGGCCACGAGGACCTGGCGGGGGCCGTGGACGCCGCCGCCAGCGTGGACTGCACGGGCGACGCCGGCGCCTGCGTGCCCGGCGGGCAGGACGACAACGGCCACGGCACCTTCGTCTCCGGCATCGTCGGCGCCACCGCCGGCAACGGCCTCGATACCGTGGGCGCGGCCCCGCAGATCACCCTGGTGGCCGTCAAGGTGCTCGACGCCTCCGGCAGCGGGGCCTTCTCCGACGTCGCCGCCGGCCTCGACCACCTGACGGGCCTCGCCGCCGGGAGCGGCGCCGTGCAGGTGGCCAACATGTCACTCGGCGCCTACTGCGCCGTGTGCACCGACGATTCGACGGATCCGGCGGTCGTCCTCGTCCACGACGCCGTCCGGGCCCTCGTGGCCGCCGGCACGACGGTGGTGGTGGCGGCCGGCAACGACGGCCAGGACGCCGCGAACGCCATTCCCGCCAGCTTCGACGAGGTGGTCACCGTCTCGGCCCTCGCGGACTGGGACGGCCAGCCCGGCGGCAACGGCCCCACCTACATCGTCACCGGCATGGGCAAGGTGAAGGACGACTCCTTCGCCAGGTTCAGCAACTACGGGAGCGACATCGACGTGATCGGGCCCGGGCTGTTCGAGCTGTCCCTGGCCCTGGGCGGCGGCACCGCCGAGGGCTCGGGCACCAGCTTCGCGGCACCCCACGCCACGGGCGTCGCGGCCCTGTTCGTGCGCGACCGCTGGGACCGCGGCGAGGCCACCCCGGACCCGGCCGCCGTGCGCTGGGCCCTCATCCAGACGGGGCAGTGCGCCCAGGGATCGGCCACGGCCATGTTCGGGGGCACCGGCTGCTCCGCGACCTGGCCCGGCGACCCGGACGGCGTCGGCGAGCCCATCGTCAACGCCGCCAACCTGCCGGCCTTCGACCCGGCCCTCACCGAGCCCGCCCCGGCGCCCGGCGGGGGCGGCGGCGGTGGGGGCGGCAAGGGCGGTGGGAGGGGGAACCACGGCCACTAGCGCCGGGCCGAAGCACCGGCGGCCCTACGACACCGACACGTGGAACAGGGCGCCGATGCCGTAGGTGGCCGCGGCCGCGGCGGCGCCGATGCCGAGCATGCGCAGGCCGCCGTGCAGTGCCCCGCGGCCGGTGAAGATGCTCAGGGCGCAGCCCACCCCGAACAGGGCCGCGCCGGCCAGGACGCCCGCCGCGAGGACCCGGTCCGCGCCCCACCGGAGCAGGAACGGCAGCAGCGGCACCGTGCCCCCCACGGCGAAGGCCGCGAAGGAGTACAGGGCGGCGCCCCAGGGGGAGCCCAGGTCGTCCGGGTTGAGGCCCAGCTCCTCCCGCGCCAGGGAGTCCAGGGCCCGCTCCGGGTCCCGCACCAGCTTCAGGGTCATGGCCCGGGCCGCCGCCATGTCCATGCCCCGGGCGGCGTAGATGAGGGCCAGCTCCTCCGCCTCCTCCTCCGGGTAGACGTCCAGCTCCTCCCGCTCCTGGGCGATCTGGTGCTCGAACATCTCCCGCTGGGAGCGCATCGACACGTACTCTCCGGCCGCCATGGAGAAGGCCCCCGCCAGCAGGCCGGCGACGCCGGTGAGCAGGATCGTGCGGGGGTCGGCCGCCGCCCCGGCCACGCCCATGATGAGGGAGGTGTTGGACAGCAGCCCGTCGTTCACGCCGAACACCGCCGCCCGCAGCGTGCCCCCCTGGCCGCCCCGGTGGCGGCCCCCCACCTCGCCCACCGAGGTGGGCATGGCGTGGCCGGTCTCCGGCGGGGCCGCCTGGTACACAGACAGCCCCCGCACCTTCATGGCCGCCAGGGCCGGCAGCAGGGCGCGGGGCCCCAACCGCCGCACCAGGGCCGCCACCACCCGGGCCCTGAAGGGCGGCACGAACGGCGGCGGCCCCTCCGGCAGCTCGGCCTCGATCAGCCCCGCCTGGCGCTCGGCCGCCCCGGCCAGGTCGCGGAACAGTCGGGCCTTGGCCGGGTCGCGCTCGGCCCGGGCCACCACCTCGTAGAGCCAGACCGAGACCATCTCCTCGTGCCAGCGCGCCGCCGGAGACGCCTCCTTATTCTCGCCCGTCATGCTCCCCTCCCCTCCCGCGTGTCCGGCGGAGCGGGGCCGTACCCCCCGCCGCCGGGCGTCTCGATGATCAGCTCGTCCCCCGCCGCCACCTCGAACCGGCACTTGCCGGGCAGGTCCTCCGGCGGGCCGCCCGCGCGCAGCAGCACGTTGCGGCCGGGCCTTCCCGCCTCGCCCCCGGCCAGCCCGAACGGCGCCACCGTGCGGCGCTCGCACAGCAGGGACACCGACAGGGGTTTCAGGAACCTCAGGTGCCGCACCAGTCCGTCGCCGCCGTGCCAGCGGCCCCTTCCCCCGGAGCCCGGCCGGAAGCCGAAGCGCACCAGGCGCACCGGGTAGCGGGTCTCGAGCACCTCGGGGTCGGTGATGCGGGTGTTGGTCATGTGGGTGTGGACGCCCGACGCCCCGTCGAAGCCGTCCGCCCCCTGCCACGGCCCACCCGCCCCCGCGCCCCCGGCGATGGTTTCGTAGTAGGCGAAGGCCCTGCCCGTTCCTTGGGTGGAGTCTCCGCCGCTTCCGCGCGCAGCGCGGCAGGCGACTCCGGTCCCGAGCGTCCTCGGGCCGAAGGTGACGTTGTTCATGGTCCCCTGGCTCGCGGCGGCCCGCCCCACGGCCCCCAGCAGCACGTCCACCACCCGGGTGCTGGTCTCCACGTTGCCTGCCGCCACCGCCGCCCCCGGCGCCGGGTTCAGGACCGAGCCCGGGGGCAGCACCAGGTCCACCGGCTCCAGGCAGCCGGCGTTGAGCGGGATCGGCTCGGCCACCAGGGTGCGCAGGACGTAGATCACGGCCGCCTTCACCACGGCGGGCGGGGCGTTCAGGTTGCCCGCCACCTGGGGGCCGGTGCCGGTGAAGTCCACCCGCATGCGCTCGCCGGCCACCGTCAAGGTCACCTGGATCGGGGTGCCGTCGTCCAGCCGGTCCGCGAAGCGGTGTTCCCCGTCCGGCAGGCGCCCGATGGCGGCGGCCACCCGGCCCCGGGCGGTGGCCTGGACGTGGCCCATGTAGGCCGCCACGGTCTCCAGGCCGTAGCGCGCCACCATCCCCTCCAGCAGGCGGGCCCCGTGGCGGCCCGCGGCCACCTGGGCCTTCAGGTCGGCGATGTTGTCGTCGGGGCCCCGGGCGGGCCACGGCCCGGCCCTGAGCCGTTCGCGGATCGCCTCCTCCAGAAAACGCCCACCCCGCACCAGGGGCTCGGCCGACAGGACGATGCCCTCCTCCGCCAGGCTCGTGGAGGCGGGCGGCATGGAGCCGGGGGTGACGCCCCCCACGTCGGCGTGGTGGCCGCGGGAGGCGACGAAGAAGCGCAGCGTACCTCCCGCGAACACCGGTGTGACCACCGTGACGTCCGGCAGGTGGGAGCCGCCCCGGGCCGGGTCGTTGGTGACGAAGGCGTCCCCCTCGGCCGGGTCCGGGTGGGCCGCCCGCACGGCCCGCACGCTCTCCCCCATGGCCCCCAGGTGGACCGGGATGTGGGGGGCGTTGGCCACCAGGCCGCCGCCCGAGTCGAACACGGCGCAGGAGAAGTCGAGCCGCTCCTTGATGTTGGTGGAGACCGCGGAGGCCCTCAGGACCTGCCCCATCTGCTCGGCGATGGACATGAACAGGTTGCCCATGATCTCCAGGTGCACCGGGTCGGCCTCGGTGCCGGGGCGGGGCCCGGCGGGGGCGTCCCGCCCCGCGTCGCCGAGCACCAGCACCCCCGCCGGGTCCACCCGCAGGGCGAACCCCGGCGCCACCAGCACGGTGCCGGTCGGCTCCAGCACCAGGCACGGCCCTTCCAGGCGCGCCCCCGGCCCCAGCGCCTCCCGAGCATGGACCGGCACGTCCGGGTGCAGGCGCCCCTCCAGCCACACCGGCGCCGTCCGCAGGGGCTCGGGCGATTCGGACACGGGGGCGGGGGGTGCGGGCAACGCGGGCACCTCGCCCCGGCCGGTGACCTCCACCCGCACCTGCACCACCTCCACGGGGCACCCCTCGCGCACGTGGCCGAAGCGGGTCCGGTGCAGGCGGGCGAAGGCGGCCGGCCAGTCGCCGTCGTCGGGCTCGGCCACCGTCAGGGGCGCCTCGCTGCCCCGGTAGCGCAGGTCCAGGCGCCGCGCCACGGCGATCCGGTCGCCGCGATAGCCCTGGGCCCGGATGCCGTCCCGTCCGGCTGCCTCCAGGTGCTGGAACACCGGCGTGAGGGTGCCGTCCGCCAGGGCCCCCTCCAGGTCCGCGAAGCCCCCCGGCGCCTCGCCGTTCCAGGCAATGTCGGCCAGGCCCATCCCCAGGGCCGAGAGGACCCCCGCCAGGGGGTGCAGCAGAACCGTGCGGATCCCCAGGCGCCGGGCGATGGCGCAGGCGTGCTGGCCGCCGGCGCCGCCGAACACCACCAGGGGGTAGTCGCGCGGGTCCACCCCCTTGGCCACGGAGATCTCGCGGATCGCCTGGGCCATGTTGGCGTCGGCGACGGAGAGCAGGCCCTCGGCCACCTGCTCCGGGGTCATGAGGGTGCCGTCCCGCGACACCCGCGCCGCCAGGGCCGCGAGCCGCTCCCGCACCGGCTCGACGGCGAGGGGGAAGGGAAACCGGTCCGGCGGCAGCCGTCCCAAGGCCACGTTCAGGTCGGTCACGGTCAGCTCGGCCGCCTTCGGGCGCCCGTCGGCATCCGTCCGGCCGTAGCACACCGGCCCCGGGTCGGCCCCGGCGCTCTCCGGCCCCACGGTGAAGCGGAAGCCGTCGTAGCGGCAGATGGAGCCGCCCCCGGCGGCCACGGTGTGGATCGCCAGCATGGGGGCCCGCACCCGCACACCGGCGGTGGTGGTCTCGTATACGCGCTCGAAGCCCCCGGCCCTTTCCCCGTCGTAGCGCGACACGTCGGTGGAGGTGCCCCCCATGTCGAAGCCGATGGCCCGGGTGAAGCCGCACGCCCCGGCCACGTGGGTCGCCGCCACCACGCCCCCGGCGGGGCCCGACAGGATCGCGTTGTGGCCCCGGAACGCCTCGGCGGCCGTCAGGCCGCCCGACGACTGCATGAGCAGCAGGCGGCTGCCCGGCAATTCGGCCCCGAGGGTCCCCACGTAGTCCCGGATCAGGGGCGACAGGTAGGCGTCCACGCAAGTGGTGTCGCCCCGCCCGGTCAGGCCGATGGCGGGCGCCACCTCGTGGGAGGCCGACACCCAGTCGAACTCCGCCTCCCGCGCCAGGGCCGCCACCCGGGCCTCGTGGGCCGGGTGGGCGAAGCCGTGCAGGCAGACCACCGCCAGGGAGGTGAAGCCCCGCGCCTTCAATTCCGCCAGGGCCGCCCGCACGGCTTCCGGGTCGGGCGCCTCCAGCACGGCGCCGTCGGCGGCGACCCGTTCGTCCACCTCGGCCACGGCGGCGTGCAGGGTGCCGGGCTTACGGATGTCCAGGGTGAAGATCTCGGGGCGGGCCTGGGTACCGATGGCGAGGGCGTCGGCGAAGCCCCGGGTGATGGCCAGGGCCGTGGGGGCCCCTTTTCGCTCCAGCAGGGCGTTGGTGGCGACGGTGGTGCCCATCCGCACCCGGCACGGCGGGATCGGCGCATGCTCCGCCAGCCCCAGCACCTTCCGGATCGCCTCCAGGGGGGCCCGGTCGCCGGAGAGCACCTTGACCACCCGCAGACCGCCGTCCGGCCCCAGGCCGATGCAGTCGGTGAAGGTGCCCCCCCGGTCGATCCAGAACTCCCAGCGCGCCCCGTCCATGGCGGTCATGGTACCCGAGGCCCCGCCGGGGCCGCTGGCAACGCCCCGCCCCGCGCGCTATGGTGGAGGGGACCCGTCACCACGCCGGCATGGGGGACCCGCCATGGCGTTCACGATCGGCTCGTTCAACGTCGAGAACCTGTTCGGCCGCGCCCGCGTGCTGAACCTCGCCAGCCACACGGACATCGGCGACAAGCTGACCACGATCGGCCGGCTCCAGCAGGAGTTGGAGAAGCCGGTGTACGACCACGCGGCGATCATCAAGCACTACAAGCAGGTGAAGGACTACGTCTCCTTCAACCTCATGCGCAAGGCCCCCGGTGTCGGCCGCTACCTGATCTACTGGAGCAAGAAGGCCAAGAAGTACAAGGTGGCAGCCAAGGGCCCGGACGAGTGGTACGGCTTCGTGACGTTCAAGCGCGACAAGTTCGACGACAGGACCGCGAAGAACACCGCACGGGTGATCAGGGACATCAAGGCCGACGTGCTGTGCGTCATCGAGGCGGAGGACCGCCCCGCCCTCGACCACTTCAACTCGGACCGGCTGAACCGCCGCTACCCCCGCAGCGTCCTGATCGACGGCAACGACCCCCGGGGCATCGACGTGGGGCTTTACAGCAAGCGCCCCCTGGGGCGGATCCGCACCCATATCTTCGAGGGCACGGCCAAGAGCCCCACCTTCCCGCGGGACTGCCTGGAGGTGGAGGTGCTGATGGAGGACGGCTCGTCCCTGTTCGTCCTGGTGAACCACTTCACCAGCAAGTCCAGCTCCAACAGCGACAGCGCCGGCCGCCGCAAGCGCCAGGCCACGCGGGTGGCCGAGATCCTGGGGGAGCACTACGACCTGGCACATGACCGGGTGGTGGTGGCCGGGGACTTCAACGACACCCCCGACAGTGCCGCCCTGAAGCCGCTGCTGAAGGTGCCCGGGCTGCACGACGTCCTGGCCAGTCAGTTCCCCAAGCCCGCGGACCGGTGGACCTACCACTACAAGAAGAACGAGCAGATCGACTTCATCCTGGTGTCCAAACCCCTGCTCGACAAGCTGGACGAGGCCGGCGTGGAGCGGCGCGGTATCGCCAGGGTGGACACCTACACGAACGGCGCCGTGAAGCCGTACAAGGAGGTCACCGACTGGCGCAACGCGGCCTCGGACCACGCCGCCGTCTGGGCCCGGTTCAACGTCTGACAGCCCGGCCCGCGCCCCGCTACAATGGCCGTCGTCCGCCCCGTGCCGGGCGGGTGCCCGCGTTTCGGCCATGCACCGCCTTTTCGTCGCCATCGACTTCCCCGACCGCGTGCGGGAGCAGCTCGCCCTCCTGTGCTTCGGTCTGCCGGACGCCCGCTGGACGCCCACCGAGCAGCTGCACCTGACGGTGCGCTTCATCGGGGAGGTGGAGGGGTCGCGCATGCTGGACGTGCGGGAGGCCCTGGAGGCCGTGCGGGTGGCCCCGTTCGACATGCGCCTCAGGGGCCTGGGCCACTTCCCACCCCGGGGGCGGCCCCACGTGCTGTGGGCCGGGGTGGAGAAGAACGGCCCCCTGGCCGCCCTGCACGACAAGGTGGAGGCCGCCGTGGTCCGCACGGGCCTCCCCCCCGAAGGGCGCAACTTCGCCCCCCACGTGACCCTGGCGCGGCTCAAGGGCACGCCCCCGCGCCGGGTGGCGGACTACCTCACGGACCACGCCCTGTTCACCGCCGGGCCGTTCCCGGTGTCCGACTTCCACCTCTACTCCAGCGTCCTGACCCCCAAGGGGGCGGTCCACACCCGGGAGGCGAGCTACCCCCTGGCCGTCCCCGCCGACAAGGAGCCGGCATGAAGAGCAATCGCCCATGAAGAGCCATCGAAGAGAACTGTGGTTCGAGGTCCCCGCCCGGCGGGGCTTCGTCAACATCACCTCCCGGGTGGAGCAGGCCCTGGCCGACAGCGGGGTGCGGGAGGGCCTCGTCCTGGTCAACGCCATGCACATCACGGCCTCGGTCTTCATCAACGACGACGAGTCCGGCCTGCACCACGACTACGAGAAGTGGCTCGAGAAGCTGGCCCCCTTCAACGCCTCCGGCGACGTCTACCACCACAACCGCACCGGCGAGGACAACGCCGACGCCCACATGAAGCGCCAGGTCATGGGCCGCGAGGTGGTGGTGGCGGTCACGGACGGCCGGCTCGACTTCGGCCCCTGGGAGCAGATCTTCTACGGCGAGTTCGACGGCCGCCGGCGCAAGCGCGCCCTGGTCAAGATCATCGGCGAGTGAGCGCCGCGCCCCCCGCGCCGCCCGCCCGGCCGCTTCCTTTCCAGCTTTCGGGCGCGCCGCTATAATCGGGGCTCGACCCCCCGGAACCCCGCATGCACGCCGTCTGTCTGTCGTTCCTCATCCTCTCGGGGATGGCGGCCCTGGTCTATCAGGTGACCTGGGTGCGCCTGCTGGGCCTGTCCATGGGCTCCAGCAGCGCCTCGGTGGCGACGGTGCTGGCGGCGTTCTTCCTGGGCATGTCCCTGGGCAGCGTGATGGCGCGGCACCTGGTGCGGCCGCGCCTGCCGGCCCTGACCCCCTACGCGGCGCTGGAGGCCCTCATCGGCGTGGCGGGCCTGGCGCTGCTTCCGGCGCTGCTGCACCTGGACGCCCTGGTGGCCGCGCTGCCGGTGCTGGGGGACCGGCTGGGGGCCCGCTTCGCGGTGGCCATGACCCTGCTGGCGGTGCCCAGCGTCTGCATCGGGGCCACGTTCCCGGTCATGGCCCACGTCCTGATCCGCCACCGCGACGAGATCGGCCTGCGCCTCGGCCAGCTCTACAGCGTGAACACCCTCGGCGCGGTGCTGGGGGCGGCGCTCTCCGGTTTCGTGCTGATCCCCGCCCTGGGGCTGGACGGGGCGGTGTACGTGGCGGCGGGCGCCAACTTCGCGATCGTCCTGGGGGCCGTGGGGCTGATGCGCTTCACCCCCCTGGGGCGGCCCGAGGGAGAGCGGCCGGACGGCGAGCACCCCGCCGGCCCCGTCCCGGCCGCCGATGCCGGCCCGCCCCCGCCCCATGCCGGGTGGGCGTTGAGCGTCCTGTTCCTGACCGGGTTCGCCTCCATCGCGGTGGAGGTGGGGTATACGAAGTACCTGGCGATCTTCGTCGGCACGACCATCTACGGCTTTTCGGCGATCCTCGCCACCTTCCTGGTGGGGATCACCCTGGGCTCGTGGCTCATCCGGCGCCGCATCGACCGCATCGGGCAGCCGCTGGCGTGGGTGGCGTGGGGCCTGGTGCTGCTGGGGGCGGGCCTCGCCCTGACCCGCTCCGGCCTGACCGTCCTGCCGGCCCTGGACGGGCTGCTGTCGAACCCGGCGCTGCCGGCGTGGGCCCTGGACCTGGCCCGCTACGGGGCCGTGTTCGCCCTGCTGGTGGTGCCCACCACCCTGTTCGGGGCCCTGTTCCCCCTCAACCTGCGGCTCTACTGCGGCGACGTGGCCGGGGTGTCGGCCCGCACGGGGCGCGGCTACGCGGTGAACACCGTGGGGGGCATCCTGGGCTCCCTCGTGGCGGGGTTCCTGCTGCTCGGCACGGCGGCTCTCATGGTGCTCGCGGCCCTGCCGCTGCTGGCGGGAATGCCGGGAGCGGCCCGCCGCGGGCTCGCGTGGGCGGCGGTCCTGGGCGCCCTGGGGGCGCTGCTGGTGCTGCCGCGCCTGGACTTCCACCCCATGATCGCCGCCCGGATCGGCCCCGAGGTCCACCGCACCTACACCTACCTGAAGGAGGGCAAGACCTCGGTCGTGACCCTGACCACCACCGGCGGGCCCCTCACCGAGCTGTCGAACAACGGCCTCAAGGAGATCGCGATCTTCACGGCCAACCCCAACCACGGCGGGGCCCTGAGCGTCCTGCTCGGGGCCGTTCCGTACCTGGTGCACGAAGCCCCCGAGAGCGCCTTCGTGGTCGGCTTCGGGGGCGGGATCACCACCTACACGCTCACCACCACGGACCTCGCGAAGATCCGCGTGGTGGAGCTGGAGCCGGTGATCGTGGACGCGGTGCGGAGCCTCCACGGGGGCACGATTCCCGCGTTGCAGGACCCCCGGGTGCGCCTCGACATCGACGACGCGCGCCACCGCCTGCTGATCGAGCCGGACTCCTACGACCTGATCCTCTCGCAACCCTCCCACCCCTGGGTGGCCGGCGCCGCCAACGTGTTCACCCGCGAGTACTACCGGCTGATCGCCTCCCGCCTGAACCCGGGGGGCCTGGCCACCCAGTGGGTGAACCTGTTCCACATGGACGCGACCACCCTGGGGTCGATCCTCAACGCCTTCTTCGACGTGTTCCCCGAAGGCGCGGTGTTCGGCCTCCTGGGGGAGGACGTGGGCGCCCTGCTGCTGGTGGGCTCCGACACGCCCCTGTCGTTCGACACCGGCCGCATGGCCCGCCGCCTGGAGCTCCCCTCCCTGGCCCGGGGCCAGATCCCCGACCTGGTGCCGACCCCCAACGACCTGTTCAAGTACTACCTCCTGTCCCGGGACGAGGCCCTGGCGCTGGCGCCGGGCGCGCCCCGCAACACCGACACCAACATCCTGTGCGAGGTGCGACTGGCGCGCCTGCGACAGACGCCCGTGGGCGCCGAGAACCCGTTCGAGGCCGTGGCGGCCCACGCCGGCTACGACATCGCGCCCTTCCTGGATGCGCCCCGCGCCCCGGCCCTGTACCGCTTCGCCACCAACTTCCTGGCCCAGGGCCAGTTCACGATGGCCGCGCGGGCCGAGGCGCGGCTGGCGGCGATCGACCCCGTCCGGGGCCGCTGGCTCCGGCACGAGCGTCTGGTCGAGTCCTACTACTACCCGGAGGCCACGGCGCTCTACGCCCGCCACGACGACTGGCCCGACGCCGCCCGCTACGGCCAGGCCGTGGTCTTCATGGAGGTGGGCCGCCTGGCCGAGGCCCGGGCGGCCGTGGCGGGGATCGGCGACGCCGGGCTGCGCCGCCTGGGGGAGATACGGCTGCTGTTCGCCGCCAAGCGCTGGGACGAGCTGGCGGCGTTCCCGTCCCGCACGCCCGCCGAGCGCGCCTGGCAGCTCGTGGGCGTGTTCCGGACCGCGCCGGGGGCGGCCGCCGCCGAGCTGGTGGAGCTGGACCGCCGGCACTTCGACCTGCTGGGGCTCCCCCAACTGCGCCTGCTGGCCCGCTACCAGCGGGACCACCCCGGCTTCGCCGCCGGGCGGTTCGACGCTTACGGCCGTCTGCTGAAGGCGAGCTACGCCGAGGGCAACCGGCTCGCCACGCTGGCGCGCGAGGCCAAGCGGGACGGGCAGCTGGCGCGGGCCCGCTTCCTGCTGGCCCGGTTCGAGCAGGTGATCGATCCCGGCTCCGGCTTCGGCCGCCGCGTGCGCCGGGAGATCCTCGCCGGAAAGGGCTGACGCCCCCCCGTGACCCGACCCCCGCAGTCGCCCGGCCGACCCGTCCTGGTCACCGGCTGCTCCACCGGCATCGGCCGGTGCGCGGCAGGGATGCTGGCGGAGCGGGGCTACCGGGTGTTCGCCGCCGCGCGCCGCGCCGAGGACGTCGCGGCCCTGGCGGAGGCGGGCCACGAGGCGGTGCCCCTGGACCTGGCCGACCCCGCCTCGGTGGCCGCCGCTGTGGAGACGGTCCTGGGCGCCACGGGGGGGCGCCTGTACGGCCTGTTCAACAACGCCGCCTACGGCCAGCCCGGCGCCCTGGAGGACCTGGACCGGGAGGCGCTCAAGGCCCAGTTCGAGGTGAACCTGTTCGGCACCCTGGACCTCACCGCCCGGGTGCTGCCGGCCATGCGCGCCGCCGGCGCGGGGCGCGTCGTGATGAACGGCTCCGTGCTGGGCCGGGTGGTGATCCCCCTGCGGGGCGCCTACGCGGCCAGCAAGCACGCCCTGGAAGCGGCCGCCGACGCCCTCCGGATGGAGCTGGCGGGCAGCGGGGTGTGGGTCAGCCTGATCCAGACCGGCCCGGTGCGCACCGCCTTCCGCGCCAACGCCCGGGCCGCCTGGGCGCGGCACGTGCGGGCCGAGGAGAGCGCCCACCGGGAGACCTACCGCCGCCTGGCGGAGAGCCCCGCCGGCCGGGGCGAGGCACCGGCCTTCTCCGTGCCCCCGGAGGCCGTGGTGCGGGCCCTGCTGCACGCCCTGGAGGCGCGCCGTCCCCGGGCCCGCTACCGGGTCGGGATGCCCGCCCGGGCCCTGGTGCTGCTCCAGGGCCTCCTGCCCGACCGGCTCCTGGACCGCGTGCTGCGGGCCATGGGCTGACGGGGGCCACCCCTCCGCGCCTCGCGACGGGCATGGGCGGGGCGCAGTGGCCGCCCCCCGGCCGGCCGCCCCGGGGAAACCTGCGCGGACCTCGCGGGGGTCCGCGACCCCTAGGCCGGGGCGGCGGTCGTGTGGGGGATGTGGACCCGGGCGAGGAAGCCCCCCAAGTCCTCGGAGCGGCCGAAGCGCAGCTCGCCCCCGTAGGAGGCCGCCACGTCCCGGGCGATGGAGAGCCCCAGGCCGTGGCCCGGGGCCGCCTCGTCCACCCGCACGCCGCGCTGGGCCAGCCGCTCCAGGTCGGCGTCGGAGCAGCCGGGGCCGTCGTCCTCCACCGAGAGGGTCAGCCCGTCCTCGTCGGTCACGGTCACCCGCACGGTGCTCCGGGCCCACTTGCAGGCGTTGTCGAGCAGGTTGCCGAACAGCTCCAGCATGTCCTCCTGGTCGCCGGGAAAGTCGGCCCCCTCCGGCAGGCGCACCTGGATATCCAGGCCCTTGTCGCCGTACATGCGCGACAGGGCGTTCACCAGCGGCTCCAGGCCCGGTGCCAGCTCGACCCGCGCCCCGGGGCGGGCCATGCCCGCCAGGCGGGCGCGCTTGAGCTCCCGCTCGATCAGGCCGCGCAGCTTGTCGGTCTCCTCCGCCACGGTGCGGCGCACCTCCGGCAGGGCGTCCAGGTCGTGGCGGTCCGCCACCTGGGCCAGGAGGGTCAGGGGGGTCTTCAGGGCGTGGGCCAGGTTCCCCAGGGCCGCCCGGGAGCGCTCCACCCGCCGGCCCATGGCGGCCAGCAGGCGGTTGACCTCCTGCACCAGGGGGCGCACCTCGTCGGGCACGGTCTCCCGCAGGCGGTCCACGGTGCCCCGCTCCAGGTCCGCCATGTCCTGCCGCACCAGGGCCAGGGGTCTCAAGGTGGCCCCCACGATGCGACGCTGGACGCCGATCAGCAGCACCAGGGCGGCCGCCAGCACCACGGCGAAGCCCAGCTGGAAGGACCGCGCGTCGCGCTGGGTGTGGGACAGGTCCTCGGCCACCACCACCCGCACCTCGGCGCCGTTCTTGACGTAGCGGCGCGACAGCACCAGCAGGGTCTGGTCCGCCGGCCCCGGCATGCGGGCCCGGGGCGGCAGGGTGGCGGGGTCCAGGTCCAGGTTCTCGTCCCACAGGGAGCGGGACCGGAACCGCACCCCCTCGGTCTCCACGACGAAGTAGTGGCCCGAGAACGGCCGCTCGAAGATGGAGTCCAGGCGCGTGACCTCCAGGGACGCGCCGCGCCCCGGGGCCACCTGGAGGGCGACCACGATGTTGTCGGCGTCGTGCCCCAGGCGGGTGGCCATCTGGTCCTCGGTGATGCGGCTCACCCCGAGCCCCACCACCAGCCACTGGAGCCCGAACACGATGACGAGGCTCGCCACCAAGCCCCACGAGAGCCGCCCTTTCAGGGAGCTCATGCGGGCGGCGGCTCGAAGACGTAGCCCTGGCCGCGCCGGGTCTTGATGGCGTCCTTGCCCAGCTTCTGGCGCAGGCGGTTGATGTAGACCTCGATCACGTTGCTCTCCTGGTCCGCGTCCAGGTCGTAGACGTGGTCGGTGATGCGGGCCTTGGAGAGCACGTGCCCCGGGTGCAGCATGAAGTAGCGCAGCAGGCGGAACTCCACCCCCGTCAGGCGGTGGGTCGTCTCCCCCACGCTCACCTCCTGGGTCTCCTCGTCCAGGGACGCCGCGCCGGCGACGAGGGGCCCGGCCGGGCGCCCGTGGGCGCGCCGCAGCACGGCCCCCAGGCGGGCCACCAGCTCGGGCATGTGGAAGGGCTTGCCCAGGTAGTCGTCGGCCCCGGCCGTGAACCCCTCCACCTTCTCGTGCCACTGGCCCCGGGCGGTGAGGATGATCACGGGGGTCTTGTTGCCGCGCCGCCGCCAGTTCTTGAGCACGTCCAGGCCGGCCCGGCCGGGCAGCCCCAGGTCCAGCACGATGGCGTCGTAGGGGAACTGGTCCCCCAGGATCTCCGCGGTCTGGCCGTTGGCCGCCCCGTCCACCGCGTAGCCCGCCTCGGACAGGTCGGCCTTGAGGCGCTTGAGGAGCGCCGGGTCGTCCTCCACCACCAGGACGCGCATGGGACCCTAGTCCTCCCGGGGACCGTTTTCGATCAGGCTGCCGTCGCGGGCGTCGAAGTACATCTTCCAGACCACCCCGTCCGGGTCCACGAACTCCACCTCGTAGACGTAGCGGTCCCCGTACCGCTCCAGCTCCACCTGCAGCAGGTGGCCCGGGTGGAGGGACTCCGCCGTGGCCACCACCTCCTGCAGGGGGACGATCTCGCCCGCCTCCTTCAGGGCGCGGGCCGTGTCGTGGTTCTCCCCCGCCACGGCGGGCGCCGCGGCGGCCAGCAGCACCGCCGCCAGCGCGAGCCCGACGTGGCGGAGCGGGCCCTTCCGGTATGCACCGGTGTCAGCCATCCCACCTGCCGAAGCCCGGAATCCGCACGCTGCCTTCGCTATAGTAGCCCTCCGGTGCCCGCATGTGGCAAGCCTCGCAGCGCGCGAGGCTCCCGACCTCCGGATTGTCCGCCACCATCCGGGGTGCGAGGTCGGCGTGCTTGCGCCGGATGAGGGGCAGGGTGCTGATCCGCATCGGCACCGCGTCCGGCGGGAGGGTGCGGGCGATCTGCACCGAGCGGAGCTCCCGGGCCCGGTCGGCGGCGTTCGCCGCCAGGTAGGCCGTGAGGGCGTCCCGGGTGGCGCCGGGCAGCGACGCGTCGTCGCCGAAGTGGTCCGAGAGGCCGCCCATCACGCGCCGCCAGCCGCGCGCCGGCAGCAGGCCGGGGGGATAGGCGAAGTGGCAGGCCCCGCACTCCTCCCGGTAGGCTGCGTCCGTCACCGGGGCGACGTCGGGCCCGCGCCGGAAGCGCTCGGCGCCCGCGTCCGCCCGCACCGCCCCCAGGCCCCCCAGGAGGAGCGCCAGGCCCAGGGCGGTGGCCGCCCAGTGGCGCGGTCGCATGGCGGTGGGGTCGGGCACGGCCGCCTCCGGTTACGCCGCCTCGGCCAGGGCCGGGGCCTCGGGCTCCCGGACCGGCTTGCGGCCGGTGATCATGGCCTTGATGAGGTTCTCCCGGTGCAGCAGGCTGCTGAACAGCACGCCGCCCACGTGCAGGCCCACCAGGGTCAGGGTGAACCCGGCCAGGAACTCGTGGACCTCCTCCAGGGCGTCCTCGAATCCGGCGTAGGGGGCCATGGCCGCGGCCAGGGGCCCGGCCTGTTCCCCGGCGCCGTACAGCATCACCCCGGTCAGCCCCGTGGCGGTGAGGGAGGCCAGCAGGGCCAGGATCATCACCGCCGCCACCGGGTTGTGGCCCACCGTGGCGGGGGCCTTCAGGCGGACCATGTCCTTCAGGTAAGCCAGCACCGTCCGGGGGCCCCTCACGAAGCGGGTGAAGCGGGCGTGCCGGGTGCCGATCACACCCCACACGAGGCGCACCGCCACCAGGGCCAGCAGGGTGTAGCCGACGCCCGCGTGCAGGCGGGTGAAGTCGTCCTCCGAGGTGGCCCAGGCCAGGGCGAAGCCCCCCGCCACCCCCCAGTGGAACATCCGCACCAGCGGGTCCCAGACCTTGATGTACCCCTCGCGGCGCATGTGCTGGTCTCCTTCGTCTCCAAGGTCCCGGGTGTGTCGGGACCGGTTTCGGCGGCCGCCCCGGGGGCGGCCGCGGGGGCCTTCCGTGGCCCCGGCGTCGGGGCCATTTCCGTGGCCCCTGACAGAAGGCTATCAAGCGGATCTGAAACGAAGCTGAAACACGCGCCACTTTCCTGCAACGTCCGGCGGGCCGTCCGGCCGCCCGCGCCCCGTTTGCACCCGGCGCCCCCCCCGTGGTGAAATGCGGCCCGCATCACCGGACGGCGGCCCGCCCATGCTCTGGATCAAGGCGTTTCACATCGTGTTCGTGGTGGCCTGGTTCGCCGGGCTGTTCTACCTGCCCCGCATCTTCGTCTACCACGCCGGGCACCCTTCGGGGCCGGTCCACGACCAGCTGTGCGTAATGGAGCGCAAGCTCTACCGCCTGATCATGCACCCGGCGATGGTCCTCACCCTCGCCCTGGGGGCCTGGCTCACCGCCCTGGAGTGGGCCTACCTGAGGGGCGCCGGCTGGTTCTGGGTCAAGCTTGCCCTGGTGGCCGGGCTGCTGGCCTACCACGTCCACTGCGGCCGCCTGGTGCGCACCTTCGCCGCCGGCGCCAACACCCGGCCCCACACCTTCTACCGGGTCTACAACGAGCTGCCGACCCTGGTCCTGGTGGCGGTGGTGGTCCTGGTGGTGGTGCGGCCCTTCTGAGCGCGCGCCGGCCGTGACGCCGCACGAGGGGAGGCACGGCCGCGGGACGCGCGGGGGCCGGGGCGGACGCCGGGGGGCCCGCCGCCCCAGGGTCCGGCGCCGCGCCGTGCGGCGCCACGGCTTCCTGTGGGGCGTGACCCGCGTCCTGGGGGCCTGCCTCATGGCCGCCATGGTGCTGGCCGCCGTCGGCACCGGCTACCAGCGCCTGGCGGCGGAGCGGGACGCGCGCCGCCACCCCCCGCCCGGCCGGATGGTGACGGTGCTGGGCCACCCCATGCACCTGGACTGCCGGGGCGAGGGCGAGCCCACCGTGATCCTGGACGGCGGCCTGGGGGAGTGGTCGCTGCACTGGCGGGCGGTGCAGGCGCGCCTGGCCGAGACCACCCGCACCTGCGCCTACGACCGCCCGGGCTACGGCTGGTCCGCCCCGGGACCGCCGCCGCGGGACGGCCGCCAGCGGGCCGAGGAGCTGCACCTGCTGCTCAAGAACGGTGAAGTCGTGCCCCCCTACGTGCTGGTGGGGCACGGCACGGCGGGCTTCCACCTGCGGGCCTACGCCGCGGCCCACCCGGAGTGGGTGCAGGGCCTGGCCCTGGTGGACACGGTGCCGGCCGACGCGGCCGAGCTCTACGAGCGGATCACCGCGCCCGTGCTGCAGCGCCTGCGCCAGGCCATGCCCGCGGCCCAGTTCGGCCTACTGCGCTTCACGGGCCCGCCCCCGGGCCTGGGGCCCCGGCCGCCGGGCCCCGGCTACCGCCGCCAGGCCGTCCGGCCCGCCTTCTACGAGACCTACCTGGAGGAGGCCGGCCACCTGCTGGAGGACGCCGACCGGGCCGCGGCCATCCCCCTCTCCCCCGGCCTGCCCCTGACCGTGGTCGCCAACGACGCGCCCTTAAGCCCCAAGGCCCGTGTCCCCCAGGGCCTTGCCGCGGCCCAGTACGACCGCGCCTGGGCCCGCAGCCAGGACCGCCTGGCGGCCCTGTCGGTACGCGCCGAGCGGGTGGCCCTAGACGCCCCCGGGGCCAACCTGCTGCTGGCCGACCCGGGCGCGGTGGCGGCGGCGGTGGAGCGCCTGGTCGCCACCGCCCGGCGCGCCCCTTAAGGCGGGTCCGCGGTCCCGCCGTCGCTGGGCAGGGGCGGCAGGGCCATGTCGGTGAGCTCGGCGGTCACCCGCCCGACGGGGACCTTCACGCTCACCTGCACCGGCACGTGGCGGGCGTCGTCGGTGATCCACAGGCGGGCGTCGCCCTCGTCCAGGAACACCCCCTCGAAGCGGATCTCGGCCCACACCCGCAAGGTGTCGAAGCGCCCGGCGGGCACCAGCACCTCCTCGCGCTGCTCCACGTGCACCCGCAGCCGGGTGTTGTGCTTGCCGTCGTTCAGGTCGATGGCCACCGTGCGCCCCGGCTCCAGCCCGTCCAGGCTGCGGAAGTGGTACAGCACCGACAGCACGTCCTGCACCCGGGGCGGGGTCTTCATGGTGACCGGGTCGCGCCCCTTCCACTGGGTGGTGGCGGTCTGCTTCGCCTGGTCATAGAGGATCGTCCGGACCCGCTCGCGGCGGCCGTGGTGCTGGGCGATGTCGGTGCGGCGGGGCAGCCTCGTCTCGGGGTCCAGCTCGCTGACCACCCGGTCCTGGATCGGATAGACGTGGGACACGGCCCGGTTGGAGCGGGTCAGGGAAACGAGCCAAAGCACGGGGTCCCCGTCCTGCCCCTTCCCCGCCACCACGCTCATGGTGGAGTTCCCCGCGGGCACCCCCGCCCACGACAGGCTGTACGACAGGAACTCCCCCGCGGCATAGGCGGGGCGCGGCACCCCCAGGTTGGTGGGTACCTCGGCCTCCGCCTCGGCGCCGGCCACCGGGCCGGGAGCGGCCAGGAGCAGGGCCAGGGCGGCGGTGGCGGCCGGGGCCCGGGCACCGATCGCGGGGCGCCGGGAAGGGGCGGCCGGGCCCGGGAAGGGGGCGCGGGGCGGGGGCCTCATGGGCCGGTATCATTTCCCGCGGCGGCCCGGCCGTCAACCCGGGGCCCCGCCCGGTGCGGCATCGGCGGGGGCCGGTGTGCTACATTCCCCGGCACGCGCCGGAGCCGGCATCCCCGCCGGGGGCGCGCCCCGACCATGCCCGGAGCCGCATCCGTGCCCGCATCCGACCCGTCCCCTTCCGTGACCGTCACCCCCCTGGGCGGCCTGGGGGAGGTGGGGATGAACCTCATGGTCTACGGGTGCGCCGACACCCTCATCGTGGTGGACTGCGGGGTGCTCTTCCCCACCGCCGACATGCCGGGGGTGGACCTGGTGTTCCCCGACCTGACCCACCTGGCCGAGCACCGCGACCGGGTGAAGGCCGTGTTCCTCACCCACGGCCACGAGGACCACATCGGCGCGCTCCCCTTCCTGCTGGGGGTGGTGGACGTGCCCGTGTACGGAACCCCCCTCACCCTGGCCCTGGTGCGGGAGAAGCTCAAGGAGCACGGCCTGGACACGACGGCCCGCCTGGTGCCGGTGCGGGCCGGCGAGTCGGCGAGCGTGGGGCCCTTCACCGTGGAGTACATCCGGGTCACCCACAGCATCATCGACGCCGCCGCCCTGGCCATCACCACGCCGGCGGGGGTGCTGGTCCACACCGGCGACTTCAAGATCGACCCCACCCCGGTGGACGGCGAGCTGTTCGACGCCGACCGGCTGCGGGCGTACGGCGACCGGGGCGTGCTGTGCCTGCTGTCGGACTCCACCAACGCCGAGCACGCCGGCCACACCCGCAGCGAGAGCGAGGTGGGCCGCGCCCTGGACCGGCTGTTCGGCGAGATCCCGGGGCGCGTGATCCTGGCGACCTTCTCCTCCAACATCCACCGGGTGCAGCAGGTGCTGGACGCGGCCCATGCCCACGGCAAGCGGGTGGCGGTGGTGGGCCGCAGCATGGCGCAGAACACCCGCATCGCCCGCGAGATGGGCTACCTCAAGGTGCCCGAGGGCACCGTGGTGCCCCCCGAGGCCCTGCGCGACGGCCCCGAGGAGGCGGCCGTGATCCTCACCACCGGCAGCCAGGGGGAGCCCCTCTCGGCCCTGTTCCGCATGTCCATGGGGGAGCACCGCGACGTGCACATCCAGCCGGGCGACACGGTGCTGCTGTCGTCCCGCACGATCCCGGGCAACGAGATCTCCATCGGGCGGGTGATCAACCGCCTGCACCGCCTGGGCACCCGGGTGATCCACGAGTCCGTCTCCGAGATCCACGTCTCGGGCCACGCCGCTCGCGACGAGCAGGCCCGCATGCTCGACCTGACCCGACCCCGCTACTTCGTGCCGATCCACGGCGAGTGGCGCCACATGGTGGCCCACGCCGATACGGCGCGGGCGCGGGGCGTGCCCCCCGAGCGGGTGGTGATGCTGGAGGACGGCGAGCGGGTGCGGCTGTCCGCCGCCGGGGCCGAGCGCCTCGAGCCGGTGGCCGCCGGGCGCACCTTCGTGGACGGCCACGCCGTGCACGACACGGGCCCGGTGATCCTGCGCGATCGCCAGAACTTGAGCGAAGGGGGTATTCTGGTGGTGGTGGTCGGGATCGAGATGCATACCGGGAGGGTGCTCCTGGGTCCCGAGCTCCTGAGCCGCGGCTTCGTGGGGGAGGAGGCGGCGCCCCCCCTGCTGGACCAGCTCAAGGAGGTGGCCGCCGGGGCCCTGGCCTCCCTGGACCGGGAGTCCATGTCCGACCCCGACGTGGTGCGCGTGCGGGTCCGCAACCGACTCCGCAAGCACATCGAGCGCACCCTGGGGCGCCGCCCCATCGTGATGCCCATGATCCTGGAGATGTAGGGAGAACAGATGGCGTTCGGCAAGGGGAACGAGCCGGCGGGCGGCGCCGGTGCCGCCAAGGGGCCGGAGGGGGTCCTGCTGAAGGAGGCCCTGGGCATCCTGCTGCTGGCCCTGACCGCCCTGACCACGGTGAGCCTGCTGTCCTACAGCGTGCAGGACCCGTCGTGGACCTCCAGCGGCGTGCAGCGGGTGGCCCCCGCCCCCGGCGCGCCGATGCCCGCCGCCGAGGTGCGCAACCTGGCGGGCACCGTGGGGGCGCACCTGGCCGACGGCCTGCTGCAGTTGTTCGGCGGCTGCGCCTACCTGGTGCCGGTGCTGCTGCTCGGCTTCGGCATGCTGGCCCTGAAAGGGGGCGCCTCGCGCCCCTCGTGGGTGCGCACCACGGGCTGGGTGATCTTCTTTCTGGCCGCCCCCGCCCTGATGGACCTGTGGCTCACCACCGTCTGGACCCTGGCCGACGGCCGCATCCTGTTCGGCCAGGCCGGGGGCGTGGTGGGGGACCTGATCACGGGCCTGCTGCTGCCCTACTTCGCGCCCGTGGGCACCACGATCCTGCTGGTGACCCTGTTCCTGCTCGCCGTGGTGATGGGCCCCGCCGTGACCCTGCACCGGGCCGGCGCCGCCCTGCTGGCCGCCTGGCGCGCCGCCGGGGCCCACCTGGAGGCCCGCCGCGACCTGACCCAGTCCCTGCGCCGCCGGCGCAGGGAGCGGGGCGCCAAGGCCGCCGTGCGCCGCCCCGCCTCGGCCGCCTCGCGCCCCAAGATCGTCCAGCCTGAGGAGCCGCCGCCGCCCCCGGCCCAGGAACCCCTGTCGTTCATGCGCAACACCGGCAGCTACCAGTTGCCCCCCCTGTCGCTGCTGGACGACCCGCCCCCCACCGGGCACCGGGCCTCCCACGACGAGCTGGTCGCCGCCTCCCAGGTGCTGGAGAAGAAGCTCCTGGACTACGGCGTGGAGGGCAAGGTGGACCAGGTCCACCCCGGCCCCGTGGTCACCATGTACGAGTTCGCCCCCGCCCCCGGCGTCAAGGTCAGCAAGATCGCGGGGCTCGCCGACGACCTGGCGCTGGCCATGAGCGCCACCCGGGTGCGGATCGTGGCCCCCATCCCGGGCAAGAGCGTGGTGGGCATCGAGATCCCCAACCACACCCGCGAGACCGTGGCCTTCAAGGAGCTGCTGCTGTCGCCCCAGTTCGCCCGCGGCACCCTGCGCATCCCCCTGGCCTTGGGGAAGGACATCTTCGGCGGCCCCGTGGTGGCCGACCTGGCCGAGATGCCCCACCTGCTGGTGGCCGGCTCCACGGGCTCCGGGAAGAGCGTGGGCCTCAACTCGATGATCCTCAGCATCGCCTACAGCGCCACCCCGGCGGAGGTGAAGCTGGCGATGATCGACCCCAAGATGCTGGAGCTCAGTGTCTACGACGGCATCCCCCACCTGCTCCACCCGGTCATCACCCGCCCCCGGGACGCGGTGCGGCTGCTCAACCGCATGGTCATCGAGATGATGCAGCGGTACGCCCTGATGCAGCAGGCCGGGGTGCGCAACATCGACGGCTACAACGAGCAGGTGGACCAGCCCGACTTCCGCCGCCGCGCGGAAGGCTGGCGCGAGGCCGCCCTGGAGAAGGGCGAGACGCCCCCCGAGCACCAGCGCCTGCCCTACGTGGTGGTGGTGGTGGACGAGCTGGCCGACCTGATGGCCGTCGCCGCCCGCGAGATCGAGGAGCCCATCGCGCGCCTGGCCCAGATGGCGCGGGCCGCCGGCATCCACCTGATCCTGGCCACCCAGCGCCCCTCCGTGGACGTGATCACCGGCCTGATCAAGGCCAACTTTCCGTCCCGCATCGCCTTCCAGGTCTCCTCCAAGACCGACTCCCGCACGATCCTGGACGCCAACGGCGCCGAGCAGCTCCTGGGGCGGGGCGACATGCTGTTCCTGAAGGCCGGCAGCGCGGCCCTGCGCCGCATCCACGGGGCCTTCGTGTCCGACGCCGAGGTCCACAAGGTGGTGGCCTTCATCCAGGGCGAGCAGGCCCCGGCCTACGACCCCAACCTGCTCGCCGAGGCCCGCCTGCCGCCGGAGTTGGCCGGCCCCGCAGACCGGGAGGGCGAGCCCGACGGGGACGAGCGCGACGAGACCTACGACAAGGCCATCCGCCTGGTGGCCGAGACCGGCAAGGCCTCCGCCTCCTTCCTCCAGCGCCGCATCCGGGTGGGCTACCCCCGGGCGGCCCGCATCATCGAGATGATGGAGGAGGACGGCATCGTCGGCCCCGCCGACGGCGCCAAGCCCCGCGAGGTGCTGATCAAGCCCGAGCCGGGGGACCGGACGCTCTGATGGCCGCCGCCTTCCGCCTCCCGTCGCGGCGGGCGTGGGGGCTCCTGCCGGCCGCCGCGCTCTGCTTCGGAGCGGCGGCCGTCGCGCCGGCGCTCGCGGCCGACGCCGCGGCCGCCCGCCTGGAGCGCCTGGTCCACGCCTACGCGGACGTGCGCACCCTCACCGGCGCCTTCACCCAGGAGACCCGCTTCGCGGGCTTCCCCACCCCCCGCACCTACGCCGGCACCGTGGCCCTGGACCGTCCCGAGCGCATGCGGTGGGACTACACCGAGGGCAGCCGCCAGCAGGTCTACGTCGACGGCCGCACCGTCACCGTGTACGCCCCCGAGGCGAAGCAGGCGGTGGAGAGCACCCTCACCCCCGCCTCCGACCGGCAGGTGCCCCTGCACCTGCTGGCCGACGTGACGGACCTCGAGCGCACCTACGCCGTCGCCGCCGGCCCCGACCCCCAGGAGCTCGTCCTCACCCCCCGCGAGCCCGCGGCCGGGGCGCCGGAGGCCGTGCACCTGTGGCTGGACCCGGACACGGGGCTGATCGCCCGGGTGCGCCTGGAGCTGCCCGGCGGCGGCCGCTCAGACCTCACCTTCCGAGACGTGCGAGTGGGCGTCCCCGTGGACCCGGCCCGCTTCGAGGTGAATCTGCCGGAAGGGGTCCACCGCGTGCGGGCCGACACGCTGTTCCCCAGCGGGAGGAAGGCCCCGTGACCGGCCCGGCCGCGACCGACGCCGACGCCGATGCCGTGGACGCCGTCATCTCGGCCCGCGCCCTGGCCCGCACCTTCAGCGCCCCGGGGCGGACGGTGGAGGCGGTGCGGGGGGTGGACCTGACGGTGCGGCGCGGCGAGATCTTCGGCTTTCTGGGCCCCAACGGGGCGGGCAAGACCACCACGATCAGCATGCTCTGCACGCTGCTCAGGCCCACCTCGGGCGAGGCCCGGGTGGCGGGGCACGACGTGGTGACCGAGCCCCACGAGGTGCGCCGCAACATCGGCCTGGTCTTCCAGGACCCCAGCCTGGACGAGCGCCTCACGGCGCGGGAGAACATGGTCTTCCACGCCATGCTCTACGGCGTGCCCCGGCGCCTGCGGGAGGAGCGCATCGAGACCCTCCTCACCCTGGTCTCCCTGGCGGAGCGGGCCGACGACCTGGTGCGGACCTTCTCCGGCGGCATGAAGCGGCGCCTGGAGATCGCCCGCGGCCTCCTGCACCGCCCGGCCCTGCTGTTCCTGGACGAGCCCACCCTGGGGCTGGACCCTCAGACCCGCAACCTGATGTGGGAGTACATCCTGAAGCTCCAGCAGGAGCACAACATCACCCTGTTCCTCACCACCCACTACATGGACGAGGCGGAGCACTGCGACCGCATCGCGGTCATGGACCAGGGCCGCATCATCGCCCTCGACACCCCCCGGGCCCTCAAGGCCGGGGTGGGCCACGACCGGGTGGAGATCGACGCCCCCGACGCCCCCGCCGTGGGGCGCCACCTGAAGGAGCGCTACGGGGTCGAGGCGCGGGTCAACGGCGCGGGGCTGTCGTTCCAGGTGAAGGACGGGGCCGCCTTCCTGCCCCGCCTGTTCGCCGAGCCGGGCCTGGACATCGAGCGGGTGGAGGTCCACCGCCCCACCCTGGAGGACGTGTTCCTGGCCCTCACCGGCAAGCAGATCCGCGACGCCGCGCCCGACCTCTTCGCCAACATCAAGGCCGGCGCCCGGAGGGGCCGGTGAACCCCTCCCAGACCCGCCACAACCTGATGGGGATCTACACGATCTGGCTGCGCGACGTGCGCCGTTTCGTGCGGGACCGGCCCCGCATGATCGGGTCGCTGGCGCAGCCCACCCTGTTCCTGCTGGTGCTGGGCACCGGCCTGGGCCACGGCCTGGTGAAGGGCACCGCCCGGGCCGGCGGGGGGGAGGGCTACATGGCCTTCATCTTCCCCGGCATCGTGGCGATGACGATCCTGTTCACCTCGGCCTTCTCCGCCATCTCGGTGATCTGGGACCGGGAGGTGGGCTTCCTGAAGGAGGTCCTGGTGGCCCCCGTGGCGCGCTGGGCGGTGACCGTGGGCAAGGTGCTGGGGGGCGCCACCGTGGCCGTGGCCCAGGGCTGCATCATGCTGCTGCTGGCGCCCCTGGCGGGGGTGTCCCTGGGGCCCGTCACGCTCGTGACCCTGCTGCCGGTCATGTTCCTGGTGGCCTTCGCCATGACGGCCATGGGCCTGGCGGCGGCGGCCCGGATGCGCAGCATGCAGGGCTTCACGGTGATCATGAACTTCATGGTGCTGCCCATCTTCTTCCTGTCGGGGGCCATGTTCCCCCTGGAGGGGCTGCCCACCTGGATGGAGGTGCTGGTCCACGCCGACCCCCTCACCTACGGCGTGGACGCCCTGCGGGGGGTGACCGCCGGCACCTTCGACCGCCCGCCCCTGGCCGACCTGGGGGTGATGGCCGCCTTCGGCGCCGGCATGCTGGGCCTCTCCGTGCTGGCCTTCAGCCGCGAAGGCTAGGGGCACGGCCGCCCGAAGCCGGACCGAATGCCGGAGGCCGGGAACAACCGGGGCCCCGGACGGGTTCTCCCCCCGAGACGACGGCAAGACCGCAACTCCGATCCAACGCCCCCATGAACAAGCGCAAGATCCTCCTGTTGGCCCTGGTCGCCCTGCTGGTGGCGGCCTTCTTCGCCCTGGACCTGGGCCACTACCTGACCCTGACCGAGCTGAAGGCCCGCCGGGACGAGCTGTTCGCCGCCTACGCGGCCCACCGGCTGCCGTTCATCCTGGGCTTCATCGGGGTGTACATCGCCACCACCGCCCTCTCCTTGCCCGGGGCCACGGTCCTGACCCTGGCGGGCGGCGCGGTGTTCGGCGCGGTCACGGCCACCGTGGTGGTGAACGTGGGGGCCACGGTGGGGGCCACCCTGGCCTTCCTGGTGGCGCGCTACCTGTTCCGGGACGCGGTGGAGCACCGCCTGGGGCCGCGCCTGAAGGCGATGAACGAGGGGCTCACCCGGGGCGCCCTGGGCTACCTGCTTTTCTTAAGGCTGGTGCCCGTGTTCCCGTTCTTCCTGATCAACCTGGGGGCGGGGCTGACCCAGGTGCCGCTGCGTACCTACGTCGTCGCGACGATGGTGGGGATCCTGCCGGGCAGCTTCGTGTACTGCAACGCCGGGGCGAACCTGGCCCGCATCGACAGCCTGTCGGAGATCGCCTCCCCCGGGGTGCTGGGGGCGCTGGCCCTGCTGGGGGCCTTCGCCCTGGTGCCGACCCTGTTCCGCCGCCTCCGGGCCCGCCGGGCCGGGGGCGCCGGCGAGGCCGGGAGGGGGGAGCCCCCTCCCGGCGCCGGGCCTCAGAACAGGTAGTAGAGCAGCACGCCCGCCGAGGTTTCCTTCAGGGCGATGCGGGCCCCGGAGCTGGGGGAGCCGCCCAGGAGCGGCGCGAACGCGCCGGTGTCGTTCACCCCCGTGGCGCTCGCCTTGAACCCCTTCATGAAGGCCGCGCCCACGCCCCAGTGTTCCCCCAGCAGGTAGTCCCCCCCCACCGTCAGGTGGCGCTCCACCAGGGCGGGGAAGATCAGGTTGTTGAGCACATCGGCGTCGTCGATGGGGGCCTTGGCGTAGTTGTAGCCGGCCCGCAACGTGAGGGCGTCCGTGGCGGCCCACTGGACCCCGATGGCGTACACCACCTGGTCCTTCCAGCCGAACGGGAGCACCGTGCTGTTGGAGCTGCCGGTCGGGTTCTGGGCGGCGACGAACGACCCGGAGGGACCCGACAGGGACACCTGGTCGTGCGTGGAGGACCAGTCGATCCACTTCACGTCCAGGTCCACCAGCACCCGGTCGTTGGGGCGCACCGCGATGCCCACCGCCGCCTGCTGGGGGTAGTCCAGCCCCAGCTTGTACTGCCCCGGGGCGCCCACGGCGCCGTTGTAGGCCACCACGTCGCCGGTGCCGGCCCGGAAGATGGCGTCGCCGAACACCTGCTTGGAGGCGTAGGACACCCCCACCGTCACCCGGTCGCCCACGTCCCGCAGCACTCCCAGGGTGACGCCCGCGCCGAGCTGGTTGGTGGGCCGCCCCAGGTCCAGGGAGACGTCCGTGGGGGGTGCGCCCGGGATGATGCCGTGGATCTTCTCGTCGATGGTCAGCGACTGGTAGTCCACGTTCACCGACACGCCGAAGCTGGTGCGGGAGCCGGCGTTCCAGGCCAGTGTGGGGGCCATCTTCCAGAACTGGATGGCGCTGTAGCCGTTGAAGGTCACCTCGGCCGAGGTGAGGGCCCCGGCCGGGGCCATGGTGACCTCGTTGTAGTCCACCCCGAGCCCCGAGGTGGCGAACATGCCCCCGCCGAAGTACACGTTGTCGCGGCCGAAGGCCTTGGCCACCCATCCCACCGAGGGCACGCCGTACAGTTCCGAGCCACCCCCGTCGATCCCCCCGCCGGTGGCGGCGAAGGAGACCGAGCGCTTGGGCATGAAGGCCTCCATCGAGAAGTCGGCCCGCTGCCCCACCCGGGCCATGCCGGCCGGGTTGGTGATGGCGGTCATCGTGTCCATCGGCGCCGCGGTCACGGCGCCGGCCATGCCCTTTTGGATCTGCCCCACGCCGATCAGCTGGTAGCCGTTGGTGGCGTGGGCGGGCGCCGCCAGCACACACGCCAGCGCCAGCGCGCTCGCACAAACAACAAAGCGTTTCATCTCCCCTCCTGGTCGGTTGTCCCCTACCGGTGCCTACACACGCCCCCCGGTCGTGCGACCCTCTTTCCGTCTAGCCGCAGCTCTCGATGGCCCGCGTGAGCTTGACCTTGACCTCCCGGGCGAGGGGCTTGAGGTCGTCCCGCCCGGTCACGGAGAGCATCGCCTCCGGGTCGATGGCCGCCACCACGCTGCCGCCGTCGTCCGTCTCGTGCACCACCACGTTGCAGGGCAACAGCAGCCCCACGTCGTTCTCCTCGGTGAGGGCCTTGTAGGCCAGCTTGGGGTTGCACGCCCCGAGGATGACGTACCGCTTGAAGTCCGCATCCAGCTTGGCCTTGAGGGTGGCCTTCACGTCGATGGTGGTGAGCACCCCGAACCCCTCCTCCTTGAGGGTGTGGGTCACCCGCTCCACGGCCCGGTCGTAGTCCATGGAGAGGCGCTTCGAGATCCCGTACGTGCTCATGGCATTCCCTGCCTCGCTGCCTGGGTTGTCCCTCGAGCGGCCAGGATAGCACACGGGACCCGGCGTCCGGCGGGGGCGCGGGCGGCGGCGGGGACCGCCTTCAGGGCGGCGTGACGGTGCGGTAGCCCCGGGCCCGCCAGGCCCCCATACCCCCGGTCAGGTTGGCCACCCGGCCGAAGCCCGAAAGGCGCAGGATCAGCCCCGCGAGGCGGGAGCGGTGTCCCGACAGGCACACCAGCACGACCTCCCGGTCCTTCAACGGGGCCAGAGCCCCCAGGCGGAAGGGGACCGCGTGCAGGGGCACGGAGACGGCCCCGGGGATGTGGCCGCCCCGGTACTCGAAGCCGGTGCGCACGTCCACCACGGCCAGGCCCCGCGCGTCCCGGGCCAGGCGGGCCTTGAGAACTTCCGGGGGCAGGTCCGCCATGCCCATCCAGGCAGGGGGCGCCACCATCACCGCCAGGGTCAGCAGGGCAAGGCCCCCCGCCAGGGCCAGCGGCAGGCGCAGGGGACCGGGCCGGGACCGGCCGCCGGGATCGTCATCCGGCGGCGACATCGTCCCGCCCCCACAGGAGCATGCCGCCCCAGAGGTTGTACACGGTGGGAAACCCGGCCCGACGAAGCCGCACCCCCGCCAGGGCCGAGCGCTTGCCGGAGGCGCACACGCAGACCACGTCGGCGCCCTTCATCCCCTCCAGCAGCGGCAGCCCCGCGCGCAGCTGCTCCAGGGGCAGGTGTTTGGCGCCGGGGATGTGGCCGGCGCGGTACTCGGCCGCCGAGCGCACGTCCAGCACGATCACCTTGCGGGTGCCGTCCTTCAGGGCCCGGCGCAGGGCCTTCGGGCCCATGCCCCGCACCCCCCGCGCCCGCGCCCACAGCTCCGGGGCGAACCACAACCCCAGCGCCGCGAGGACGCCCCACCAGGCCGGGCCGAGCTGCATCACGCGGACCGCTCGGCCCGCGGGCGGCCGTGCCGCCTCACCGGATGTCCAGGGCCAGGACGATGTAGGGGCGGCCCAGGCGGCCCTGGTGGTGCGGCTCGACGGCTTCGCCGTCGTAGTAGTACCAGCGGCGCGGCTCCATCTTCCCCAGCGCCGGCAGGGGCGGCAGCTTGGCGGCGTCGAGCCCGGCGTCGGCCAGGGTCTCGGCGGCGATGAAGTAGATCACATCCTCCCGCGTGCCCTTCGGGTCGTCGGAGAAGTGGACCATGAAGCGGCCGCCTTGCGGGTCCCGCAGGCAGAACTCGCCGGACCGGGCCGACAGGTCGATGGCGAGCCCGCGCAGCTCGGGGGAGAGCACCCCGGCGATGGCCTTCAATTCCTTGAGGGGCACGCCTTCCATGTCGGCGATCGGCCCCACCTTGGCCTTCAGGGCCGCCAGCTCGGCCTCCAGGCGCGCCACCTTCTCGGCGTCGGTCTCGGCCAGGGCCGGGGCCGTGGCCCCGAGCCCCAGCACGACGGCCAGCGCCCAGAGCGCCGGCACGAAGGACGTCCGCCTCATGCCTGCTTCTCCTTGCCCTTGCCGCAGGTGGAGATGCCCAGGGGCATGTAGCCGGGGCACACGGCGAAGATGGCCGTGCCGATCAGGACCAGCCCCAGCAGGCCCCACCACGAGCCGAAGTAGACCCCCGCACCCACGACCGCGATGCCGGCGATCAGGCGGATCGCCCGGTCCGCGCCACCCATGTTGCGTTCCATCGCTTGGTCCTCCTTCTGCTTCGATCTTACAGGTTCTCCGACTCCTGCACCGCCTCCTCGCGCTCCCGGTAGGCCATGAAGTAGAGCACCGGGATGACGACCAGGGTCAGCAGCGTGGAGGCGAACATGCCGAACAGCAGGCTCACCGCCATGCCCTGGAAGATGGGGTCCATCAGGATCACCAGGGCCCCCACCATGGCGGCCATGGCGGTCAGCACGATGGGGCGGGTGCGCACCGCCCCGGCCTGGATGATGGCCTCGGCCAGGGGCATCCCCTCCGCCTGCCGGGCCCGGATGAAGTCCACCAGCAGGATCGAGTTGCGCACGATGATGCCCCCCAGGGCGATCATCCCGATCATGGAGGTGGCGGTGAAGTGGGCCCCGAACAGGGCGTGGCCCGGGAAGATGCCGACCACGGTCAGGGGGATGGGGGCCATGATGATGAGGGGCAGGCCGAACGACTGGAACTGACCCACCACCAGCAGGTAGATCACCAGCAGTCCCACGGCGTAGGCCAGCCCCATGTCGCGGAAGGTCTCGTAGGTGATCTGGGACTCCCCGTCCCACTTGATGCCGTAGTCCGCCCGGTCGTCCGGGGGCCCGATCAGGCGCATCTCGGGGGCCGCCCCGCCCGGGGTCCGCACCTCTCGCGCGATGCTGCCCCAGGCCCGGTAGAGGCCGTAGAGGGGCGAGTCCTCCGCCCCCACCGAGTCGGCCACCACATAGGACACGGGACGGCCGTTCTTGTGATAGATCGTCCGCTCCATGGGCTGCTCGGTGACCCGCACGATCTCGGAGAGCGGCACGAGCCTTTCCCCCTGCCCGGCCACCCGCAGGGCCAGCACGTCGTCGATGCGGGCCCGCATCGCCCGGGGCAGGCGCACGGTGACCGGCATGGCGTAGCGCTCCCCGGCGCGGTGCATGGCCGTGGGGGAGGTGCCGGCCAGGGCCAGGTGCAGGGTCTGGACGATGTCGGCCTCGGCCACGCCCTGACGCGCGGCCTTCTCCCGGTCCGGCACGAGCTGCACCTCGGCGCGGGCGGCCTCCACCCGGGTGTCCACGTCCACCAGCCCCTCGGTGTGTTCCATGGCGTCCGCCACCCGCAGGGCCGTGGCGTCGCGGACGGCGTCGTCGGGGCCGTACACCTCGGCGACGATGGGGGCCAGGACCGGCGGGCCGGGGGGCACCTCCACCACCTTCAGGTTGGCGCCGTAGGGCGCCGCCGCCTCCTGCACGAGGGGGCGCAGGCGCAGGGCGATGGCGTGGCTCTGCTCGTCCCGGTCGTGCTTGTCGGCCAGGTTCACCACCACGTCCGCCACCTGGGCGCCCCGCCGCATGTAGTAGTGCCGGACCAGGCCGTTGAAGTTCATGGGCGAGGCCGTGCCCACGTAGGCCTGGAAGTCCGTCACCTCCGGCACCTCCGCCAGGCGGTCGGTGACGGCCCGCACCGCCCGCGCCGTGTCCTCCAGGGCGGTGCCCTCGGGCATGTCGATCACCAGCTGCAGCTCGCTCTTGTTGTCGAACGGCAGCATCTTGAGGGTGACGAGCTTGAAGTAGCTCAACGACACCGCCGCCAGCATCAGCGCCACCACCGCCCCCAGGAAGGCCCAGCGCCGGGCGGGGCGTTCGAACAGGGGGGTGAGGACCCGGCGGTAGAGGCGCAGCATGGGGCCGGGTCCCAGCTCCTCGGCGGCGGCCGTCTCGGCGTCGTGGGCGTGCCCCCGGGCCAGCAGGCGGTAGGCCAGCCAGGGGGTGACCACGAAGGCGACCAGCAGGGAGAAGAGCATGGCCACCGAGGCGTTGATGGGGATCGGCCCCATGTAGGGCCCCATCAGCCCTCGCACGAAGGCCATGGGCAGCAGGGCGGCGATCACGGTGAAGGTGGCCAGGATGGTGGGGCGGCCCACCTCGTCCACGGCCTGGATGGTGGCCTGGCGCAGGTTGGTGTCACCCCCGGCCTTCAGGCGCCGGTGGATGTTCTCCACCACCACGATGGCGTCGTCCACCAGGATGCCGATGGAGAAGATCAGGGCGAACAGGGTGACCCGGTTGATCGTGTAGCCGATCAGGTAGCTCACGAACAGGGTCAGCAGGATGGTGACCGGGATCGCCACCAGCACCACCACCCCCTCGCGCCGCCCCAGGGCCACGGTGAGGAACAGCACCACCGCCACGGTGGCGAGCAGCAGGTGCTCCAGCAGCTCGTCGGCCTTCTGATCGGCGGTGCGGCCGTAGTCGCGGGTGACGCTCACCTGGACCCCGTCGGGGATCACCACCCCCTTGAGGCGGTCCACCGTGCGCACCAGCTCGGAGGCGATGCGCACCGCGTTCTCCCCGGCCTTCTTGGCGATGGAGATCGTGACCGCCGGGTACACGCCGCCCGCCCCGCCCGGCGCGCCATCCGCCCCGGCGGCGGTGCCGGTGCCGTACCAGACGTAGGCGTCGGGCTCGGCGGGGGCCTCGCGGATCGTCGCCACCTGCCCCAGGTGCACCGGGCGGCCGTCGTACACCCCCACCACCAGGCGGGCGACCTCGTCCTCGTCCTGGAGGAACACGCCGGTGCGCACCGGGATCTCACGCCCGTCCGCCACCAGGTTGCCCGCCGGCAGGGACTGGTTGGCGAGCTGCAACGCCTGGGCGACCCGGAGCGGCGCGATGCCGAACCCCGCCAGCCGGGCGGGGTCGGGCTCGACCCGCAGCTCTCGGCCGCTGCCCCCCACGGTGCGCACCCGCGCGGTGCCGGGCACCTTGGCCAGCTCCGTCTCCACGGCGTGGGCAACGCGGACGAGCTCGGACGCGGGCTGATCCGGGCTCCACAGGGTCAGGGTCACGATGGGCACGTCGTCGATGCCCGTGGGCTTGACCACCGGGGCGCCGACACCGACGTGGGGCGGGATCCAGTCGGTGTTGCTGAACACCTTGTCGTAGAGCTTGGCGACGCTGCGGGTGAGGTCCTCCCCCACGTAGAACCGCACCGTGACGACGCCGAGGCCGGGGGAGGCGGCGGAGTAGACGTACTCCACCCCCGGGATCTCCCCCAGCACCCGCTCGGCCGGGGTGGTAACGAGGGACTCGACCTCGGAGGCGGTGGCGCCGGGGAACGGGATCAGCACGTCCGCCACCGGCACGGAGATCTGGGGCTCCTCCTCGCGGGGGGTGGCGAGGATCGCCACCGTCCCGGCGAGCACGGAGGCCAGCACGAACAGGGGCGTCAGGCGGGAGGTGAGGAACGCCCCCGCGATGCGGCCCGAGAGCCCTAAGGCCCTCACCGCCCGGTTCCGGCGGCCCGCCGCCGGGCCGCGCCGGCGCCGTCAACGTACACCCGGTCACCCGGCGCAAGGCCGCTCTCCACCACCTGGTCGTCACCCACCCGGCGGCCGGGCCGCACCAGGCGGAAGGCCAGGTCGCGGGCGCCGTCCCCGGCCAGGTACACCCCCGCCACCTCGGCGCGCCGCACGATGGCGGTGTGGGGCACCACCAGGGCGGGGGCCGTGCCGTGGGCCACCTCCACCTGGCCGAACATGCCGCTGTAGACCCCGTCGGCGCCGTCGGCCCCGTCGTTCAGGGCCACCTTCACCGTGAAGGTGTGGCTGCGGGGGTCGGCGGCGGGCACCAGGCGCGCCACCGTGCCGGGCATGGGGTCGGCGACGCCGTCCACCCGGACCACGGCGTCGGCCCCCACGGCCACGCGGGGCAGCCACTCCTGGGGCACGTCGGCCCACAGATCGAAGCCGTCGGTGGACTCCACCCGCACCAGGGGGGTGCCGGGGGCCGCCAGCTCGCCCACCTCCACCCGGCGCTCCACGAGCCGCCCGGCGAACGGGGCGGTGATGCGAGTGTAGCCCTTGCGGGCGCGCATCTCCTGCACCCGGGCGCCGGCCTCGCCGTGGGCGGCGTGGGCGACGCTCAGGGCGCTCTCGGCACGTTCCATCTCCCGGGACGTGGCCGAGCCGCTGTCGAACAGGCGCTTGACCCGGGCGTGCTCGGCCTCGGCCTCCTTGAGGGACGCCGCGGCCCGGTCGCGGGCGGCCTCGGCGGCCGCCAGGGCGGCGTCCACATCGCCGTGGTCCAGGGCCACCAGCAGGTCTCCCGCCTTCACGGCGGCGCCCTCCCGCAAGGGGATCGCCTCCACCCGGGCCATGACCTTGGCCGACAGCACCGCCTCCTGGCGGGCGTGCACCACCCCGAAGGCGGTCACCGCCAGGGGCACCTCCCGGGCCCGGACCGTGACCACCGCCGGCGCGTCCTGGGCCCCGGCCGGGACCGCCGCGGCCCCGAAGGCCGTCAGGAAGCCCGCCAGCAGGGCCGCCATCGTCCCCACGTCCCCGAATCGCACCCGCATCGTCACTCCCTCCGGACGGGACCGCCCACGGCCCGGCGCAGCTCGGCCTCGGCCACGGCGATGTCGTGGCGGGCCTGGAGCTCGGCCAGGTCGGCCTGGGCCTGGCGGTCCTCCGCCTCCTTGAGCTCGGTAAACAGGGCCGCGCCCGCCCGGTAGCGGTCGCGGGTCATGGCCAGGGCGGCGCCGGAGGCCTCGGCCTCGGTGCGCGCCGCCTCGAGGCGCAGGGCAGCGGTCTGCAGCAGGCTGTGGGCCGACACCACCTCGGCCCGCACCTGCTGGCGGGCCAGGCGCCGGGCGGCCTCGGCCTGCCGCACCCCGGCCCGGGCCTCGGCGGCGCGGGCGCGGCGCAGGCCGCCGTCGGTCAGGTCCCAGCGGGCCCGGGCCCCCACCTGCCAGACCTGGCCCGACTCCCCCGACAGGGCCTCCCGGTGGTCCGCGGCCGAGGCGCTCAAGGCGACTTCCGGCAGGTACGCCCCCCGGGCCCCGTCCAGCGCCGCCACGGCCCCCCGCACCCCCGCCTCGGCGGCCGCCACCGGCGGCCTGCGGCTAAGGGCCCGCTCCACCAGGACCTCCCGGGGGGCCACCTCCACCGTGTCCCCGGGGAGCGCCTCGGCCGGCTCGGAAGGGAGCGCCTCCACCCCCATGGCCGCCTCCAGCCCCACCCGGGCCACGTCCCGGTCGCGGGTGCGCTCGGCCACCTGGCGCTCGGTGCGGGCCAGCTGGGCACGGGCCGCCAGGGCGTCGGCCTGCACGGCGGCGCCGGCGGCCACCCGCTGGCGCGCAAGGTCCAGGTGGGCGCGGGCCGTCTCGCGGTCGCGCTCCGCCACCCCCAGGGCCTCCCGGGCCAAAACGTAGCCCCAGTAGGCCGCGGTCACGTCGGCGCGGGCGGCGTGGTCGGCCTCCTCCAGGCCGGCCGCGGCGGCATCGGCCCCGGCCCGGCCCGCCCGCACCCCGGCGGCGATGCGGCCTCCGGCGAACACGGACTGGTGCACGGTCACCCCGGCGGTGAGGTCCGTGAGGGGTCCCGGGTGGTTGAGGGCCTCGGGGGGCGTCAGGTCGGCGGCCGTCAGGCGGCCCTGGGAGAGGGTGGCGAACAGGGCCTGGGCGGGGTCGTCCATGCGGGTGGCCCCGGCGCTCAGGGTGACCGTCGGCAGGCGCGCGGCGCGCCGCTCCCGCAGCGCCGCCCGGGCCGCGTCGGAGCGGGCCCGGGCCAGGTCCAGCGCCGGCCGGTGCTCGGCCGCCAGGGTCAGGGCCTCGTCCAGGGTCAGGGCCCGGGCGGGGGCCGCGAAGCACCCGAGCGCCAGGGCCGCCCCCAGGACCACGCCGAGCCCCCGGAGCCTCACGGACGGCCCCCGTGGGCGGGCTCGCAGAACAGATCGCGGATCAGGGCCAGCAGGTCGAACAGCTTGGGGTCCCGCACCCGGTAGAAGACCTGGTTGCCCTCCCGCCGGGCCACCAGCACCCCCCGGTCCCGCATCTGCCCCAGGTGCTGGGATACGTTGGGCTGGGTGGTGCCGGTGCCCTCCAGGATCTCCCCCACGGTGGCCTCCCCGTCCCCCAGCAGGGCCAGGATCTTCAGGCGCAGGGGGTGGGCCAGCATCTTCAGGCAGCGGGCCCCGCGCTCCAGGCGCTCGTCGTCCACGTGGGTCAGGTCGGTCGATGGCATCGCGTCACACCTCCCGCCCGCCGCCGGGCCCGTCGCCCAGGGCCGCCACCAGGGGCCCCAGGCGCCCCTCGTAGTGGCGCCAGCGCCCCACCGCGTCGCCGTAGATGGGGCGGCGCACCTGGTCGTGGCTGGCGGTCCGCACCGCCCGCCCGGTCTCGAAGAAGCGCAGGCAGGCGTCCTCCCATTCCAGGCCGCAGAAGTCGATCATCTCGCGCATGACCGGCTCGGGACCCGCCACCAGGTCCTCGTAGCGCACCTCCAGCAGAGGCAGGGGCAGCACCGCCCGCCAGTGGTCCATCAGGCGCCGGTAGTCCGCGTAATAACGCCCCAGGTGCGCCAGGTCCGAGGCGTAGGGGTGGGCGCCGTCGAAGTCGTGGAAGTAGCACGACAGGCAGGTGTCGAGGGGGTCGCGCACGCAGTGGATCACCCGGGCCTTGGGGAACAGCAGGGCGATGAGCCCCAGGTGCAGGAAGTTGTGGGGCATCTTGTCCGTGACCCGCTCGGCCTCCGGCGCCAGGGACCTGAGGCGGGCGTGGTACTGCTCGGCCAGGCGGTCCAGGGTGGCCGGGTCGGCCTCGGGCACGCACTCCGGGTACGGGAGGCCCACCCGGAGCAGGACCGCCAGGCGCTCCGCCAGGGCCCCGATGTCGGGCAGCTCGCCGGCCCCGTGGGCTGCGGAGTGGCTCGCGATGATCTGCTCCACCAGGGAGGTGCCCGAGCGGGGCATGCCCACCACGAACACGGGCAGGCGGAAGCCATGGCGCGCGCGGGGCAGCCGATCGAACCGCTCCGGGGCGAAGACCCGGATGAGCCGGTCCACCAGCCCGGCGTGGGCGTCCGGGTCGAAGGGCAGCCGCTCCAGGGCGTTGCCGGCCTGAAAGTGGACGAACGCCTCCTCGTACGCCCCCAGGGCGTCGTGCAGGCGGCCCGCCTCGTGGTGCAGCGTGCGCTTGGGGCCGGGGGCCAGACCGTCCCGCGCCAGGACCCGCTCCACCAGCGCCAGGGCCTCCGCCTCGCGCCCGAAGCGCGCCGCCGCCCGGGCGAAGACCTTGGCGACGTCGGGGGCGACGCCGGGCGCGTCCGTCCCGGCCGCCACCAGGGGCGCCACCCGGTCGAGGGCGCCTTGGGCGTCGCCCTCCAGCAGCAGGATGTTGGCCTGCCCGGCAACGGCGTAAGGGTTGCCCGGGTCCAGGTGCAGGGCCGCGTCGAAGGCGCGACCCGCCTCCTCCAGCCGCCCCAGGCGTCGCAGGGCGACCCCCAGCTGCACCCGGGGCACCGGGTCCTCCGGGTCCAGCTCGGCCCAGCGCCGGTAGTGCGTCACGGCGGCCTCGGGCTGCTTGCGCTCCAGCAACAGGGTCCCCAGGTGGGCGTGGGCCTCCAGGTGGTCCGGCCGCAGGGCCACGGCCCGGCGCAGGGCCGCCACCGCCTCGTCGGGACGGCCGCCGGCCGCCAGGACCAGGCCCATCCCGTGGTGCGCGTCGGCCTGGCGGGGCTGCACGGAAAGGGCGTCACGGAACGCCGCGAAGGCCTCCCGGGGCCGGCCCCGGGCCAGGTGCAGCGTGCCCCGCAAGGTGAGGGCGTCGGGGTGGCGGCCGTCGAGCGCCAGGGCCTCGGCCAGGGCGGCCTCGGCGCCGTCCAGGTCGCCCCGCCGGTGCCGCTCGCGGGCCCGCTCCAGCGGGGCGGCGACGGGATCGCTGGGTGGCATGGGAGTGTCCGGCGCCCCTACTTGAGCTTCTCCACGCCCATCCACTTGCGCGCGGCGCGCTCGTAGAAGGGATCGGTCTCGCCCCGCTTCATCTTGTAGAGGAAGTAGCGCTCGAAGGCGCCCTTGGCCAGGTGGACCCACTTGCCCCGGCTCATCCACTGCTTGTTGCGGGGCGGCATCTGGGGGGCGGCGATGAAGGCCGCGCCCACGTCGCCGAAGTCCGCGAGACACAGGGCGTTCCAGGTGGCGACCGCCTCGGGCTCCTCGCCCCGGATGGCGTGGCGCACGTTGTGGACCACCGCCGTGGCCATGGTCTCGATCATGAACCCGGTCTTGGGGGCCCCGGTGGGCACCGGGGTGGTCTCCACCGGCGGGATCGCCACGCACACCCCCAGGGCGTAGATGTTGCGGTGGGTCGGGTTGCGCTGGAACCGGTCCACCAGCACGAAGCCGCGGGGGTTGCACAACCCCTCCACCTTCGCCACCGCGTCCACGCCCTTGAAGGCGGGCAGCATCATGGCGAACTTGAAGGGCACCTCCCGCTCCCCCTCGCCCACCACGTCCAGGTGCATGGCGCCCGCCTCCACCCGGGTCACCTTGGCGTTGGTGACCCACTGGATGTGGCGGTCGCGGAATTCGTGCTCCAGGAGCCCCTTGGAGTCCCCCACGCCCCCCAGCCCGAGGTGGCCGATGTAGGGCTCGGAGGTCACGTAGGTCATGGGCACCCGGTCGCGGATGCGGCGGCGCTTGAGCTCCGTGTCGAGCATGCAGGCGAACTCGTAGGCCGGGCCGAAGCAGGAGGCCATCTGCACCGCCCCGATCACGATGGGCCCCGGGTCCTTGCAGAAGGCCTCGAAGGCCTCGTGGGTGGCCTCGGCGTGGTCCAGGGTGCAGACCGAGTGGGTGTGGCCGTCCGGCCCCAGCCCCTCCACCTCCTCGAAGGCCAGGCGGGGGCCGGTGGCGATGACCAGGTGGTCGTAGTCCACGGTCCGATCGTCGGCCAGGGTCAGGCGGTTCGCGCCCGGATCGATCTGCCGCACGGCCACGGGGATGAAGTCGATCCCCTTGCGCGCCAGGGGCCCGGCCAGGGGGAAGCTCACCTGGGAGCGGCGCCGCCACCCCACCCCCACCCAGGGGTTGGAAGGGACGAAGTGGAAGTGGTCCACGTTGGAGACCACCGTGACCCGGTGCTCCCGCCCCAGGGCCTCCCGCATCTCGTACGCGGCCGGCAGCCCGCCGGTGGAGGCCCCGATGATTACGACGTGCGCCATGTGCGATCCTCCCCCCTCTCCGGATTGAACAGGGTGCCTAGCGGGACGCCGCCGCCGGCGGCTCGCCCCCCGGCTCCCCGCCGGGGGCGCAGGTGGGCAGGCCCGCCCGCTTGAGCACCGCCATCATGGGGCACCAGCGGGTGAAGGCCGACTGCAGCAGGTTGGCCCCGATGAAGGCGGTGAACCAGAGCCAGGCCGGGTTCACGAAGTGCGCCAGCCCCAGGCTGATCAGGATGAAGGCCCCGGCCACCATCCGCAGCCCTTCGTCCACCGTTGTCCGACGTCGCGTTTCCATGTCGTGTCTCCCCGAGCGGGGGCCGGGCGGCCCCGATACATGAGATAAGTGATATATAAAAATATTCTTATCATCCTGTCAAGGCGGACGGGCGATTTTCTTGCCGCCCTTCCCCCGGGTGGGCATCGCGGGGACGCCCCCTACGGGGCCATCCGCCGCAGGACGACCTCGGGCACGGACGCCATGCGGGACAGGGACATCAGGTAGAGGCAGGTGGCGGCCACATCCTCGGGGCGGAGCATCTCGGCGGCGGGCACCGGGGCCTTGTCCACCATGGGGGTCGCCACGTAGCCCGGGCAGATGGCCGTCACCTTGATGCCGAACGGGATCCCCTCCTCCCGCAGGCTCTCCGACAGCCCCGCCAGGGCGAACTTGGAGGCGGAGTAGGCCGAGCCGTCGGCGAAGCCCTCCTTGCCCGCCACCGACCCGATGTTGAAGACGTACCCTCCGCCCCGGCGCTTGAACCGCGGCCAGGCGGCGCGGGCGCACAGGAAGGCCCCCCGCACGTTGGTGGCCTGCACCCGGTCCCAGTCGGCCGGGTCGATGCCGTCCACCGGGCCCCAGGCGCCCCCGATGCCGGCGTTGTTCACCAGCACGTCCACGCCGCCGAAGTAGTCCTCGGCGCGGGCGAGGAGGGCCTCGGCCTGTCCCGCCTCGGCCACGTCGGTGGGCACCGCCAGGGCCCCCTCCCCCAGCTCCCGGGCGGCCTTCTCCAGCCGCTCCCGGCCCCGCGCGGCGATGGCTACCCCCATGCCCCGCTCCCGGAAGGCCCGCGCCACGGCCAGGCCGATGCCGCTGCTGCCCCCCGTCACCACGGCCACCGTGCCGCTCAGGTCCATCCGGACACCCCCATCAGGCCGCGGGCCCTGCGGCCCCGCCGTCTTCCCGCTCCAGGAACGGCTTGATCAGCTCGAGGGGCAGGGGCACCACCACGGTGCTGCTCTTCTCCGAGGTCATCTCCGTGAGGGTCTGCAGGTAGCGCAGCTGCAACGCGATGGGGTGGCCGGCCATGATCTGGGCGGCCTCCGACAGGCGCTGGGAGGCCTGGAACTCGCCCTCCGCGTGGATCACCTTGGCCCGCCGCTCCCGCTCCGACTCCGCCTGGCGCGCCATGGCCCGCTGCATCTCCTGGGGCAGGTCCACGTGCTTGACCTCCACCATCGACACCTTCACCCCCCACACGTCGGTCTGCCGGTCCAGGATCTCCTGGAGCCGGCGGTTGATGGACTCCCGCTCCGAAAGCAGCTCGTCCAGCTCGGCGCTGCCCAGCACCGAGCGCAGGGTGGTCTGGGCCAGCTGGGAGGTGGCGAACAGGTAGTCCTCCACGTTGATGATCGCCTGCTGCGGGTCCACGACCCGGAAGTAGACCACCGCGTTGACCTTCACCGACACGTTGTCGCGGGTGATCACGTCCTGGGTGGGCACGTCCATCGCCACCAGTCGCAGCGACACCCGCACCATCTTCTGGATCATGGGGATCAGCAGGATCAGCCCGGGCCCCTTCACCTTCCAGAAGCGCCCCAGCTGGAACACCACCGCCCGGTCGTACTCCCGCAGGACCTTGACCGCCGACCACAGGAACAGGACCGCCAGGACGACCCACACCAGGGGGCTCGTCAGCAGGTAGAGCAGGTCAGCCATGGACTGTCTCCTTGTCCGTTGGGGTCACCGCGGGGACGGGCTCCACCAGGGCCAGCAGCCCCTCGAACCCCACCACCCGCACCCGGGCCCCCGCCGGGACCGGCCCCGGGGCGCGGGCCCGCCAGCTCTCGCCCTCCAGCCAGATGTGGCCCTCGGGGGCCAGGGCCTCCTCCAGGGTCACCAGGCGCCCGATCATCCCCTCCTCCCCCGACACCGGCCGGCGCCGGTGGGCGCGGATCGCCATCACGGCCATCATCAGCCCCATGGCCGCGGCGAAGGTGCTCATGGGCACCAGCACGGTCCAGCTGATCTGGAGGAACGGCACGTCGGTGTCCATCAGCATGATCGAGCCCAGGATCAGGGCCACCACGCCGCTGCCGGTCAGGATGCCGAACCCCGGCACCAGGAACTCCGCCACGAACAGGGCCAGGGCCAGGACGATCAGGGCGATGCCGGCGTAGGACACGGGCAGCGCGGAGAAGGCGTAGAAGGCCAGGATCAGGCAGATGGCCCCGGCCGTCCCCGGCAGGATGAGCCCCGGGTTCGACAGCTCGAAGATCAGCCCGTAGACCCCCAGCATCAGCAGCACGTAGGCCACGTTGGGGTTGGCGACGAGGGCCAGCAGCTCCTGGGTCCAGGGGACTTCCACCTCCCGCACCACGGCGCCGGCGGTGTGCAGGGTGCGGTCGCCCATCACGGTCCGCACCGTGCGGCCGTCCACCTGCTCCAGCAGGGTGCCGGGGCCGGCGGCCACCACGTCGATCACGTTCGTCTTGAGGGCCTCCTCCGCGGGGATGGAGACCGACTCCCGCACCGCCTGCTCGGCCCAGTCGCCGTTGCGGCCGCGCAGGGAGGCCAGGGACCGGATGTAGGCCACGGCGTCGTTGGTCACCTTGGCCAGCATGGTCTCGTCGGCCTCCCCGGCCCCCAGGGCCACCGGGTGGGCGGCCCCCAGGTTGGTGCCCGGGGCCATGGCCGCCACGTGGGCCGCGTAGGTGATGAACACCCCGGCCGAGGCGGCCCGCGAGCCGTCCGGCGCCACGTACACGATCACCGGCACCGGGCTCGCCAGGATGGCCTTGACGATGCGGCGCATCGAGTCGTCCAGCCCCCCCGGGGTGTCGAGCTGCACCAGCAGGGCCTCGGCCGACGCCTCCTCCGCGTCCCGGATGGCGCCCACCAGGATGTCCGCCACCGCCGGGCCGATCACCCCGCTCACCTCCACCCGCAGCACGTCGGCGGCGCGGGCCGGGGACGGGGTGCCCGCGAGGAGGCCGAAGGCCACGAGCAGGCCGATCACCACCCGGATGCGCATGGCACGTAACGTACTACACCCGAAGCCGTTTTGCACCGGCCGCCTGCCCCCCGGCGCGGTTCCCGCCCGTTGACAGCGGCCCCCCAACGATGGTCTACTCTCGCCGCGGGGTAGAGCAGTCTGGTAGCTCGTCGGGCTCATAACCCGGAGGCCGGGGGTTCGAATCCCCCCCCCGCAACCAAAATGCACCCGCGCGGCGCCGTCCTCGGAGATCGAGACGGCGTTTTTGTTTGTCTGCGCGAGGCTCAGGAAGCCCGCGAGGTCGCCCTCCGGGTCCCCCACGGGTGGCCGGTCTCCGGGTCGTGGGGAACGCGATGCGGTCGGTGTCCTAGGCTCCGAGCGTCGCCTCCAGGCGATCCCAGGTCTGGGTCAGCCCCTCCTCCATGCCCATGTCGATCACCTGCTTCAGCGCCTCCGGCGTGGCGAAGACGGAGGTGCTCGTGACCGTTGTCGAACCGTCCCGAGCGGCGAACGCCACCCGGATCTCCATCACCGGCATGCCCGGGGTGACGACCGCATTCTCGTCGCAGAACGCATCCGTGTAGTCGAACGCGTTCTCGGCGTCGATCCTGTGATAGGTCGACTTCCCCCAGCTGGTCTTCCCGTACCAGTCCGTCTGGTCGGGATCCTCGCAGACCATGCCGTAGTGCTGGTGGCCGCCTTCGCGAAACTCCATGTGCTTGATGACCGTCTTCCACCCCTTCGGCCCCCACCACCGTTCCAGCAGCTCCGGCGTGGTCCAGGCCGCCCAGACCTTGCGCTTCGGCGCCCGGAACGTCCGTTCGACGACCAGGGTCCTCCGGTCGTCCAGGATCGTGAACGTGGTCTGGCTCATGACATCTCCTCCAGCAGTGCGTCCAAACCGGCAAAGCGATCCCGCCACATCCGGGCGTACCGCTCGATCTGTTGCCGGGCGATGGCCAGCGTCCCCGGCACGATGATCACGATCTGTTCCTTTCCGCGCCGTCGTTTGGTGATCAGGCCGGCCCGCTCCAGCACCTTGATGTGCTTCGAGACGGCGGCGAACGTCAGCGAATAGTGGCGGGCGATCTCGCCGATGCTCATCTCCGCCTCGGCCACCTGCGCCAGGATGGACCGCCGCGTGGCATCGGCCAGGGCCATGAACAGGTTGTCCAATGCGATTGATTCAACCATATGGTTGAATGTAATGCCGCAGCGGTGTTGGCGTCAAGGGCAAAGCTCTCTCCTGCGACCCCGGACGCTTGCGCGCGAGAAGGGCCAGG
>Ga0210123_1000067_pt1 | contig 62555 bp, 57 predicted proteins | sample Muzzi_PWB_D2_FD_185535 | JGI IMG/M metagenome (GOLD analysis project Ga0210123, IMG submission 185535) | Wetland microbial communities from San Francisco Bay, California, USA, that impact long-term carbon sequestration - Muzzi_PWB_D2 (SPAdes) | ecosystem: Environmental > Aquatic > Marine >... | reverse complement strand
GGTGTGCCCCCGCCTTTTGGCCGGACCGGAGGCGGCGGCGTGCCATCCGGAGAGGGCGCACGTGGTGGCGGCGGCGTTCCACCGCCACGACCGCCAAAAATGCCCTTGAAGCCCATCATTATCATGGTGAATACGGCCTTGATAATGATGAATACCCAGGAAATTATCGAGACGATGCCACCCCACAGACGTGCCAGCAACGACCTGCGTGAAGGGGCTGGTTCTGCGTCTCGGGTTTCCTTTTCCATACGCTCGAACGCAGGATTGATCCTGATGGTTCCGTCATCGCTCGTCTCTACATAGAACTGCTTCCTGGCGCTGATACAACCCAGCGGAATGATGATAAATGCCATCACGGTTGAAACACCGGCACCAAATAACAGGCTGATCGCCATACCGTTGAAAATCGGGTCACTGATAATCGCAAAGGCACCGGCCATTAATGTCAGCGAGGTAATAAAAATCGGGCGCATGCGCAGTTCAGCGCCTTTAACAGCCGCCTCGGCCACATCATTACCACTCGCAACTTCAAGTTTCACAAACTCCACCATCAGGATCGATTGCCGGACAATGATGCCCCCGAGCGCGATCATGCCGATCATTGATGTTGCCGTGAACTCGGCGCCCATGATCCAGTGGCCAGGAACAATGCCCAGCATCGTCACAGGAATCGGCGACATGATCAGGCCTGACAGGGCAAAATTCTTGAACTCCCAGACAATGAGTCCGTAAATCAGGATCAGTGCCGCCATAAATGCGCCACCCATATCCCTGAAGGTCTCGTACGTTACGGTCCACTCACCGGTCCACTCAAAATGTGACGACGAATCATCATCGTTCACTTCAAGCAGCGTCCAGGGCATGGTATCCATCTTTACACCATCGGGTGCGGTGTACTCTTTTACCAGGTCTTCAACACCAAACATGCCATAGATGGGCGCACCCAACCGACCTTCCATTTCACCAACCACGTACTCAACACCACGCAGATCCTTGCTGTAGATCACCGGATCTTCATAGCCTTTAACAAACTTTCCAAGCGATGATAACGGGATCGTATTGCCATCAGCGGTTGGAATCGGCAGATCACCAAGACGTGACAGCTGTGAACGAATAGACAGCGGGACCTGCATGACGATATAGGTCGGTTCCAGCACGGTGCCGCGTTTAATATCGCCCAGCTTGTAGCCGCCCATGGCCATCGCCAGGATGCCATTGACCGTATCCACGGAAACACCAAGGCGTACTGCTTTTTCTGTTGCAACCTCAAAGCGCCAGTATTCGTGCCGTTCACTCATGTAAGTGTCGGCATCTACGACGTTCTCAACCTCATCGAACATCGCCAGCATATCAGTGGCGACCTGGCGCCGGGTCTCGTCATCCGGCCCGTACACCTCGGCCACCACCGTATCCAGCACCGGTGGGCCCGGTGGCATCTCGACAATGGCAATACGCGCGCCCATCCGGTCAGCAATAGGCTTGAGGATCGCACGCGCCGCTACCGCAATTGCATGGCTGCCACGCTCGCGGGTGTTTTTATCCGTAAGCATGACCAGCAGGTCACCTTCCCATGAACGCTGACGCAGGTAGTAGTGCCTGACCATGCCATTAAAATTGAACGGCTGTGCAGTTCCCGCATAGGTTTGCACGGCAGTAACCTCCGGCATCGTGCGCACTGCATTCGCCAGGGCCATGGTGACATTTGCCGTATCCGGCATGGACGTCCCTTCCGGCATGTTTACAATGACCGAGAACTCCGGCTTGTTATCAAACGGCAGCATCTTTACGGCCACATTCTGCGTATAAAATGTCACACAGACGCCTGCAGTAAGGCCGATAATACTGAACAGGAACAACAGTCCCAGTTTGCGGTTTTTGATCAAGGGCATGATGATCGGCCGGTAAAAGCGGCTGATCCTCGCATGTGCCTTTTTCTCCTTTTCTTCTGCCTTCTTCAGTGCAGCATGGCGCGGGGCCACCTTGACAGCCATCCACGGTGTAAATATGAAGGCCGCAATCAGTGAAAAAAGCATGGCAGATGACCCCAGTACCGGGATTGGCCGCATGTACGGCCCCATCAAGCCACTCACCCAGCCCATGGGCAGCAGTGCCGAAACAATAGTAAAGGTTGCCAGGATTGTAGGGTTGCCGACCTCGCTGACGGCATTGATGGCAATAGCAACACTGGTCTTGCCCTTTTCAAGCCAATGTCGAAAAATATTCTCGACCACTACCGTTGCATCATCAACGAGAATACCAATAGAAAAAATCAGTGCGAACAGGCTGACACGGTCGATGGTGTAGTCAATCATCATTGCCCACCAGATCGTCAGGAGGATAACAACGGGGATAACCGCGATAACCACGAACGCAGCGCGTACACCCAGACCGATCAGGCACAGGGCCGCCACGATTACCGCAGCCTCCAGCATGGCCTCCAGCAGTTCATTGACCTTGTCATTTGCCGACTTGCCATAATCACGCGTAACCGCGACATGAACATTTGCAGGAATCAGGCCCTTGTCGATATCTTTCAGTTCCTCAACCTTCGCCAGGATCTTCTTGGCCACCTTTACACCATTGGTGCCTTCTTTCTTGGCGATGGCAATCGTAACAGCCGCCTCACCGTTGGCCTCGGGCGTACTGCCATCATGTGCCGCACCGGTAAAATGTGCCACCATCCGGGTGGGATCCGCTGGTTCCTGTGACACCTTGGCCACATCACGCACATAAACCGGGGAACCCTGGCGAACCGCAACAACCAGGCGTTCGATTTCAGTTGCGTTGGTCAGAAAAGAACCGGTGCGCACAGAGAAAGATGTGCCGCCCGATTCCGAACTGCCTGCCGTCAGCTCTGCATTGGCCGTTTGTATCGTCTGTGCAACCTGGGCCAGGCTGATGCCATAGCCGGACAGGCGTTCGGGCAAGACCTCGACTTTTACCTGCTCCTCACGCCCGCCGACGACAAAACCTTTACCAACATTGGGCACTTCACCCAGTTGTTGCAGCACATCAAGGGCCAGCGTGCGCAATGCACCGTCATCCAGGTCTTCAGACCAGAGCGTAAGGGTAACAATCGGAACATCATCAACCCCCACCGGCTTGATCAATGGCGGGTTCACGTTAGGCGGGATCTTGTCCATATTCGACAGGACCTTGTCACGCACCTTGACGATCGATTCGCCCATATCCTGGCCGACCTTGAAACGTACCGTTACAATCGCATTTGCACGTTCCGTGGCTGTATAGGTATGTCGAACACCGGGGATTTCCAGCAGGATACGCTCCAGCGGTTCGGTCACCAGGCTTGATACCTGCTCCGCCGAGGCTCCAGGATACTGCACGAAGACATCGATCATGGGAACCGATATCTGGGGATCCTCCTGGCGTGGCGTAAAAAACAGCCCAACCACACCAACAAGCAACGATACGATAAGTATCATGGGTGTAACCGGGGAAGTGATAAACAGACGTGCGGTTCTGCCAGCGATCCCCAGTGAGCGGGCATCATAACTGGCAGGTTTAGAGAAATCTTGATCGGCCATGCTTTATTCCACCTTATTCTGTGCCTTGCTCAGTACGTTTGATACAGGCCAAAGCTCATCGATATTGTGACTATATTTAGTGAACCAAGGAATCCTGCATCCCGGGTAACTGAAAAGTGACTCACATCACCGGAATTGTTACCCGCTGAATCAGTTCCAGGAGTTGTCGGATTCGTTTGATTCTCCTCCCTTGATGAAAATACGCTCACCTACCCGAAGACCCGAGAGAATTGCGATACTGTCAGGGCCGACAGGTTTACCCGTCCTCACCAGACGCATTTCACGCTTGTTCTGTTCATTCATGACATAGAGCCCCGGCAAGCTGCCGCGCCACACCAGTGCATCAACCGGCACCACTGGCAACTCTACAACCTTTGCATAGATATCCCTGATCTCAACTTCTGCATACATGCCGGCACCACCCGGAGCACCCGGTGGCAAATCAAGCTTGACGGTTACCGTATGGCGATCCTCATCGGCAATCGGGTAAATCTGGGCAACACGCGCCTGGGTCTCCACGTCACCAACATCCAGCCTGGCCTTGAAAACCATGCCCATTTTAACACCCGGCATCAGTCGGGCCGGCACCTCGACCTTGATCTGCATTTTCGATAAATCGGAATATACGATTAAAGGCTGCCCGGGTTGTACCGGGTCACCCTCTTCAACGTACTTTTTCGTAATCACGCCATCAAACGGTGCGATCGATTTTGCGTCACGTATCTTGGAATCAATTTCATCAATAGCGGAACGCGCAGCGACTATTTGCCCACGGGCCTGCTCAACCATCGTACCCGACTGGTAGAGCTGTGCGTGCCGGTCCATCCCCGGCGATGAACCGCGGCCTAGCATGCCTTGCATGGGATTGGTAAAACCTTTCATCATCGAGCCCAAGCCACCCATGGCATCATTTTGCTCACCACCATACGGTGAGATCCATTCCCTTGAATACTGGACACCGGCATTGCGCAGGGCCGCCTCGGCATTTGCAAGATTGGCCCAGGCCGCGCGGCGTTTGGCCAGCAAGTCATCATCATTGATCGCAATCAGTTCCACGCCTTCCTCGAACTGGTCACCCTCTTCACCGGCGATGGACTTGATGCGCCCCGGGATCTGTGCGGAAAATGTCACGTCCTTGTAAGGGACGACAGTACCACCCAGAGAGACCGTTGACCCTACAGGAACACCCTGGACGGTAATAAGCTGCTCAGCCGCTGCCGGCATAATCACACCGCACAACAACACACTCCCGTAAACAAGACCACCAAAATATTTTCTGATTAACATCGTTAATCCTCACACGCATGATGTTGCGAGGCCAGGGTACATCTTCAAGTACCGGCGCCGTCAACAACAGCGCTTTTCTGGCCAAATAGCCAACAGTTGGATTGATCGAACCCTTTACGGGTTTCTTCTATCTTAATGAGACAGCGGAGAGCAATATCCAGATGTTATTGTTATCCGCGACCTCACAAAAAAAACGTGCCTGATATAGATCAGGCACGTCCCATTACAGTAAAGCTTTTGATAAACGGACCCGCCATGCGCGGGTCCTTGATCATGGCACCATAGTCACCCACATTGAATTTCATCTTGCGGGAGGTATAGGCCATGCCGAGCCCCATCATGCCAGGCGGCTTGGCCAGCCATTTATTCCAGTTGTCAAAGGTGGCGCGTATATCCCAGCTCAGATCCTGGCCGTCATAAATTCCTGCGCTGGTTGCCTTTCCATTTTCAACGGTAATAACACCTCGAGGCGTGTCTTCGCCATCAAAACCGTATGCAATGACGGAATTAAAATTGATTTTTGCAAGTGCGTCTGAAAGCTCCGGCTCAGCATTCCACTGCTCCATATAGCTCTTCATCCACTCGTCGGAAAATAAATCTGCCATTTTTTTGTCTCCTCCTGTTTGTCTGATTTAGCTGAAACTGCTTAATTTTCTTCAAAAAACAACATCCACGCCACGTCAAAAGTTAACCGTCAACACTACATTCAATAAAATACCAAAACCCTGTATAGAAATACAGATAAATGACGTGTGACGGGCCTGATTTATTGAAAAATTCTGGTGCAAAAACAAAATATTAACTATATGGTTAGGATAACAGCTGATATCAGCAGCCTATCTAAGCCCTTTTATCCTTTGAGAGATACAGCAATTAAGAATATACGCATATGTTTATACCTAAACAAATCAGGCTGCCAGCCGTAAATATCATGATTAGATCAACAAAAGTACGGACTTGAAAAATGAAGGAAAAATATGCTGGTACGTCAATTTGGAACGTCCGATACGGGGGATGCCACTGTGAAATCACAAATCGAGCAAGCGGTTGACCGGGAACACCAGGAGCGCGGAGTTGACCGGCGAACCCACTCGTTAAAGACCCTTTATGGCGCACTCTTCAAATTTCGCCGGCGTGGCGCCCGGCGTGAGGGTGGGCACATTAACAGTTATGTAGACTGGCACGGGCACTGGACACTGATGGCAACCTTCACGATTATTCTCCTCTGCTGTGCGGATGCCTTTCTGACAGTTGTGCTCCTGAGTCATGGCGCAGAAGAAATGAACGTCCTCATGGACTGGCTCATCCAGAAGGATATTCGTTCGTTTGCAGTTGTTAAAATGAGCGTTACCGGCCTGGCACTGATCGTGCTGGTCATGCACCTTAATTTTCGTGTATACAAATTTATTGTCGTGCGTTACCTGATCTTTGCACTGGTACCCCTGTATTCACTGCTGATCGCACACGAACTGCACATGCTCTCCCAGATATAGCTGGCAAGATATTCAGGTACACGCTCAGCACGCTTGCCGGTTGAGTTCTCCAGCAGAATTAATTGGCCGTTGAACACGTCACAAGCAATGCTGCGGCAATCTCACTGCTCAGCTCTGCAACCGCCATACTGGATGCACTTACCAATGCCGCATAGTCCTGCCCGGACACTTGCTTCGTAACCATTGAATCATGCAAGTCAAGCGCCTTGCCCGCATCCTGGGTGATTAGTGTCCAGCCAACGTCCAGTATGACGTCGCCACCGAACTGCCCGTCAAACTGTCTGATATCAAGTTCAACCCTGTAATCCGGTTTAAATCGCAGGCTGGAACGGGAATCCGCAATTTTACTGGACTGTAACAACACGGACAGGTTCCTCTTCAGAACCCGTTCAAAATCATCCTGCAGGCTGCCGCCCCAACGATGAAACTCGTCAAAATCCAGCGTATTTGGACCACTGCGGGTAACGATCCGCGGCTGATCCAGGTAACGCGGCCAGCTAACCGGTCCAACGCTGATGCCCTTGTCGCTACAGGCCGTTCCAGCAATCCCTGGTTGTGTTACTGACGTATCGATACCGAGGGTATAGTAGGCAACGGGCGGCGATATGCCGGAACAGCCCCCGATAAACATCACTGCCAGTGCTGCTGCCCCACCCAACCACCTGCCTTTTCTATTCATCATGGGCCCACCTTGCCCTTGATCAGGGCCTCTGGATGACGGTCAAGATAATCTGTCAAAACGCGCAGGGTGCGTGCCGCTTCTGCCAGCTCGACCAGGGTGCGCTGCAGTTCCTGCGACAGAGGTGCATCTGGAGCAAACATATGTTTGATGGTTTTCAGCGTGGTCTCTGCCTCGACAATGGTTTTATCCAGCGTGCCGAGTGTACCGGTTAGATCCTTGCCGATCTGGGCCAGTGGAAAATTCTCCAGTTTTTCCAGTACAGCAACAACACTCTTTGTGATTTCTTCAATTGAAGTCGGAATGGTCGGCATTACCGGGTAAGGCCCCGACTTTTTGATGCTGGCCGGTTTGGCATCCGGGTAAAAGTCCAGATCCACGTAAAGCTGCCCCGTCAGCAGATTGCCTGTTTTCAGCTGTGCACGGAGCCCCCGGCCAACCATGCGTTCCATCTGCGCCAACGATTCTTTATTGGACAGCAGGTGACTCATTGGAACAAGCCGTTCAGGCTCGGTTTCGATCAGGACAGGAATTTTAAATGCCTCTGCTTCAGCATCAAATTCAATGTCAATATCGATGACCTTGCCTAACTGGATACCCTTGAATTCCACTGGCGCACCCTTTGATAAGCCGCGTACCGAGCCGTCAAAATAGAGCAGGTACCTTCGTGTGATACTCACCTCTTTGACCAGGGCTTTCACATGGTCGTCATAAAGCTTGAAGACATGGCCATCCGTCGCAGGCCTGCCCAGTCTGCTGTATTCCGGGACCTCGAATGCAATACCGCCAATCATCAGGCTGACCATGGATTCCGTATCCACATTGATGCCTTCCGCCGTCAGGGAAACATCCAGACCGCTGGCATTCCAGAAACGGGCATTCTCGGTAACAAACAAATTGTATGGCTCATTGACAAAGACCTCGAAATCCACCGACCCGCCATCTTCAGCCAGTTCATAGCTAACCACCTCACCGACCTTGATCTGGCGATAATAGATGGGTGCACCGACTTCCAGAGAACCACGCCGCTCCGCCTTCAGAACAAAGTGCAAGCCGGGCTGATCGGTGGTTATGGCAGGCACGCTTTCCAGACCGGTAAAATATTTTGTATATTTCCCTTTCTCAACCGGATCCATACCGATATAGGCACCACCCAGCAGGGTACTCAGGCCGGTCACGCTTCCCGCACTGATCTGGGCCCGCACCACCCAGAAGCGGGTCTTGTCGGTCAGGTAGCGCTCGGCGCCCTTGGTCATTTCTACAGTAACCAGCACGTGCTCAATATCATCTTCAAGGGTTACCTCCGTGACCTGACCGACCTCGACATCCTTGAATTTTACCTTGGTTTTTCCCGCCACAATGCCATCAGCCGTGCCAAAGACAATGGTAATGGTGGGGCCGCGTTCGGAATAGGCCTGCCAGGCCACCCAGCCACCGATCACTGCTGCCACCAGCGGAATTAACCAGACGATCGAGAACCCGCCGCGTGTGGCGGCCACGGCTTCCGGAATAGCATCCTCAGGCAATGGATCAGGAGGCGGGATGGTCATGTGTCGGTTCCATATTGTCCCAGATTTGCCGGGGATCAAACGTCATGGCAGCAAAGAGCGTAATAACCACCACGGCCCCAAAGAATATCGCACCCGGCCCCGCTTCGATAGTGGCGAGATTCCCCAACTGTACCAGTGCCACCAGGATGGTGACCACATAAATATCCGTCATGGACCAGCGCCCCACGGCCTCGGTCATACGATACAGGCGTGCCCGATCCTGCGGTCGCCATTGGGATTTTCGCTGCACCGAGATTAACAGGTAGGTAAGGGTAAAAAGCTTCGCCAGCGGCACCACGATACTGGCAATTAATATCACCAGCCCGATGGGCCACTCGCCATGAAGCAGAAAATAGATGACCCCGCTCATGATGGTATCTTCCTGCACATTGCCAAGCGAGGTCACTGCCGTCATCGGCAGCAGGTTCGCGGGTATGTAAAAAATATATGCCGCAATCACCAGCGCCCAGGTACGCGCAATACTGTTGGGCTTACGTGCATGCAGGGCTCCTCCACAACGCGGACAGGTGATCTGCACATGCTTATCCGTTGAGACAACCTTGCTCAGGAGATTACAGCTGTGACACCCGACCAGGCCGGCAGCTGCAGCGGTTTTCGCAACAGCCGTCATCTCCGGTAACGCACCTGTTGCCACACGAGACTGGGGTCCAGGCTGGCTGATGCGGCCGCCAGGACGAGAATAAGCGCCGCAAATGACCATAATGCGAGGCCGGGGACGATTTGCGCCATACCCACAAGTTTCACAACCGCGACCAGTATCCCGATCATGAAAACTTCCATCATGCCCCAGGGTTGCAGACTGTGAAAAAAACGAAAGATGGTTCCCAGCCTCCAGGGTATGCGACCCAGGTAAAGGGGCAGCAGCACATAGATCAGGATAAGCAGCTGTAACAGCGGTACGACAATGGTCGTGAGCAACACCAGCAGGGATATTTCCCACTTGCCTGCGTTGTATAAATCCACAACACCCGAGGCCAGTGTTGTCTGTGTTCCCTGGCCCTGCATTTTGAAGGCAAGAAACGGGAATGCATTCGCCACAACGAACAGCAGCAGGCCGGCAATAGTCAATGCGAGGGAGCGCTCGATGCTATTCGGAATACTGCGATGCACGACGGCATTACAGCGCCGGCACCGGGCAACACCACCGCCCGGCTGTGCTGGAATTCGCAGCAGCAGGTCGCATTCATGACAGGCGATCAAATTCCCAGGTGTCATCGGTGCAGCAGCCTTGTTTCGGGAAACACACTTTCCTTCATCTTACTATAACCCGGACGGCCACAGACAACATTTACGGGTCCGTCTCGCATGCACCGTCTTTATATGCACTGACAGCCGCGCTGGAACATGCCGTGCAAGCTGTTGCATGGGTTTTGAAACGCCCGTCAGCGAGTTGCGCACAAACGGGCCGATACTCGCGCGTACAGATTTGCGGGCGGGGCTCTGCACAGGCCGTCATGGTAGAGGTAACAACCGTACCTTCTGTCGTTTCATGACTTGATGCGCAGCCAGTGACGAGGACCAGCAAAAGAATAGCGCTGAAAATTCCTGACCAATGTGGCATTAAACATGTCCTTCTGGAATGCTGATGAAAATATGATCAGGCAGATTATTCGCTATAAAAAGTTGCATACAAAACCGGCACCACGAACATGGTCAGCAAGGTGGCGAACATCAGGCCCGCGATAATTGTGATGGCCATAGCGACAAAGAAGGCATCAAACAACAGGGGTATCATTCCCAGCGCAGTGGTTGATGCAGCCATGCCGACCGGGCGCAGGCGGCTGGCGCCGGAATCCATAATGGCCTCCAGCAAGGGCTTGCCCTCCCCGCGCTGCAGGTTGATTTCATCAATCAGCACAATGGCATTCTTGATCAACATACCGGACAGGCTCAGGACACCCAGCAGGGACATGAAACCAAAGGGCTGACCCGCCAGCAACAAACCCGCTGTAACACCAATCACGGCCAGCGGCACGGTCAGCCAGATAATCAATGGCTGTTTCAGTGAGTCGAACAGCATGATCGTGATCACGATCATGACAAGAAAGAACATCGGCAGACTTGCCGTCAGGCCTGCCTGTGCTTTCGCCGAGTCTTCATGTTCGCCGCCCCATTCCAGTTCGAAACCCGTTGGCAGGTCAATCGCCTCGACCTGCGGTGCAACCCGATCGTAGAGTGAGGTTGCCAGGCCAATATCCGGGTCCGCATATACCGTAATGGTCGGCCTGCGGTTACGCCGCTGGATGATCTCGTCTTCAAAGACGGTTTCGAAACCGGAGACCACCTGGCGCAGCGGGATCATGGTCTGTGCGGCATTACTCCAGATCTGCAGGTTATTGATACTGTCCACATCGGACCTTTGCCGCTCCTCGGTACGCATCACAATCGGCAGAAGCAGGTCGTTTTCCCGATAAACACCGACCTGCTTGCCCTGGAAACCTTCCAGCAGCGTATTGGCGATATCCGCGCGGGCAATTCCGTTCAGGTTTGCCGCCTCCTCCGCCATCACCGGCTGTATTACCTTGACACGCTGCCGCCAGTCAGTACGGATAGCCTTGGAATCCGGGTCTGCGCGAAAAATCGCCTCTACCTGCGATGCCAGCTCCCTTAGAACAGTACGGTCCGGACCACTCAGTCGGGCCTGGATCTTGCCGGTACTGCCTGGTCCGAGCTGGAACTTCGAAGTATAACTGAGCATATCCTCATAGTTTTCCTGCAGGTAATTCTCGACTTCTTTTGTCAGCCCATCCAGGTATTCTGCCGATTCAACATCGACCAGTAACTGCGCATAGGCACTGTTCAGCTTTTCGGGTGCATAGGTCAGAAGAAATCGCATACCGCCCTTGCCCACCAGTGATGAGATATGCGTAACACCCTCCTGCTCCATCAGGTACTTTTCCACTGATTCCACCACGGCCGTGGTTTTTTCAATAGCGGTTCCCTGCGGCAACCAGAGATCGACCATGAACTGCGGCCGTGTCGAGGGCGGGAAGAAACTCTGGTCAACGTAACCGAATCCCCACAGGGACGCGCCGAACATCCCGGCCACCAGCGCCAGTGTCAGGTATTTATGCCTGATGGCCGTCTTCAGCAAGTTCCTGTACCTGACGTAAAAGGAGCCGGCGTACGGGTCCTGCGTTTCAGTCCCTTCTTTTTTAACGGGTTGCTTTAAAAACATGACGCACAAAAGGGGCGTAACCGTGACCGCGGTCACCCAGCTGAGCAGCAGCGAGACCAGCACTACCTGATACAATGACCGGCAGAACTCGCCGGTACTGTCGTCCGATGTACCAATGGCCGCAAATGCAAGGATCGCAATCACGGTTGCGCCCAGCAGCGGGATGGCCGTTTGTTTGACCACCTCGATAGCGCCCTGCTTCGCATCTTCACCTTTATCCAGCCGCACCAGTACACCGTCTACCACCACGATGGCATTATCAACCAGCATGCCCAGCGCAATAATCAGGGCGCCAAGTGAAATCCGCTCCAGCGCCACTTCCATGGGCACCATGAAGATAAAGGTGCCGGCAATCGTCAACAACAACACAAACCCGATCAGCAGCCCGCTGCGCAGCCCCATGAAAAACAGCAGCACGATGATAACGATAGCGACGGCTTCCAGCAGACTGACTACAAAACTCTTAATGGCAACCGCAACTGCTTCTGATTGCATGGATATCTTGCCGAAGTCGATGCCAACGGGCACCTGCTCGCGCAGTTCCTGCATGCGCTTGCCGAGGGCCTCGCCCATTTTTACCACGTTACCGCCCGAGACCGTCGAAATACCCAGACCGATGGCCTCCTTCCCGTCGTAACGCAGCAGTACGTCCTGCGGCTCTACATAACCGCGCCGCACAGTGGCGACATCACGCAAATAGATCTGTTGCTCACCACCGCCACTGATAAGCATGGACTCGAAGTCTTGTACCGTGGTAATTCCGCCCGTCGGGCTGATGGTGATGAACTCGGCACCGACCTTGACCTTGCCCGCATTGGTCACCACATTCTTCTGTCGCAACTCATTGGCAATCACATCAGGGGAAATTCCCATCTGCGACATGCGATCACGGTCGAGCGCCACATAAATGGCCTCGGTACGCTCGCCAAAGGTATCGATCTTGCCGACGCCTTCAACCAGCAGCAGTTCCCGGCGCAGCATGTCGACCACATCCTTGATCTCGGCGTAGCTATAGCCATCTCCGTAAATCGCTACAAAGATGCCATAGACGTCCCCGTAATCATCGATCACCACCGAAGTACCGGCACCCGGCGGCAGTTCACCCTGTGCATCACCGATCTTGCGGCGCAATTCATCCCAGACCTGCTGCAACTCCTCCTTGCGGTACTTGTCCATGATCGTCACGGTCAGCGTTGACAAACCGCGGTCTGATTTTGAAACCACGCGCTTGAGCTGCCCCATTTTCTGGACGGCCTTCTCCAGCTTGTCAGAGACCTCTTCTTCCACCTCGGCCGCCGAGGCACCCGGGTACGGCGTCACGACCAGTGCGTCCTTGATGGTAAATTCCGGGTCTTCCAGGCGGCTCAGCTTGCCGTAACTCGACAGGCCGGCCCCCAGCATAACGATGGTCAGAACGAGCGTAATGACCCTTCTTTCAATAAAAAACTGTGCGATATTCATCCAGGCAGTTCCGTTAATTACTTTTCAAGCGGGCGCACCTTCATCCCTTCCTGGAGATGGGCCACGCCGCTGATTGCAATCCGGTCGCCTTTTGCAAGACTGCCGCTGACCCGGACGTCGGAGCCGGACATCTGGCCCAGCGTCACCGGTTTCCTGCTCACTTTCATCGTCTCCGGGTCAACCCGCCAGACATAGGCGTTGCCCTGATCATCAGAGGCCACGGCTACGGCAGGGATTCTTATGCCCCCAAGGAGGGGATCGTGCGCAAGCGCCTCCGGTGGCGGAGTCAGGATGACCCGTGCAGTCATCCCGGGCAGGATATTTACATCCCCCGGGTTTGCAAACGCAAAGGTTGCCTTGTAGGTCCGGGTAACCGGGTCTGCCGTTGCTGTAAACGACTTGATGCGTGCCGGGAACGATCGCCCCGGAAGGGAATTGACTTCAACCACCGGGCGTGCCCGTGCGGTTCGCTCCTCGAGGGTCAGGCCCTGCTGCATGTGCACAAAATCGCGTTCCGGCACGCTCACATCCATTTCAAGACTCGATGCGTCCTGGTATACAAGAATGGCCTGCTTGGCCTGTACATTCTGGAAGTTGTCACCGATTTTTTCCCCGACCACCCCGTCATAAGGAGCCTTCAGATAGGTATCATCAAGGGCCTTTTGTGCCTTCTTCAGATTCTGTTCAGCAACTTCTACATCCCGCAGGGTTTTATCCACCTCGGCCTGTGACCCCGCACCTTCATTAAAAATATTCTTCGCCCGCACGTAGGCGGAACGCATGGCACGCTGATTCGCAACAGCCGCATCCCGGGCTGCTTCATAGTCGGTTGGATCCAGGCGACCCAGCAAATCTCCTTCCTTGAGTTTCAATCCATCTTCAATGGGCAATTCAATAATCTTGCCGGCCACCTCGAATCCCAGGTCAACAGTGCGCACGGCCTTGATCTCGCCCGGGTACTCCCAGCTAACCTTCACGGACTCGCTACCAATCGTCATCATTTTTACAGGTTTGGCCGGTGGCTCCGTTTCCACCTCGGGGGCTTTCCCGCAGGCCACCAGGACAGATGTCGTCAGCAGAACAGCAAGAAACCCTGCGCCAGGAAAACCGGAAAGTATTTTTTTCATCATTTTTGTCCTGCGAGCCATATTATTTAACATCAACCCTACACACTGCTGCCCCTGCAAACCCCCTCTCCCTCCGGTATAGGGCCAGGGAGAGGGGATCTAATGGTGATTGCTTAATATCATTATTACTCACTGATTTTACAGGTTTTTTATCTACTCTCTGATGGCTGAGCCAGCCCGAACAGATCATCAACAGGCCAACATTATATACAGCTTTCTGAAGAGAAACCCTTTAGCCACAAATCTTTATCAGGCACGGATGGCACAGGCCAGCAGGGTTATATCATCCGAGAATTGATCATCACCGCGCCATTGTGAAACGGCCTCGACGAGGCCGTCCGCGCTCGTAATAAAGGAACCGGAAGACGCTTGACTCAAGACCTGCATCATCCGCTCGCGCCCGAACTCCTCGCGGGTTTCCGGGTGACGCTCCTCGTACAAACCGTCAGAGTGCAGGTACAGGCGGTCACCATCAGCCAGATCAATCACCGTATCGTGGTACTCGGAGTCCGGAAACATACCGATGGGCACAGCCGGTACATCGTGGAATTCTGAGGTGCCATCCGTATGAACCACCATGGGTCCGGGGCTGCCGGCACTGACAAAACAGAAGTTGCCGGTTTTTACATTCAATACCCCGTAGAGGAACGTGAAGTAATGACGCCCCGAGGTTTCCATCGGGAAGGCCGTATTCAGGCTGGCGGCCAGCCAGGCCGGGCTGACAATCTCCGCGTCATCCATGCTGCACTGACTGTTCTCGCCGTGCTTTACCGCCAGCTGGGAAAGATGATGCGTCACGGAAACCGATAACAGGGACGAGGCCACACCATGTCCGGATACATCCAGCACATACATCGCGACATGATCATCATCCAGCTTGAATACATTCAGGCCATCGCCCGCCAGTTCATCGCAGGGGCGATAGAACCACATGAACTCGGCTCCCTCAATATCCACCATTTCATCCGGCAGCAGGGACTGTTGCACCCGGGCAGCCGCCTCCAGGTCCCGGCGCATGCGTTCGTTGGCCTTTGACAATTCGCATACTGCCCGCCGGTAACCCAGCGCATTTTCAACGCGGGCACGTACCACGGGAAAGTCCAGCGGCTTGGTCACATAATCATTCGCCCCCAGCTTCAGGGCCTTGACAATGTCCGTGCTCTCGTCCTTGGCAGTCGCCATGATAATCGGCAGTTCCGCCTGCGAATAGAACTCACGGGCACGCTTCAACACCTCGATTCCATCGATGTCCGGCATCATGATATCCAGCAGGACAAGATCGAATTCGCCCGTCAGAATCGCCTCCAGCCCGGAATTGCCGCCGTCAGCAACCTCAACCGAAAGACCCATGCGCGCAAGGCGGCGTGCCAGCATGTCCCGGTTCATCTCGTTGTCGTCGACAACCAGTACGCGGGAATACTTGTTACCAATCTCGGACACTGAACCTACTCCCTGGTTAACATGGCATTGATCTTTTCCAGCAACCTGGACAGGTCTACCGGCTTGGTATCGTAATCATCGCAGCCTGCCGCACGTGCTTTTTTCTCGTCGCCCGCCATGGCATGCGCAGTGAGTGCAATCACCGGGATTGACTGCGTGGCAGGATCGGCCTTGATCAGGCGTGTTGCTTCCCAGCCGTCGATGACCGGCAGGCTGAGATCCATAAGAATGATATCCGGGTCGCTGGAGGCTGCCATGTCGACACCGGCCTGGCCATTGACGGCGATGACCACCTCAAAGCCCTTGCGCTCCAGTCTGCGCGACAGCATGTCGCGGTTCATTTCATTGTCTTCAACCAGCAATATTTTAATCATCGTTGTTTCCACGCGAGGCTATCGAATCTTCAATTACCCGGCGTGCAGATTCAAGCATCTGTTCGCCTGTCATATCTGCCTTCCTGATAACACTGTCCACATGAACCTGAAGCTCGGCGAGTTCGGCATCATCGAGATCCAGCGCCGTAATCACCACAATGGGTACCTTCTTCCAGGGTTCCACCTTCCTGAACTCACGCGCGAATTCAAATCCGTCCATTACCGGCATTGTCAGGTCAAGCATAATGAGCGAGGGTAATTCCTGTGCAACGATCTCCAGTGCTTCCCTGCCATTACCCGCCTCCCTTACTGACCAGCCCTCTTTTTTCAGCAGACGACAAAGCAGCTCACGGTCCTCGGCATGATCATCCACAACCAGTACCGGTCCCATCGAGGCATGCCTGGTGAATCTTCCGAGAATCTGCAACAAACTGGAACGATCAACCGGCTTGGTCAGATACTCCGCCGCACCGAGCGTATACCCCATACCCGTGTCATCCACCATGGTCAGCATAATGACCGGAATATTCATCAGGGCTGAATCCGACTTGAGATTGCGTAACAGGGTCCAGCCATCCGTACCCGGCATCATGACATCCAGCGTAATGGCATCCGGCGTCAGTTCACGCGCCAGGCGCAGCCCCTCTTCAGCCGTCATGGCAACGGCTACACCATACCCATCCTTCTCGAAGGTGCGCCTGAGCATGTCACAGGTATCTGCATCATCGTCGATGACCAGGATGGTCCGCCGGTCGCCAGGGGGCTGCGCCTTGTCCTGAACAGGCGTTTCCGGTTCAGCGGCCTCCAACTCGCCACCCGAGGTACGCGCAGCCTCCAGCGCATCCACTTCCGCCGGCAAGCGAATGGTGAAGGTTGAGCCTGCACCCGGGGTACTCTCCACCGTGATATCGCCCGCCATCATCTGGCAGAAACGGCGGCTGATTGCCAGGCCCAGCCCGGTCCCCCCGTAATTGCGGGTCGTTGACTCATCGGCCTGGGTAAACTCCTCGAAGAGCCCCTCGATCTTGTCAGCCGCAATCCCGATACCCTCATCCTTTACTGACAGGTTTATCCAGTCCCTGCCGGCTTCCTTTTCACGGCGTACAGCCAGTGTGATTGTTCCGTTTTCAGTGAATTTCGCGGCATTACTGAGCAGGTTGAACAGGGACTGCCGTATCTTTGTCAGGTCTGCCCGGATGGCCCCCAGCTTATCCGGTAAATCAACCACCAGGGTATTGCCGTTCTTTTCCACCAAAGGAGTAATTGTGCCGACGACATCGTTCAACATGGATTCAAGCTCAAAGCGCTCCAGGTAAAGGTCCATGCGACCGGCCTCGATCTTGGAGAGGTCCAGGATATCGTTTATGAGTGACAGCAGGTGCTTGCCGGCCCCGTGGATTTTTTGCAGGTCAGGGATGTGCTCCTCATGCCCGAGGTCCTCGGCCTCTTCCACCAGCATTTCACTGTATCCGATAATCGCATTCATCGGTGTTCTGAGCTCATGGCTCATATTGGCCAGGAAGGCACTCTTGGCACGGTTGGCGGTATCGGCGGCCGCTACGGCCTCGTGCAGTTCGTCCTGCAGGCGGTGCAGTTCGCTCACATCAAAAATGGCGCCATCGAGGTGCAGTGGATTCCCCTGCTCGTCAAAGGCCGCCTGGCCGCGCCCGCTCACCCAGCATTCCCTGCCATCCGCCCGGCGGATGCGGAATTCGACCAGAAAGTCAGTCCGCCTGGCGATCGCATCGGCGATTTCATGGCTGACACGAGCCACGTCGTCCGGATGCATGATGTCGGAAAATACGCGTTCCCGGTTGTTGATAAAATCCGCCGCGGGATAACCGGAGAGGTCCTCGATGCCGTCGCTGATGTAGAGCATGGTCCAGGATTTATCCAGCAGGCACTGGTACACCACACCCGGAACATTGGCGACCATGGTGCGGAACTTCTCCTCGCTGGCCTCAAGCGACCGGGTACGTTTCTCCACCCGCTGCTCCAGTGTCTCGTTCAGTTCCTGCAGGGCCGCCTCGCGGTCCGACAGTTTCACCAGCATCTCGTCGAAGTGCTCCGCCAGGTCGCCGATTTCATCCCGGGCCTCGCGCCGGATCCGGATATCCAGCCGGCCCTGCCCCACGGCATCGACGGCGCGTGACAGGCTCTGCAACGGTCGCGTGACCCAGGTCAAGAGCAACCAGACCAGCGCCGCGCTAAGCAGGAACCCGACGGTGAGCATCACGATCGCCCGATCCTTCTGCCGACTGATGAACGCCAGTGCCTGCGCCTCATCCTGGAGAGAAATCAGCACCCAGCCACCGGAGGGGATCGTGGCCACGCTGACCCACAAGGGCTCGGGCGTATCAAAACCGTCAACCCGCAGGGTGCGGACCTCCTGCCCGCTTATGGCCTTCTCGATCCGCCTGCCGACCTCCTCCCGCCCCAGTTCCTGCAGCACCTCCTGCAATGGACGACCGATATATTCATGCTGTGCAGAATAGAGGATGCGGCGTTCCCCGGAAAGCAGGACGAAGCGCTGCCCGTCCCCGACCGGCAGCGACAACAACTTGTTGAGGGGGCCAAGCGGCAGGTCCACCGTTGCCACGCCCGTGAAGCGGCCTTCACGGTAGAACGGCGCCGAGAAGGTAGTCATCAGGATATTGCCGCCGCCCTCGTCGAAGTAGGGCTCGGTCCAGACGGCAGCGTCCGCCTGTCGCGGCCGCTGCCACCAGTCCCAGCCGGGCTGCGTGTAATCGTAGTCCAGTTCGGTAGCCACGAGTTCATCCGATCCGGAATCCTTGCGGTACACATAGGGTGCGAAGATCCGCCTGCCCGGGTAGCGGTCCGTCTCGAAGGCGATGGCCGCCCCGAACACCAGCGGGTTACCTGCAACGTTGCGGCGCAGCATGGAGAACAGATCGTCCTCGGTCAGGTCCGCACCGATGCCAAGGTAGTCGGCCGCGCTGCGGGCGATCTGGGCCGCCTCGCGCAACAGGACCTCGATACCGGCCGCCTGACGGTCCGTCGAGATCGCCAGTCTGCTGGCGACCCTCTCGTGTGCATTACGGTCGAAGGACTGCAGGCCCAGGGCAAGTATCAGGGAAAAAATGACAAACAGGGGGGCGATGATGAACAGGATGAACTTGAGTCTGAGTCTCATGCGGCAATCCCTGTGATCAGCATTGTCAAGTTCTGCATTATAATCGAAGGCGTTTGCCATGCGGCAGGTCCCGGGGCCTGCCGGCCTTTCCCCGCCTGAATCATCACCCGGGCATCCTTCTCAAGCCGCCGGCAGATCCGGAACATCTACCGGAACTTCTGTTGGTTGAATGCATGAATGAACGCAATGAATGCCTTTGCCGGCAGCGCCCGTGAATAGTACCAGCCCTGCACAAAATCGACACCGCGCTCTTCCAGGTAAGATTCCTGACCGGGTGTTTCAACGCCTTCTGCAATAATCTTCAGATCAAGGCGCTTTGCCATATCTATAATTGAATCCACCAGCCCGGACATCAGCGCATCCGTTCCGATTGCGCTGACAAAACTCTTGTCGATTTTCAGATAATCAAGCGGAAAGGAACTGATATAGCTCAGGCTCGAGTAGCCGGTCCCGAAATCATCCAGTGCAATATGTGAATTACGGGCGTGCAGCTTTGTCATAACGCCGCGTGCAACCTCGCTGTCCTCCTTGATCAATCCGCGTTCGGTTATTTCATAAATCAGCTGGCTCGGCAGGATCGCGCTGCTGCCAAAGACACGGCTGGATGTCGAGAGTATTTTGTCCGACTCAAAATGACAGGGGCTGAGATTGATAGCGATATGAACATCGCGGTTTTCTCCGAGAAACCCCTCCATTTCCAGTCGTATCTGCTTCATCAGCCATTCGGTCATGGGTTCGATCAGCCCCGTATCTTCCGCCAGCGGAATAAACAGGTCCGGGCGTACCACCTTGCCACCGGGTTGCACCCAGCTGATCAGGGCCTCTGCGCCGATACAACGACCGGACTTCAGGTCAACCACCGGCTGATAATTGATCTCGAACTCATCCTTCTGCAGGCTGCGCTCGAGCTCCCCCTGCAACGACAGTCGGCGTTTCAGCATTCCCAGCAACAGGACTATAAGTAATATCGAGGTGCCTGCACCAATCGCACCGAGAATGACGGTGACCCGTATCCAGTCATGCATGATCCAGGTGTCCGCGGCAGCCGCCACCGAATAAATACCCGGGTAGCCCTCGAGTTCGACCGCAAACAGGGTGCGTTCAATACCGTCCTTGAACAGGGCCCTGAGCTGGGTAGACCCGTCACCGGCATCGGACTCGGATTCCACCATCTCCATTTCCGGCACGTTCCCGTTCCAGGCAAACAGGTGGGTGTCTTCCCGGCGCAACAGAACGGCAAAACCATGCTCGCCCAGATCGGCGCCGAGCCGGCCGATCAGGACACTGGGATGAATCAAGGCGCCGATACTGGAACCATCGTCCCGCACCCTGATCGCAATCAGGCCGAATCTTTTCATCAGCTTGATTTCCATTGGACCCAGCAGTTTGAAACCGTGCGTGTGTATCGGAATCTCTGGCGCGACCGGGGGGTTGACCGGCCCCCAGCTGGTGCATACCAGCTTTCCGTCCGGGCGCATCAGGCCAAGCTCACTGATCTCGGGTATATCATAGGCCATGGTATTCATGGCGCTGACGTCTTCGGGGGTACAGTCAAAAGAGAGATCGGATAAGGCTATCAGGCCCTGGTCTACATCATTCAGGAGCTGTGACGTATCGGCTGCAATCGTTTCCGCGATCGAGTGCAGATTGGCTTCTGCATTGCCTACCGTGAATGTATAGGAAAACCAGATTGCGACACAAACAGGTGTCAGCCCGGCCGCCAGCCCCGCCAGTAAAGCAAGCTGGATGATCAACTTACGCTTCATGTACAGTCCGCTTATGGATTACGCTGGAAGTCTAGGATACTGGAAACCATGGCGAATGACCCGATCAATATTTAAAAGAATTACACACAAACAGAGAGATGCAGTGAAGCTTGTTTAACTATTAACGGGGTATTGATACAGTGGCGAACTGTAATACTGACCCGATGGAGATAGTTCCATGAAGTATCTTGTATTCCTGCTGGTCTCACTCGGCCTGGCCTTCGCCGCCCAGGCCGAGAAAGGCCAGTCGATCATGTTCGGCGACCCGGACCCGGTTTATAATGAAAAAACGACGGACACCACGGCGGACAAGAACGCCGAATTCTGCAAAAAACTGAAGCAGCAAATGAAAGACCTGGAAGGCAAGCCATTGCGCAGGAATCCTGTAGTATTACGCTATCAGGAAGAGTGCGTGGAGCCGATCAACTGAACCCGGAAACGTGCCTCCGGGAGCAACCATCATGGCTGGTAATTACGTGAGATTCGGTGAGTTCCAGCGCCAGCTGTCGGCTGGAAAAGGCCTCAACCTACATACCCGATAGCATCATGGAGCGGGCAAAACAGAGTGGCTGACATGCCCTGCAAGATGATCACTTGCGTACTGCCTGACGATGGCAGTGACAGGAGACTGATGCGCGCCTTGCATGCTGAAAGGCAGATTGCGACCGCGAACAGTGTCAGTTGTTTCGGACTGGCGGTGCTGGCGGATGCCAGGACGAAATACGGCGATTTACCCGAACCGTCCCTGGTCAGGAAGGTGGATGTGCTGGTGCCGGCACCTGATGCGGAGGCCCTCTATGATTTCATCTATGCAACCGCAAACATTGGCCGCACCGGTGGCGGAGCAATCTGGCTGGGACCGGTGACCCTGGCCTCCGCCTTTGAACTGCCTGCAGATGTGCCGTTAGAATCAGGTTAAGATTACCCAACCCCTCTTCGGACATATACACCCTCGACCGGGCACAGATTGCGTGGACGTCGATGCCCATACTGGACCAGGTATGATACCCTGGCCACATTCCCGGGACGGGGCGTCCCGTATCGAGGTGCCGCTGCCGGTACCCACCGTGAATAAAGAGACGCACACGACCCGTTGGGATGCGGGTGAACTGTTCCTCGAGGTAAGCGGCCGGCCATGCCGTGACTCCATGAGCGGCGAGAGCTTCGAGAGCACGGTCGTCATCACCACGAGGACGGAAACACTGCACGGGTGTGGACGCGCGCTGCACTGACCCCGGGTAAAAAGAGCCGGATTTGATGCAGGACCCGCGCCTTGCAGTAAAGCCCTGCTGGCCGGCTATTCAGTTTCTTTCTTTACCTCCTTTACCGCAGCCTCACTGACTTGATGAAGCTTCGTGCAACCTTCACCAGGCCTGTCAGCCTTGTCAAAAAGCCCCCAGACCGTCTCGAGCACCTTCACTGGAATAATTACTCCCGGCATCAATGCCATTGTGCCGATTTCCTGAAGTGCCGCCTTGGCAGGAACCGCCTCTACATGGGGTTTGCTCATCGGACCGGTAATTTTTACCGGGGTAATCGAGGAAAAAATGCGTTTCTTCTCCTTGGGAATCAGCACGATATTCAGCGTCTCTTCACCCAGGTTAAGGTCGATACGGCCGCCAATGTTTAACTTCGGCCCGTCTGCAACGATTGCACCACTGCTAACCATGCCATTAGTGGAATCAAATGACATCACCACGCAATTAAGATCGGCATACCTTTCTCGCAGGATTGATTTTGAACCGACCCAGCCAAGAACATCCGCTGAAAGCAGGATTACATACTCCTTCGGGATGCGCGCATTCTCCAGTTCAATTCTGGATGTTCCATTCAGACTGGATGCCAGCTCATGCGGTGAGCGGCCCTTTGCCTCCAGGTCTACATCTATGTCTGAAGAACCGCGTATCGTCACATCCTTTTCAACCTGCGCCAGCAGGGAACCCAGCCTGATATCATCGCCGGTAATGCTGAGCTTGTATTCGGGTATCGCTGCGTCCTGTACATCGAACACGATGTCCGCCCGTCCTCCTTCAAAGTTCAGATGAAACGGCGCAACACTCAAGTGTCCGTCCCGGATACTGACATGCCCATCCAGGCTATCAATACTCATCTTCTTGCTGGTCACTTTAGCGACGATCAAATCAAGCTCAAGATTGAAGCTGTTCAGAAAAGAGACATCGAGGGGTTGGCGGCTGAATATGTAATCGCCGTCATGGGCGGAACCGGCGTCTTTACCGGCTGCCTCCTCACCATCGCCAGCCAGGCCAAAGTCAGCCAGGCTCAGTACCGGCAGCTCGAGTTTCCCTGTGAAATGCGGCTTTCCACCAACCAGTGCGCCATCCAGTTCGACCTTGCCGGATGAGTTTCCCAGGCTGGCATTACCCCGGTAGCTGAGTTTCCCCTTGTTGCCCAGCAGCAAGCCAGCGCCCCGATAGGATCCAAATCTCGACAGATCAACCCCGATTGCATCACCCAGGGCCGCCATGTCATCCACACGAGCACTGGTCTTGATCCTGCCCTGGTCGAAATTTTCCAGGTCACCGTAACTGCCGCTTATATTCAGCTGGTACAGGCTCGTACCGCTGGAGACAAAACTGATATTCTCGATGCCCCAGCTGCCATCCATATCGGAAATGTTTACATTGCCGTTCAAACGCCCCAGGTAGCCGGGTAAGCTGTCACTGACGGCCGCAACAAGGTCAGTGACCGCCACATCAAAATCAAGCTCAATGGTACTGCCCTTGTTCAATTCCGTTGCCAGTCTTCCCTTTGCCTTTATTGTCGGCTGATCGGGTTTGCCCACACTGAGCCTGGCACGCTCAAGCCGCAGCTCCTTGTCCTTGATATCGAGTTCACCGGTCAGCGCTCCCTGCCCCAGGTCCGGCCACTTGTAACCAAATTGCTCGCCCAGCCTGGCCAGGTCCACGGTGGTTATACTTGCCTTCAGACCGGTTTCCCTGACCTCTGCACTTTTATTCAGCGGTATATAGCCAATATCGCCCTGCAGGGAGAAACGGGTACCCCGCCTGCTCCCGATATTGATATCGGTGTCGTACAGACCCACCGCATCAAGGCCTATAGCCATCGCGGCAGTCCCTGCAACAGGCCCGAGATCCGGAAAGTTCCGGCGACCCATCATGTTAAAGATCGATGTTTTCGGGGCCATTATTTTGATGTTAAACCCGGCATCAGGCTTGCGGAATTCATGGCCCGCACCGAAAACCTCACCTGTACCGCTGAGTAACAGGGTCAGACCCTCCGGGGTCTTTGCATTCACATCCAGGTCAGAAATGAAATAGCGTGATTTTTTTATCTCCAGTACCGTATTCAAGGTGATTGAACGCAAGCGGTCCTGCTCTTTAAACAACAACCATGAGAGTACTGCGGGGTTGTCTGATTTACCTGATATCTGCAGCCGGGCACCCTCGCCTGTTGTGACATCGGCAACCTCTCCGGTCACAGCAAGACTGACCCCCTCACCCCGCTGCAGGCTCAAATCAATGTCTTCAAGGCGCGGCGTTTCATAATCGCCTCGAAGCCTAGCCGTTGCATCCAGCTTGCCAAGTGTCGGGATACCATCCCCGAATATCTCCAGGAATTCATCCACGCCCTCGGCACTGGCCCGGAATTCAAGATCAAGACCCTTGCCTTGCAGAGGATTTGCAATACTGCCTTCCAGGCCGGCCGTTAATTTTTCACTGACAAAGTCAAGCCTGACCGGCCTTGGGGTGGTTGAGTCCTGTATCGTATCCAGTGCCGGTAATAATCCGTCAAGCCTGAATTCATGGCCCTCGAACATGCCGCTAGCCTGGACCTTTACAGGCCCACCTGCACCGGCATCGTCTATGATCAGGTTGTCGAGGCTGAATTTGTGCAGGGTACCGGGAGATGCCTCCTGGTACTCAACAACCAGGCTGTTGACCTGTGCCCTGGCAATAACAACCGGCGGGATAGAAAAACCGGCAGTGCCCGGATCATCTTCAGACTCGTTGAGCTTCAGTATCAAATCACCGAGCGTAAGATTATCGATCCAGAGCGCCCCCGAAAATACCGAGACCAGATGAAAATGCAGATTTAATGCTTTCGTTTCCAGCGAATAACTGTCGTCATGCGCATGCATCTGAAAGGCCTCCGCCGAGACCAGCACACCATCTGAATATCGCACGGACAGCGGCCCCGAAAAGACCAGATCACTATCCAGAAAATAATCGGCCGACCAGACAAGCGCACGCTGGTAATCTGCATCGTCAAATGCGATCAGCAAGGCCGCAACAGTCAGTACCAGGCCCGCCAGCAGCCCGAATAAGATTAATCCCGACCGCTTTAACCAGACCCCTGCCCTGGAACCATTATTTCCCATTTTTTTCATTAATTTGGACACTTTCCTTAAGTTCTTCGTGAAGTATATCGACACGCAAAGCCGGCATCAGCCTCATTCCATTTGAACAGGCCTGCTCCCGCACTTCGTGTGGCGGAAGCCATTTACCGAAGGTTAAAGCTTCAGAACCCGTCTGATTCCCGTAAAAATGTGAATAATTTCAAGCAAACGTAGTTCTACCGGCAGAGAATACTGCTAAGATTGCAACTCAAGCCACGAACAAAGACCTTTCCAGTTTCATACAATCCAGGCCGGAATTGTACGCAGATTTATGCAAAAAAAAGCAATTTATATCATGATAGAGGAGCCAGAACGATGACAGAACATACACCCATATTTCACACCAATCGATATACGACTCTTGGCAAGCAACTTCTGGCGGCTTCCCTTGCCCTTGCCCTTGCGGTGCCCGGCTGCACGACAACAAATCCGTACACCGGTGAACAGGAAGTCAACAAGACAACCAAGGGCGCAGGCATTGGCGCCCTGGCCGGCGTCCTTACCGCGGTACTGGTTGGTGGTGACCGCAAGAAACTTTTGATCGGTGCCGGGATTGGCGCACTGGCCGGTGGTGCCGTGGGCAACTACATGGACCGCCAGGAAGACAAGCTGCGCATGCAACTGCAAAGCACCGGCGTCAGCGTTACACGCGTCGGTGACACTATCATCCTGAACATGCCGGGCAACGTGACTTTTGCCACGGGTTCGAGTGACATTTCCGCTAACTTCTACCCGGTACTCAATTCGGTTGTGCTGGTACTGAATGAATTCGAAAAGACCTACATCGACATTACCGGCCATACTGACAATACCGGTTCGGCTTCACTCAACCAGCAACTCTCGGAGGCACGCGCCAACAGCGTCGCACGCTACTTCGAATCCCGGAATATTTTACCGCAGCGCATTGTCACCAAGGGAATGGGATTCAACCAACCCATCGCCTCGAACGATACCCCTGAAGGCCGCTCGATGAACCGCCGTGTTGAAATCGTGTTGACGCCGATCACCTAGGGACAAACAGGATTCCTGAAAAGAAAACACCCTCCCCCTGTTGGGGAGGGTGTTACATGTAGTACGAAAGTATCCCGACATTCCGGCCTGCGTCCCCGTCCCCTTAGAAGGGGGCGGGACAGGGTGGGGGTGGTGTTACTAAACTTTTTTACCAATGGGGGGCAAGGTAAGCGGTGTCGGCTTACCTTGCCCCCCATTGGTAACTGTACAGCAACGCATTAACTATAAAATAATTCCCGCCTTGTATCCTTTCAATTCTTTCACGGCGTGCAACGGAAGACGTTCCGCACGGTCGACACGCCTGAATGTTTCAAGCGCGTAAAGCCCTCGGTACAGGCTGTCAGGAATGCGGAACGGAAGTAACAAGCAACCAGGTAGACCCCCAGCAGAATGACGACCCACAGCAGCATGCTGCCGGTGGCCCGGATGCGTGCCAGGATACCCGTGGATGCAAGAGACCGACACCTGGCGGCATCACAGAAAGAAATCAAAAAACAATACGAATATCAGGCTGGCGGCAACAAGACTCATGATCACTATCGGAATGCCATGACGCAACCACAACCCAGGTGTGATCCTTGCTTCAGGAATACCGCAGCGCTCGGATTCGTTTACACAGATGATGTTAGCGGTTGCGCCGACATGCGTGCCGTTGCCGCCCAGGCCTGCGCCGAGTGCCAGCGCCCACCACAGCGGTGTTGCATTAACACCGTTTGATTCAAGACTGAGTATGATTGGAATCATGGCAACAGTGAACGGAATATTATCGAGAAACGAGCTTAACAGGCCTGCACCCCAGAGCACCAAAAGGCAGGTCATCAACAATGCATCTGCATTGCCGGAAGCCAAAGCCAGGGCTTCTCCTATCAGGGCCAGCAGACCTGAATGCTCTACTCCTCCCACGATCACAAACAAACCGGCAAAAAATACCAGCACCGGCCATTCGACTTCTTTTAGTAGAATATCCGGATCTGGCTTGACCAGAACCAGTGTGATTGCCACACCGATGAAGGTCACAAATGCCGGGTACAGATGCAGGCGGTGGTGAATAAAGAACAGTACGACGACCACCGCAAGGCCAAATAACCCCCGCTTCAGGTTAACAGGATCACTGATGGCTTTTTTTTCATCCAGATCTACTTCACCCGTGTAGTGCTCAGGTACGGCCAGTTCCCTGCGAAAGATAAACAGGATCATGCTAACGGTTGCAATCCATACAACGGTGATGACAGGCCCCATGTGCATCAAAAAGGTAATAAAGTCGATTTTTGCTGCACTGCCGATCATGATGTTGGGTGGGTCACCAACCAGCGTGGCAATCCCACCGACATTGGAAAGCATTGCTTCAGCCATTAAATACGGCATGGGGTTCAGATCAACCATGCGGCAAATCAAAACCGTCAGCGGCGCAAAGATGATTACCGTGGTGACATTATCAAGGATCATGCTGACCAGGCTGACAGCCAGTGTCAGATAGACCAGCAGGTGTTTTGGCTTATCCGCTGAACGCTTGGCAATACGAATCGCCAGGTACTCAAATCCACCGGTATCCTTCAGCAGGGCAACCATGATCATCATGCCGGACAACAGGAATATGGTATTCCCGTCAATAGCCAGCATCGCTTCATCCTGTGTGTAAAAACCTTCATACAGACCGGCACACACCATAACGACGGCACCCAACACCGCACCGTGCATTCTGTGCATGATTTCGGAAAATATTAATGCATAGGCCGCCACTAAAACGGCAGCGGATATCATCATCGGTACCGTTATGGCAGAAACATCAAAACCAGTCATTATTTCAGCTCAAGCATGCGCCGGGCGACAGACTCGATAGTGACCTCGCCCAGGTACCTCCCGTTTTCAAGAACAAACAGGTAGTTGATCCGGTGCTTCTCCATCAACGCCACTATCTTGGCAACTGCCGTATCTTTCGTAATACTGTAAAATTTCGTATCGATGAAGCCATCAATGGGTAATTCCAGCACCCGGAGCGCATGCTCTTCTGGTACTTCCTGACAACCGGCTGAATCACCGATCAAGTCCGCATATTCGACCAGGATATCCGGCAGGCAGGCCTTCGTCAGTGTTCCGCGAATTGAAAAACTGCCAATGACTCTATTGTTTTTATCTACAAAAGGTAACCTGGGGACATTTCTAAGGACACACTCCTCAAAACCATCGCGTATTTTCATGCCAGCGGTGAGCACGCCGGTTTTTATCATGACGTTTTGTAATATCATCAGCAAATCCTGGGTAAGGGATCATCTTCCAGTTCTTCAAGTATGCGTTCACCACCAATACCGGTTTCCATTAATACGTACTGTATGCCCGAGTCTATATGACCAATGACTGCAGCATCATGACCTTCCTCAAGGACACGCCAGGTTTCCAGCAAGGCCTGCGCATCAGCCGGGTCCACCACGGCGACCACACGCCCTTCGCAGGCCAGGTACATGGGATCATATCCCAGCATGTCACATACAGACTGCACCGGATCACGTACGGGAAGCCTGTCCTGCTGCAGGCGCACACCCATAGCGGTTGCGCGATGCAGTTCTGAACAGACCGTGGCAATACCTCCGCGGGTCGGATCGCGCATGAAACGCAGTCCTTCGAACTTGTGTGCCGCCCTGGTAAGATTCAATACGCTGGCCGCATCGGATTTGATATCGCCACGCAGCCCGAATGCCTCGCGTGCCAGCATGACGGCAATGCCGTGATCGCCAACGGGGCCACTGACGAGGATCGTATCGCCATCCTTGATATTCTTCATGGACAGCACATGCCCGTTGCGGATACCAACGCCCGTGGTTGCAAGATACAGGCCTCCGCCCTCGCCCCGGCGCAGCACCTTGGTATCACCCGCAACCACCTTGACCCCGATCTGAGCCGCGGTTTCCGCCAGCGTTTTGATAATGCGCTCCAGGGTTTCGATTTCCAGACCTTCTTCGATGAACGCGTTCAGGCTCAGGTATTTCGGAATGGCCCCTGCGACTGCGAGGTCATTCGTGGTGCCGTGCACCGCAAGCGAGCCGATGTTGCCGCCGGGGAACTCCAGCGGCTGTACGGTGAAGCCGTCGGTGGTGAACATGACATCGCCGCCGCTGAGTGCAATCGGGACGGCATCGGCCTGCACATCGAGATCCGGGTTGGCAAGATGGCGTGCGAATATCTCTTCGATCAATTCGCGCATATAACGACCGCCGTTACCATGGGCCAGCGAGATGTGGGTGTCTTGCATTATTGTTACCTGATTAATTGTTGTATTGCCACAGAGGGCACAGAGGACACAGAGTGAATGATTATTACCAGCCCCCCTGTTAACTGAACTGTAGGGTCGAATTCATTCGACCAATAGCGTTTCCTCACGATCTGTCATCCATGTGCAGCCACAATGGAGGTAATCGCCAATATCGCGAGCAAAACCGGTTCGCAACGGGGTGGCAACGATATGTCGTGCACAATGCGGAAATCCTTATCTGTCCTGGCAGCAATAATTGGTCGAATGAATTCGACCCTACAACGGTAATCTAGCCACTCGATCAGGGAAGAGCCAATATTTTCAGCACGTATACCCATATTCCATAATCTGCCCGAAACTGATGCCGGCGTCATTGACCGGTATCAACCCGGGCATGTGTACGTTAAAGCCATTCCCGGACAACAGGGCCATCGCCTGTTCGGTCAGGACCCGGTTCTGAAACACACCCCCCGAGAAACTGACGGTGTGCACATCGTGCTCGGCGCGAATCGCCCTCGCCTGCTGCAGCATGGCATGCGCCAGTGAGGCATGAAACAGGGCCGCACGTGCACGGACAGTTAAAGCAGAATCGAGCATCGCAGCCACCAGCGGCTCCCAGTTTGTGGTCAACAGCTTACCGGTTTTTTCCAACCCCAGTTCTATGTGCTCACCGGGCCTTCCACACAGCGCCTCGAATTCCATCGGCCCCTGGCCTTCATAACTGGCCACGGTACGCACACCCGTCAGCGCAGCGGCCGCATCAAACAGGCGGCCCACGGATGTTGACTGCGGTGCATTGATTTTATGCTGCCAGGCCTGCCGCAGCATTGGGTCTTTTTCAGGAATCCCTGCGTAGTCCTGCCCGGTCTCCCAGCACAGGGCTGCAGCGCTGCGCCAGGGTTCCCGTCCTGCCTTGTCGCCACCGGGCAAGTTGAAAGGCCGCATGCTGGCTACATGTTGCCATCCACCTGGTTTGCCCAGAAAGGTTTCACCACCCCGGAGGGTGCCATCCTCGCCGTAACCGACACCGTCCCAGGTAAATACAATCGCCGCCTCGTCCATCTCGCATTCGTACCAGGCCGCTGCGGCATGCGCATGGTGGTGATAGACACGGTGTACCGGAAGGTCCTGCCTGCTGGCCCAGCGTGTGGTCGAGTAGCCGGGGTGGGCATCACAAATCAAAATCTCAGCTTTAACATTATATAGATTCTGCAAGTCATTGATTATATTTTCGAATACTTCAAGGCTTCGGACAGAATCCATCTCCCCGATATGCGGTGAAATGACCGCGCGGCTTTTCCATGCCAGCGCGATGACATTCTTCATGTGGGCGCCCACCGCGAGCACGGGCTGCTCCAGTTCAAACGGCAGTGTCAGTTCCAGCGGCGCAGAGCCGCGACCGGTCCGTATCGGCCGGGGCTTGCCGGCTATCGTTCTGTACACCGGGTCATCGGCAGGCCGCTCGATCGGCCGGTTATGATGCAAAAATGCATCCGCCACATGCCCAAGGCGGCGTTCAACATCCCGGTTATGTATCAGGACCGGCTCGCCACTGATGTTTGCCGAGGTGGCGACGAGCGGCCCGCCAAATTCATTCAGCAGCAAATGATGCAGCGGACTGTACGGCAGCATGACACCCGTTTCATTCAAACCCGGCGCGATCTGTTCGGATAATTCAGAGCGCTCAGCCCTGGCCGCCAGCAGGATCGGCCTGGCCGGCTGCAGTAAAAAGGTCCTGTCGTTTTCACTGAGAGCTACAGAGGACTCTGCATACCTGAACGGGTTATCGGCCGGTGCCGGAAACATGACTGCCAGCGGTTTATGTGGTCGGGGCTTGTTTCTGCGCAAGCGTGAGACCGCTTCTGTACTGCTCGCATCACACATCAGGTGATAACCACCGACGCCCTTGACCGCGACCACCCGGCCCTGGCGCAAAACATCCAGCGCATTTCTCAAGGCGCCCTCATTACCATCCGTCACTGTTTCAGTGTCATGAAAGGTGAGCGCAGGCCCGCACACCGGACAGGCCACAGGCTCGGCATGAAAACGCCGGTTGGCCGGATCTTCATACTCGGCAAGACACTGCGGGCACAATTCAAAGGCCGCCATGGTCGTGTTGGGACGATCGTATGGCAGGCTGCGAATCAGGGTGTAGCGCGGTCCACACTGGGTACAGTTTATGAACGGGTAGCGGTAGCGACGGTCCAACGGGTTATTCAATTCAGCGAGGCACTCATCGCACAGGAAGAGATCGGCCGGCACGCTGATGTGCGCCTCACCCTGGTTCAGGCTTGACAGAATACTGAATGCCTCGAAGCTGCCGACATCCGCGTGCCTGTCTGATTCGAGCCGGGGTTCTGCCAGTGGTGGTTTTTTAGCGAAGATGTCGGTCAGAAAGTTTTCCAGGCCCGGCGACGCCCCCTGGATATGTATTTCGACAAGACCGACACGGTTTCTTACCCAGCCGGCCAGCTCATGCTCAAGGGCAAGCCGGTAGATGAAGGGCCGGAAGCCGACTCCCTGCACATGCCCTGATAACACTACCTGCCTGGCTGAAATGGCCGTATTTTCTTGTAGTTTATTCTTTAAACACGTATCCATGGCGCCGGAATCTGACCATCACTTGCAGATCTTTTACCACAGAGGGCACAGAGGCTCACTGAGAAAACCTGGATATATTAATCACTACTCTATATACCTCTGTGCTCTCTGTGTCCTCTGTGGCGATAATGATTTATCAACCAACAGCTTTCTCTTTCAGCTCTTTGTTTGCAGACTCGCGCATGCCGCCTGCCCACCAGATTCGGCAGGCACCCTCATCCGAAACCATACACGGCCCGATCGGATTCCTGGGCGTACAGGCCTTGCCAAACAGCCTGCATTCATTCGGATAGATTTTCCCGAGCACGACCTGCGCACAGTCACAGCCCGGCGGCATTTCCCCGGCACGCTTGCGCGCATCATCCGCATAGGAGGGAAACAGCTTCCTGGCATCATGTTTACTGCAGGCCCTGTCCAGCGTGTAACCGGACGCCGGGATAATGCCCACACCGCGCCAGTTCGCATCCATCACATTCATGGCCCTGGCAAGATGCGCCTGCGCAGACCTGTTACCACCGGGCTTGACCAGCTGCGGGTAACAGTTATCCAGGAAATAGCGGCCTTCATTGAGCTGACGCAGGGTTGAATACATGGCCGCGAGCAGGCTCTCCGTATTAAAGCCTGCAACCGCCGCAGGAATATTGTGCCTTTCAACAACAAACTCCCATTCTTCCGGCCCCATGATTGTCGACACATGGCCCGGCGCAATCAGCGCATCGAATCCGGGCGTACCGGATTCCAGCAGCATGGCAACCGCCGGCCAGGTCAAACGGCCTGACAACAGTACCGAGAGATTTTCGGGCACGCCCTCCACCAGCATGGCCGCGACCGGTGCCGTGGTCGTTTCGAAACCGGCTGCAAAAAATACCACGGGCTTGCCAGGGTTCGCCTTTGCAATACTTACCGCTTCCGTGGGTGACGCAATCGGGCGGATATCGGCACCCTGTGCCCTGGCCTGCTCCAGGGTGCGTGCCTGCGCCTTCTTCACGTTTACCGGTACGCGCAGCATGTCGCCAAAGGCGACCAGGATGATATCTTCATTCAAGGCAAGCTGAATCGCCTCAAAGACGTCTTCTTCAGGGCAAATGCAAACCGGGCACCCGGGGCCGGGCACCAGTTCGATATAGCCGGGTAATGCCTTGCGCAGGCCTGCCATGGTAATCGAACGCTCATGGCCGCCACACACGTTCATGATCTTCACAGCCCCCCTGTGCGGCAGGTCGTGAATGCGCTCAAGCCATTGCCTTGCGCTGGCCGTCATGACTAGACCCCGCCCTCACCATGCTTATGATGGGCCTGAATGTGGTCAGGGCCGTGGTGGTGATGGTGTCCGTGACCCGCCCGGACCGGGTGCTCTTCCAGCCAGGCCTTGCGCATGGCTGCCTGTTGCCCGACCCAGTCCAGCCAGGATGGCATGCCGGTCTTGTCCTTTGAAGAAAGCTCGATCACCGGCGCCGTACTGGCAATATCGCGCAGGTAGCGTTTTGCATTCCCGGGCTTGAAGTCATCGAGCACGGGCAGCAGGTCGCATTTGCTGATCAGCACCAGGTCAGAGGTGCGAAACATGACCGGGTATTTCGCCGGCTTGTCGTCCCCTTCCGGTACGGAGAGCAAGGTAACATTCAGGTGCTGTCCAAGATCAAAACTGGCCGGACAGACGAGGTTGCCCACATTTTCGATAAAAATGATGTCGAATTTCGACAGGTCGAGATTATGCAAGGCCTGGTGGATCATGTGCGCATCCAGGTGACAGGCACTGCCGGTGGTGATCTGGATTGCCTCTACACCGTGTTTGCGAATGCGCTCGGCATCGTTCTCTGTTTCAAGGTCACCCTCGATCACGGCGATTCTGAGTCCGTTACCCAGTTGCTGGATGGTAGCTTCGAGCAGGGCTGTCTTGCCGGCCCCCGGGGATGACATCAGGTTGATGGCAAGGACGTTGTGCCGGTCAAAATGTTCGCGATTGTGCCGGGCGGAATGGTCATTTTCATGCAACAGGCTGTGCAGCACAGTGACCGCCTCCCGGCCGCTTTCGGTTTTTTCGAGTTTGCCGCCCGGCCGTATCAGGCGTTCATTGCCGTGCGTTATGTTGCATCCGCAGGTATCACACATAATTATTACTCCAGATTACTTTATTAATGGAGCGCCCCCGATACCGCCTCTTTCGACCTCTCCAGCTCGACACTCATCAGCAACAACTCATCGCCGCTGACCAGCGTCGTTCGCCAATTACCGCATTGCTTGCAGACCAGCTTGTTCGGCAGGGCATCAGACTCACTGTCACACTGAGTGCATTTCACCCGGATAGGCAGGTATTCAATAATGAGTTCTGCATCCTCTGCAATGGTGCCGGTACTGGCAACGGGGTAGGCATTTTTCAGCAACCGGGGCTCGACACCGGATAACGGGCCCATGCCGATTACAATCGACGTCACACACTGTGCATTGCGTTCCGCCGCGATACTCTCGACCTGGTCAATTAATGACTGGCAGATCGCAAGCTCATGCATGTCATACCCCCGCGGCCAGCATCTGGTCGTATAACTCCCAGGCGGTCTGCGCTTCCTGCGGGGATATCTTTTGAATCGCATACCCCACGTGCACGACGACAAAATCATCTACGTCGAGTTTCTCTTCCTGCATCATGAAAAGGCTGACATCACGCCCGACACCCTTGGCCTCGCAGCGGGCTGTAAAACCATCGATTGATTTGATTTGCATCGGTATGCCAAGGCACATAATATCGTCTCTGGAATAATTATTGACGGTGATCTAAATTTAACTCAAGAAAAGAAGTCAACAAGTTGACCTGCATCAACTAATAGTGCCACCAAGAGCCCTATGATGCACCAAGTAAAAATCATATAAAACCGGCCAGGGCTCTTTAGATGACCTGCAATGGAACCTTGATACTTGGGATTGGAAACACCCTTCTTACAGACGAAGGCGCCGGTATCCACGCACTCAATCACCTTCAATCAGCATATCCTGATATACCTGATTTAACCTTCCTTGATGGCGGCACCCTCAGTTTTACGCTGGCTGCCTGGATTGAAGACTGCGCAAACCTTGTTGTATTTGATGCAACAGAACTCCAGCAGCCGGCCGGCGCCGTCACTACCTTCGTTGGTACGGCCATGGACGAGTTTCTCGGCACCACCAGGCGCAGCGCGCACGAGGTCGGCCTGCTCGACCTGATGGACATTGCCCGCATCACGGGTCACCTCCCTGAAAATCGTGCCTTGATCGGCATTCAGCCGGAAATCATGGACTGGGGCATGGAGCCTACAGCCGCGGTTCAGAATGCACTTGATACGGCTGCAAGTGAAGCCGTCAGCCTGATAAGACAATGGCAGGGAGGTAACACAGATCAAGGAAATTCTGCGCCGGGACATTACTGCAATAATACAGGTGCAGCACTGCCTGAGACGGGGACATAAAGACAATGCAACACACAATACTTATCCCGATACCGGAAGGTGATTGAGCCTGTTATGTCCGAAGCCGCCATACAGCAGTTTAATATCCAGATCGGTAATGAACTTACCCGGAACGTGCAGCCTTTATTGCATGAAATTCGTCATGCACTCGGAAATTTTCTGGAGTGCGGCGAGACCCGCATCATCGATCTTCGCAGCATCCCGCTTGCGCCTGGCGAAGAAGACAGGATCCTGAGCTTGCTGGGGCAGGGAGAAGTCCAGGCTCAACTCAATGCGCTGGGTCCGAGTGAAATCATCGAGACAGAGTATGCAGGCGTGTGGGTTGTCACCCATTATAATGCAGATAACGAAATTATCAGCCGGTTTATCGAGATCACGGCAATGCCGGACATCCTACGCTCGCAGACAGAAGATGCAATCGCAGCCTATAGCCGTCTCGCCACAACTCTGGAAGAAAACCAGGAAACCAATCAGTCATTTGCGGAGAAACAGAAATGACAAACAGATCGAACGGTAATGACAAGACCCTTGGTGAAGTATTACGCAGCCGGGGCGTTTCCCGCCGCAGTTTTCTGAAATTCTGCGCGGCAACGGCATCAATGATGGCGCTGCCGCCATCGATGATACCAGCCATTGCGAATGCGCTGGAAAAGGCGAGAAGGCCTTCTGTGATCTGGCTGTCATTCCAGGAATGCACCGGCTGTACTGAATCATTAACCCGTTCATACGCCCCGACGATCGAAAACCTGATCTTCGATACGATCTCTCTGGACTACCATCATACCTTGCAGGCCGCGGCCGGCCATGCGGCAGAGGCTGCCCGTGAAGCTGCCATGGAAGAGAATAACGGCAACTACCTCATGGTGGTCGACGGCTCGATTCCGCTTGCCAATCCCGGCTACTCAACGATCGCCGGTATCAGCAACCACGACATGCTGATGGATACAGCCAAGGGTGCCGCCGCAATCATTGCTGTCGGCACCTGTGCAAGTTACGGTGGTATTCCGCACGCCGACCCCAATCCGACCGGTGCGGTTTCAGTCAGTGACCTGATTAAAGACAAACCCATTATCAATGTATCCGGTTGTCCGCCGATCCCCGTGGTCATCACCGGCGTACTCGCGCATTTCCTGACATTCGGTGTGATTCCCGAACTCGACCATCTTGGCCGCCCCATGGCTTTTTACGGGAAGAGCATTCATGACCGCTGCTACCGACGGCCGTTCTATGACAAGGGCCAGTTTGCAGAAACATTTGACGACGAAGGCGCAAAAAAAGGCTGGTGCCTGTACAAGCTCGGCTGCAAGGGCCCGACGACCTACAATGCCTGCGCCACCACCAAGTGGAACAACGGCACCAGCTTCCCGATTGAGTCGGGCCATCCTTGCCTGGGTTGTTCCGAGCCTGATTTCTGGGACGGCGGTGGCTTTTACAAGGCCCTGTCGATACCGACCGAAGATATCACCAAAAACGCAATTTATGCGGCCGCGGGCGCCGTCGCCGCCGGTGTTGCCATCGGCGCACTGAACAGCGCCAAAAAGAAGCGCGCGGCTTCCGCACACCAGAAAACGACCATCGATGACCTGGAAAAATAATGCAGACAGAATGAGGGCTGGAATATGAGTGAAATAGAGTTTCTGAGCTGGATACGCGGTCCCGGCTTTCAGATTGCAACCATTGTCCTTGTTGCCGGGGTCGTAATCCGCATCGTTGAAATTCTGTTGCTTGGCAGAAAAACCAATCTTGCCGAGGCCAAAGGCTCAGAAATGAGCAGTGGCCTGAGAACTGTTGTTACCCGGATGATTCCGGATGCCGGTACATTCAGGCGCTCGACCTTCACGATTGTAGCCGGATATATCTTCCATATCGGCCTGTTCGTTACCATCTTTTTCTATGCACCGCACATCCTGCTGCTCAAGAACATCATTGGCTTTGGCTGGCCATCGTTGCCGACACAAGTCGTCGATGCCCTCGCGATGGTCAGCATCATCGCCCTGCTGGCGGTGCTCGTACACCGGTTCAGCAACAAGGTACTGCGTTTCCTGACCAACTTTGAAGACCTGCTGGTCTGGTTCGTGACGATCGCACCGCTGGTAACCGGTTACGTCGCCTTTCACCGCATTGGCCTGCCCCCGTCGACATTGCTGGGCATACACATACTCAGCGTGGAACTGCTGATGGTGGTGTTTCCATTCACCAAACTGATGCATACCTTCACCTTATTCATGGCGCGCTGGTATGGCGGCGCCATTTCCGGCTACCGGGGGGTGGCATCATGAGTGCATCACTGGAAAAAGGCATCAATGCACTGAAAGAACAGGTTGATTCATCCGTTGCCTCGTTTTTCAGCAGTTGCGTCCACTGCGGCATGTGTGCCGATGCCTGCCTGTTTTACACGGAAACTGGCGACCCGGAAAGAACCCCGATCAACAAGACCGAGCCCCTGCGCCGCATATGGAAGTCTGAATACACCCTGTTCGGCCGCGTCGGGAAAATGCTTGGCCTGACCAAAAAGGTCGATGACAAACTGCTGGCAGACTGGGAAACCCTGGTTTACGACAGCTGCACCCTGTGCGGGCGCTGCTCGATGGTATGCCCGGTCGGCAATGACATTGCGCTGATGATTCGCAAAACGCGTGAAGGCATGGCCGCTGCCGGCCATGCGCCTGAGGGACTGATCGGTGCAACCACGCGCGCGGTGACCATCGGCAGCCCGATGGGTGTGAAGTGGCCGGCACTTGAGGCCCAGATCGGACACGTGGAAAAAGACACCGGCATGAAGGTACCGGTCGATGTCGTGGGCGCTGAATACATGCTGCTGCTGTCGTCGATGGAAATCATGAACTTTCCTGAATTCATTGATGCCGTTACCCGGATTTTCAAGCACGCCGGTATCTCCTGGACGATTTCAAGTGAGGCATTTGAAGCCACCAACAGCGGCATCCAGATTGGTGTTTCAGACATTGCCGCTGAACTGGTACAACGCATTGTCGATGCCGCAGAAAAACTCAAGGTGAAGACGGTCATCAGCCCGGAATGCGGCCACGCCTACATGGCCATACGCTGGGAAGGCCCCAACCTGGTCGGCAAACCATTCAGCTTCAAGGTCAGGCATATTCTCGAAGTGCTTGATGAACTCCGCAAGGATGGCCGCCTGAAAACAACGGGCATGGAATCACAGAAACTCACTTACCACGATCCCTGCCAGATATCCCGTCGTGGCGGCGTTATTGACGAGCCGCGCCACCTGATCGATATGATTGCAGGCAATTTCGTAGAAATGCCAGACCACGGCAAGATGAACTGGTGCTGCGGCGCAGGTGGTGGCGTCAGCTCAAATGAACGCGCCGATGAGATTCGCCTCAAGGTATTCCAGCGCAAGAAAGACCAGCTGGACGCAATCAAGCCAGACGCCATAATCAGCGCCTGCTCGAACTGCCGCATTCACCTTGAAGACGGGCTGGAGGAATATGGAATGGATATTCCCCTGCTGAGTCTGACCGAAATGCTTGCAGAACACCTGGCTGAAGATTAACTGTTTGGGAGCAAGATGAGATGAGCCAAATTACCAATGATGCAGAATTCAAACGGACGCTCCAGGGGATGGACCCGGTACAGCAGAGAGTCGTCGCGGCCAGGTTTGTTGAACACGTGTTGCCATTAAGCACGGATGAGCGCATTGCCCGTGTCACCAGGGTTGCAGCCGACAAGGAGGCCTCGGCCGAAGAACTTTCGGGCGCCCTGAGAACGGCAAAGGCAGCAACCATGGACAGCCACACGCGCTGTGGGTCCGAGGGCAACTGGACCGAGCAGGCCGGTTATTTTGTTTCCAGGGCGGCGATGGCTGCATTGACTCCGTGCGAACAATGTACATCAGGCAGTCCCGCCTGGCAGGCCGCCATGAGCAGCAGGATGGCACAGACCAGCATACTGATCGATAGTGACGATGCAACCCCGGTTGGTAATGAGTGGCAGTACGACATACTGTCAAACTATCTGAATTCATAGGAAGAGAGACGCAACCATGAGCGAATCCAGCGGAAACGAAAGAATCGTAGTTGACCCGATCACCCGAATCGAGGGGCATTTACGCATTGAAGCCAAGATGGATGGCGACAGGATCGAGAGTGCCTATTCGTCCGGCACCATGGTGCGCGGCATCGAAATCATACTACAGGGTCGTGACCCGCGAGATGCCTGGGCCTTTGCACAACGCATATGCGGTGTCTGTACACTGGTACACGGCCTCGCCTCGATACGCTCGGTCGAAAACGCGCTTGATTATAAAGTGCCAAAGAATGCCGACCTGATCCGCAACCTGATGTCAGGCGCCCAGTACATACACGACCACGTGATGCACTTCTATCACCTGCATGCACTCGACTGGGTTGATGTTGTGTCCGCCCTCAACGCCGATCCAAAGGCAACATCTGAACTTGCACAATCGTTGAGCAACTATCCGAAATCATCACCCGGGTACTTCTCCGACATGCAGAAGAAGCTGAAGGATTTCGTGGAAGCCGGTCAACTGGGTATTTTCGCCAAGGCCTACTGGGGACATCCGGCCTACAAGCTGCCGCCGGAAGCCAACCTGATGGCGGTATCGCATTACCTGGAGGCCCTGTCCTGGCAGCGTGATGTGGCGCGCCTGCAGACCATCTTCGGCGGCAAGAACCCGCATCCGAACTTTGTTGTGGGCGGCGTTCCCTGTCCGATAGACCTGAATTCCGATTCAGCCATCAATTCGAAAAAACTGGCACAGGTGCAGGACGTCATTACCAAGATGATGACCTTCGTAGACCAGGTCTATGTGCCGGACACACTCGCGATCGCCGGTTTCTACAAGGACTGGGGCAGCCGCGGTGAAGGCCTGGGCAACTTCCTGACCTACGGTGACTTTCCGTCCAACGGCATGGAGGACCCGTCAGGATACATGATTCCTGCAGGTGCAATCCTGAATCGCGACCTCAGTACAATACACGACGTAAACATGAATGCGGCTGATGAGATCCAGGAATATGTCGCACACTCCTGGTACGACTACAATGGCGGCAAGGATACCGGCCTGCACCCCTACGATGGCGAAACCAGCCTGAATTACACAGGTCCCAAGCCACCCTACGATTATCTCGATGTTGACCAGTCCTACTCCTGGCTGAAATCACCCCGCTGGAAAGGCCATGCGATGGAAGTCGGCCCACTGGCGCGCGTACTGGTGCTGTATGCAAGCGGACATGAGCAGACCAGGGAACTGGTTGGCATGACACTGAGCAAGCTGGATATTCCGGTTGAAGCCCTGTTCTCAACACTGGGGCGCACGGCAGCACGCACACTGGAAACCAAGATATTTGCCGACGCCATGCAGGGCTGGTACAACGAGCTGGTTGCCAACATCAAGGCCGGTGATACCAGGACCTTTAACGAGGTATTGTGGGAACCCTCTTCATGGCCGAAACAGGCCCAGGGTGTCGGCTTCATGGAAGCACCCCGCGGCGGCCTTGCTCACTGGATTGTTATTGAAGATGAGAAGATCAAGAACTACCAGGCTGTTGTACCGAGCACCTGGAATGCCGGCCCACGCGATGCCAATGGCCAGCCGGGCGCCTATGAAGCGGCCCTGCAGGACAACCATACCCTGTTTGATCCTGAACAGCCTGTAGAAATCCTGCGCACAATACACAGCTTCGACCCGTGTATTGCCTGTGCCGTACACCTGACCGACCCTGACGGCGAAGAAATCACGACCGTTAAAATACTATAATTACCCTGGAGCCACCAAATGTTCTTTAAGAAAGTATTAACACAGATTGCATCAATGACCATACTCTCCGGCCTCGTTTATTCGACTGCATTTGCACACCCGGGCCACGAGGTCGCGAACGAGCAGTTTCATGGCATCCTGCACACGGAACACCTGCTTGTGTTGCTTGCCATTGCCGTGGTGGTGGTTGTTGGCAAGGCCATTAAAAGGTTCTTCTAGAATGGCGTCATGAGGCAGGGGCTTTTCCCGGCCCTGCCCCGCCACTTGTGACGAGTCCTGCCCGTCCCGACATTACCAGCACCAGCGCGATGATCATGTATTACCTGAATGCAGCCCCCGGCTGATGTCCTCCTGAAGCACTCTCGTCACACCCGGGCAAAACTCACCGCTATGCTGTTCGTTGTCATGGTTTTCCCCTGCCAGTCATCGTTCATGCGCTGACCACCGGCACAAGTGGCATTCACTGGCAAAGTGTATATACACTGCACTGATGGCAACTCATCGTGATCGCCTGACCAGGCTGCATCGCCTGGACCGGCGTCCTGATTTGCAACGAACATGGCATTCAGTACCTATGCATTCATTAAGTAAATGATCGTTACCTGACCCGGATGAGTTGGCCAGTCATCGGCGACAGGACATATCAGCAATATCGTAATCTGGCATTGAGCGACGCTGAACATGCACTACTTCGATTCGAAATCCCTGCCTTATACCTGCACACAACTGTTTGCACTGGTTGCGGATATTGAACGTTACCCTGCGTTCCTGCCAGGCTGGTCCTCGGTGGTTGTATTGCATTCCGACAAATCACGGTTGCGGGTCGAACAACAGCTCAGGCTGGGCCCGGTGGAACTGCAGTTCGAGTCCACGGCAGAACTCGAACACTGCAACCGCATCCTCATCACCAGCAGCGATCCGCCGTTCCGCGAGATGACCATTGACTGGCGCTTCAAGTCGCTGTCGGAAAATCACTGCGAAATCAGTGTCGAAATGACACTGCTGTTGCAACCGGGCCTGTTAAAATACCCGCTGGAGAAAATACTGGGACACAGCAGCAGTCAACTGCTGTGGTTGTTCGAGAAGCGCGCCCGTTCACTTTATTCCAGGGCCTGATGCACCAAAGTGGCTTCACATGGCTAACCGACACCCTGAAACCAGCGCAACTGTGCGGCCGGGGAATATCTGCGGAGCACAAGGATCTGTTCTCCTGCCCCGTTCGACCTCTTGCGATGACTCCTTACCCGTCCCGCCCGTCCACGCGCGGCGACCACAGCATGGGCGCATAGACGACGACAAACAGGCCAAATGCCAGGACCCACAACAGCTGCGAGATGCCAATCCAGTACGTATAAAGCCCCGTATTGAACAGCGGCACAAACACCCTCACCACCGTTCCGCAAACCAGTAACAGAAAACACCAGAACAAAACAGGTGGTGGCTCGGATATATTCCTGCCCGTGTGACCGAGTATTACCCGTGACATCATGCCCAGCGTCATGATGCCAATGCCACCATAGGCAAATGCATGCACCGCCAGGGTGGGTGAAAGCTCAAACCACATTTGCATGAACTTGAGTGCAAAGCCGGTGACTATCGAGCCATAGGCCAGGTAAAGCACCCATAGCAATGGCTTGCTCCAGAGTTGCGGCGTATACCAGCCCGCCATGCGAATAACGTGCAAAAGAAACAGAATGCCGGCGATCATCGACATCACCGTTGCATAAGGTGTAAATACATCAATAATCCACAGTGCAAACAGAAATACCAGGCTCAGCAGGTCGACACTCTTCCAGTTCCTGATGTTCGCATCGCCATCTATGCCCTTCTCTATAAAGAACGGAACAACCCGCCTCGCCATTACCAGCACCAGCGCGATGATCATGTATAAACCTGAATACAGCCCCCAGCTGATGCCCTCCTGAAGCACGCCCGTCACACCCAGGTAAAACATCACATTGGACAGCATGAGTAATGCCAGTTTCGACAGGATACCGATCTGGCTGTATTGCTTTACCCTCAGCACCGGTATGGATGCCGCGATCAGAAGAAATGCCATAAACGACAGGTCTACGGCAGCAAGGATTGCAATATTCATATCCTGGCCGGCAAACGGCAGGACACGCGCCAGCACCCATAAACCGAAAAGGGCCGCCAGTCCACCGCCGCGCAGGGTCTGCTGGCCGGTCCAGTTTTTTATTGCCGTCAACAGGAAGCCGGCGATCACTGCCATCGCATAACCGAATATCATTTCATGCGCATGCCAGATAGCCGGGGGCATTCCGGGAAATGGTATGTCGACATGCAGCACGTAAAGTGCAAACCATATGGCAACTGCGACTACAGAAAACAACCCGGCACCCAGAAAGAACGGACGGAATCCGAGTCTGAACAATGCAGCACCATAGTCAACATTACTTTTCTGGATATTCAACATAACAATACTCTTTCAGTTAACCCTTGGTTACTCGTGTTGCGCCGCGGGGCGCTCCTACAGGGCTTTCTTATTGCTGTAGGAGCGCCTCGCAGGCGCGATTCACTTCTACGTTGACCCGACCACCGCCTAGTATTTCTCCGGGATAAAGCGCCGGCCCTGGAGCGAGGCCGTGTCGTCATACCTGTCCTTCAGGTCCCGCTTGCCCAGCTTCACCTTGTCACGCGGCAACTCCTTGCAGGGAATCAGGCTGAGCAGGTGGGAAATGCAGTTCAGGCGGGCACGCTTTTTATCATCGGAGGGCACAATGTGCCAGGGTGCGTGATCCGTATCGGTGGCCTCGAACATCGCATCCCTGGCCCGTGAATAGTCATACCAGCGGTTGTAGGATTCCGTATCCATCGGGCTCAGCTTCCAGATCTTCCGGTCATCCTCGATTCGGTCCTGGAAGCGGCGTTGCTGTTCATCCATGCTCACGTCGAACCAGTACTTGACCAGAATAATGTCGTTGTCGATGATCGCCTGTTCGATCGACGGGACCATTCGCATAAAACGCTCATACTCATGGTCGCTGCAAAAACCCATAACACGCTCGACCCCGGCGCGGTTGTACCAGCTGCGATCGAACAGGACGACCTCCCCCGCCGCCGGGAAATGGGTCATATAGCGCTGGATGTATATCTGGGTCTTCTCGCGCTCTGTCGGCGCCGGCAGGGCAACCACCTTGAAAACACGCGGGCTTACCCGCTCCATGATGCGCTTGATGACGCCTCCCTTGCCGGCCGCATCCCGGCCCTCGAAGATGACAATGGCCTTCAAACCCTTCTCTTTCACCCATAACTGCAGCTTGACGAGTTCACCCTGCAGCCGCTCCAGCTCTTTCTCATAGTCCTTGCTGGAGAGCTTCTCCGGCTTGTTGTCGCGTGACTTTCCTGCCTGTTTTTCTGCCGCGGATTTTTTGTCTTTTTTTGCCATTGATCTGCTCCTCCGTGTAAAACACCAAATAGTTGCTGCATGTTAGCAACAAAACGCTCTGCAGACATTCAGCCTGCCACCACTCCCGGCTGTTCTATAACCGTGGACTTTAGGAAAAAGGGCTTTTATTCTTCCTCTACCCTTAACGCATCCCCCCTGGTAAAAGCCAAACCTGGAATTTCAAAAAATGAAGCCTTCACTGTCGCCACTTCCAGTATCCGCCCTGAATCGATCCAGGGCTGTTTTGATATCGGGCAGTTTCCTGCTCTTTGTGATGGCGCTCCCCGTGCTGGCCGGAACAGGGTCGGATGCAGAGGCCATCAACTGGCTGAACCTCGGTATGGGGCTGTTTGGCGGGCTGGCCATGTTCCTGTTTGGTATGGAACAGATGTCCGAGGGGCTGAAGGCCGCTGCGGGAGAGACACTCAAGGATGTGCTGGCTCGCCTGACCAAGAACCGGTTTGCGGGTGCAGCGACCGGTGCCTTTGTCACTGCGGTACTCAACTCCTCGTCCGTCACGACCGTGCTGGTGGTCGGCTTCATTTCTGCAGGCTTTATGACCCTCTCCCAGTCGGTGGGTGTCATCATGGGGGCCAATATCGGCAGTACCTTTACCGCCCAGATTGTCGCCTTCAACGTAACCCAGTACGCCTTGATCATGGTCGCCCTCGGTTTCCTCATGACCTTTATCGGCAAGGCGGAAAACACCCGGCATTACGGCGCCATGATCATGGGCCTGGGCCTGGTCTTCTATGGCATGGGAGTAATGGGCGATGCCATGCTGCCGTTGCGCAGCTACCAGCCCTTCCTTGATCTCATGATCAGGATGGAAAACCCGCTGCTTGGCATCCTGGTCGGGGCGGTCTTCACGGGCCTGGTCCAGTCATCGGCGGCAACCACCGGCATCGCGATCGTAATGGCGGCATCCGGCCTTATCAGCCTGCCGGCCGGGATCGCACTGGCCTTTGGCTCCAACATAGGCACCTGTGTAACCGCCCTCCTCGCATCCATGGGCAAGCCGGTGGAAGCAATACGGGCGGCGATGGTACACATCCTTTTCAATATTGCCGGTGTACTGCTCTGGGTTATGTTTATTCCGCAGCTGGCCGATTTTATCGTGGCGATCTCCCCGAGTTCCCCCGAACTGAGCGGCAATGCAAAAATGGCGGCCGAGGTGCCGCGTCAGATCGCCAATGCCCATACCATGTTCAATGTCGCCAACACCCTGCTGTTCATCGGCTTCACAACTTTTTTTGCGCGGCTGGCTGAAAAACTGGTGCCGGAGCGCGTTGCGCCGGCGGGCGTTATCATAAAACCCGAGTTCCTGGATGAGGCGGCGCTGGCCGCACCGTCCATCGCGCTGCAGCAGGTACGCCTCGAACTGGGACGGGTTGGAGCGATCACTCTCGGCATGTTCCAGGATGTCGGCCCGGCCCTGAGAGACCGGGATGTAAGGCGCCTTGAGGATATTGCACGCCGCGACGATGAGGTCGATGTACTGGAAGCGGAGATACTTAATTACCTGGGGAAGATTCGCGGAGGGCAGCTGACAGAGCACGAAAGCGCTGAATTCCAGGGACTGATGACGGCGACGGACAACCTGGAGGGCCTGGCCGACGTGATCGAGACCGATATCGTTACCCTGGCCCGCAAGGTAGTCAATGTGAAATCCGTGTCGGGTGATGAAACACGAAAAATGCTGCTGGAACTCTACACGACAGTGGTCAGGTCTGTGGAACTCACGGTACAGGCCGTCCGTGATAACGACCAGCGGGCGGCCGAATCCGTGCTGATGATGAAAGATACCGTTCGGGATCAATCGGAGCAGTTGCTGGAGCGGAAGGCTGTTCGACTCACAGCGGATGATCCGGATTATCTGAATCTGGTGCGGCTGGAGATGTCGTTCGTTGACCAGATGCGGCGCATCTACACCCTGGCAAAACGCATTGCCAAGGTTGTTCTGCCGCCGGTGCTCGCGCAACGCACCTGATCGGCCTGGCGGGTACGCGGACATTACGCACCCTCATTGCTGTGCCGCAATAACGGAGACATTTGTCGTCGCGGCTCCTGTTATTCCCTCCACTGGACCGTTTATCTTGCGGATACTGCGTAAAATCAATGGACATGACCCGCGTACTTGGTTAAATTGCCGCCTCGTAAGCGTTTTTTGCTTGGAAAAACCTCAATATCCCAGACTTCTCAACCGCGGGACAGAACATGAAATACCCACTATCAGCTGCCATTTCACTGCTTATCGCCTTATTCAACTGGACCGGCCCGGCATTCGCCTACGGCTTTCCGATCTGGAACCCCTACGAGGCGACCGTTGTCGGCACGCCACCCGATGTTACCTACAAGTGGGGAGAACCCCGCGAGATGACCCCGGAGATCCTGAAGCTCAATTTCGACAAGGAGTTCACCGACATTCCTCTGGCCAAGACCTTTGACATCGCCGATCTGAAGCTGATGTTTGTCAAGCAGGAGGGACCTGCGCCGTTGATCTTCATCATTGCCGGCACGGGTGCATCCTATGAATCGCCGAAAATGCTGTTCCTGGTAAACACCTTTTTCCAGGCCGGTTATCACGTCATCGCGATTTCCTCGCCGACCAAGCCGCCGTTCATGGCGGCCGCCTCCAGCACCAACCTGCCCGGCCTGACGACCTATGATGCCGAAGATCTGTACAAGGTCATGACGCATGCGCTGAAGCTGGTCGAAGACAGGACAGAGATCACGCAAAAGTACGTCACCGGTTACAGCCTTGGCGGCATCGACGCGGCCTTTGTCGGCTACCTGGACAGCCAGCGCAAGGAGATCAATTTCGACAAGGTGCTGATGATCAACCCACCGGTCAACCTGTATACCTCGGTTTCCAACCTCGATAACATCATCCCCAACTATCGCAAGAAACACCCCGAGGCGACTGGTAAGGAGGTCTTCGATGACGTCTTCGAACGCCTCGCAAAGCATTTCAAGAATTCCGGGAAAGTCAAGTTCGGGCCTGAAACAATATATGATCTCCAGAAAGGTCCGGATGCATTGCCCATTGGTGATGTCGAGCTGCTGATCGGCATCTCCTTCCAGTTTTCCTCGGGCGACCTGGCCTTCACCTCGGATGCCCTGAACCATACCGGCTGGATCATTCCCGCGGATGAGCACTTCAACCCGTTATCCAGCGACGCAACCTACTGGTACAAACGCTCGCTGCGCTGGAGGTTCCTCACCTACTTCGACAAGATGGTCGTGCCCTGGTGGCAGGAACATCATCCAGGCGATACCCGTGACGACATCATTCGGAAAGTGAGCCTCACAGGCATCGAGGACTACCTGCGCAACAACAAAAATGTTGGCGTCATGACCAACAGCGATGACATCATTCTCGGGCCGGGCGATATCGAGTATCTGCAGGAGGTAATGGGTGATCGCGCCACGATTTATCCCTATGGCGGGCACTGCGGCAACATGGAGTACGTGACGAATGTCACCGACATGCTGCACTTCTTCAAAAACTGATCGCGGATACGGAATAGCACAATGAATACACTTCTACGCAAATTGTTTGTTGCCGTTACCCTCACCACCGGTCTGTGGGTCGGCGTCGTGGCGGCCGTTCATGCCAGGGCCGATATCAGCGAACTGGGCGACATTTCCACCCTCCGCGATCCGCAGATGTACGTGGATATCGAGGCGCAGGCCAATCCCCTCGACTTTCTAGATGTCTACGATCCGCTGGAGCCGATGAACAAGCGCATCTATGCCTTCAACCGCATCTTCGATGATTACGTCTTCCTGCCGGCATTGAAAGGCTACCGCTTCATTTTCCCGGAGTTCGTACGCGGCCGCTTCCAGGACTTCTGGGCCAACATTGGCGAAGTACCCAATATCTACAATTCACTGCTGCAGTTGAAAATCGAGAGAACCGCGGTCAGCGCCTGGCGCCTGGTCTTCAATACCACCGTCGGCATTGGCGGGCTCTGGGACCCGTCAACAAAATGGCTGGGGCTTGAACGCGCCGAGGAAGATTTCGGCCAGACACTGGGTTATTGGGGTGTGGGACCCGGCCCGTATCTGGTGCTGCCGATTTTCGGGCCGTCCAACCTGCGCGACACCACCGGGATTGTGGCCGACTACTTCGCCGAAAAGGAAATCGACTTCCTGGGCGTGAAAGAGGCCGAATCACGTAATGATACCGGCGGCTGGGCCCTGAAGGTATTTGATGCCCTTAACACCCGCGACATAACCCCGTTCCGCTACGGAATGCTGGGTTCACCGTTCGAATACAATAAAGTGCGTTACCTGTTCGAAAAACAACGCCAGTTGCTGGTTGATGATTAGACCGGCACAGATGTGAGCAACCGGAAGACCCGCTTTATGCGGGTCTTCCGGTTTGTGCCGCTGGAAAAAAAGGCTGGATAAATATACCCTGATTCGGGCTATCAGATTCCGGAACATGATTTTACGGGTCGAGCGACTCCATTGACGGGTGGCAGACAAGGCTGGTCGCTGACAATCATGCACTCCGCAACCACTTCATTCACCTGCATCTGCATCTTCATCTTCATCTTCATCTTCAGCCTGCAGTAAATCACCCCAGTTGGTCCGCTGTTCCATGGCCTTGCGGTTTTCATCAGAGATAAATCCATGCCCCTCGCGCATTTCCCAACCGCCACCGAGCGCCTTGTACATGGCAATAAGATTCAGGGAAATATCGCCACGCGCCCGGGTCCACTGGTCCTGCTGCAATACCAGGGCACGCTCTGAATCAATGACCCGCTGGAAGTCAACGGCCCCTTCACGATACTGGATATTTGAAATCTCGGTTGAGCGATTGGCCGCCTGCGCACCTTCCGCGCGGATGTCACTCTCTTCCCGTGACTGGACAAGGCCGACCATGGCATCTTCAACCTCCTGGTAGGCCTTCAGCACCGTGTTCTGGTAGTTCACGATTGCCTGCTGGTAGCGGGCGTCCTTGACGCGGACGTTGTTCCTGAGGCGCCCGTAATTAAGGATGTTCCAGCTGAAGGCCGGGCCGACCGAATAGCCGAGGCTGTCGGGGTCAAACAGGTCACCGGCGCTGCTGTTACCGGTATCACTGGTCTGAAAGCCAATTGAACCGAGCAGCGAGAAGCTCGGATAAAGATCCGTTTCCGCAACACCGATCAATGCGCTCTGGCTGGCGGCCTGTAATTCGGCCTGGCGTATATCCGGCCGGCGGCGCAGCAATTCTGCGGGAATACCGGCGTCGACCTGGTCCGGTACAACCGGAATCGTTCCCGCCCCACCCAGCATGCCGGTCAGTTCAGCAGGCGGCATTCCCATTAAAGTACTGAGCGCATAATTGGCCTGACGTAACTGTTTTATCAATACCGGAACCTGGGCCCGGGTATCCGCCAGGTTCGTCCTTGCCTGCTGCACATCGAGATCGGTCGTTGCACCATTCCTGTATCGTACGCTGGCAATATGCAGGCTCTTCTTTTGCAGCTCGATATTGTCGTACGCAATTTTCAGGCGTTCTTCCAGGATGCGTATATTGACATACACCCGGGCCACTTCAGCCGTGAGGCTGACCAGGGCGTTATCATAATCGGCAACGCTTGCCGCCAGGTTGGCATCCGCCGACTCGATCCCGCGCCGGAACCGCCCCCAGAAATCCAGCTCCCAGGCCGCATCGAAACCGGCCTGGTAATTTCTGTAGGTGTCATCCGCCTGTGAAGAGAAGTTCGGACGGTTTTCACTGAGTCCGACCGCAGTTGCCGAAGCACCGGCCGTTTGGCTTTGCGGATACTGCAAACCGACAGCAATCCCCAATTGCGCACGGGCCTCAAAGATGCGCAGCCCGGCAATCTGCAGTGGCAGGTTCTGTTGGTAGGCCTTCTCGATCAGCGTATTCAGTACCGGATCATTGAATAGCTTCCACCACTCCGCCTGTTCCATCGATGCGCTGGAAATCTCCTTGTTTTTTTCCAGCCAGCCACCGTCTTCTGCCACCTCAGGCCTGACGAAGTCGGGACCCAACGTTGTACAGCCCCCTAACAGCAATGTGGCAGCGAGCAGTGCTGCCAGGAAATTAATTACCCCGTGCGGGTAATATTTGTATGTGCTAAACATGACTGTTTTCCTGTTTGTATAAGGTGAAACCTTCTGGCGGGATGACCCGCCTCCTCATTAGCAGCCGCGGGTTCAACACCCTGCCCCGGCGGCTGCAATCGATTCATGGTGGCATGGAGCACCGGCACCATATCCATAGTGAGCATTGTACCGAAGGTGAGACCAAACATGATGGTAATTGCCATGCCAATTCGGGACACCTCCTGCAGCAGGAGACCACGCCCGGCACGCAGGCCCCGGCGGCCATGATCACAGGGCGCAGGCGTGAGGCGGCCGCCGCCAGTACTGCATCATTTCCTTTTCTAACAGTAAGTTGCAATAATAAACTCCAATGTCCAAGCGACTGCCGGATGCAATGCAAGAGCAACAGGAATAAAGCAGTCTATGACAAGCAATACCAACCCGGGCAACCATGTCGCTTTCAGCCCGCAAATCATAACGGCACAACTGGATCTCATTCTCTCCAGCGATACCTTTGCCGATGCCCCCGGGCTGCGAAAATTTCTGGGCTATGTGGTCAACGAGACCCTGAGCGGGTGTACCGCCCACATCAAGGATATAACGATTGCCCACGATGTTTTCCAGCGCAAAAATCTGATTGACGGACAGGACTCAGCGAGTGTGCGCGTCGAGGCGGACCGCCTGCGGCGGCATCTGAAGGAATACTATGTAAAGGAGGGACAACAGGACCCCATCCGCATCCGGATTCCGAAAGGCGATTATGTCCCTCTGTTCGAGGTAAAAGCCCGGGAGACCGAAGAAGACACGCAGGACAGGCCGGCAGCCGAACCTCCCCGCGCCCGGCGCAGGCGTTTCACCAGGACGGGGATCCTGGCTTTTATAGCCATTATGCTTACCCTCCTCGCCCTCTTCCGAATATTCAACCTGCTGGATAATGGGAAACCTGCCAGCCGGGAAACAGACATTACCGGCGAAACCCGCCGATGCCCTGCTGCCGTGTGCCGTTGGGTGGCCTCTCGTGACCCTGTTACCTATAATCATTTCTAATGAAGGTTTCGAAAAACGCTCTGGAGAATGCAACGCCATGAAGAAATTGCCCGCTGTTATTTACACGCCACCGGGAATATCCGTCCTGATGATTGCTGCGTTATTGTTCGCAAATGCGAGCGTTGCCGAACAAATCTACAAGTCAACCAATGCGCAAGGTCAAGTCATCTTTTCGGATGAGCCGCCGCCGCACGCCGTCAGTGTGGAGCAGATCGAGGTACAACCGGCGCCAACCGATACAGAGTACCGGGAAAGCATGGAGCGACTCAAACGCATGGAGTCACAGGCAAATGATATGGGCGCGGCACGGCAGGAGCGTTCACAACAGCCGGCACAACCAGAACCGCAAATCACTGAAGAGCAACCCGTCGAAACCCAGACATTTAGTGAATACGATGATGCACAACGCCGCCGGGCCCTTGCCAGGGAGCGTCTCCCGGGGGGAGTCGCACCGGCACGGCCGGCACCGTATGCCGCTGGTGGAGGTCGCGTCAGGTAGCTGAATAAGGGTAGTGACTACGCAACACATGCAGACTGGCACGAAAGACGGCTTGGGCGAGGCATACAACTAACCAATAAGTATGGACTTAAGGGAGGAGCACCTTTAACCTCCTGTACGCTATGGAATTTGATAACGGTGTTTTACAATTCAGCGCATTTTTCTCGGTCACATTTGGCATCGTCGTGCTGTTTGTCGGCAAGCGCCTGAATGACGCCATCGGCTTTCTCAGGGAATTCAGCATACCGGAGCCGGTCACCGGCGGGTTGCTCGTCAGCCTGCTGATTGCGTTGCTGTACTTTGCCAGCGGCGTCGAAATCAATTTCGATCTGGCTGCGCGGGACGTCCTGCTGGTTTACTTTTTCACCACTATCGGCATCAATGCCAGCCTGAAAGATCTGTTGTCGGGCGGGAAGCCGCTGGTGATCCTGCTGACAATCACGATCGCCTACATGTTCCTGCAGAACCTTACCGGTATCACGGTAGCCGCGCTGTTCGACCAGCCTACTGCGGTCGGCATGCTTGGCGGTACCATTTCGCTGATTGGCGGACACGGGACAGCGATTGCCTGGGCCCCGGGAATCGCCGAGGACTACGGGGTTGGCAACGCCATGGAGGTTGGTATCGCCTGCGCCACTTTCGGCCTTATTCTTGCGAGCTTGATGGGTGGGCCCATTGCGAAATTCCTCATTACGCGGCACAAGCTGACACCGGCAAAGGTGGAGCCGCTGGATATTGGCGTCGCGGAAGAACAGAAAGGTAAACACGGAATCGATCACCTGGACTTTCTGGATGCCATTCTTGCTATTCATGTCAGCGCCATTTTCGGCTTTATGATCAACAAAGGGCTGGAAGAACTCGGACTCAAGCTGCCACTGTTCGTGACCTGCCTGTTTGCCGGCATTCTTATTACCAATATGATCCCGAAATCCTTTCCGCGCATCTCCGGCAGGGTTTGGCCCAGCCGCAAACCATCTATTGCCCTGATTGCCGATATATCACTGGGTACCTTCCTGGCGATGTCGCTGATGAGCATGCAGCTGTGGACACTGATAGATCTCGCCGGACCCCTCTTTACCATTCTCGGTGCCCAGTTCCTGATTGCGGTCTGCGTGACGCTGTTTGTGGTCTTCCCGCTGATGGGGCGCAGTTACGATGCCGCCGTCGTCTGTGCCGGGTTCGGCGGGATCTCGCTGGGTTCGACCCCGACCGCCATGGCGAACATGTCGGCCGTGGCCCAGCGCTACGGCGCCTCGCACCTGGCATTTATTATTGTTCCGCTGGTGTGTGCGTTTTTCATTGACCTGGTCAATGCACTGCTGATCCCATTCTTCCTGGCTCACTTCTGAGAAACCCCGTCATACGCCTGGGCCCCGAAAGACGTGACTGGCATAAGTTTCAGAAGCTGCCTGGCCTCAATATTACTGATCACGGCACCGCTCACCTACGCGGCCCCCGAATACATCCAGAGTGAACAGACCGCGCCTGGCAGTGTTCACGAGTCCGTCGAATCAAACGAGCATTCCTTCAAGCCATCCGGACCGTCCCGGGCGTTTCCCCGCCTGGGGGAAGTCTTCCGCGAAGGCACGCTGGACCTTCATCTGCGTAACTATTACTTCCACCGTGAATACGAAGACAACCTGGATGCAGAGACCTGGGCTCAGGGCGCCAGCCTCGCCTATGAAACGCCCTGGTGGGAAAACCGTCTGCGTCTCGGCACCACCCTTTATACCTCGCAGAAACTTTATGGCCCTGCCGACAAGGACGGTGCCAAGCTGCTCAGACCCGGGCAGAAGAGTTTTAGCGTAGCGGGTGTGGCTTACCTTGAAGCACGTCTGTACAAAAATCTGGCCTTAAAGGCCTACCGGCAGGAGTTTACTGTACCCTATTTAAACGGCAACGACAGTCGCATGGTACCCAATACCTTCGAAGCCGCATCCCTGTACGATGTATCGGGAAAGCGTTTTGTCTACGGACTTGCGCATACCTGGCGCATGAAAAAGCGTGACAGCAGCAACTTTATCAGCATGACGGAAGCGGCCGGTATCGACGGGCCCGATCGGGCCGTCTCCTCCGCCGCGGCCCGCTATACTTTTTCCAATGGTGCCAATGCGGCCCTGGTAAACCACTATGGCCAGGACTTCATGAATATCTTCTATACCGAGGTCAACTCGCGTTCCAGGCCGTTAAAACACATCGGCCTGCAACTTTCCGCACAGTTCACCCGCCAGAACTCAATCGGTGACGAACTGGGCGGGGATTTCGATACTCACACCTGGGGCGCCAAACTGGCGACCAGCTACGGCGGCCTGGTACTGAGCCTGGCCCACACATCCACGTCAAGCGATGCCGGAATACAGAGTTACTGGGGTGGCAAACCAAGCTATCTGTCGCTGATGATCAAGGATTTCGACCGCGCCGACGAGGATGCCTGGCTGGTCGGCCTGTCATCCGACTTCCGCTATTTCGGTGAACACGGTTTCAGTGGCTTCATCAACTATGCCCGGGGCGATACACCGGACTGCGGCAGTAACGCCAGCCCGGATCAGTCGGAGTTCGACATAACCCTGGACTACAGACCAGTAGCGGGAATATTCAAGGGCCTGTGGTTCAGGCTGCGTGGCGCCCTTGCAGACCAGGATGGCAGCGATGGTACAGACCTGAAGGAAATCCGTTTTATTGTTAATTATGATTTTTCAATCCTGTGAAGACTCCTCCATTCGCTGCGAGAGGCGGGCAATCTGCGCCCGGTCATGAGTCACAATAACCTGCTCATGGGCCAGGTTGTTACATGATGCCGTTCATGGAATCAAAAAAGGCAGGCCGTGCTCTTGTAAATTCTCTCAGGATACGCGGGTTGGGTTTCCTATAGGATCAAATGTCTGTAGTGACGGCAAAAGCGGCCGATATTGCGCTTACACTCCATAATTCCAGGATGCATACCATGGCCATCGCTCTTACCGCACTGCTTTTCCTGATTGTACTCGTTGGCACACTGTGGATATTGCATCACCAGAGGGAGAATACCCGTTACCGGTCGACACCTCACCGGGCATCACGGCATGGACCCGTGAAATCCGCAACGAACCCGGCGACCGCCAGGAAAGAAGGAAATGAGCGGGTCCTGGAGATCGAATCGCCCGGGTGCGAAGCGGCACATGCACTGGTCGGCCGAAAATTCACCCGGGAGGAAGCGCCGAAATTGCCAGTCGCGGGTTGCAAGGCGACCACCTGCACCTGTCACTACCGCTACCTGCCCGAGCAACGCAACTATCACCGCCGTACACACAGTGACCGCCGTGCAAATATCCGGTTCAACAAGGGTACACCGGACCGTCGCTCACGCAAGAACCGCCGCCACGGCAACTGGGATGATCGATCGTTCTAATAGAATGTTTCGCTAATGATTCCCCTGCGTAAAGCTTGATTATTTCCAGCCATGTAATTACCCAACCCGGCATCACTCCGGTTCAACCAGTGGAAGTTCGCCAGACTGTGCCAACCGGCGGGTCTCGCCGTGCAGGACTTCAATGTAATCATCTAGGCAGGCATCCCTGTCAGCATCGCTTTCGGTCAGCCTGCAGATTTCGAGTGCAGCTTCGAAATCTTTAAGGTATTCCAGCCGGCCCCAGTCGACATCACTCTCATCAAGCGGCTTGTGATAGCGTTCGACGAAAAGCGCGGCGGATGAAGCCGCCAGCCTTCTCAAGACCTCGGTAAACTCTCCGCCTGACACATACAGACAGGCCTCATGCTCCCCCGCACGTTCACCGGATACCCATTCACCCATGGATACGTGCAGTTTGCCAAGCGCGCTTACCTCTTCCAGAAGCACCGCTTCAGGGACCGTCATACCGCGCCCGTTGTCTGAAATCCTGACCGGTATACTGTGTCTGAACTCAACGTCGAAGCCATTCGGCAGCCTTTCCCAGCCGTTCATAACAGTTACATTGGTCATGGCACGCTTCCTCCGTTTATATCACAGCAGACAAAGACATCTATCTGAAGTTTAGTTCAAAGTCGGGTGATGTCATGTATGGATATATGGGCGCAAATGGACATCCCACGGACAAAGAAAACCCCGCTGATGTGGATTCCTGGTTCGCGACTGCCGGCCTCTTCCAGGCATTTGGCCCGGCCCTGGAAACCCTGCATAATCCTACTGTGGATTCGGCAATGTGCAGATTCATTCAGCGACCGGACTCTTGATGACAACCCGCATTTCATTGACCCTGTGCTTCATGGCTCTGCTGATGCTTGCCTCGCTCGTTCCCGGTCGTCCCGGGCCTGGCGGCTTCGCCTTCACCAGGCTGGTTGCGAAGACGCCAGCTCCACTGCAAAAGGTACTGCATGTGTGTCTCTATGGAGTATTGGCGCTGCTATTGTTGTGGACGCTTGAAGGTATTCAATCGAGTGCTTATCGGTTCCTGGCTTCCTTTATCATTGCAGTGACATTCGGGACCGCGATGGAGTGGTGCCAGACCAGGGTGCCAGGCCGATTTGGCACCTTGTATGACGTAGCACTGAATGCGGCAGGTGCCGCCCTTGGTCTTCTGGCAGCGGCCTTCCTGTTTTAAACCTGTCGCACAGTTCTTCAGTCTCTCTGGCTGGCTGCATGCGTACTTTCGGCGCACCAGAACCGGTCATTCCCTGCACAGGAACCCTCGCTGATGCGGGGCTTATGACCCGGAACTGCCGACTGGATGCAGACCTTCTGCTGTGCTGTATACATTTGAATTCCGGACACGAGGGATTATTACCAAGGAGTACGAAAGTATCCCGACATTCCGGCCTGCATACCCGTCCCCTTTGAGGGGGGCGGGTCAGGGTGGGGGCAGTGTGATTAAACTTTTTTACTACTGGGGGCAAGGTAAGCGTTGTCGGCTTACCTTGTTCCTCATTAGTAATATCTTTCCGGAATCATGTATCGGTCTTGCTGACCTTTTTTCCGGTGAACATGGCTTTGACAAGATGCTCATCATGTAAACGGGCCGAAACAATCACGCCGGTAATATGCAGGAAAATAAGGAGCAACATCAGGTTTGATGAGACTTCGTGAATTTCCTCCCAGAATTCCTCTGCTTCTTCATCCACACCGTACCCGTTTTCATTATTACCGTGTTCGTCTTCTTCGTCTGCATAGGCAGGGCTCATGACGGTCAATGCAGGGGATTCACCTGCCAGCGGCCCAAGCCCATCCTCAATGGCATACACCTTGAGTCCACTCACCGAAACAATAAAAAGACAAAGCAGCATCGCGATCACCATCGCGCCACCCGCCGGATTATGCCCGGTATAGTGTTCTGGTTTTTTGGCCAGCAGGTCTTTCAGGTACTGAATAACGGTTCCTGGTGAATACACGAAATTACTGAAACGCGCATAACGGCTGCCAACCAGTCCCCATAACACACGAAAGGCTATAAGCCCCAGCACAACATACCCGGAATAAATATGTAAACTGTTCTCTTCATCACCGCTCAGGTACGCAACGCTGAAAGCCAGCACCAGGCCCCAGTGAAAAATTCTGACCAAGGGATCCCACACGCGAACTTCTTTACTCATCATGATGCTCCGGTCAAGTTAAATATCGAGGTCAATTATGTGCATTTCGTGCAATAAATCATCAGGCCAATGCCGTAAACAGTATCGTATGGGACAGATGTCCTATATCATAAGCCACTGTTTTTAAAAGGCTCATGATTGTGTACAGCACCCGGATCAAAACAACTGTATTGATTCTTGTATTTACCGCCGTGGTCCTTGCGAGCGGCGCCGACCTTGTGGCCGATCTTTACCAGGGTGCGGACACTGAACATATCGTCAAAGAAATCATTGTCGTCAGCATTTCGACTCTTGCGATTGCCTGGCTTCTGTGGGGACTGCGCCAACAACGGCTTGAGATCAGGTCTCTACAGCAGGAGCTTGAAACAGCAAACAGCCATCAAACACCTCCGAAAAAATATGTCCTTGAGGCACGCAAGAAACTGGGTAACGTCGTCTCCCAGCAATTTTCAGAGTGGATGCTGACTGGCAGCGAAATAGAGGTTGGCTGGTTGCTTCTGAAAGGTCTTAGCCTGAAGGAGATTGCAATTGTCAGAAACACACAGGAAAAAACAGTTCGGCAACAGGCCTCGTCTATCTACAAAAAAGCCGGTGTCAGTGGTCGACATGCATTTTCAGCCTGGTTTATTGAGGATATGCTTTAAAGCCGGCGACCCCCGTACTCGGCTCGTCATGTAGAAATGATGGCAGCTGCGGCGCTGGCGTGGACAATGCCGCTGAGTGAATGCGAATACTGCCTGAAAAGTCTTAAACCGGCCAGGGAGCAGACTCGATTAACAGGTAGATAAAATTGCTTGATGGAGCGTACGATGTAGTGAATAATTCTGTATCACAACCAACCAGAAGGAGTCAATAAATCCATGACAACCAAAAAGAAGACCGGGGCACCGGGGGCTGCTGACACCAAAGAGGTTGTCGAGGCCACCGTCGATGTTGCTGCGAAACCGGAAGAGCTAGCCGCAGAGGCCCCGGCGACAGAGCCAAAAACAGAGGAAAAGGTCAAGGAAAAGAAGGGGAAGAAGAAAAACAAGGACAAGAAAGATAAGAAAGGCAAGAAAGGCAAGAAAGGCAAGAAAGGAAAGAATAAATAATGCGCGACCGGAATGCCAGTGTTGCCGATTGAGCAACACCGGCCACCCGCATACCAAGGCCGGCTCTCCTGCCCCGGGGTGGCCGGAGCAAACCCCACCCGTTTTCACAGCTTTCCAGACGGCTGGCACAGAATAAACCAAGGACGCTCTGATTAATTGGACTTCCGTCATTCCGGCGAAAGCCGGACAAAAGCACGTAGCGCGTTGAACGCCCAAAGGGCGGCCCGCAGGGTGAGCGAAGCGAATACTCCAGTATCACATTGATTCGTAACATATGGATTCCGGATCTCCGCTGCGCTTCGTCCGGAATGACGAATTGATCAGAGCTCTCCTAAAATAAGGCATAGAAATTGTGCTGCGAGGTAACAGTGATGGGCGCAGGTGTAATACCCTTTACCGTAGCCAACGGCAAAGTCTCCTTTTTGTTCCAGACCACATTCAGCGGTAGGAAAGTGGGCTATCTCATTGACTTTGGCGGCGGCCCGGGGGCAGATGAAGACTATCAGGATACTGCCATACGTGAGTTTGTCGAAGAAACTGAAACCATGTATTTCGCAGATGATGTACAGCAGGCCTGCCGCACGGTTGAAAGAGTCAAACATCAGATCCCAATAGTTGAAAACCTGTTTGATGAAACCCTGTCGGTTCATCCAGACTGGTGGTGTAAACGGGCACCTGGAAATCCGCTCAATCCAAAACTGTGGAGAACGTTCTTTATCGAGTTTCCTTACCGGGATATTGAAGAACTGAACCAGGAGTGGGCGGCCGACACGATCGGTCGATTCAAGAAAAGACGTGAATTATTCTGGGTGGACGGGCGTGAACTGCTCGCCATCTATGACAGTAAGCCCGACAAATTGTGGAAACGTGTTCGTCAACTGGAAAACGCCAAAGAGACCGTTCAATCGATTCTGCAGAGCAAAGAGTCCTGATCTGTCACAAGTGCTGCCAGATGTTCTCTTGGCGGATGCAGGAACGCACCGACCGGGGAGACCTGATCCCCGGAGAAGCGCTTCCCGACGCCCTGCCCGAAGCGCCGCTGACGAAGATGGAGCAATCCTTGTTCGACAGGCCCGCAGGCAGGCTGACTGGTTTATTCCCGGCAGCAGGGGCAGCCTTATTCAGCCAGCTGTTCTGTCGCAGGTGTAATGTCGTGCGTTTCCTTGAATGCATGGCTGGCTGCATGCAGTGCAATTGCCACCATAATGCCGGTAAAGACAATCCCGACAAACGCAATGATGATCGCGAGTAATTTCGCCCCTGCTCTGCGGGGGAGAAAGTCGCCATAACCGACCGTGGTTGCAGTAATGAAGGCCTGATACACGGCATCCAGTCTTGGCCAGCCTTCCAGCCTGCCGAGCAAAAGGCCCAGTGCAACAATGATCAACATCATCGATGCCAGCAACGGCGCGGCAGCAAGCAGCCCGTCTGCAAAAAAACGGATAAAATCGAAGGTGAAATCCATACGACTGCTCCGCTATTCAGTTCGGGTGCGACTCATCGAAACCTTGTACCCGGAATTAAATGTTCAGAACGGATTGTAAACGTAGTTCAGCCAGCTCTCCGAGCGGATCTCCAGCTGACGCAGGAATTTACACGCATCGCACTTGCCGCTGTAGATGGCTGCCAGGCCGGAGGCGCCGAACCGCAACGGCCTATCCGGATCATGCCCCTTGAACCGGATCTTGACCACATAGGCCTCCGGTGGCGGGCCCATTTGCTGCTGCGTGGGAAGCTTTTCTCCGGCTGTCAGCTGCGCCTTGCCCGACGCCCAGACAACATCGACCACTTCAGCGGGAAACACCTTGCCGGGATACATCTCCAGCGCCACTTCAACCTCATCCCCGGGATCGATCCACTGGACTGCCTTCTGCAGCACCTTGGCTATCAAATTGTATTCCTCAGTGTCCACAAAGGTCATCACCGGCACTTTGAGCCGGATAAACACTCCTGCACGCAACTGCAGGTCAACGACGTAACCATCGGATGGCGCCACAATCTGCGTGTGATCCAGGTTGTACTGCGCCAGTTCGAGCCCGGCCTTGAGTGCATCCACCTCATCACCGAGATTGGTCATCTTTTCCTGGGCACCGGCCCCCTGCTTGACCAGCCGTCTCTCCACCCCGTATTTTTCTTCCGCCTCGGCCAGCTGGCCCTTGATTTCATCCACCTTAGCCTGCAGGGGAGCCGGATCCATCTGGAACAGGGGGTCTCCCTTTTTCATGGGCACATTCGCCTTCGCCTGGACCTCCTTGACAATGCCGCCATACTCCGGCGCGATCTGCAGGACCCGCGACTCAACCAGCATCTCCTTCGAATAGGGGGTGTACTGACCGAGCGCGATGATTTCGGTCATCGCCGCCCCGATGTAGAGGCCAAAGACCACAAACTTCCAGAACATATTGAAGTTGAGAATCTTGTAATCAAAGAAAACCATCCGGACCAGGAAGAAGTACGCAACGGTGACGATAATCTCCACGACTTACGCCTCCTTATCCTGCGACTGAAGCGATTGCCCGTCACCCACCTGAACCGTCGCGGCAAGCTCCGACGTCGCAGCCGGTTTGTCCTTGACCGGTGTTTCCAGCGTTGCCTTCAGCTTGACGGGCTCCAGGTATGCCCAGATGAGTGCGCCCATCCACAGTGGGAACACCAGCAACCCCAGGTAACTGGTAACCTCGATGGCCTCGACCTGCGAATGACCGCGTTTTTTTGCGATCTTGCCTGGCAAGGTATGAACGACTGCAATACCCCATACGATGATAATCACCGCAATCAGAATCAGAAGCAGGGATGCGATTTCGAGGGTCATACACTTATCTCCTGCTGAAGTGGTAGCGCCGGCTTCCAGACCTTGCTCCCGACTGGCATGATGAATCGTATATCTCTCAGGTAGTTTATTCTGCTGATGCAAGCAAGACAACTTGGGGAAGCTCTTACTGATTAATTGGACTTGCGTCATTCCGGCGAAAGCCGGACAAGAGCGCGTAGCGCATTGAACGCCCAAAGGGCGGCTCGAAGGGTGAGCGTAGCGAATAATCCAGCATCTCATTGATTCGCAACCTATGGATTCCGGATCTCCGCTACGCTTCGTCCGGAATGACGAATTGATCAGATGGTTCCCTGGAAGAAATATTCGTATTACCACTCACACTGGCTTAGTCAGGCTGCAAATTCCATTAATCCGGATAAAGCCCGGAACCAGCTGTTAAGTAGTTGCATATATCCGGGGAAACCACATGGAAACTTCCATCTGCCGGCAATCTCCCATTCGCGGACTGGACTGGGCAAGCTCCCTGGCACCGCCACATACGGGGAAATACGATCAATTTCGTGCCTTCACGATTCCTGTGCAAAACGGCATG
>Ga0210123_1000066_pt1 | contig 62919 bp, 57 predicted proteins | sample Muzzi_PWB_D2_FD_185535 | JGI IMG/M metagenome (GOLD analysis project Ga0210123, IMG submission 185535) | Wetland microbial communities from San Francisco Bay, California, USA, that impact long-term carbon sequestration - Muzzi_PWB_D2 (SPAdes) | ecosystem: Environmental > Aquatic > Marine >... | reverse complement strand
CCTTCTGGAACTGTTAAACAAGGTAATCCAGGAAGAGCCGAGCGAAGGTTCCGATCCGACCACCCTGGGTCTGTTTGCTGCCATCGGTATCGAGAAAGGCAAGCCGTTCAAACCCGATGCGCGGATGAAAAAGATCCTGACTGACGCTGCCAACATCGGCGCCGCGACTGCACGTGCCATCGCCTACAAGATTCGTGACAAGGGTGCCTTTGTCTACCCGGACAGCACGTGGCGTCTGCCGTTCTTTGGCGGTTACATGTTCGAGGATTCACCGGGTGTGAGTAACCTGGACGGGGCCGCATTCTTCTACTACATCGCCACCGGCGTGACGCCGGCCATGGCCGAAAAGATGGTCGGCGAGGGATCGCAGTACCCCTGGACCCCGCTGGATGCAAACGGCAACCCCTTCGACGGTGCCAGGACCTACAAGATGCACCTGCCACCGAACATCCCTGTAAAGCGCTTCTGGTCAGTCATCGTCTATGACACGCAGACCCGCTCGATGTTGCAGACAGACCAGCAGTACCCGAGCGTCAGCAGCCAGAACAAGGATATCCAGGTCAACGAGGATGGCTCGGTCGACGTCTGGTTCGGGCCCGAGGCGCCAGCAGGCAAGGAAAACAACTGGGTGCAGACGATCCCCGGCAAGGGCTGGTTCATGATCCTGCGGCTCTATGGCCCGCTGGAGCCTTGGTTCGACGGGACCTGGCGTCCGGGCGAGATTGAGCTGGTGCCTTAATTTGCTGATGAAAGCTGCTTGTTACATGAACGGCCCTTCGGGGCCGTTTTGTATGGCCCTGAATGTCGCTTTCTGGCCGTACTCAGTCATCGAGCGCATCGCAATGCAGTCATGAAAGCCCCCTCCTGAACGACCACTTCACCCCCGGAAACAGACGTTCGGAATTGCGCCCCCTCCCCCCCGGTGGCTTTGCCTGCACGCAGAAATGCCCACCTCTGGCCCGGAGTGGTCCGCTCTCAAATACATAAGGCACAAAAGTTTCAATCCGGAAATGTCGGACTCGGATTGGCCATTGCAAAACAAATTCTTGACTACATAAAAAAAGCATTCGGGTAGAAAGCACACCTGAATGCGGGGCAACTTTTGCCTTTAATTTGCCAATCTGTCAGCCCGTCTGAATTTGTTATCAAAAGGTAATACTTTTGTTACAACGCTGTGACCTCTATCGCCTATTTTTTAATCAAGCGCTGAAGCGCTGTTTTGATTAAATATTCACTATAGAAGTGTTTGAATTAACATTTAAAGGAGTTTCAAAATGCGATTAAATTCTTTACTTTTGGCTGTTACATTTTTGTTTTTTTCATCCGCCGGGGTGGTTATGGCAAAGGGGATGGATTCCCCAGGTGCCGTATATACAATGACCAACTCGTCTTCGAGTAATGAAGTGCTGGTATTCGACCGATCAGCAGACGGGTCACTATCTCCTGCCGGGGCATTTGAAACAGAAGGGATTGGGACAGGAGGCGGACTCGGAAACCAGGGAGGAATTCTTCTCACTTCTGACAATCGGTGGTTGTATGTCGTGAATGCCGGCAGCAATACGATATCGGTTTTTAAGGTCAAACCGCGCGGTCTGGAGTTCATGGGCTCTGTTGATTCAGGAGGGCTGCAGCCGGTCAGCCTCACCGTCGACGGGGACCTGCTTTATGTGCTGAACGCGGGAGGGGCCGTGGGCGGTGAGGATAATATCACCGGATTTATGATCGAGCCGGATGGGATGCTGCAACCACTGGCAGGTTCGACACAGCCTCTGAGCGCAGCGAACACTTCGCCTGCTCAGATCGGGTTCAGCACCGACGGCAATGTGCTGGTGGTGGCGGAAAAGGATACATCCAAGATCGACACCTATGTCGTCGATGACGACGGGCTTGCGGGTCCTCCCACAGTCTTTGACTCAGCGGGAACCGTGCCATTTGGCTTTTCCTTCAGCAAAAGAAACCGGCTGTACGTCTCCGAAGCCGGCACCAGTTCAGCCTCGTCATATAAGGTCTATCCGGATGGCGATCTTGAGGTAATAAGTCCAGTAATCGCGAACTTCCAGGCTGGCGTCTGCTGGCTGGTGGTCACAGAAAATGGACGCTACGCATATACCACCAATGCCGGGACCGGCAACATTTCGCTCTTCAATATCGACAGAGACGGTACCATTTCGTATGACGTTAGCGCCGATGCGATTGGTGGTGTCATTGATGAAGCGCTCACCAATAACAGCCGTTATCTTTATGCTTTGAGCTCAGGAGCTCAAAAGATTTTCGGTTTTCAGGTGGGCTCCGACGGTCAGCTCACGAAAGTCGAGGAAATCGATCTCACCACTGGAGCGAATGGATTAGCTGCAAAGTAATTGAATCTTAATCATTTTATTAAATGAAAGCCTCCTCCATGTAAAACTTTGAACAGTTCACACGGCGGGAGGCTTTCTAACATTCTCGGGAATGTCTAATTGGAGTATGGATGAATGGCGCTAAGTTAAGCCCGTGACTTCTTCGCATGCCACTCAGACATTGAAGTAAGTTTAAAATAATCCGATAGGCTTTACTGTTAGTTAAATTTATGGATTCTATATGTTTGTACGTATTTCTACGTAAGTGTCTTAACTGCAAAATATATTTCTAACATAATTATTGTTTTGCACTTGATACGTATCAACGAATTTCTCAGATAATTAAGGCACTATGTCTAAGCCTAATAATGCAGTGAGGAGGATGGTGCGATGGCAGCAGGGAGTTTCTTAACCGCCACAGACATGGCCAGCCTAGAAAATAAAGGGCGAATTAATCGGTACAAGGCGCAAGATGTGATCATCCAGCATGGGGCGATAAACAGTCCGGTATGTTGGGTTCGCCGAGGAAGCGTGCATATTGAGTTGACCGCTCCGTACCATGGCATAGTGTATCGAGATGTTGGCCCAGGAGAGATTGTCGGCGAGATCTCGTTTCTTGATGAAGGCGCATCGAGTGCCAAGGTTACCGCGAACGAGGACGTAGAAATCCTGGAAATAGATAGACCGGAATTGACCGCGTTGATGACATCTGACCCGAATCTAACCGCGCGATTCTACCAAACCCTTGCTACGACCCTCGCCAGAAGACTCCGAGCAGAGGACGTGAGTCTGGTGCTGGATTACTGAACAGCGCAAAGGGTGCAATTACCATATGGCGCACCCTATCCTGAAGGCACAGAGGCATTTAACGTTTGGTGATATTCACCTTAGGAGTGTAAGTTCAGGCCATTTAGTCGAGTTATTGCGTAACGGGAAAGGATGCAAGATAAGGTTCTGGCTGAATAATAGATGAAGTCCGCACCATCATTCAGCCGTGCGGATGAGACTTCAAAGCAGATAGCAGGTCATCGACCATATCTCTCATGGCCGGACCGTTAGGTTGCAGCTTTGCGTATACGCGCAGACCAAAGATATTGTTGATCAGTAGCCTGGCCTGTATGGCCGGATCTTTCGCGGCGTCAAGTTCGCCGCATGCTATAGCTTCGACCAGAACCTCCCTGATGGCAACTTCGAGCCTCCGGAACATGTCGGCAATACATTTTCTCAGTTCAGCATCGTCTGCCGGCGTTTCCAGCAGCGCGTTAACAAGCAAGCAGCCGTGGGAATCTTTACGACACGTGTCGCCCACGATATAAATAAACAGTTCCCGCACGCGCTCCAGTGGTGTGCCTTCGCCGGTCAAGATTGCCTTCAGATTGTCAATGGACTGTTCGAAGTAGGCATCAATTGCGGTGAGAAAAAGCGCACGCTTGCTGCCAAAAGCGGCGTAAACACTGCCAGGCTGAAGGCCGGTGACTTTACAGATGTTCTTCATCGAAGTCGCTTCGTAGCCCTGCGCCCAGAACAGCTTCACAACGCTGTCGAGTACCTTGCTCTGATCGTATTCAACGGGTCTGCCCATTATTTTGCCCTCAGGATTAGAATATCCTAAATGTTCTTGAATGATCGATCAATAACATTTACCATCTGATAAGTTTGTTGAGCATTCATTCAACAATGAACGTTACCGGCCCTGCACGAGGTCCACAGCAGCGAGGAGAAATGTATGAAAAGGTATGAAAATAAAGTTGTTTTAATCACCGGCGGCGCAACGGGGATCGGTCTGGCCACGGCCCGGCGTTTTGCGCAGGAAGGCGCAAAAGTGGTGATCGCCAGCCGTAACGAAGCGGCGGGTCAGCAAGCAGTCGCCGATATCCGTACGTCAGGCGGCGAGGCGACATTCATTCAGACGGACGTCACCCAGGAGGACCAGATCGAGGCACTGATCGAACAAACGACGGCGAACTATGGCAGGATCGACGCCGCCTTCAACAATTCCGGCACCGAGGGCATGCCTTCCCCGCTGGTCGACGACAACGAGGAAAACTATCAGAAAATTTTCGAGGTTAATGTCAAGGGACTCTGGTTGAGTATGAAGCACCAGCTAAAACACATGCAGAAACACGGCGCCGGCTCTATTGTGAACAATGCCTCGATTGCAGGTCTCATCGGTTTTCCGGGCCTGGGCCTGTATACGGCCTCCAAGCATGCCGTACTTGGGCTTACCAAGGCAGCGGCGCTTGAGAACGCTGCACTTGGAATCCGTGTCAACGCGGTGAGTCCCGCCATGATCGAAACCGATATGGCCGAGCGCGTTCTGTCTGCACAGCCCGGTAACAAGGAAGACACGATCGCAAGCGTGAAATCGATGCACCCTATCGGTCGTTTCGGAAAACCCGAGGAAATCGCATCCGCTGTCACGTGGCTGTGTTCGGATGACGCTTCCTTCGTAGTGGGACAAAGCCTGACCGTCGATGGAGGCTTTACGGCGATCTAGCCATACCCTGACTGTTGGTCCTTAATCGAGGGTCTATTATGAGACAGATAAAACCCGGTGACTTCGTTGAGCCTTGTATACTTGAGTCGGTCCAAGGCACTGCGGTCCCGATTCCACCGCCTGCGCAGATCATGCTTCACTTACAGTTCCGGCGCTTCGCAGGCTGCCCCATCTGCAATCTGCATCTTCAGTCGTACATTCGACGGCATCGTGAGTTGGCAGAGAACCAAATCCAGGAAGTCGCAGTTTTCCACTCGCCAAAAAGCGCTATGCTGGAGTATCAACTGAGCGCCCCCTTTCCGTTCGTTGCTGATCCAGACAAAAAACTCTACAAGGCTTTCGGTGTTGAAGCATCCATCATGTCGGTGCTCAATCCTAAAGCATGGCCTTCCGCAGTTAAGGGCCTTTTCAAGCAAGGTCCAGGATTCCCGTCACGCGGAGAGTCAGCTTTGGGTTTGCCAGCGGATTTTCTGATTGATAGTACTGGAATGGTTATTACTGTCCACTACGGAAAACATGCCTCTGATCAATTGGAGTTTGATGAACTGTTGGAGCTAGTGCGCAAGGCACAACAACGCGCTCCATGAGATGGTTCTACCTCTGCTTCGCTGCGACAAAACTGCGTCTGGGCCTGGATTTTAAATGTCCGCTTTTTCGATATTTCCAGTATAGGAAATGACATTGCGGCATTTTCTCCGTTCGCAATTTGCTCGGGAATGTCGCTTTGTGGCCGAAAGTGTGAGTACGGTTTGGTGTGCGTGAATGGTCACTATTGCGGGAAGCGGACATTCCAGATTAGTGCAACAGCAAGTTACAAATACGTACTTTCACGTACGACATTTATTTATAGACATAGAAAAACATGCAATAACGTTTCTCTGTGTCATTTGATTGACATCAATAACTGATTCAATTTATCGATATAGTCTTTTCCTGCAATCAATAAAGCGGGGCAGAGGGGGCGGAAAAAACAACAATAGATTAATTAGCATTCGTTATGTTTTTTCCAACTATATCGATAGAAACAAATAGTAGAAGTGCGTGACTTCCTCTGTTTTTTAGTTAAGCGTATTACCTGAGTTTAAGGAGGAACATCATGAAAGTTGTAACCACCCTTTTTAGCATCTTGGCGTTGGGATTATTCAACGCAGGAGCGGCGCAAGCGCTAACATCCGAAGAGGAACTCGGTAAATCCATCTTTTTCGACACCGACCTGTCCATCGAACTCAATCAGGCCTGCGCCGCTTGTCACGGGCCGGTGGCGGGCTGGACCGGGCCCAATTCGCCCATCAATGCTGCAGGCGTGGCCTATGAAGGCTCCATTGCCGGGCGGTTCGGCAACCGCAAGCCGCCCAGCTCCGCCTATGCCACCCAGAGCCCGGTCTTTCACTTCGGACGCCAGGGGGGCGGCACCTTCGTCGGCGGCAATTTCTGGAATGGACGCGCGACCGGCGAGAAGCTCGGCAACCCGGCGGCCGACCAGGCGCAGGGACCGTTTCTGAATCCCGTCGAGCAGGCCCTCCCGGACAATGCCTGCGTGGTGTACCGGGTCTGTATCGCCCTCTACCCCGTTACTTTCACCGACGTTTGGGGAACTGAGGCCTGCAACATTGCCTGGCCGGCCGATGTCGACACGGTGTGCGCGACTGAAGGAGGCATGGTCGACTTGTCGGACAACGATCATGCCAAGGTCGAATCAGCCTACGACAGTATCGCCCTGTCCATCGCCAGCTACGAGGCATCGAGCGAAGTCAACGCCTTCTCCTCCAAGTACGACGCCTACCTGGCCGGCTTGGTGGAACTCAGCCCCGAGGAAGACCGAGGCCTCAAACTCTTCAACGGCAAGGGCAAGTGTTCGCACTGCCACATCAGCAAAGCCAAGCAGGGTGAGCTGCCGCTGTTCACCGAATTCGATTTTGACAACCTCGGCGTGCCGCGTAATCCGCAGAACCCCTGGTATGAGCAGACAACATTCAATCCACAAGGTGAGAACTGGCTTGATCTCGGGCTAGGCGGCTTTCTGCAGACACGGATGGAATACCAACAGTATGCCGCCGCCAATCTGGGCAAGCAGAAGGTGCCAACTCTACGCAATGTGGACAAGCGCCCCTACCCGGGTTTCGTGAAGGCCTACAGCCACAACGGCTACTTCAAGAGCCTGAAAGGTATTGTTCACTTCTACAACACCCGGGATGTGAAACCCAGCTGCGAGAGCCAGGGTATCTATGATGCCACTGAGGCAACGGCGCTCGCCAACGACTGCTGGCCGGAACCGGAAGTGTCGATGAACGTCAACACAACGGAACTGGGCAATCTACACCTGACGGAGGCCCAGGAAGACGCCCTGGTGGCGTTCCTGAAGACCCTGACTGACGGCTACGAAGCGCCGGCCCCATAGTGGGTTTGGCGTGAGTACAGGGTCGGGGGGCAACCATGACATCATGGTTACCCCTCGACCGCTTCAGTCTCAAGAACCCTGCGATCGCAAGGCTATCTTTTTCAACGAACGACCACTATCGGTCGTACAACGTAGTGAGGAACGGCAAGTTTTGCGTCATAGTTGCCGTTCCCGGGTGGTCAGGTAATGGCAATTCATGGCCGTACTCAGTCATCGAGCGCATCGCAATGAAGTCATGAAAGCCCCCTCCTGAACGACCACTCCACCCCCGAAACCCGCCGTTCGGAATTGCACCCCCGCCCCGCCCCGGTGACGTGTGTCGCATTAAAAAATCCCCACCTCCGACCCGGAGTGTCCGACTCTTGGGCGTTCCCACCGTGGGGGGACTCCGGCCCTGGCATGAGACGCCGCACTACACGCAGCCCCTGTATCGTGCCTTCAAAGGCAACTTGTTCACGTCAATCGTAAAGCCGATGTTCACGAACAGCTTTCGGATTATAAATGGCCATCTTTCAGCATCGGCCGTCCGCAGGTTACGGCAGGATTGACGTTGAATCACGTGAACAAAAAAGCACACAAGGAAAATACTTCAGATGACCATGCGTTCTGCGTCGGCGGCAAGGCGTGCAGTTTGAGAGTTCTGTTCGATCGGATCGGTCGCAGTTCGGTCCGAGGTCGGTTTCGGCCACCCGATTTCTTCCATTTCTTCGACTTACAGAATCCCTGATCGGTATCGATGTTCGGTTTCGGCAGTTCGGTGGAATCGCCGGTTGAAAAGCCGTTACGATTCTTCTAATCTCCGGCGCAATGGCAACGAGTGCGTGGTACTCATAATCCCTTGGTCGAAGGTTCGAGTCCTTCCGGGCCCACCATTTCCATAAAATTCATAGCCTTATGGCGCTGAGGCTGGGGGATCGGAATCCCTTGATGCATTCCATAGGAATCCCTCGGTGCAATTCATAGGGGGCATGGATGGACGGGGAGCCATCTCAATAACACACTTCGAATTTCGCCCTAATCTGGTACAACTATAAACATGGAAATCAAGTACATCACCCCCAAGCTGAAAGCCCTCTTTGAGCGCAACAGAAAGGCAATCAACCCTTTCGAGACTTTCAAAGATACATGAACTAACTTGCGCACGAATTTTGCTTAATGTGATAAGCTTTTGAATATAGTCAATTATTTGACGTTAATTAAGTTGCATTGTTCTTTATGAGAATAACAAGCCATGATAGCCACCGCGCAAGTAAATAGGACCATTTTTCTGATAGATGAGGACGTGGCAGAGTGCTCCACGCTCTCGGTTTTTCTTGAGGCTTCCGGATACAACGTTAGGACGTACAACTCTGCTGAATCCTTCCTTGAGGAGGTCGAACACACGACGGTGGGTATCATACTGCTGGAACTGCGGATGACCAGAATGTCCGGCCTTGAATTACAGGCTGAACTCACCAATCGCGGCATTTTCCTCCCGATTATCTTTATTAGCGGGCATGGGAGTGTGCAGATGTCCGTGAAGGCCTTCAAAGGCGGCGCGATCGACTTCCTCGAAAAGCCTTTAAATAATGTGGAACTGCTCAAGAGTATCCGTGAGGCCTTCTCACTCGCCGATGGTAATAAAGTGCACCGCCACGCTGACACGATCAAGAGCCTGATCGCGCACTGTGAAGATATCAATGCCATAAATAAGCGCGGCCATGCGCCCATACATCTGGGGACAGCCAAGGGCAACAGCGATGAGGAGATTTTCCGGGCAATTACAAATGTCGATGATCTCATTGCAGTGCTCGACACCGACGGTCGGAGGATCTACAACAGTCCCTCATACCGCAAGATCTTCAGGAAAGAGGAGCTTGGGGCGGGATCGTCCTCGTTTGATGAAATCCATCCGGAGGACCGTGAACGCATCAAGGCAGTCTTTCGCAGAACAGTCGAAACCGGAATCGGCGAACGTTCTGAATTCCGCTTCCTGCTGAAAGACGGCAGCATCCGCTTCATTGAATCGCAAGGCAATGTCGTGCACGGTGCCTCGGGAAAAGCATCAAAGGTAGTGGTGGTTTCACGCGACGTTACCGAGCGCAAGAATATAGAAGAGAAATTGCGCCATCTCTCCTACCACGACTTGCTCACCGGCCTGCCCAACCGGATATTGTTCGACGACCGCCTGAAGCAGGCTATCGCTGCAGCCAAACGCGACAAGATACACAAATTGTCTCTGATGTACATGGACCTTGATAATTTCAAGAAGATCAACGATAGCTTTGGCCATGCCGCAGGGGATCTCGTGCTCAAGGAAGTGGCAAGCCGCATACAGGATTGCCTGCGCGAATCGGATACCGCTGCGCGAATGGGTGGTGATGAATTCGTGGTACTGCTACCGGGCATCGAAGCGCCAGACGATGCGATGATCGTGGCCAAAAAAATCCGCCATGCCCTCTGCCAGCCTATTGACCTGGGCAAACACGGCCTGACCGTTACCACAAGCATCGGCATCGCCGACTATCCTGAGCATGGTAGCGAGGAAGAAGCGTTACTCAAGAATGCAGATGCCGCGATGTACCACGCCAAGGAGAGCGGTCGCGACACTGTGTGCATATTTTCGCCCGTGCAGCAACAGAGTGATGAATGAAATTATGCCGATCAGGCATGTCTTCTGAAAAGTCTGTCCCTGCAGTTATTCAGATATTCATCATTTGAAGCAGATAGGTACCCATACAGGAAGATTGTCATATAGGGTTGAATGGCTGGATGGCACAAATGAAAGTAGACGATTTCAGTGTCGTCTATACCCATACGGTTCGATCGGATCGGTCGCAGCTCGGTCCGAGGTCGGTTTCGGCTACCCGATTTCTTCCGTTTCTTCGACTTACGGTATCCCTGCTCGGCATTGATGTTCGGTTTCGGCAGTTCGGCAGAATCGCCGGTTGAAAAGCCGTTACGTTTCCTAAGCTTTCCACTACAATAACAAAGTGTATCTGGTACTCATAGTCCCTTGGTCCCAGGTTCGAGTCCTGGCGGGCCCACCATTTCCATAAAATTCATGGCCTTATGGCGCCGAGGCCGGGGGATCGAAATCCCTTGGCGCATCCCATAGCGGGGAATTTCGGGGACAGATCCGACTCGGGGCGGGAAGACTAAGCTGATTGATCGGGTGACATGCCCGTTTACCTCCCTTGTCTCCCCATGGATGTTCACTCAGGATTCTCTTTGTAAGCACCGTCCTTTTGAACACCAGCTTCTCCATACGAGCCTGATTGGTATAGCAAGAGGTGCAGGCGCCTAACGAAGATTAGGATATACAGTACACAATTGAACTAAAATAGTTCGATAATCCATGTATAGATGTTCAACCCAGTATATAGGTGCGAGTGACATAACCACGTGCAATGACAGTAAAGCTGTCAGCGGCTGGCACAAACCTGATTCAGAACACAGAAGGGAACTTTTAATGGATATAATTATACAGCTTTCATTTATCCTGCTCGCAATCCTGGTACTGGCAGTCTTTTTCGTGCTGTTGCCGGTCGCGATCATATTTAATTTCAAGGCCGGCATAAAGTACCGCGAAAAACTTGCCGGACAGATTGAAAGACTGCGTCTGGGAAAAATGCTGGCTGCGCTGGGAATCGATGTCGACGCCTATGTCAGTATGGAGCGTACTGTTGATATCCGGGAACAGATGAACCGCTGCAAGGCATGCGACAATACAGAAGAATGCGATGACAAGCTCGCTGAAGGGGTCGTAGACGCCGATAACATTGGCTTTTGCAACAACGAGAAATCGCTGCAGGAACTGACACGAGCCCCCGAATAGAATACGGACGTGGTTATGGCCGGGGGATCGGAATCCCTCGGTGCATCCCATAGCGTGTCAAACGGAGACTGCGAACGGCGCACACACCCCGCGAACTGTAATGGAACGCCCGCCGAACACAGGGTGCACGCGACTCGGGCGCCAAGCTTGAAACGGTGTTCAAAATCGACATCGCGATCTGCCGTTCCTGCGGCGGGGCAGTGCGAATCATCGCATGCATCGAAGACCCGGTGGTGATCAAGAAGACCCTCGCCCACCTTGATCGGAAGGATGCGACGCAGGGCCAGGGCCTGTTGCCCAGGGGCGGGCACCACCCGTTGGCCGGTTCGATTGACGTCTCCGCCTGTGGAAGGCTAGGCATGGCTCGTCAGCTTGCCTTCTGCACACCTGTGGCTACTTTCCTCAGGAAGCGGCAGGGTGGTGCCTGGGAGTCGCGCCGGGATCGAGCAGAAGGTGAGCGGATTTCGCGGCCGGCCGGATGGAATCTGACTGGATTACGTGGCGTTGGCTTCGCTGCCGTCCTCCCGGCCCCCGTGGATACCCGAACAGACCCGTGCACCCGTGCAGAAAGGGCGCTTGTGCTTCCTGTACGTGTGCATCGTCGTGAAAAGGAGGGAACGACGGACCTGGTGCTGGCCGAAGGCGAACCCGAGCACGCGAGCCGAGCGACTCGTTGAACGGACGACGGCGGAGGAAATCCTTCCGGCTTCCCCCGCCCTTGCTCGTATAACCGAGCCGCGCGTTCGCTAATCGGTCCCGCTTAGGAGAGCCGAGTCTGCGTCTACCAGGCGACCGTAGACGTAGACCGCTCGGGGAAAATTGCCCGGGTCGTCGTTCAGATGCGGTGCTTCCAAGCCGGTCTGCGCGGGGAGGACCAGCGGCCTGTCGAAGCTCCGGAAGGCGGTTGCCGAACTAATTGTGGTATCAAAGTGCCCGCCGGTCTTGGCTTGGAAGTGCCGAATCGTCACCTCCATCGGGTCGTTGCCCCAGGCATTACTCCAGATGATGTGATCGACGAACAGCGCCTTTCCGGAGGGGACAAACCAGAGGGTGTCGAAACCCGACGTCGCCGGCAGCTCGATGCGCACGACTTGGCCGATATCCTTCCCCTTTCCGGGATCCCCCATTGGTCCTGGATCCCCCATCGGTCCGGGAGGTCCTTGCACGTTCCACGAGAGTGGCGACTCGTGTGTCTGGCAGGCGCCTGGATCGTTCACGATCCGTAGAAGGCCATTAGTGTTATTGACGCAGGCGTTGATCTCTTGGGCCGAAGCCGATGAAGCGAGCAAGATCGAGGCAAATCCGACTAGAATGGTGATGATTAGGCGCATATCAATCTCCTGTTCTGTATGTACGAACCCCCTTCGTAACCGACAGGAAATTTGCGTTTTCTGGGAAAGCGCCGGGGGCCGTTGTGACCGTTTTCGATGGGTGAGGTTGGGTGATCGAGTTGCATGGAAGCGTTCCTGTGGTCGTTCCCTTTCGGAAACCTCGTCCCGAGTCCCCTGACAACCTAGGAGCGCGGCAACCACCGCCAAGGCGATGGGGGCGAGAACTCAATCAAAATAGTACATATATTCACCAGTTAATAGGCAATATAGGTGCCACTTTCGGCGCCGGGTTCGTAACCATATGAAAACAATATGTATTTTCTCACCCACGAAGCGAGGGCCACGCGCCAGTAGCCACGAGCAACCCGTCCTCCTCGCGAAAACCGTAAAGACGGTCGACAGGACCCTGCCTCGAGCACGGCCATCGGCGTCCGCTAACCTCTGGATAATTCACAATTAATCCTCTCTCACGAGGTCAAAAAAACACTGCCAGGAAACCCGACACCCGCTCAAATGGAGACGCGGTGGATCGTCGTCCCTGATCCCCTTTGAAGGGGGCGGGACAGGGTGGGGGTAGTGTTATTAAACTTTTTTACTAATGGGGGGCAAGGTAAGCAATGTCGGCTTACCTTGTTCCTCATTAGTAACTTGAACATTATTGATAGACGTCCCTGTTCATTCACTTTGTGTTGACAGAAGCCAGGGTTGCCAGCACATGGTTCGTATGACAAAGAAAAACAGGCCTGTAGATGAACATGTTGCAGTGTCGGCTTTAGTCATATAAGAAAACCCCACCACAATGGGCGGGCCTCAGACAATCACGATCTCATCAACCCACTCGGATTGTATGTTGCTTACTCGCCGATCCGGAATCTTCCTGCGACATTCCTTTATTATCGCCCCGCTGCTGTCCTTGAATGGAACCCTGGGCATTGCACTGTTCTCACGCCTGTCGCCAAACTGGAATCTCTTATTTGCCATCGTTCCTGCCCCCACCAGGAAATGAGCATATAGAAACGCCTCGGTAGCGGGCGGTGTCTCGCAGATGGGATTGCCCCACCTTACCGAATCTTGCGAGTGTCGCCTTACCGAGGCACTCGAAGGGTGAATTATCGTTGCCCTTACGGCTCTGGCATACCTTTGCAGGTTTGCCCTCTCTTCTTTTCACACTCCTGATACAAGTATAGCAACAGATTTTCAGGTCGTTGCTTTACGTTCCTGGTGTGCCCGCCATTTCTCCTGGAAATAATGGCGTTGTGGCATATGGCCGAGGGATTTCGGAACGATTTTATTGCACGACCAGGAGACCGGATGGAGCAGGAATTCCGGGGAGCGTCCAACTCGGGGCGTCGAGACTCAGGTAACCGACAGGGACGCCTCAACCGACCTCACCGGTTGAGGGCCACGGGGGGGCATCTAAATTAATCATTGGCATACGATGCCCTTCGTCGCCGCGTGAAAATGGTCCGATTTCAAGTGCACATCCGGCAAACGAAACCATAGCTTCCACGGAAAAGAAAAGGCCCTCTCTGCTGTGGAGCGCTTGAGTCGGTTGAACCCGCCGGGACACACAAGACCTTCCTGCATATGCAGAATACAACCTGGAGCAGTGTTCCTGTCAGGCGACTATCATCCAATTTCGGACCCGCAGATCTGGTAATTTCAGAACAGCAGTCAGAGAGATTACATTATTCTGTGCTCAATCAACTCAGCACACCGATCTCTGTATTGGCCTTACGCAGATTCCTGGTAAATATCCGCAACAGGTTTCCCAGTATCTTGACCTTTATGGAGCTGTGATCCGCCATCATGTCATCGAAATCATCGATATCCAGTTTATAACAAAGGGCATCCACATCAACGGTCACAGCCGCGGAACGTTCGGAGCGTTCTATCCATGCCATCTCTCCAAACACCAGCCCCTGCGACAGGGTGGCCAGCCGTTTCGTATTACCGTCAGGCAGTGCCATCCTTATACTGACCTGTCCCTGCGCAAGCAGATACAGCTGACTCGCTGCATCACCCTGATTAATGATGATCTCTCCCTGCGTGTATCTCTGCTTCGTCAGCCTGCCGCCAATCACATCGATTTCGTCAGCATCCAGGCCATCAAACAGTTCAAAGTCCTGCAGAGAAACCGGGGGGGGTGTGACCTCTCCCCTGTTCAGAATGCGGTCTTCACAATATTCCAGTGCATAGTCATCATCAAAATGCAGCCACAGTGATTCATTGCCACCCTTTATCTTCATGCGGATATAACGGCCAAGCTCCGGAAAAGAGTCGCAATTTGCAAACACCAGTTGTTTGTCCTTGTCAGCAAGCTTCAACAGCAGCTGGCAAAACAGGTGGCAGGTGCTTTGGTCGAGCGTCAGTACACGCTTGAGGTCGATGACAAAGTAATCTGCAAACCGGCTGTTTGTTACGATTTCATTCACTACGACTTCAGATGTAGAAAAATTGAGATCGCCCTGGATTTCATAAACTCGTATAAGATCCGCCGCCTCTTGCAAACGTCTGCGTTCAGCGGCGCCACGCAGATGCTTCGATGTAATGTGACTGCCGTCATAGGATCTGCGAATCACAGACTTTCCGGGCTGCACAACATTGAACATGTGCAGATTAAAGTCCATGGAGATCCTGTTGCAAACCTTGATCCCGCGCACACTGTTACCACGTTTGTCCAGGGGCGGGGAGAACACGCCTATCCCGAGTTTTCCGGGCAACACTGCAACAATGCCGCCGGCAACCCCGCTCTTGGCAGGCATGCCAACCTTGTATATCCACTCACCTGCATAGTCATACATACCACAGGAACCCATCACACTGAGCACGTTTTCCACATACTCGCCGCGTATGGCACGTTCCTGTGTAACGGGATTAATGCCTGCATTGGCCAGTGTTGCACCCATGATTGCAAGATCACGACAGTTGACCGAGACCGAGCATTGCCTGAAATACAGATCGAGCGTCTCAGACGGGTCTTCCTCAAGAATATTGAAATTCCTCAGCATGTAACCAATGGCGCGGTTGCGATGTCCGGTCTCACTTTCAGACCGGTAAACTGCCTCGTCAATTTCCAGGGATCGTCCTGCATAGGCTGACATCATGCCCATGACCCTGAGTAATTTTTTATCCTTGTCATACCCCATGATCTGTCCAGCCGTGGCTATAGCACCTGCATTGATCATCGGGTTCGCAGGCTGGCCGGTTTCAGAATCCAGGCTGATGGAATTGAATGCATCACCGGTTGGTTCTACACCGATTTTTTTCAGTATATCGGTACGGCCATTGTCCTCCAGCGCAAGGCCATATACGAACGGTTTGGATATCGACTGGATCGTGAACTCCTGCCGGCTGTCCCCCACCTCATAGACATGACCTTCGGTTGTTGCCACTGCAATACCAAACGACTCACTGCATGCCTTGGCAAGCTCGGGTATGTAATCGGCAACTTCGCCCGAGTCATGACCTGCAAACTGGTCCCTGAGATCACACAGGTAGTCCATGATAGGTGAGTCTATGGCAGATGACTCTTCTGCAACAGGCATACTCTGGCTGACGTTTGTCATGTACTATTCATGATTTGTTGAAGAAAAAACAACAGAGTCAACTGGTGACACAGAATCAGATCGCGTCCCTTGTCAAGCAGGTCTCATCTTTTGATGACTACTTTACACGGCACAGCCTTCAATGAATGCACTGCTCGCTTTATCTATACCGGGCCAACCAGCCTTGCGTTTACCTTTTGTGCTTCGATACTGGCCAATACGTCCTGTGAGGTATAGCGATTCCTGTCATATTTGACCAGCAGGAGATGGTATCGTTTCGGGCAGAAATTCACAGCAAAGACACGATCATCATTTTCAAGTGCAGCAATGAACTTCAGACGCTGCTGTTCTTCGAGGGCTTCAGTTATATGCACGACAATTTCGACAACATGTTCAGGCTCGACCGCTATGCTGGGTAATGCTTGTTCCATGGGGTATTTTCTCCTGTACTCAAGAAATCAAGGTAGTAGTCATTGGATACCTGCATCATCACAGGATTACCTGATATCCAATCATTTGCCTACCTCCAGAGCTATGATCATTCGATTCGGCTTATAACCTCCTGTTTCAAAATTCGCGACCTATTCAGGATAAATAACAGCAAACACCGTGCCATGTAACGCGGAAGCCCTTAACTGACTGAATTCCAATAAAAAATGGAAATAGCCCCCATCAAACGCGGCAAATAATGGCACATGCATGGTGCAACAGGTGAAAGATCGCACATTCATGTAGCATATCCTGGCCGTGCTTCTGAATCGGTATCACTCCCGATGCGAATACTCCACCGGCTAAAGTCGGTGGCTTCGGGTTACGGCTAAAATCCGGATCGATCGGCCCTTCGGCCGATTAACCCACCCCCCTCAGGGCGACGACATCATGGATGTAGTCAGTAGAAGCGACGCAGGAAGCCAAAGCCGAGGGTTGCGGAGAGGTGATCAACACAACAATCCGCCCCTTGATTTATTCCCCTCATCCGGGCCTTCTCCCGGAGGGAGAAGGGAATCATTTTTTTCGTCCTGATACCGGATATCCAGAGCACTACACAAATCTTGCAGGTCATCCGTCGCCTGAAGGCGGGGGGGGTTACAGATCTCCTATCGGGGACTCTAAAATAGATAACAAACAACAGCTTGCTTATTTATGCGCTTGCCTGGGCCTTCATCCCTTTCCCGACAAACCGGCTTAGCAGTAGAAGCAGGATTGGGAGTGCGCTACGGCACACTCACGGTACTCCACCCGGTTTTCACTCCCCGCACCAAGCCGTATCAATCGGTTGAATCAACACAATAGTCCCTGACTGTACCAAAGATCACTTGCTCCAGCATAATCAGTAAGTTATTGATTTTACTAGCCCACATAATCCCCTGGTCCCGGGTTCGAGTCCTGGCGGGGTCAACATCCATCCAATGTTTATTGGATCCTTCATCGCCGCGTGAAAATGCGGCGACCTGGCTTGTCACAGGATGAATAGAATATTGAAGAGCACGCAAGGAAAATGCGGCTCATTTTCAGCCTGCTGATATCAGCTGAAGAGCGCATAACCTGCAGCAGCAATGACGACGATGCCAAACAGGTAGGGGAGCATATCGCCCTCATCCTGCTGCGCCACATAGTTCGAGATGATCACCCTGGCCTCTTGCACAAGTTCCTCAATCGCGGTCTGGTGTTCTGTCATTTGTTCCTTGACGCGGGCACGCTTCAGCTCCGCTTCCCTTACGACGTCCTCACGGGTCGTGTGATAGTGTTTAACGTTTACGTACTTGCGACCGGATATGTCCTCGTCATTCCCGGCTACCATCCATTCATCTTCCAGTTGCAGGATCCGGTCGCTTTCCCACACGCTGATGCTTGCCAACTTCCTTTCGTAGACCGTGTAACACAAGCTGGCTATAGCGTCACCACGCCCTTCCTCAGCCCAGGAAACCAGCTTGTCAGGCACAATTAGCTTGGTCATCGCGCCACAAGGGCTGGTTTCCTCTGTATAGAGGTGCTGCGGGAGTTCCAATTCGGATGTCTTCATATAGTGCCCCGGATGGTTGATTGTCACAATATGTTGTGGACCACCTTAAATTTTGGGCGATTTTACAGAAAATTTCGAGAGATTCCAACACCTGCATGCAAACCGGAAGAATTGTGCGCTTCGTCGCCACCACAGCCGCCTGTATAGCATTGCCCGAGACCACTTTTCCCGGTTCAGGGGATGGCATGTTCAGCCGTGGCTCCCTTTGCTGGACCGCGTCAAAGGGAACGAACTTCAGGAGAAGGTGGTAATCATGGCGTTATGGCCTGGGCCAGGGGATTGCGGAACGCTTTCATGCGCGTCCAGGAGACCGAATGGAGGCCGCTGCGCAGCGAATACCGGCGACCGTCCAGTTCGGGTCATAGAGACTCGGGCTGCCGGTCGGGCCAATGAATCCGGCGCCACCGAGTGACGCTCTCGGTGGGCACCACCGCAGTCCGATGCGGGCCGTTTTTGATGCGCGCCGGGTTGATTAAACGGCGACCGATGCAGCCCGGGCGAGAGACTAGATTGGGCCTACCAGCTTGGCATCCAGGTGCAATGAATTGAAGCTTTTCAGTACATCCTGCGATGTCATAATATCCTTGTCATATTTCGCAAGCACAAGATGGTTACGCATCACGCAGAATTCTGCCCCTATGATTCCATTCGTCTGTTGCAGCGCGGAAATCACCAGACCCTGCTGATCTTCCCCAAGATCTTTTTTTATATACACAACAACTTCAACAGCACAGCTTTCCTCAACAGGTAAATCTTGTGCTACTTGATTCATGTTCGAACTCCTCCGTGCGTATGTTTTAGCCTCTTCTGTTAACCAGATGACTCTCAAGAATCGACAAGCAACCTTGATCGACGGCGCAAACATACTCTCAAAAGGTATCTATTACAATATGTGGAAGTTTTAAAAGGCATGCATCACAATATGTAGAAATACTTACATATCCAGGAGCAGAGCTGGCTTCGTAAACGGCTCAACAGGACCAGTTCCTCTTTTCTTAATTACTAACAGACCAGCCTTGCAGATACCCTGCAGACAGGGCGGCAGAGGGAACGACATCAGCCAGACTATTAACAGGACCACCTTGCCTGCATGGTTAAATCGACTGTTGCGATGGGTTAGTCCGTGTGTGATTCAGTGCAGGGAAAGGCTTCTGTAAGCGCCTCAAGCACCAGGCCGTCAGCATCTAAATGCAGTTTCTCGGGATGCTCGGATAAATATTTCTTCACAACAAGGGTTGCTTGCGAATGCGTGGATCTCATTGGGCGACAAAAATCATTTGTATACTCCACAACACTCATTACGCCTACCACATACCCAATACACATGCCGTCCAAGGCACTGGCTGGCCTATCAACATAAGAAGTGCAGATTTTTTTCAGCAAGGCACCACTAACATCCTCCATCTCTGCAGCAACATTGCTGCACATGACAGTGCCGGACAGCACCGCTGCGCCGATTACTGTTGTTCCTTTCATGGCGTATATCCTTTGTTGTTATGTTTATCACCTTATCACAAGTCCGTAAATGTACAGAAACGTGGACGAATCGCTCACCATCTCATGCAGCAATGGCTTGCGACGACGCTCCACAGACTCATGAAAATGTGTCGATTTCAGACGGCAACCCAGGCAACAGCGCCCTCGTAATCACCGGAATCGAAAAACTTGGTCTGGGCATTCACGAACTTGGCCATGATTTTCCCGGCCATCTTCTGCCAGGCTTTGTCTCCCACAATTGCGATGCGCTCAGGCACACGGTAATGTTCGCGAACCAGTGAAAGGTGGTCACCCAGTGCAGCGAGGCCAGACCAGCCATCAAACTCGCGCAAATCCAGCACCAGGCGCACGTGTTCAGTACGGCTCATAGCATTGTCGATTTCTTCATTAACACCATCGTATGCACCTGGATCAAGTTTACCGAGCAGGCGCGCTGTTACGACATCCCCCTCACTGTGAATTTGTATTGACCCTAATGATTCACTCAACCAGCGCCTGGCATCGTCCAGCTCACTCACAGCAAACAGCTGGACGGGGCATGGCATCATGAATGCCATCGCCTTAACCCCCATCTGAATCCAGCCAACATCCGTCACCACGGCCACGCGCTCGAAACCATTCCAGTGTCGCAGCCCCAGTTTGGTGTCGTCCCAGATGGCATCCAGGCTGTAACCCTCAAAATCCGGGCCAACCTGTGCCAAAAGCTTTATGCGATCAAACTTTTCGATGGCTTTGTCTATGGCCGGCGTCAGAACGTTGTCGTAATCGCTGCCCGTAACATCGCCGGAAATTTTGAATCCCAACGTACCTTCGGGTAAACCTGCAATTTCTTCAATCATGGCGTTTTTCCCCACGTTTCTGCAAGAAAAGGAAATCTTCAAGATCTATATATAGCTCGCAACCTTCACCTGACAATTCCATTCACAATCTACTTACAAATGCGGAACAAGGTAAGCAGACCTCGCATACCTTGCTCCCCATTAGTAAAAACGTTTAATAACACTACCCCCACCTGTCTCGCCAGCGCCTGAAAGTGGGCCGTTTTCAGATTGCACTCCTACGGGACACGCAATTGACCCGAGTTCGTAATTTCCGATTGTATAAAAAAAGCCTCTCTCCTGATTCAAAAACTCTCGACATCATAATCGTTGACAAAATGAAGGTGCGTCTTTTCATCGGTATATCCTGAACTATCGAAGGCGCCTTCTGCCGAGCTACGCAGTTCATCCGGGCGGGAAGCCACAATTACCAACCGGAATCGATTAAGCCCTCTTCTTTCACGCTCTTCGACACCCTGCTGCAACGCCAGGCTAATATCTCCCTGGATGTTGTATTTTCCTTCCATGTTTATGATGTAGATTAACAAGCGGTCGCCAACAGTGATTTTTCTTCCCGATATGCCATCACTTTCTTTTTGATAGTCGATTTTATTAAACACTTCTTCCGGACATGAACATCCAAGCGTTTCCTGAACAAAACGTTTGATTTCCGGATATGTTTGCATGGAAACCTCTAATGGTGATTATTTACCGGTGCTCCGTAATGTCCTGTCCGTGTTCAGTCCGCAATCCATCGTCACCACCTCCACTCAATTCATGATCTTTTTCGATAGCCTGTTCTCAGCGAGTTTCTCGCTCCTTCATTCCGAGTTCCCGACGAGAGTAAGACACGCTGGCTCGCAAGGAATCAAAAGGGGATAACAATAATCCCTCCGCCCTTTTAATTCCGTAGGGTATTCATGTGAGTCATTGCCCGCTGCCATAAAGGCTGGGATGGCTTACGTGTCAATGGACAAGTTGAACATACGAAACTCCATATCATGAATGACCTGCACATCGAGTTCGAGGACTTCGAACCTCCGGGTACTGATGCGGATGTCGTGGCAACGGCAGGCGACGATTGAAGCCATCGAAAAACTTCTCTGGAGTTCCGCCGACAACCTGCGCACCAACTCCAGCTACGCCAGCAACGAATACTTCCTGCCCGCCGTGGGCCTGGTGTTCCTGCGCCATGCCTGCAGCCGCTATCTCGCGGTCAATGCCAGGCGCATCCCCGGGACACGTGTTTTTAAGGGTAAATATTATCTGCTCAAATTCGCACCCGATGCGCACATCAGGAAAACATGCGCTGCATACGGCGCCGAAGGTAATACCTCCAGGTCCCGTACCATATGGTCAAAAACAACAGTAAGTACCATGCACCCCCGTGTGCCGGGCGGTTTGCTCCATACCCCAGGCTACAGCCGCCGCCACCGCCACCACTACCACTCGGCGCTACGCTTGCTGCAAATAATGCAGGTGCGCCTGGATCAGTAATCACACCGTTGGCGATTAAATCCGAGTCTCCTCGCCCGCCATCCACAAAGTGCAGTATTACTTCATTACCATTGAATTCAGCCCCTGTCCCGGTGGCTGGATCATAGAGAAATTCATATAAATGGTCCTCGTTGTTATCAGGAGTCGGGCCGAACTTGAAATATGAAACCGGAAAATTCCCCTCCGGCAGGAGCAACCTGACATCTACACTGTCACCATTATGTGCAAGACCAGTAATCTCAAATTTTAAAAAACCAAAGGCAAAATTCAGCCCCTCGAGCATCGAAATGGGGTCTGCCTGTAGCAGCAGGTCGTCACCAATGGAAACCCCTACAGAACTCAGTGATAAAGCAGGCGGTACTTCAACGGTCATATAGTTGTTCCTTATTCCGGGCAATGATGCAACATTACCCTGCTCACTGTCACAGATGCCGTCATTGTTCCCGTCACCTGCATTCGCCGCCCCATCTTCCACGGACTGTGACAGGCCGTCATTGTCCAGTACAAATTCGGATGCAGCACCACCCAGTGTTTCTATGAAACCTGCCACACCCAGTGCCGAGTCACCTCTTTCGCCATCGACATAGTGGAGAATGATGGTATTACCGTTGATTTCAGCACCGGTATCGGTCACGGCATCATAGAGAAACTCATACCAGTGGGGCGTATTATCATCGGGCGTTGGTCCATACTGGAAATAGCTGCTGATCGTCCGACAGCCCGCTCCCGCAACAGTGACTGATACCGTGGCCTTTCCACCCGGATCCGTGATGTTGCTCAGGTTAAAGGCAAGGTGCCCATGAGCAAAATCAAAGCCGTCAATCACAGCCGGCGGAGCCAGCACATTGTAGGTCGTATAACCAAAGGTCTTTCCCATGAAACTGGTCGATTCGAGTAGCACCCCTGCTGATGTCTCCAGGGTAATCAGGCTGCCCGATATCGCCTGATAGGTTGCAATATCCTGCTGATCACGGTCAGGTATTGAGTCATTATCCGCATCACCAGCATTGGCGCCTTCGTCTTCCAGTGAATCTGCAATACCATCACCGTCAGAATCGCTGCCATAATGCAGAATATTGACAAGGTTATACTGATACAGGAACGGGGTCATGGATACATTATCGATCAGGGTTGTGCCGCCACTACTTGATATTCCCACCAGCGGCAATTGCGCATATAAAGTTGAGAAGTCTCCGGGACCGCATAATACAGGCAGGACAAGCAGGTTCTGGCAGCGCACTTGTGCTGCGATAGCATCAATGACATCCATCCCGTCTCCAAGCACCTGTCCAAATACGGTATACGGCTCTTCCGGCTCCAGCGGGCCAGCACCATCCGGATCAGGCGGATTATCCAGAGACGGATTATCGGCCAGGTTTATAAACCATTCACTGTCTGCACTGTCAGCCTGACCGCCAAGTCTCGCCATGCTAATGGTGCCGCGTACATTTGGCCGGTTTACAGTGTCTGGCTCGTTCACGATCGTGCCGTATGTTGGAATACCTGAGCCACCATTACCCGAGAAATCACCTTCACTAATCAGCAGCGAGCCATTCTCGGGCTTAAAAATATAGCCCCCGCCCTGGAGAACAAATCCGGGGACGGATCTGTGAAAAAAGGTGCCGTTATAATCACCGCCGTTTACATATTTCAGAAAATTCTCGACGGTCAAACTGGCCTGTGTATCAAACAACTCGATATCGACCGCACCCAGATCTGTTTGCATGCGCACGTTAACGACGGCGTGCACACAAGAAGATGTGACAGCAAAAAACAGTAATCCTGCGGCCAATAAGTGCTGTTTTGATTTAAATTTCATATAACAAGGCATCCGTTCATTTCTCTTGTGATTTAACCAGTGATTTTCTTACCCACCAGGCATTGTTTCTGATATTCATCGCACTGAACCGGCACATAAGAGCTTGATGCTGCGCCCGAACAATGCTCGTCCCACGAATAGCTTACCTGAATTTCACTCCATAACCTGAATCACTTCATGCCAACCATTGATCCCAATCATCGGCTCACAGGATATGCTCTAAAGCACCTAAACTTATACATTCTACAAGGATAGGTAAATATTCGCTGCATAACATATCTAATGTGCTGAATTAAAGGCAGAAATCCACATAATTGTTAAAGTTTACAGGGTGGTGCCCGATGTTCTTAGGGAGGCGCGCCAAGCGCACAGGGTCGTGCTGCATACGGCTGGCACGAATGTCGCCGAAAACACCACTAGAGCCAACCCGGACATATGCAAATAAACAGCAATAACAAGCAGCATTCAACCCTGGAAAATGCGGAGCGGAGAAGACCTGCAGTATCGGAATTCGATTACAGCAGTGGCCGAAGGAGCTTCGACCAGCAGAGATTGCGTACAGACCATGTGCAATTGCTACAGCAACAGGTCAATACCGAACTGGTAATCAGCATGCTGGTCAGCGTTGTCGTTTCCATCGTTTTATGGGAACTTGCCTCACCTGCACTGCTGATAGGCTGGGCCACTGCGATTATTCTCAGCGTAGGCGGCCGCTCACTGTTTATTTCCGGCAAGCAGTCAGATAAATCCCGGGACGAATTCAATGCCTGGGGGAAAAAATATGTAGTTGCGATCACCCTCTCCGGATGTTGCTGGGGGAGTCTTGGAGTATTTACAGCCCTGTATGGCGATTTGATCCAGCAGGTTTTTGTTCTTTTCGTACTCGCAGGTATTTGCCTGACTGCATACGTCTCATTACAGTCCTCGACAAGAACCACGGCCGCATTCATTTTGCCAGCGCTGCTGCCAATGACCGCCTGTTTATTTTACCAGGGACTGGCTACACAATTGTCACAGAACGGGAGTGAACTTGCACAGGACAATATTATTCAACTCGCTCTCGGCGTATTGACACTGGTCTTTATCATGGTAATGCAGTTCTCATCCAGAACCATGCAGACAATACTGGTGAAATCCCTGAAGCTGGGATCGCATAATACGGAGCTCATCAAGAAACTTGTTACTACAAGGGAGGCGACAGAAAACGCCAAGCGCGTGTCGGAACAGACAAATATTGAACTGCAAAAACAAATGAAAGAGCGCGCACAGGCTGAAGAACGCATCCGCATCTCGGAAAAAAGAATGACAGCAATTTTTGATGGTATGCAGGACACCATATACCAGACTGATCGCAACGGAGTAATTATGTGGACAACCCCCTCTATCGAGCAACTGCTTGGCTACACTGCAGATGAAGCCAGGGGTAAAAACATTGTGGATTTCTATGTATACCCTGACGATCACGACGACCTGAAACACGGACTGAATGCAAACCACGGTCGCTTGCAGCACTTCGAAACCCGCATGCGGCACAAGGACGACTCACATGTCAGCATCCTGGAAAATTCACACTACATCTATAGCAATGATGACGAAATCATCGGCACAGAAGGTACTATCCGCGACATCACTGCCTTAAAACAGGCGAAGGAAGAACTGCACAAGGAAAAAGAGCGCGCCCATGTGACACTCGGCTCCATTGGTGACGGCGTAATTACTACCGATATGGGTGGTGATATTGAATACATGAACGCGGTTGCGGAAGAATCAACCGGCTGGAGGCTTGAAGATGCACGTGGCAAACCCATCATGGACGTATTCACGATAGTCGATGAAAAAACACTGGAAGCCCCACACAATCCTGCGGATTTATGCCTGAAACAGGGTAAAAGCGTGATGCTATCCGGCCATTTACTACTCATCCACCTTCACCGCAAAGAACGCCTGTCCGTTGAAGTAAACGCATCACCCATCCGCGATTCAAATGCCGATATTATGGGCGTGGTACTGGTCTTTCATGATGTAACAGAATTACGTGGTCTTGCCAGGAAAATGTCCTACCAGGCATCCCATGACTCGCTTACCGGCCTGATTAACCGGCGCGAATTCGAAAAGCGCATACAACATGCCGTGGAAAGTGCGCGCAGCCTGGAAGTGCGACACACGCTTTGCTACATGGATCTGGATAACTTCAAGGTTGTCAACGATACCAGCGGCCATGGCGCCGGGGATGAACTACTCAAGCAACTGACTATAAAGCTACGCATGGAATTACGCGAAGCCGACACACTCGCCCGACTCGGCGGTGATGAATTCGGTATCTTGCTGGAAGGTTGTTCAATAGAAAATGCACTGGAGCCTGCGAATACCATTAGAAAAATAGTCGAGGAATTTCGTTTTTCGCATGACAACAAGATCTTCAGGATCGGCGCCAGCATTGGAGTTGCAGGCATAACCTCGGATAGCGGTTCATTTTCAGATGTCTTGCGTGCCGCCGATTCCGCGTGCTTTATTGCAAAGGAACAGGGCAGAAACCGCATCCATGTCTTCCAGGCACATGATGAGGCCCTCGTCGAACAGCACGGCCAGATGCAGTGGGTACAACGCCTGCATGATGTTCTGGAACAAAACCGCTTCCGACTGTTTTTCCAGAAAATTGCGAAACTCAACATGGGACCGGTCGTGGAAGACCGCATTCACGGTGAAATACTTGTCCGCATGCTTGATGAAAACAATAAACTCATTGGACCCGGCTCCTTTATACCATCAGCAGAGCGTTATGGACTGATGCCGGCGATCGATCGCTGGGTGATCTCCAACACATTCAGAATGCTTGACCAGGAGCATGGTAATTACGGCGCAAGCATCGGTACATGCTGCATCAACCTGTCCGGGCAATCACTGTCCGAAGACCATTTCATGAAATTCCTGACCAGGGAAATAGAGACCAGCGGAGTCTCACCCTCACAGCTGTGCTTTGAAATCACCGAAACCGCCGTTATTGCAAACCTGTGCAATGCCGCAACCCTGATTTCAACCCTGCGTGAAATGGGCTGCAGGTTTGCCCTCGACGACTTTGGTGTTGGCCTGAGTTCTTTCAGCTATCTGAAGTCCCTCGCCGTTGATTACCTTAAACTGGACGGCTATTTTGTTAAAAACATGGTGAAAGACAAGCTTGACAGGACCATGGTAGAAGCCATCAACCAGATTGGTCACTCCATGAATATCGAGACGATTGCAGAATTTGTAGAAAACGAAGCGACACTGGCAGCGGTGCGTGAAGTAGGTATCGATTACGCCCAGGGATATATCATTGCAAAACCCGAGCCCTTTGAAATAAGCCTGCACAAGCATTCCGTTGAAATGTCCGGCAAAACACGGCTTGATAAAAACACGATACTCAAGTCAGTGTCTGGGGAATAGGCACTCAGTCCTTTTCCTCGGCATCAATCCGGTCCAGTTCCGCGTCCATCTCGGACTCACTCAACGCCGTATAACCCTCCACTGCGTCAGCCTCGTCAGCGGCCTGCCGTTTTTGCCTGACAAACCAGCCCGAGAAGTAAATACCCAGTTCAAACAACAGCCATATCGGTATGGCCAGCAGTGTTTGCGAGATCACATCAGGCGGTGTCAGCAACATGCCCACCACGAATGCGCCAACGATCACGTAAGGACGCTTCTCGCGCAGGCCCTGTTGTGTGGCCATGCCGGTCCAGACCAGCAGTACGGTAAGAATCGGCACCTCGAATGCCGCACCAAATGCAAAAAAGAGTGCCAGCACAAAATCAAGGTAACGGCTGATATCCGTCATTACCGCAACACCCTCAGGCGCCGTTGCAGTAAAGAATGCAAACACCAGCGGGAACACCACAAAGTATGCAAAGGCAGCACCGGCATAAAACAGAAAGGTACTTGAGACCAGCAGCGGCATAATCAGCCGTCGTTCATGCTTGTATAAACCCGGTGCAATAAATGCCCAGACCTGGTAGAGCACCACCGGCATGGCGAGGAATAATGCCAGAACCAGCGTCAGTTTAAACGGGATCAGAAACGGTGACGCCACCTCAATCGCGATCATGCTGTTGCCTTCCGGCAAATGGGCCGTTAACGGGCCGGATAATGCCGTAAACAGGTAATTTGAAAACGGCATAAGCGCCAGGAATATGACCGCAACAACCAGTACAACACGCAACAAGCGGTCACGTAATTCAATCAGATGGTATATGAGCGGCTGTTCGACGTCTGCCTGTGATGACGCGTGCTGTTTACTTTGTTTGATCATCCGTCGTCAGGCCAGTGGCAGGTGCGGAATCATCGTCTCCAGTTACCTGTTTTGCGTTCGTTACAGCAGGTGCCGGATGTTCACCTGCCTGCAGCGGCTTGCCGCTGACTTCATCAATCAGTTCTTTCAGTTCCGGGACAGCCGCCTGTTTTTCAAGCACTGCCCTGAGCTCTTCAGCAGCCAGTTCGCGATCGATATCCTGCTTGACCGATGATACAAACCCGCGCAACTTGCCCAGCCATAAGCCGGCTGTACGTGCAATTTTTGGCATGCGTTCCGGGCCTACAACAAGCAGGGCGATCACCGCAATAAAAACCAGTTCCCAGAAACCGATATCAAACATAATAATTCCGGCCGCTATTGCTCGCTGCTGGTGCTACTCAACCTTGTCCTTGTCTTTGCGGGTTACCTCACCATCGATGACACGCCCGCTGTCCTTGTCTTCCAGGTTACCGTCGTTAGCTGCTTCGCTTTCCCCTTCCTTCATGGATTGACGAAAACCCTTGATGGCACCGCCAAGGTCGGAACCTATATTTTTAAGCCGCTTGGCACCAAACAGTAACAATACGATGGCAAGAATAATCAATAACTGCCAGATACTAGGACCCATAACTCTATCTCCAGATCTTTGTTAATCCAAAGGATTAAAACCTGATAATACTCTATTTATTACGCGCCGCCTTCTCAACAAGGCCTGACACGCCAAAACGCCGCTCCAGTTCAGCCAGCACTTTCTCCGGACCCAGCCCGCGTGCCGCCAGCATGACAAGCGTGTGAAACCACAAATCCGCCGTTTCATGAACCAGTTGCGCATCATCGTCATTCTTTGCCGCGATTATGGTCTCTGCCGCTTCCTCACCAACCTTCTTGAGGATGCTGTCCATACCCTTGTCGAGCAAACTCGCAACATAGGAATTATCTGCACTCTCCGTCATGCGGGACTCAATCACTTCAGCAAGCCTTTCCAGTGTGTCACTCATTATCAGATACCTGGTCTGTACAGGTCAGCCTTTGCCATATATGTCACCGGGGTCTTTCAGTACCGGCTCAACCGTTACCCATTGCCTGCCCTCCAGTCGCCGAAAGAAACAACTGCGGCGACCGGTATGGCAGGCAATACCACCCTGCTGCTCTACCTGTAAAACAATTACATCATTATCACAATCCAGGCGTAACTCTCTGACAATTTGCTGATGACCGGACTCTTCTCCCTTGTGCCACAACTTCTGCCGGGAACGTGACCAGTATACGGCCTTGCCCTGCTCTGCCGTCAGTTGCAGGGCCTCGCGATTCATCCAGGCAAGCATCAGGATTTTTCCATCATTGGCATCCTGCGCAACCGCCGGTACCAGGCCGTCACCTGTCCACTTGATTTCATCCAGCCAGTCGTCACTCATTGTATTACTCATGGCTTCATAAAAATCAGGCCCTTCCACGACAAACGCATTCCTTCTGTGCAGGGTCGAATTCATTCGACCCGCAGCGCTTCATCGCTAGCTGTCATCCAGTTGGCCGAATGAATTCGGACCTGTAATGGTAATCTACCCGCTCAATCAGGAATTACAGTCTTACCTCTATTCCCCTGTCTGCCATGTGCTGCTTTGCCTGGCCCACAGTAAATTCACCAAAGTGGAAAATACTTGCAGCCAGCACGGCATCAGCCCTGCCTTCAATAATGCCCTCGGCCAGGTGGTCCAGCTTGCCTACGCCCCCGGATGCGATCACGGGTACCTCGACTGCCTCGGAAACAGCGCGCGTCAGTGCAAGATCAAAACCGTCCCGCGTGCCATCCCGGTCCATACTGGTCAGAAGAATTTCTCCGGCACCAAAATCCACCATCCGCTTTGCCCACTCGACCGCATCGATGCCGGTCGGTTTACGCCCGCCATGGGTAAATATTTCCCAGCGTTTTGGTTCACCCCCCACACTCACCTGCTTGGCATCAATGGCAACGACAATGCACTGGGAACCAAATCGCTCTGCCGCTTCCCGTACGAACACGGGATTAAAAACGGCCGCGGTATTGATAGCCACCTTGTCTGCCCCGGCATTCAACATGCGCCGGATATCTGCAACTTCACGAATGCCACCGCCAACTGTCAATGGAATAAACACTTCGCCGGCTACCTGCTCAACCACGTGAACCATGGTTTCACGCCGGTCCGAACTTGCCGTGATATCCAGGAACGTCAGTTCATCCGCGCCTTCCTCATCATAACGCCGTGCAATTTCCACCGGGTCACCGGCATCACGGATATCAACAAACTGCACGCCCTTGACGACACGCCCGGCATCAACATCCATACAGGGAATTATGCGCTTGGCGAGACCCATCTTTATCCTTCCCTTACGTGGCCACACACAATTCATCGGCCAGCTTCTGTGCTGCGGCCAGGTCAAGCGTGCCTTCATAGATTGCACGTCCGGTGATCGCCCCCATAATGCCTTCTTCATGCACCTCGCAGAGCGCACGAATATCATCAATAGTGGTAATCCCGCCCGAGGCAATAACCGGGATATTAATGGCCTGTGCAAGTTCAACGGTCGATTCCACATTGACACCGGTCATCATTCCGTCTCGCCCTATATCCGTGAACACAATGGCCTCTACGCCATCCTGTTCAAAGCGCTGCGCCATATCGATGACTGAATGATGTGACAGCTTGGACCAGCCATCGATGGCCACTTTGCCATTCTTAGCATCCAGCCCAACAATAATATGGCCGGGAAACTCCATGCAAAGATCGTTGACAAAATGCGGCGCACTCACCGCCTTCGTGCCGATAATGACGTACTGTACACCGGCGTCCAGGTATACCTGCACGGTATCTTCATCACGAATCCCGCCACCAACCTGTATGGGCAACTCCGGGAAAGCCTGTGCAACCGCCTTGATCGCAGCTGCATTCACCGGTTTACCCGCGAATGCCCCGTTCAGGTCAACCATATGCAATCTGCGCGCACCGGCTTCCACCCAGCGCTCGGCAACCGCCACCGGGTCATCGCCGAAAACCGTTTCATCATCCATATTGCCCTGACGCAGGCGCACGCATTTGCCATCCTTGAGATCAATAGCGGGTATCAGCAACATAGTTCAGACTTCTCCATTCCAGCCAATAAAATTGGACAACAGCTGCAGGCCGGCATGCTGGCTTTTCTCCGGATGAAACTGCACGGCAAATACATTGTCACGTGCAATTACTGAAGCAAAATCCAGTCCATAGGGCGTGGTAGCCGCAACATCCTCTGCCCGTTCAGGCACGGCATAATAACTGTGTACAAAATAGAAGCGGCTGTCCATCGGAATATCCTTCCACATGGGGTGCTTACCGCGCTGCTGCACCTGGTTCCAGCCCATGTGCGGGATCTTGAGCCTGTTCCCGTCACCTGGATCTTTCATATCCTGCGGGAAACGCACCACCTTGCCGGGTATCACTCCCAGACATGTTATGCCCTGGTTTTCTTCACTGGCATCAAGCAGGGCCTGCATACCCAGGCACACGCCCAGAACAGGTTTTGAACGGACCGTCTCTACGACCACCTCACCAAGACCCGAGCGCTGCAGCTCGGCCATGCAATCACGAATGGCGCCAACGCCTGGAAAGACCACGCGATCAGCCGCGATAATGGTTTCATGCGCACTGGTCACAAGCACGCGATCCTTGCCGGCAACGTGTTCCAGCGCCTTGGCAATGGAGTGCAAGTTCCCCATGCCGTAGTCAATGATTGCAATAGAAGTCATAATCAATAAGAGAAACGGTCAGTCATCAAGCAGCCGGTCTGCCCTGGTATTCAGGTGTGCCTAAAGACTCCCCTTGGTAGACGGCAAGCGATCTCCCATTGCAGTATCCACCTCAAGCGCCATGCGTACGGCACGGCCAAATGCCTTGAAGACTGTTTCCGCAATGTGGTGTGCATTGTCGCCACGCAGGCAATCAATGTGCAGTGTCACCAGTGCATGATTACTGAAACCCTGGAAGAACTCGTGAAACAGGTCCACGTCAAACTCACCAATGCGGGCGCGTGGATACGCGACGTGATACTCCAGCCCCGGGCGGCCGGAAAAATCAATCACCACCCGGGACAGGGCCTCGTCCAGCGGCACATAGGCGTGGCCATAGCGACGAATTCCGCGCTTGTCAGACAGCGCACGGGCAAAGGCCTGCCCCAGCGTGATCCCGATATCCTCGACGGTGTGGTGCGCATCGATGTGCAAATCACCCCTGGCAACAACGTCCATATCAATCATGCCATGGCGCGCCACCTGGTCCAGCATGTGCTCAAGAAACGGTATACCTGTTTCAAAGCCTGCCTTACCCGTACCATCAAGATTAACTGTAACGCTGATTTGCGTTTCCAGTGTATTGCGCTCGACTGTTGCGTTACGCTCCGACATAAAAAGACACCATTCACTCAATGCGGTTTAACCAGACAGAACCTATATTAACAGCTTATCCCGGCGGGTTAACCTCCAGCCAGAAAGTAACCGGGCCGTCGTTCACCAGCGTCACCTGCATATCCGCACCAAATTGCCCGCATGCCACGGGCGTATGCGCCAGCCTTGCCTGCCTGACCAGTTCATCAAACAGCTGCTCGCCCTCGGCAGGGCTGGCGGCCGTGCTAAAGCCCGGACGCATTCCGCTGCGCGTATCGGCCGCCAGCGTGAACTGCGGCACCAGCAACAATTCCCCGCCGCTATCTTTCAGACTGAGATTCATCCTGCCAGCGGCATCCGGAAACACCCGGTAGCCGAGCAAACGCTCAAGTAAACGGGTGGCTTCGCGCCTGCTGTCTCCCGGCTGTACCCCGACCAATACCAGCAAACCGGCATTAATCGCTGCAATACGCCCCCCGTCAACCTCGACATGTGCATGGCGAACCCTTTGCAACAGGCCGATCACCTGGACTGGGCACCAAAACGGTTCGCGAACTGGCGGGTAGCCGTTATCAATGCATCGACAATCCCGGGCTCGGTGGCCGAATGACCCGCATCCTGAATAATCTGCAAACGCGATTCCGGCCATGCCTGGTGCAGGATCCAGGCCTGCTCCATCGGGCACACCACATCGTATCGGCCATGCACGATGATACCCGGTATATCCTGCAGCCGAGGCGCGTCATTCAGTATCTGGTCCTTTTCCAGAAAACTGTTATTCATGAAATAATGGCATTCAATCCGCGCCAGGCTCAGGGCCGTGTGTGGATTCACGAAATGATCGACCACGTCTGCCTTCGGTAACAGCGTGGAGGCACGTCCCTCCCACAGGGACCAGGCCCGTGCGGCTGCCATACAGGCCACCTCGTCTTCGCCCGTCAGGCGTCTGTAGTAAGCACTCACCATGTCGTCCTGCTCGGACCCGGGGATAATGTCCCGGTAATCATCCCAATGGTCCGGTAACAGGAACGAGGCACCTTCCTGGTAGAACCAGTGAATATCCCTGGGCCGGCACAAAAATATGCCGCGCAGAATAAGCCCCAGCACCCGCTCCGGGTGGGTTTCAGCATAGACAAGTCCCAGCGTAGAACCCCATGAACCACCAAATACCACCCATTGGTCGATACCCAGGGTGGTCCGGACCGTTTCAATGTCTGCTACCAGGTGTTGTGTCGTATTCCCCTCCAGTGCGGCGTGCGGTGTTGAACGGCCGGTACCGCGCTGATCGAGCAGGACTATCCGATAGACACCCGGATCGAAAAACTGCCGGTGATAGCGCTCGCATCCGGCACCGGGCCCGCCATGCAGGAATACCACCGGCAGGCCATCAGCGCGGCCACATTCCTCAACATACAACTGATGCCCTTCTGACACCGGAATGGTATACGTCTGGCAGGGTTCAATCGGTGGGAACAGCGTTTGCATATGAGTAGCTTACATGGATTGTTTGCATGTGGCTTCCTGCTTCGTTTACCTGGCAGCGTGAAGACATTGCTCCCGGCTTCCTCGGCAATTACTCCTGCATTGCTCTACCTACTGCATCCCTGCAGTCGTGCCTCCCGCGATGTACCCGCATCCCTGCAGGCAAAAAAGAAGGGCGTGCCAAGCACGCCCTTCAGATACTGCAATACTCCGGATTACCGAAGCGTGATGTCCCGATCAGATAAACAGACAGACATCGGATTTCTGTGCAACTGGCAGGAATGATGTCGCACCAACGTAGTCGGTAACCTCAGGAATAAACTCACTGGAATCAAACCCGAACACGTCCACGGTCATCTGGCAGGCGACCATTTTCACTTCGGCCTCAAGGCACAGATCCCGCAATTCCTCGACCGTAGCCACACCCTTGTTCTTGAAGGTTTTCTTCATCAGGCCGGTGGCGACCTTCTCGAAGCCGGGTATACCCGCCATCAGCAGGTTCGGCATGGGCCAGTTATAGTCCTGGAACCACTTCGGACCAAACGGCATCTTCATCGGCATGGCCGGGTTGCCCAGCGGGCTGATTTGGGCAGCAAGATCCTTCTTCAAGAGTAGCAGTCCATAGAAGGTAAAAAAGATCTCCACTTCCCACCCAAGAGCGGCGGCCGTTGATGCCAGAATAAACGGCGGGTAGGCCCAGTCCAGTGTGCCCTTGGTGGCGATGATGGACATGCTCGGTGTTTTGGCAGATTCAATTTCTTCAATTTTTTTCGGTAAAAGCTCATCCAGCTTTTTATCCAGCCACGCATCCAGCTGCGGATTATCCTGAACATTCTCTGCTGTCGTTGACATACTTAACTCTCCTCAAAGTAAAGACACCCCGCAACGTCAAGAACGTCGAAAGATGCTTGACTTGATTTTATGTACGCGGGAAAACCGCCGTACACTCACAACCCTCGAACTGTACTGAAAATTCTTCTGGTACTGATTACACAACACAGTAGCGGGGCGCTGATCACTAATTATATTCAGTTTTCATTATATTCTCTGCGCTTAGGTGGGTCAATTTTGCTGACTAGCACTGCTCCCAGGGTAAACCATGATAGCGCCACCCCCCGACCGTGCTCCGGTGGTGTGACTCGTCCAGCTCACCCTCGAACCCCTCGTCCACGTTATATACCTCTGTAAATCCACTTTTAATCAACAGGATACCGGCTTCCAGGGAGCGCTTGCCACTGCGGCAGATCAGGATAACGGGGGCATCGCCAGCATGCACCCCTATCCCGATACCGCCGAGCATTACCTTGCGCACTTCGGTGACAAAATTTGGATTGACCGTCCATTCCGGTGCATCGATCCAGGGGACATGGATACTGCCCTGCGGATGACCGACAAACAGGTACTCCATGCTGGAGCGCACATCAATCATCACAGCTCTTTGATTATTCTCTGTAAATTCCCACGCTTGCGTGGGTGAAAAAGATTTTACCTCATGGGTCATGCGATCCTCCTCCTGACTTGCGCGGCAGCCAACGCCGGCCGCAAACAACCATTCTCATGCCATGCGGCCACTGAGGCAAATAAGCCGCCTGGCAACAGTCCTTGCTAACCCATGTACGTACAACACGCACGAACACTGGCATGTGGAATGGATAAATGAAATCATGTGGCCGGTTTTCCATCAGCGATTTATTTGAGTACCCACAATATCGGCGGGTCTCTCAAAGAGACACAAACTGACACATGAGGATAAAAAATGGTTGTATAATAAAATAAACTACCACAATATTGTTTATTATTGGTATGAATATAAATTATTTGCCCACCTATTAGCGATCATGGTTAACAGTGCGGCACCTTGCTAATAATAGCAATATAATTGTACATAAAGTGGGAATTATTGTTTTATTTTGGCTGATATGAAAGTCGCTCTTATAAAAATCATTCTTTATATCAGTGCTTGCCTGCCCCTGCAGGTATCTCATGGTCTGGGCTTTCTGGTCGGCTGGGGTTTATTCCTGTTTCCGAACCACTCCCGGCGGATCACCCGGATCAATATTGCCTTGTGTCTTCCGGCACTCAGCGCCAGCGAGCAACGTAATCTGGTACGCAGAACCTTGATCGAGATGGGCAAAACCATCTTTGAGGTCGGCGCCCTGTGGCTTCGGCCTGGAGGGAATACCCTGCGGCTGATAAAACAGGTTCAAGGCAAGGAACTGGTTGATACGGCGCTATCGACAGGCAAGGGCGTTATTCTTGCGGCGCCTCACCAGGGAGCGTGGGAAGCCGCAGGCCTGTATTGCTCAGCACACTACGGGATTAGCTGTCTTTACCGCCCCCTTAAAATGCAACAACTCGACGCCCTGGTGACCAGGGCACGTGGCAGAATGGGCGGGCAGTATGTGCCTGCAAACACCGATGGTATCCGCACTCTTTACAAATCCCTCAAACAGGGTAATGCCGTTGCCATGCTTCCTGACCAGGAACCACTCGAAGGTACCGGAGTATTTGCCCCGTTTTTCGGTGTCCCGGCTTACAGCATGGTCTTTCTTGGCCGACTGGCCGCAAAATCCGGGGCGCCCATCATATTTGCCTGGTGCGAACGTCGGTCATGGGGTCGCGGCTATAACCTGCATTTCCGGGAGGCACCGGCCAGCGCGCATTCAGCGGACACACTGGAGGCCGCACGCGCAAACAACCAGGCCGTCGAAGACTGTGCACGCACAAACCTTGCGCAATACCAGTGGAGCTACCGGCGCTTTCGCAGACGTCCCGAAGGGGAGCAGGAATATTACTAGAATATACTGTTATTTCTCGCGCAAAGACGCCAGGAAACCCCAAAAATGCTTCTGCCGCAGAGGACACAGAGAAAAAAACAATTCAAAACAAGGAATGATCTATAGTAGTTCAGACCCGTAAGACAATCTGACGATGGTATAGATTACAGCCTTCTTCTCTGTGTCCTCTGTGGCTTTGGTCCTGGTTTTCCTGGTGCCTTAGCGTCTTTGTGCGAGTCGTTTTTTGGTTGATAACTACCGGTCAGCATCCTGCGCCTTCAGCACGCGCTTCAGAAAGACTTTCATTTCCTTTGCGGCCTGCACATCGCCATGACGTTCCGCAGCGGCTATACCGGATTCAAACGCAGCCTGCGCCCTTGCAAGATCCCCAAGTGCCTGTAACGCCTTGCCATAGATTTTCCAGGCGGCTGAATAAGCTGGATCGTGACTGACGGCTGCGCGCAAGTGTTTGACCGCTTGCACGGCATCACCTTCCTTGAGGAATTCGCTGCCAAGTGTAAACCGCAGCAGGGCATTATCCTGCCCGGCGGCGAGCATCGCTTCCAGGTTTTCGATCCTACCCATAGGAACTAGCGCCTCCAGAAGGCACGGGTAAACAGGATCAACAGGGTGAAAATCTCCAATCGCCCGAGCATCATGGCAAAGGAAAGCGCCCACTTCGCAGGATCATTGATGCCCACATAGTTGGCACCCACCCCGGCCAACCCTGGGCCGAGATTGTTTATGCAGGCGGCTACTGCCGAGAATGCGGTAACCTGGTCCAGGCCGGTCGCCATGAGAAACAGCATGATAACGACGAAACTGCCGACATAGGCCGCAAAAAACCCCCACACGGCGGCAATTACACGATCGGGCATGGGCTTGGAATCCACCTTGACCGGGAGTTGTGCATTGGGGTGTATCAGACGCACGGTTTCACGGTGGCCCTGTTTAACCAGCAGCAGGAAACGAATGACCTTCATACCACCACCGGTAGAGCCCGCACAACCACCGATGAAACTGGCAAACAGCAACAGTACCGGCAGGAACCCTGGCCAGGCAAAGTAATCTTCCGAGGTAAACCCGGTGGTTGTGCCAATTGAAACGGCCTGGAACAACCCGGCGTGCAAGGCCTCACTGAAGAAAATAAAGGTGTCCGTATAGTACAGGTAGCCAACGGTTACTGACGTTACCAGAAACAATACAACGAGATAGGTCCTGACCTCGGAATCCATGAGGTACGGTCTCAGGCTCAACGAACGCCACGCCATAAAGTGCAGTGCAAAATTCATCCCGGCCAGCAACATAAACACCACGGCTATCAACTCGATGGTCGAACTCTGGAAATACCCGATGCTGGAGTCATGCGTGGAGAAACCGCCAATCGCAACAGTAGAAAAACTGTGGCCGATGGCATCAAAGGCGTTCATTCCGGCCATCCAGTAACTCACACCGCAGGCGATTGTAAGTCCTGCATAGATATACCAGAGTGCCTTGGCCGTTTCAGCAATGCGTGGCGTCAACTTGGCATCCTTGTGTGGTCCCGGCGTCTCGGCACGATAAAGCTGCATACCACCAACACCCAGCATCGGCATGATCGCCACCGCCAGCACAATGATGCCCATGCCACCCAGCCACTGCAGTTGCTGCCGGTAATAAAGTATGGATTCCGGTAAATCATCCAGCCCGGTGATAACAGTAGCACCCGTGGTGGTAAGTCCTGAAAACGACTCGAATACGGCATCCGTCACCGACAGCACGGGGTGATCCGCCACTACAAATGGCACTGCACCGGCAAGACCCAGCACAAACCAGAACAACACCACAATCAGAAAGCCATCGCGTACCCGCAAGTCATCCTTGTAACGGCGGGCAGGCGCCCACATCAGGAAACCCAGCATCAACACGATTAACATGCCTGTCAAAAAATCCTGGATCTGGCCATCCTGGTACAGCCAGGCTACTACCGCAGGCGGCAGTAATGTAACGCTGAAGATCATCAGCAACATCCCGAGCAGTCGCTGAATGGAAAGAACGTGCATGATTCAGGTGTACTGGCTAGACCGTGGCGGCACACATATCAGAAGAAGGTAACCCCGACCTGGAACAGGGTCTCAACTTCCTGGATACATTTCTTGTTCGAGAGAAACAGGATGACATGGTCGTCGCTCTCTATAACCGTCTGGTGATGCGCAATGATAACCTCCTCACCGCGCACAATTGCGCCAATCGAGGTGCCGCGCGGTAAATTGATTTCCTCAATGGCACGTCCAACCACCCTGGAACTGCCGCGGTCGCCATGTGCAACGGCCTCGATCGCCTCTGCCGCACCCCGACGCAAAGAGTGGACAACAACCACATCACCGCGCCGGATGTGCGTCAACAGGCTGCCAATTGTTGCCTGCTGCGGAGAAATCGCGACATCGATGGTTTCGCTCTGCACCAGGTCGACGTAAGACGCCCGGTTGATCAATGACATCACCTTGCGTGCACCGAGGCGCTTGGCCAGCATGGCAGACAGTATATTGGCTTCCTCGTCATTGGTAAGCGCACAGAATACATCGGTATTTTCAATATTCTCTTCCAGCAGCAACTCCTCGTCTGCTGCATCTCCCAGCAACACCATGGTCTTGTCGAGATTCTCCGACAGGCGCCTCGCACAATCTTCATCGCGCTCGATAATCTTGACCTGGTACTGATTCTCGATCGCGGCAGCGAGTCGTGTCCCGATATTGCCGCCACCCGCCAGGATTACGCGTTTGACCGGTTTTTCCGTCTTGCGCATTTCACTCATTACCGCCCGAATATGCTTGCGGGCTGCCAGGAAAAATACCTCGTCGTCAACCTCGATGATCGTGTCACCACACGGCGTAATCGGCTTACCCTTACGGAATATAGCTGCAACACGGGCGTCGATTCCCGGCATATGTTTTTTCAGGTTGCTCAATTCATGTCCTACCAGTGGCCCGCCATGATAGGCGCGCACCGCCACCAGCTGCACCCGGCCATCCGCAAAATCCAGTACCTGCAATGCACCGGGGTGCTCGATCAGTCTTTCAATATAATCGGTGACCAGTTGTTCAGGGCTGATAAGCACGTCCACCGGCAGGGCCTCCTGAGCAAACAGGCGCGGATGATTCAGATACTCAACCGAACGTACGCGGGCAATCTTGGTTGGCGTATGAAACAGGGTGTAGGCCACCTGGCAGGCGATCATATTGGTCTCGTCATTGCGGGTCACAGCTATAATCATATCGGCATCTTCCCCCCCCGCCTGCATCAGGGTTTCAGGATGCGAGGCATGACCTCTCACAGTGCGAATATCAAAGCGCGCCTTCAAATCATCGAGGACGGCTTCATTATCATCAACCACCGTTACATCATTCGCCTCACTTGCCAGGTTGGCTGCGACTGAAGCACCGACCCGGCCGGCGCCAAGAATAATAATCTTCATCTAATTATATGCCTGAACTGGTTCTGTTATTGCTGTTAAAAAAACAGCCTGCGCTCTTACTCAACACCCTTCTTGTGATCGATTCCAAGTGCCCGCAGTTTCCTGTAAAGATGAGTGCGTTCCATGCCAACCCGCTTGGCAAGCTTGCCGATACTGCCGCCGACTGCCCGCAACTGGTACAGGAGATAGTCATGCTCGAACCGTTCACGTGCCTCACGCAATGGCAAGTCATAGGGCAACTGCGCAGCTTCCCTGGATTCAGCTGCAACCAAGTGTGTGCTCAGGGCCTGCTCGATTTCTGCCAGCTCAATCTCATCGCCCGAACCCAGGATCAGCAGACGCTGTACGAGGTTCCTGAGTTCCCGGATATTACCCGGCCAGGTGTAATTGCGCAGACGGTTCTGCGCGGCCACGTTGAAATAGCGGTAAGACAGCTTTTCATACGTCACCATGTGATCGATAAAGAAATTCAGCAAATCGTGTACATCATCGGCATGCTCCCGCAGGGCTGGTATGTGCAGTGGTACCACGTTGAGGTGATAAAACAGATCATCCCGGAAACGCCCCGCCGCAACTTCTTCCCCCAGGTTGACGTGGGTGGTGGCGATCACACGCAAATCAACCTCAACCGCCTCGCTGCCACCAAGACGTGTAAATGAATGCGTCTGTAATACGCTCAGCAAGCGTGCCTGTGTCTGCAAATCCATATCGGCAATATCACCGATACACAGGCTCCCGCCGTTTGCCTGCTCCAGCCTTCCATAGTTGATCGTCGCACCGTCCTCATGACCGAACAGCTCGGCGGCAGAGTTCTCCTGCGAAATTGAACCGACTGCGATCTCGACAAACGGGCCGTCGCAACGCGGACTCTGCTGGTGAATATAGCGTGCAAACGTCCCCTTGCCGGCACCTGCCTCGCCACTGATCAGGACCCAGCTGTTGTGCTGCGCAATTTTACGTGCCTGCTCCCGGAGCCGCTCCATGACCACAGTCCGTCCAACCGGCTCTACAACCAGTTGCGTATGCTCGCGCAGGTCAACATTTTCCCGCTGTAACCGGGCGCTTTCAAACGCCCGCTCGATGGTCAACAGCAGCTTGGCCAGTGAAATGGGTTTTTCGATAAAATCATAGGCGCCCAGCCGGGTAGCCTCGACTGCGGTTTCCACAGTCGCGTGGCCCGACATCATCACCACCGGGCAGGGCAGGCCTTCACCTTCGGACCATTCGCGCAGCAGGGTGATGCCATCCACATCTTCCATCCAGATATCGAGCAGGATCAGGTCCGGAAGCCGCGTGCGTCTTGCCTTGCGGGCGGCCTCACCACTGTCAGCCGTAGTCACCGTATAACCCTCGTCCTCCAGGATCTCCTGTACCAGGTTCCTGATATCCGGCTCATCATCAACTACAAGAATGTGGCGACCTGACATATTATTTTTCCGTTATCGGACCAATGCTGTTATCCGGATACAGGCATCTGCACCTTGCTGTCTTCCAACCCCGAATTGGTCATTATAGCCCACCGTTGCCAGAAGACAGTGTTTCGGGAGTAGTATTACGGGCAGTAGCACCAGCCACGACGTCCTCATTCAACAATTGCAAACGAATTTGTATCAACGCACCACCGGACTGTGCATTTTCTACAGTGATCAGGCCGCCATGCTCTTCGACAATTTTCTTCACAATGGCCAGACCCAGACCACTGCCTTTCGCCTTGGTTGAAATGTAGGGTTCAAAAACGTACTCCAGCACACCCGACTCAAACCCTGGACCATTGTCACTGATCGACAATTCAATATAACCCACACCACCGGCCTGCATGGTACGGGTGGCAACAATAATACAGGCATCCGCAATACCACTAACAGCCTCAAGCCCGTTTTTAACCAGATTATGCAGCAATTGCCTGAGTCGCCCGGCATCGCCCTCTATGCGGGCAGGCCCTGAATGCAACTGCCTGATGATCTTCGTGTTCAGGTCGCTGCTGCTGTACAGGTCCATGACTTCCATGACGACAGCGTTCAGATCAATCGGCTCCAGGCTGATTTTCGGTGCGCGCGCATATTCACTGAATGCATTGACCATCTTTTTCATGGCCTCCACCTGGTTGACGATGGTGCGCGTGGCACGATCAAGGAACTCTGCATCTTCCTTGTCCATATCATCAAGGTAGCGGCGACGCAGGCGTTCTGCCGACAGCTGTATCGGCGTCAGCGGGTTCTTGATCTCGTGTGCCAGCCGCCGCGCCACTTCACCCCATGCAGCGTCGCGTTCCGCCTGTATTAATGCTGTAACGTCGTCAAAGACAATGACCTGGCCACCACGGTGTTTTCCGTTAACCTGTAATTCGGTGCCGCGGCACATAAGGACCTGACGGCCATTGGCGCCAAACAGGGAAACCTCCTCCTGCCAGGTTTTTTCCTTGTTGCGCCGATGCTGCAAAATAACCTCGACAAAAGGTTTCAAAGACACATGTTCTTCCGTGACGGCAGACAGCGCCTTGCCCAGACAACCCTTGAAGTCGACGCCGAGACTTTGCCTGGCCGTCCGGTTCACTGCGCGCACCCCCATATCGGCATCCAGACTGATAACCCCCGATGACAGGCTTGCGAGCACCACCTCAAGGTAGGCGCGCTGGCCTTCAATTTGCTGCCGGCCCCGGTGCGCCTGGTCACGTGCCTTTTCCAGGCGTCGCGTCATATCATTAAATGAACGCACCAGAAATCCCAACTCATCCTCACTGGCGACCGGCAAACGCTTGCTGTAGTCACCCTCGGCCACGGCTTGCGTCGCCTCTGCCAGGTCACTGATCGGCGCCGCCAGACGACGGGCAGAGTGGAATGCAGCCCAGATTGCAGCCAGCAAACTAAGCATCAGCACCATGGACAGGGTCAGGGTATAGCTGAACTTGAGTGGTGTACGCAGATAGGCCAGTTCCTTGTAGCGTGTCAAGGCCGTCTGCACACCAGCGGCCAACGCGCTGAAACGCTCGGAAACAGGATACAGCGCCTGCAGGGTGAAAATTTCGTTGCCTTCACGGGAAGACATTACCGGTATCAGTGCACGTGCATACAGCCCCGATTCACCAACCGGGTCGAGACCGATATAGTGCTGCCCCTTGCTCATGATCAGCAGCATTTCAGGTGTCGGCTGGCTCGGTAAAATATCAGTCAGATCAACACTGCTGGATGCGATCGTACGTCCTTCAGCATCAAACAGGGCCAGTTCCGAGGCCCCGCTTCTGACTCTTAGATCATAGAGGTCAATAGCAATTGTCGCACTGTGTGAGTCAGACAGTTCCTCTCCCATGGCCGCGGTCTGTTCGAGCACATCACGCAGGCGCACATCCAGCGCAGCACGGCTGAGAACCAGGGCATCGTCCAGCCCCTGCTCGATGCGCACATCGAACCAGCTGTCGATACCCCGCTGAAGAAACTGCAAGGAAAAGTAATACACCACAGAAACCGGGACCACGGACAGGATTACGAACATAACCACCAGGCGGGTAGTCATCAAGGCACCTGGCGCTTTCTTCCGTTGCCGGCCTATCAACCATACAAGGTTGGCCACAACCAATGCACCGAGGATTACCAGGGCTGCCGCATTAACAAGCAACAGCCATGAATACATCCGGCCAAAGTGTTCGGAGTTGTGCGTGGCATCACTCATATACGAGAGCGACACCAGCAGGAGCACAAACAGCCCCAGCATCGGTACCATACCGGTACCTGTCCGGTTTACCGGTCCAATGACCATGTGTGCCACTCGCTGCTCATATCCCAGGCAGAAGACACGTAGGCCATCAGCCGAACAGGTGTGGGCAGTGATTCAATATCAAGGCTGCCGCGCAAACGGATTTTGTAGTCGGCATCGTCTTCAATAAGATGTCCATTGGCCAATAACAGGTTCTCGAGGGTGCCGGCTGCATACAGTGCATCAGAGAGCCGGCGGAAATTCTGCTGCGTGCCTGTATTGATATATTTCACAACATAACTGCGGCTTAAATCGTGATACTCGATTTGCCGGGTCTGTTTCAGATCGACCTTGACCGAATCCCAGAGCCAGCGGTGTGCCCTGACCAGCTGCACCTGCAACTCAAACACGAGGGGTATACCGTTTTGCAGAGCCTCTTTTGCGCCGGAGCTCAAGGTAATCAAAAACTGCCCATCGAGCAGAAACCCGGAACTTGTATCGTCCTCGGTAACGTGTGCACTCAGCGCCTGGAATGAGCCGGCCTCATCGGCACACGACGGCGATGAACACCAGAATGTACAGCTGACAAGCAGCGCGACAAGCAAACGGCCCGGGCGCACGAATATCGCAGACATGGCCGGCAAGCCGGCTATTTGGTCTTGTGCAAACATGCGAAATAAAATCCGTCCATTTCATTTTCCCCCGGCAGGATCTGTCTGCCATGCTTGCAGGCACACCCCCACGATGCGTTGACCGGTATTTCTGCTGCGTCTGCCTGCTGCGCCAGAAAACGCTCAATCTGCTCACTGTTCTCTGCTGCCAGCACAGAACAGGTGCTGTATAAGAGCATACCGCCTGGCGTCAGCAAGGGCCACAGCGACTGCAGCAGGACTTGCTGCCTCGAGACCAGTGCCGCGACATCGCCCGGCTTGCGCAGTAGTTTTATATCCGGGTGCCGGCGGATTACGCCGGTACCCGTACACGGTGCATCCAGAAGGATACGACCATAATGAACACCATCCCACCAGGTCGAGGGCATGCCGGCGTCCGCCGCTACAAGGTCCGCGTGCAGTCCAAGCCGTGACAGATTTTCAGCAACGCGTTCCAGGCGCGAGGCATCGATATCAATCGCAGTAAGCCCGGCGAGTGCAATGCCGCTCTCCAGAATGTGCGCCGTCTTGCCGCCAGGGGCTGCGCAGGCATCGAGTACGCGCTGGCCGGTTTCAAGTGCAAGCAAGCCGGCCGCCAGTTGTGCGGCCCCATCCTGTACTGACACGAACCCTGCAGAAAATCCCGGCAGGACATCAACCGGCACCGGCTTGTCCAGCCGAATCCCCTCGGCCGCGGCAACCAGCGGAGCGGCATCAAGCGACTGGTCTGCCAGCAATTCCAGGTATTCATCCCGTGTTACACGTTGCCGGTTGACTCGCAGGCTGAAAGGCGGACGCCTGTTATTGGCAGACAGGATCGCCGGCCAGTCGTCCGGCCAGTCTGACTGCAGTCGTTCTATCAGCCAGCCGGGGTGAGCATGGCAGGCTTCCGGTTTTTCGCTGATCGCTGCTTCGAGCTTCGCTGCGTTGCGCTGATAGTTACGCAACACCCCGTTGACCAGGCCACTGGCCCAGGACTTGTCCAGTGCGCGGGTAGCCTGCACGGTTTCGTGTACCGCAACACGCTGCGGCATGGCAAGCTGGTCTAGCTGGTACAAACCCGTCAACAACAAACAGCGTAAATCTGCATCACGCTGTTTCAGTGGTTTGCGCAGCAACTGACCCAGCATGGCATCGAGTCGAAAATACCAGCGCAATGTACCATATGACAATTCCTGCAGCAGCGCCCGCTGGCGGCTGTCCCTAACCGGCCCCAGACCCTCGGGCAGGGCATCTGCCAGTGAGCTGCCGTCAACAATAATCCGGACAAGCACGCGTGCCGCCTGCGCGCGTACATCGACCGTCATGTCACCAGGCACTCATTCACGACCAAGACAGACGCCTTGCAGGGAATGTGCATTGACAAAATCACCGGCCGCCACGGGCCGCGCACCGGGCAACTGTACCCTCAGCAAACGCAAACAGCCGCTGCCGCAGGCCACATCAATCCCGGACCGGGTAGCGGACACGACCAGCCCCGGCTCGGCAGCCGACTCGACATCCAGCGGCAGGGCTTCCCAGACACGCAGCTGGCGGCCCCGGTAGCGGGTCTCGGCCACCGGCCATGAATTAAAGGCCCGCACCTGCAGTGCAATCCCGGTGGCGGAACGATTCCAGTCAATCAGGGCCTCGCTCTTCTCAAGCTTGCCGGCATAGGTCACCAGCCGTTCATCCTGTGCCTGCGGTTGCAGCGCAGCCCGCTCCAGGGCCGCCAGATTGTCCACCAGCAGGTCCGCACCCAGCTGCGCCAGCCTGTCATGCAGACGACTGCCGGTGTCGTCCGCTGTAATCGGGCAGCGCGCAGCCGCAAGTACCGGGCCACTGTCCAGGCCTTCCTCCATCTGCATCAGGCTAACGCCGGTTTTTGTGTCGCCGGCATAAATGGCACGCTGGATCGGTGCCGCACCGCGCCAGCGCGGCAACAGCGAGGCATGCACGTTGACACAACCCAACCGGGGCAATTCAAGGATGGCCGGCGGGAGAATCAAACCGTAGGCAACGACCACCATCAAATCGGCCTGCAATGCCGCGAGTTCCGCCCGCGACTCCGGTGTCCTTAAACTGGCCGGCTGAAAAACCGGCACCTGTTGTAATTTTGCCAGTTGCTTGACCGGGCTCCCGCTGGTCTGCCGGCCGCGGCCGGCGGGCCGGTCGGGCTGGGTGTACACTGCGATCAGCTCATGTGTGCTATCCAGCAAGCCCTGCAGGGTGGGCAGGGAAAAATCAGGGGTCCCGGCAAAAACGATCTTCATGGCTGCATTCGCGGGGTAGATGAACTGTTCCAGGGATACGGGTAACGGCAGCAGGGCGTGGCACCCGCCCTGCAAATACAGGTTCTAGATGGGCCGCTTGCCAGTCTGCCCGGTGGTAGCCACCGGGGCGTGGTGTTGCTCCTTTTCCAGCTTTTGCTCTTTTTCCAGTTTCTTCCGAATACGCTTCTGCTTCAGCTGTGACAGATAGTCCACGAACAATTTACCATCCAAATGGTCGATCTCATGCTGGATGCACACGGCCAGCAGGCCTTCAGCCTGTAGCTCAAACAACCGGCCATCCCGGCCCAGCGACTGCATTTTGAGCCGGTCTGCACGCCGCACCGGCTCGAACACGCCGGGCACCGACAGACAGCCCTCTTCCATCTCCTCGATTCCCTCAAGTTCGGTAATTTCCGGATTAATCAGATATAAAGGTTGATTCTTTTCTTCCGATACATCAATGACGACCACACGCCTGTCGACATTGACCTGCGTGGCGGCGAGGCCAATGCCGGGTGCCTCGTACATGGTTTCCAGCATATCATCAAGAAGCTGGCGCACTGTGTCATCCACCCGGGATACGGGCCTGGCAACTGTGCGTAAACGCGGGTCGGGATAATGCAGAATATTCAGTATAGCCATGTGAATACCGTCACGATTCGGGAATATTACTTGCCTTATACTCTAACATAAACTTCTGTATACAGACCGTCCGGGGGACAAAAGGTTTTGTTTTGTGTGGATTTTCCGCTAGACTCGCGGCTGACTTACAGCCTCGGCCGGAACATCCAGCAATAACAGCAAACTGGACAGGGTTCGACACAAACTCGACGTAAAGGAACATCCAATGCCAATCAAGAAATTGTTAGGAATGGTCTTCGCATTACTGCTCGCCGGGCAACTCATTGCAGCCGATGTGGTACTCAACCCGGATCACCCGGACCAGTATGTCGTGGTCAAGGGCGATACCCTCTGGGATATCTCTGCCATGTTTCTGCGCGACCCGTGGCTGTGGCCGGAAATCTGGTATGTCAATCCACAGATCGAAAACCCGCACTTGATTTATCCCGGCGATATCCTGACCCTGGTCTATATTGACGGCAAACCACAGTTACGCCTCTCGCGTGGTGAACTGAAGCTCAGTCCGCGTATTCGCATCGAAAGCCTGGACAACGCCATCCCGACAATTCCGCTGGATGCCATCAAGCAATTCCTGACCCGGGCTATCGTGGTGGATGAGCATGAACTGGATACCGCGCCCTATGTTCTCCAGAGCGCAGGCGAACATGTCGTCAGCGGTGCAGGTGGCCGTGTCTATGTACGTGGCATTGAGGGCAGGGAGCATGCCCTGTTTGATATCTTCGAACCGGGCGATGCCTATATTGATCCGGATACCGGCGAAGTGCTGGGTTACGCGGCACTGTATATCGGCTCGGGCCCTGTGCAGGCCTTTGGTGATCCGGCAACCCTCCTGTTGACCGATACAACCCAGGAGGTTCGTGCCGGGTACCGCCTGCGCCCTGCCGAAAACTTCAACACTACACTGTATTTCCAGCCGCACCCGGCGCCTCCCGATACCGAGGGCCACATCATTTCGGTAATTGGTGGCGTTAGCCAGATCGGACAATTCGATGTCGTCGCCATTGACCTTGGCACCCGTGAAGGCCTGGAGGTCGGCCATGTCATGCGCATCTTCCAGACGGGCGGAATCGTCAGTGACCGTTTCAGCGGGAAACGCCAGGACAAGGTGAAGCTGCCGGACGAGGCTGCCGGGCTTGTCATGATCTTTCGCACCTTCGAAAAAGTCAGTTTTGGCCTGGTCATGGAAGCGACCAGTGCGCTCCATATTAATGATCTTGTGCGCACCCCCTGACAGGCACCCGCACACAACACTCGCCAGGGATGGTGAACAGATGACCTATCAAGCAGCTGACAAGGGATCCCGGGGCGGCTAGCCGCATGGCAGCCGCCCCCGCAACCCCGGAATCCGCAGACACTCTCGGCAACTGGCTTACCCTGTGCCATGCACCTGGCGCAGGGGCCGCAGCCATCCACCGTCTGCTGGACGCCTTTTCAACGCCTGCCCATGTGCTCGGGGCAAGTAACGGTCAATTACTGCAGCTCGGTCTGAAACAACCGGCAATCGATGCGCTGCGCAAACCGGATGAGCGTTTGCTTGCACGTGGCCTGGACTGGCGTGAAGGAGAGCACAATCACATCATCACCTGCCACGATCCGGCGTATCCCGCCCTGTTGTCACAATTACCGAATCCTCCGCCACTCCTTTATGTACACGGCAATGTCAGCGTATTGAGTGAACCTCAGCTGGCGATGGTCGGCAGTCGCAACCCGAGCGGTTCCGGCCAGCAAACGGCGGTTGACTTCGCCCGCCACCTGGCTTCCGCCGGACTGGTCATTACCAGTGGTCTGGCGCTTGGCATCGATGCCGCCAGCCACCAGGGCGCACTTGATGTGAACGCACCCACGATTGCGGTAATGGGTACGGGTCTCGATCGGGTGTACCCGGCACGACACCGTGACCTGGCCCTGAAAATCGCCGAACAAGGCAGCCTGGTCTCTGAATTTCAGATCGGCACCGCGCCGAAACCGGAAAATTTCCCGCAACGCAACCGGATTATCAGCGGACTCAGCCTGGGTACGCTGGTGGTCGAGGCCGCCATACGTTCAGGCTCGCTCATCACTGCCCGTTTCGCCCTTGAACAGGGACGCGAGGTCTTCGCCATCCCCGGATCCATCCATAACCCGCTGGCAAGAGGGTGCCATCACCTGATTCGCGAAGGTGCAAAACTGGTCGAAACCGCTCAGGATGTCATAGACGAACTGGGCAGCCTGGCCGGCGCCTGCACACCGTCAAGCGCCCGCGGGGAAGAAATCGCAGCGCCGCACCAGCTTGGCGCAGAATACCTGCAATTCCTTGACTCCATGGGCTTTGACCCAACATCCGTAGACCAGCTGGTGGAGCGCAGCGGATTGACGCCAGCTGAAGTTTCCTCCATGCTCCTGCAGCTGGAATTGAACGGCCATATAGGTCCCAGCCCTGGCGGCCTGTATAACCGACTGAAAAACAAAGGCTAATCATGAAAGAAAACGTCTTCGACGTACTGATGTACCTGTTTGAGAAATACTACATGGATGACGACAATCCCGTCGCACCCGATCGGGATTCGGTACAACAGGAGCTCAGCAAGGCCGGTTTTCCTCTCGAGGAAATAGACCGGGCCTTCAACTGGATGGAGGACCTGGCCATTGCCCCGTCAGAGCCTGCGATGCAGGCTAAACGTTCCATCCGCCTGTTTTCCGATGCAGAAATGAACCGGCTCGACACCGAGTGCCGTGGTTTCATACTCTTTCTGGAACAGATGGGCGTACTGACACCCGCCAGCCGTGAGCTGGCTATCGATCGTGCCATGGCGCTGGAAAATGAATATTTCGATATTGAACAAATGAAGTGGGTCGTCCTGATGGTGCTGTTTAACAAGCCCGGGGAAGAAGCCGCCTATGCCTGGGTGGAAGACCTGGTTTTTGACACCATGGCCTCCGGCCTGCATTAACGGATCGGCCGCCTTGCCGACCGGCCACAGCGCAACTGATTGTCTATGAGCAAGAACCTCGTAATTGTTGAATCACCTGCCAAGTGCAAGACCATCAAGAAATACCTGGGCAAGGACTTTGAGGTCATGGCCTCCTATGGTCACGTACGTGACCTGATACCAAAGGAAGGCGCGGTCGACCCCGACCATGACTTTGCCATGAAATACCAGCTCATCGAACGCAACTCCAGGCATGTCGATGACATCATCAAGGCGATGAAAAAATCAGATGCCCTGTATCTCGCAACCGACCCGGACCGCGAAGGTGAGGCAATCTCCTGGCACCTGAGTGAACTGCTCAGGGAACGCAACATATTAAAAGACAAACCCGTATACCGTGTTGTCTTCAACCAGATCACCAAGCGCGCCGTCAACGAGGCCATTGAGCATCCACGCACCCTCTCCGGCGAACTGGTCAACGCCCAGCAGGCGCGGCGTGCACTCGACTACCTGGTGGGCTTCAACCTGTCACCACTGCTATGGAAGAAGATTCGCCGCGGTCTGTCGGCAGGGCGCGTACAAAGCCCGGCACTCTGCATGATCGTAGAGCGTGAAATCGAAATAGAGGCCTTCAAACCAAGGGAATACTGGACGCTTGAAGGTGATCTTGCAAAAGACAACCAGGATTTCGTGGCGCGGCTGACGCATTTTAATGGTGAAAAACTGAATCAGTTTTCCATCACCGATGAAACCACTGGAAGCGCGGCAAAAAAGGCCCTGCTAGAGGCCGCAAATGGCAAACTGCTTGTTGATGCGATCGAGAAGAAAAAACGCAAACGCAATCCTGTTGCGCCATTTACCACCTCGACGCTGCAACAGGAGGCCTCACGCAAGCTGGGCTTCACCGCCAGCCGTACCATGCGCGTTGCCCAGCAACTCTATGAAGGCATGGATATCGGCGGCGAATCTGTCGGCCTGATTACCTACATGCGCACCGATTCAGTAAACCTTGCGGACGAAGCCCTGACCGAACTGCGTGAGTTCATAACAGAGCGCTTTGGCAAGGATGCGTTGCCTGATGCAGTGCGCACTTATAAAACCAAGGCCAAGAATGCGCAGGAAGCACATGAAGCCATTCGCCCGACCGCCCCGCGGAATACGCCTGAAGAAATAAAAAAATACCTGAGTGCCGAGCAACTCAAGCTCTACGACCTGATCTGGAAACGCACAATCGCCTGCCAGATGATTCACGCGACCATTGATACTGTAAGCGTTGATTTTCTGTGCGGTGAAGGCAACCGCTTCCGTTCCACCGGTTCTACCGTCGTCGATCCGGGTTTTATGGCCGTTTATCGGGAAGGCGAAGACGATAAAAAAGGGGAGAGCGAAGAAAGCATGCTGCCGCCCCTTGAAAAGGGTGACAGCTGCCTATTGAACGGGATTCGCGCAGACCAGCATTTCACCGAACCACCGCCACGCTTTTCAGAAGCCAGCCTGGTGAAAACACTGGAAGAACACGGCATCGGGCGGCCATCGACCTACGCCACAATTATTTCAACCCTGCAGGCACGTGAATATGTCACACTGGAGAAAAAGCGTTTTTATCCTACCGATGTAGGGCGCGTGGTCAGCAAGTTCCTGACCGATCATTTCACCAAGTATGTGGATTATCATTTCACGGCCAACATGGAAGACGATCTGGATGCAGTAGCACGTGGCGAAAAAGAATGGGTGCCACTGATGAAAGAGTTCTGGCAGCCCTTCAAGCACCTGGTCAATGACAAGGAATCCAGCGTCAAGCGCGAGGATGTCACCACCGAGGCCACTGATGAAAAATGCCCGAAGTGCGAAAAGCCGCTCAATATCCGCCTTGGGCGCCGTGGCCGCTTCATCGGTTGCAGCGGTTTTCCCGAGTGTGACTACACGCGCAACGTCGATGATGAACGCGGCGGCGGGGAACCGGAGGTTGTTGAAGGACGCAAATGTCCCGAGTGCGATTCTGAGCTGATTATTCGTTCCGGTCGTTATGGAAAATTTATCGGTTGCAGCAGCTACCCGGACTGCAAATATATCGAGCCGCTGGAAAAACCGGAAGACACGGGCGTGCAGTGCCCGCAGTGCAGGAAAGGCAATATCCTGAAGCGCAAGTCCCGCCGCGGGAAAATATTCTTTTCCTGTGAACACTACCCGAAATGCGAATATGCCATCTGGAACATGCCACTGGCACAACCCTGCCCGAAATGTCACTGGCCGATCACATCCATCAAGACCACCAAGCGGTCCGGCACCCAGCGTGTCTGCCCGCAGCCGGAGTGCAAATTCGTGGAACCCTGGGATGAACCGGTAACAACAGCAGAGAAGGAAGCCGACGAGGCGTGAACTGGAAGATCCGTGAGGCGGCACGGCAGCTTGAAAACGGCGGGATAATCGCCTATCCAACGGAAACGGTCTACGGTCTCGGCTGTGATCCGTTCAACGGCACCGCCGTCCTGCACCTGCTGGCACTGAAACAACGTGATATCCAGCAAGGCCTCGCCCTGCTTGCCAGTGACTTTTCGCAACTCGAATCCCTGCTGCTGCCGCTGCCACCCGTGACAGAAAAACGTGTTGCAAAACCCGGGCCTGTACCAACCACCTGGGTGCTGCCGTGCCTGCCCGAGGTCCCCGCATGGCTGCGTGGCAGGCACACCAGTCTTGCCGTCCGTGTCACACAGCACCCGATTGCTGCCGCACTTTGCAGACAATGGGGCGGGCCACTGGTTTCAACCAGCGCCAACCTGCACGGCAGGCATCCGGCAACCACTCCACTGGCGGTGCACAAGGCCTTCAACGGCCAGCTCGGCTGCATCCTGCACGGTGAACCCGGCAGCGGCCGTCCCAGCGAAATACGTGACGGGTTATCCGATAGAATCCTGCGCAGCAGCTGAACCGGCTTAAAATACTGCCACAGAGGTCACGGAGGCCACAGAGAATTAAAAGATGTAGTATTTTGCCCTGTGTACTCTGTGGCCTCTGTGGCAACAGGCCTTTTAACCCTGCAATGAATCCATGATGACAGAAAAAGACATTGGCAAGGAACAGTCGGAACAGGTCCGTAACTACCTGCTTGAGCTGCAGGACAGCATTTGCACCACCTTTGAAATGACCGATGGCACGGCACGCTTCCGTGAAGACAACTGGTCGCGTGATGAAGGTGGCGGTGGACGCTCAAGGGTTATGGAAGGCGGTGCTGTTCTTGAAAAAGCCGGCATCAACTTCTCCCATGTTTTCGGCACACAGATGCCGCCATCCGCCACTGCGGCGCGTCCGGAACTGGCCGGGCGGGGTTTCCAGGCGATGGGGGTGTCGCTGGTGATCCACCCGCATAACCCCTACGTACCCACCTCGCACGCCAATGTGCGCTTTTTTATTGCGGAAAAAGAGGAGGCGGAACCGGTCTGGTGGTTTGGCGGCGGTTTTGACCTGACCCCGTATTACGGCTTCGAGGAAGATGCCGTGCACTGGCACCAGCAGGCACGGGAGGCCTGCATTCCCTTCGGCGATGACGTCTATCCGCGCTATAAAAAGTGGTGTGACGAATACTTCTATCTCAAGCACCGCGACGAGGCACGCGGCATCGGCGGCCTGTTTTTCGATGACCTGAATGAAGGCGGCTTTGAACGCTGCTTTTCATTTATGCAAAGCGTCGGCGATCATTACCTGCCTGCCTACCTGCCGATCGTGGAACGCCGCAAGGACACACACTACGGGGAGCATGAAAAGGACTTCCAGCGCTACCGTCGCGGCCGCTATGTCGAGTTCAACCTGGTCTATGACCGCGGCACCCTGTTCGGACTGCAGTCCGGCGGCCGTACCGAGGCCATCCTCATGTCATTGCCACCACAAGTCAGCTGGCGCTACGACTGGCACCCGCAACCCGGCACCCCGGAGGCCGCGCTCTACACGTCATTCCTCAAGCCCAGGGACTGGCTGGCGGAATCGCCGTAGGTCCTCCGTGCGCACATCAATTATTGCCGTTCGAACGACGGCCTGGAGCCGTTGCCGAAAGCTGCCTCCCGCGATTTGAACGACAAGGCCGCTTCACAGCGCTGCCCTGCAGGCAAAAAAAGCCCGCCTTGCGGCGGGCTGAAAACGCCTTTCGGCGTCGGAGGAGCCTGTGAGAACCCATGTCTCTGCAATGAGACCTGTACGGTCGTAGCTGGCGGTTTCATTGCAGAACACATCGTTGTGTTCTGACAAGGTTAGCGACACCGGCAGGGGAAGCTTTAAGGATAACGGCAAAAACACGCAAAAAAATTCTATAACCTGTTGTTTTTATAATATTTTATTAATGCGGTCCTGAAGGGGCTGCAGGCCGGGCAGAAAAAACTATATGGGTGCGGGCAAGGCTCCACGGCGGCGCAGCCAGGAACTGGCGCCCGCGGCCGTGAGGATGCACCAGAATGCAAACAAGGCGCCGGGCAGCGCTGTTTCCGGTGAAAAGTGCTTCAGGGCCAGCGCCACGCCCAGACCGGCATTCTGCATACCGATCTCGATCGACAGGGTCAGGCGGTGGCTGGCGTCAAAACCGTACAGGCGTGCCAGCCACCAGCCGGCCAGGTAGCCGAGACCATTTAACAGCATCACCATCAGGATCACCCAGCCACCCACCACCGCAATACGCTCCTGGTTGGCTGCAACGGCATAACTGCAAATGATGACAATCGCGACAGCCGCTACCGCCGGCGCCAGGCTGCGTGCCGTTTCCAGGCAACGTCCCAGGTAATTTTTTATAATCATGCCCGCCGCCAGCGGCAGCACGACCATCTGCAGAATCGTCTTCATCATTGGCCAAAAAGGAATCTCCAGGAAGGCATTACCCAGCAACTCGACCAGCGCAGGTGTCAGCAGTGGAGAAAGAAAGGTTGCCACCGTTGTCAGGGCAACCGAAAAGGCGACCGCGCCGCCGGCAAGATACACGATGACATTGCTGGCCATGGCACCCGGCGCGCAAGCCACGATGATAAAACCCAGTGCGATTTCCGGCGGCAACGGGGCCAGCAGCGCAGCGGCAAACCCCAGTGCCGGCATCACGGTGAACTGTGTCAGCACGCCAAGGCCGATACGTGCCGGCTTATGCAGGGTTTCCCGCAACTCCCGCGAATCCAGCACAATACCCATCGCGAACATGGTCGCTGCAAAGAACCACAAAAAACTGTCCTTGAACACCAGGAACAGGGGCGGATGGAAATAGGCCGCCACTGCCCCGGCCAGGGTAATCAGTGCAAGCTGGTTGGCGATAAATCTGCAAACAGTGACAATTATATTCATGGAAATTTATTAAAATGCCTGAACACGATCGCCACAGAGGACCCGGAGTTCACAGGGGGAAAAGATACAATATCAACAGGCTGCTCCGAGTAATATTTATTGCCCTGATTTTGTAGCTAAAATACCTGCAATTATTCTGTTTTCTCTGTGAACTCTGTGTCCTCTGTGGCAAATATTTTATAAGTCCGGCCTCTGATAACAGTGAGATTCCAGCTTACATGCAGGCGTCCTGTAATGGTACATTGCAGCAAAACGCGTGCAGGAACTGACCCCGGCTTCCGGACAAGGTAAACTGCAGGTCTTCCAGGATCCAGGGGGCAACCACAGTGGCTGACAACAAACCGGGGCAAGGCCGTTATCCAGGCACCCGCATGCGGCGCATGCGCCATGATGACTTCTCGCGCCGCCTGATGCGGGAAACCCGACTCGACGTGGCCGATCTCATTTACCCGGTATTTGTGCTGGAGGGCAATGCACAGCGCGAAACTGTTCCTTCCATGCCGGGTGTTGAACGTCTCAGTATCGATGAATTGCTGAAGGAGGCCGCCGAGATCCACGCACTCGGTATTCCCGCCATTGCGCTGTTTCCGGTGGTTCCCGGGGAAAAGAAATCCGGGGACGCACGCGAGGCCTTCAACCCGGATGGCCTGGCACAACGCGCAGTACGCGCGCTCAAAAAGGAGTTGCCCGACCTCGGCGTCATTACCGATGTCGCGCTGGACCCGTTCACGACCCACGGCCAGGATGGCCTGATCGATGAAAGCGGTTACGTCCTGAATGACGAGACCGTCGACGTACTGGTCAAGCAGGCGCTCTCCCATGCCAATGCAGGCGCCGACATTGTTGCGCCCTCAGACATGATGGACGGCCGCATCGGCGCCATCCGGGAATCACTTGAAGAGATCAATCACCGGAACACGCGCATACTGGCCTATGCGGCCAAGTACGCCTCGAAGTTTTACGGACCCTTCCGTGACGCGGTGGGCTCTGCCGCCAACCTTGCCGGCGGTGACAAGTACAGTTACCAGATGGACCCCGCCAACAGCGACGAGGCACTGCGTGAAGTGGCGCTGGACCTGGAGGAGGGCGCGGACATGGTGATGGTAAAACCGGGGATGCCCTATCTTGATATTGTCCGCCGTATCAAGGACGAGTTTGGCGTCCCCACCTTCGCCTACCAGGTCAGTGGCGAGTACGCCATGCTGAAGGCCGCGGCACAAAACGGCTGGCTGGACGAGCAGGCCGTGGTCATGGAATCGCTGCTCTGTATCAAGCGTGCCGGTGCCGATGCCATCCTGAGCTATTATGCAAAGACGGTGGGGCACTGGTTGCAAGATCGCTAGGAATGGCTCCCTGTCGATGAATCGCTATGCCGTCATGGGCAACCCGATTGCCCACAGCAAGTCCCCGCGCATTCACCGCCTGTTTGCCGCACAAACCGGCCGGGAGCTGGAATACACGGCCATCCAGGTTGAACCCGGCAACTTCGCCAATGCGGTGGCCGAATTCCAGTCACAGGGCGGCAAGGGGCTGAACATCACCGTCCCGTTCAAACAAGAGGCCTGGGCACTGGCCGGCCGGCGCAGTGACCGGGCGGAGCGCGCGGGCGCAGTCAACACACTGGTGCTGAGCGAGTCCGGCAATCACTTCGGCGATACTACCGATGGCGCCGGGCTGGTTCGTGATCTGATGGTCAATCTCGCGGCAGGGCTCGCGGGTAAACGGCTGCTGCTGGTGGGCGCAGGCGGTGCCGCACGCGGTGTCGTCGAGGCCCTTCTGAATGAAAAACCGTCCCTCCTGGTGATTGCCAACCGTACCCCCGCAAAGGCCGTTGAACTGGCGCGCAGCTTTTGCAGCCTGGGTCATGTGGAAGGCTGTGGCCTGGATGGCCTGGAAGGGCAGGGCTTCGACATCATCTTCAATGCAACGGCCGCCAGCCTCTCTGGGGAAGTCCCGGCCCTGCCGGCAAGCGTGGTCACCCCCGAAAGCTGGTGCTACGACATGATGTACGCTGACAAGCCCACCGCCTTCATGAACTGGGCCAGTGAACAGGGTGCGCAGCGGGTGATGGACGGCCTGGGTATGCTGGTGGAACAGGCCGCTGAATCATTTTACCTGTGGCACGGGGTGCGCCCGGACACGGCGCCGGTCATCAAGGCGTTGCGTTAAGCCACTTCTATCTGGAAAAACCATCTCGCGCAAAGACGCAAAGGCGCCAAGAAAACCATAAAACGGGCTAAAACCAGAAAGCATTTGGCACAGAGGACACAGAGTATAAAGTCATTTCTATCCGGAACCGGATTTCTTCGTTGGTCTGAACTACTACAAATCAACAGCTTTTTTTTCTGTCAGGTTCGCACGGCACGCCCTGCATTTGGTTTAAAACCTCTGTGCCCTCTGTGGCTTTGTACTTGGCCTTCTTTGCGCCTTTGCGTCTTTGCGCGAGATCGGTTTGACTTTCAGCCCACCGCAAGCGAGAACGGTCTTGCCTTCAGCCCCCCGCAAGGTGGCGGTTTTTCAGCTCGACATAATGGCGGGCCGAATAATCCAGGAACGCCTCTTCCTCCTTGCGCAACGGCCGCACCTTGCGTGCCGGTGAACCGACCCAGAGAAAACCGCCTTCCAGCTCGCGGCCGGGCGGCACCAGGCTGCCTGCGCCCAGGATAGCACCGGAACGCAGTACCGCACCGTCCATGACGGTGGCGGCCATCCCGACCAGGCAGCGGTCTTCGATGATGCAGCCGTGCAGAATGGCCTGATGCCCCACGGTTATATCCGCCCCGATGCTCAGCGGAAATCCGCCCGGTGCAAATTCACTGTCATGGCTGACGTGCAGGATGGTGCCATCCTGGATATTGGTGCGCGCCCCGATCTCGATGGTATTCACGTCGCCACGCGCCACCACCATGGGCCACAGCGAAACGTCCGCGTCGATGTGCACCGCACCGATGACCAGCGCGGTTTCATCCACGTAGGCCGAGTCCGCAATCTGCGGCGCAATTTTTTCAAACGTCCTGATCGACACGCGGCCACCTCATCATATTGGTCCATAACACACGGGAGCGGAATGCAGCCGCGCTTCAAGCCATAAAGTTTCAGGCATTCAACATGCGGTTGCAAGGCACCCATGCTAAAGTAGGCGCACGCTAAACACGTATTTCACCCTGTAAACCAAAGGTATTACCAGCATGTCAAACCCCCTGCTTGAACTCACAGGACTGCCACCGTTTTCCAGGATCAGACCTGAACACGTCGAACCGGCCATTGATCAATTGCTGGCCGAGGCGCGTGAACAGGTTGAAACACTGCTTGCCGGGAACACCAACTACAGCTGGGAAAACCTGGTTGAGCCACTGGAAAAGATGGATGACAGGCTCAGCCGCGCCTGGTCGCCGGTGAGCCATATGAATTCGGTCGTCAACTCGGATGCACTGCGCGAGGCCTACAATGCCTGCCTGCCAAAACTCAGTGAGTACGGTACTGATATGGGCCAGCACAAGGGCCTCTACCAGGCCTACCGGCAGATTGCCGACGGCGATGAGTACACCCGCCTGGATACGGCACAGAAAAAAATCATCGATAACGCACTGCGTGACTTCCGCCTGTCCGGCATCGAACTCGACCAGGCATCACAGGACCGTTACAAGGCCGTCATGCAGGAACTCTCGAAACTCACCTCGAAATTCAGCGACAACGTGCTCGACGCCACCGGCGCCTGGCACAAACAAATCGGCGATGAATCACTGCTGGAAGGACTGCCGCAAAGCGCTCGCTCGATGGCGAAACAAACCGCCGAACAGCGCGACATGGATGGCTGGGTGTTTACCCTGGAATTCCCGTCCTGGTTCCCGGTCATGACCTATGCCGACAATCGCGAACTGCGTGAGGAAATGTACACCGCCTACGTCACCCGCGCCTCCGACCAGGGACCGGATGCAGGCAGGTGGGACAACACGCCGATTATGAACCGGATCCTTGAACTGAGCCATGAGGCCGCACGGCTGCTTGGTTTTGAAAACTACGCGGAACGTTCACTGGCCACCAAGATGGCGGAATCAACCAGCCAGGTAATGAACTTCCTGAACGACCTCGCGGAGCGCTCGAAAGCGCCTGCGATGCAGGAACTGGAAGAGGTGCGTGCATTTGCCCGTGAGCAGTACGGAATGAGCGGACTGCAGGTCTGGGACATCGGCTATTACTCGGAAAAACTGCGCCAGCAGAAATATGCAATCTCACAGGAAGAACTCAAACCCTATTTCCCGGAACCCCGGGTGGTCAACGGCCTGTTTGCCATCGTGCAGCGGCTTTACGGGCTGCAAATCGAAGCGGTTGAAGGCATCGACAGCTGGCATGAGGATGTACAGTTCTACCGCATCCACGATGCCGCCGGCGAACTGCGCGGCGAATTCTTCCTCGACCTGTATGCGCGCCAGCACAAACGCGGCGGCGCCTGGATGGATGAATGCATCAGCCGGCGCCGCACCGCAAGCGGACTGCAGGCCCCGGTTGCCTACCTGAACTGTAATTTCTCACCGCCCATCGGCGATGACCCGGCGCTGTTCACCCATGACGAAGTGATCACCCTGTTCCACGAGTTCGGGCATGGCCTGCACCACATGCTGACGCAGGTTGATTACGCCGGCGTATCCGGCATCAGCGGCGTGGCCTGGGATGCGGTGGAACTGCCCAGCCAGTTCATGGAGAACTGGTGCTGGGAGCGCGAGGCACTGGACCTGTTCTCCGGTCATTATGAAAGCGGTGAAAAGCTCCCGGACGAACTCTACAAACGCATGCTGGCCGCAAAGAATTTCCAGTCGGCCATGCAGATGGTGCGCCAGCTTGAATTCGCCCTGTTCGATTTCCGCATGCACATGGAATACCGGCCGGGTCAGGACAATGACATTCACAAGACCCTGAACGAGGTTCGCAGGCAGGTCGCCGTGATACAGCCGCCCGCCTTCAACCGCTTTGAAAACGGCTTCACGCATATCTTCGGCGGCGGCTATGCGGCCGGTTACTACAGCTATAAGTGGGCCGAGGTGCTGTCGGCGGACGCCTTCTCGGCCTTCGAGGAAACCGGCATCTTCAACCGCGACACCGGCATTAAATTCCTCAACACCATCCTCGAGCAGGGCGGCTCACGCGAACCCATGGAACTGTTCATCGAATTCCGCGGCCGCGAGCCGAGCATCGATGCGCTGCTCAGACATTCCGGACTGGCGGCGTAGGATTTTTCCCACTGCGACCTTGCTGCATAAAACTTTCTCGCGCAAAGACGCAAAGACGCCAGGAATTCATGTAATAAGCTGACTATAATTAGATGTCATGTCACGGAGGACATACACATGGATGAAAATGCAATCGCCACAGAAGTCGTTGATGCTGCCTTCACCGTTCACAATGTACTCGGGCCAGGACTGCTTGAATCAGTATATGAAGCCGCCTTGTGCCATGAACTTCTGGAAAGAAAGCTCAGGCTTTCGAGACAACATTCGATTCCTGTTGCATATAAAAAACTACAGATAATGGATGCCTTCCGTGCTGATATTCTGGTTGAAGACAAAGTAATCATCGAGTTGAAATCAACAGAAACTGTTCTTCCCGTTCACAAGAAGCAATTGATTACATATTTAAAACTTTCCGGTTGCCGACTTGGCCTGTTGATCAACTTTGGCTCTGATTTGATCAAAAACGGCATCACCCGACTTGTGAACGGATTGTAGAATACAAGTCTTGTATTTTTATTTCCTTGGCGCCTTTGCGTCTTTGCGCGAGATATTTTTTAATGAAAATAGCCACCTGGAACGTCAACTCCCTTAAAGTACGCCTCCCGCACGTACTCGACTGGCTGGCAGCATCGCAAGCCGATGTACTGTGTCTGCAGGAGACCAAGCTCCCCGATGAGAACTTCCCGGCGGACGAGATCAAGGCCGCCGGCTGGCACGTTATATATTCCGGCCAGAAAACCTACAACGGCGTTGCGATCATCAGCAAACAGGAAGCCTGCGACGTCATTACCGATCTACCGGGACTCGATGACCCGCAGCGGCGCATTCTCGGCGCAACCATTAACGGCATACGCGTTCTCAACCTGTATGTCGTCAATGGGCAGGAAGTCGGCAGCGAAAAGTTCGCCTACAAGCTTGAGTGGTTGTCGAAGGTATCAGACTACATCGAGGACCAGCTGAAGCAGCATGAACAGTTCGTGGCGCTCGGGGACTTCAACATCGCACCGGAAGATCGCGACGTCCATGATCCGGAGGCCTGGAAAGAACGCATTCTGTGCAGCACCCCGGAACGCAATGCACTGCAGCACCTGCTCGACCTGGGACTGCAGGATACCTTCCGCCTGTTTGAGCAGGAAGAAAAAAGCTTCAGCTGGTGGGACTACCGGGCCGCCGCCTTCCGGCGCAACATGGGATTGCGCATCGACCTGATACTGGCAAGCGAGGCCCTGGGCAAAAAATGCACGGGCTGCCACATCGACAAGGAACCCAGGCGACTGGAGCGGCCTTCCGATCACACGCCCGTGTATGCCTTGTTTAAATAAACCCCGCACGCCGGAACAGCTTCATAAAACCGTAAACACCGGCAATCGAATCGGCCTATTAGCACAGTTTTATCCGGTTTATATTCAGGCATAAATCAGCGACAATGCCCAACCCCGTTATCCGGAAGCACTCTTTGCATGTCCTATCGAGTAACAATCCAGTCCAGCGGACACACGTTTACCGTGGAAGAATCAGAATCCGTACTGGACGCAGCACTCCATCAGGGCATCATCATGCCTTACGGTTGCCGTAACGGCGCCTGCGGCAAATGCATGGGCACGGTACTGTCGGGCAATGTTGTCTATGACAACGGCCTGCCACCGGCACTCAGTGAATATGAGGCATCACAGGGCAGGGCACTGTTCTGCCAGGCCATGCCCGCCGGTGACCTGAATATCGATGTGCGCGAGGTCGATGCCGCCAGGGACATCGAAATCAAGACATTGCCGTGCCGGGTTGAAAAACTTGAACACCTCGCCCACGACGTCATTCGAATTTACCTCAGGATGCCGGCCACCGAACGGCTGCAGTTCCTCGCAGGACAGTACATCGACGTACTGATCAAGGACCACGAGCCGCGCGCGTTCTCGATTGCCAACGCCCCCCATGACGATGAATTTGTTGAACTGCATATCCGCTATGTGGAAGGCGGCCTGTTCACAGACCAGGTCTTTCACCACATGAAAGAAAAGGTCATGCTGAGGATCAGGGGGCCGCTGGGTACGTTTTTCCTGCGCGAGGATTCAGAACGGCCGGCCATACTGATTGGTGGCGGCACCGGCTTTTCCCCGCTAAAGGGCATCCTCGAACACGCCTTCGAGACTGGCATCAGCAAGCCCCTGCACCTGTTCCGGGGCGTACGGGCACAGCGTGATCTTTATCTTGATGAGTTGCCGCAGAAGTGGCTGCAACAACATGAAAATTTCCAACACACAGCGGTACTATCAGAGCCCGCCAGCGA